>Ga0126380_10000553_pt1 | contig 12777 bp, 12 predicted proteins | sample PanSoiMetPlot_26_FD_92544 | JGI IMG/M metagenome (GOLD analysis project Ga0126380, IMG submission 92544) | Tropical forest soil microbial communities from Panama - MetaG Plot_26 | ecosystem: Environmental > Terrestrial > Soil > Tropical forest > Bulk soil | place: Panama | collected 2016-02-17
ATATTGAGCGCTTTCGCAGTTTTTGCATTCATGAAATGCGGCGATCCTTGCGTCCTCCACCGTACACCGTGGGTCCCGGGTCAGGCTCCATGTCCGCTTTGGGTCATGAGCGGACATTTCGCAGCGCAATGGTTATGTTCGCTCTACCCTCGAAAGCGACATTTCGGGCCCCTGTTGGACATAACTTCGGCCTTAATCGTGATAATCTCTTGCCAAGAGGTCGGCTGCCTCCGGGGACAATAGATGACGACACATCCAATTCACCAGCGCAGGTTCCCTGCTTGGCACCGCCGTACTTGGCCAGTGGTGGCTGACGCACAACAAGCGAACAATCCATTTCGAATACGGTGCGATCTGGGCTTCACCTTTTATCGGGGATGACCATGCAACTTCTCCGTCGTCAATTTCTTCGTTTGACAGGGGGTGCAGCCACGCTGCCATTTATGGCGTCGCTCGCATTTGCACTCGACTATCCAACACAGCCGGTACGCCTGATTGTGCCCTATGCCCCCGGGGGCACGACCGACACAGTGGCGCGCCTTATTGGGCCAGGACTGTCGGACCGGCTAGGGCAACCGTTCGTTGTCGAAACCCGACCCGGCGCCGGCACTAATGTCGGCACCGAGGCGGTCGTGCACTCATCTCCTGACGGCTATACCCTTCTTCTGTTCGACCCTGCCGCGGCAATTAACGCGACGTTGTATCAAAAGCTTAATTTCAATTTCATTCGCGACATCGCTCCGATCATTTGCATCTTCCGAACACCCTTCGTGATCGTGGTTAATCCGGCGGTTCCGGCCCAAACCCTGCCCGAATTCGTCGCCTATGCCAACGCTAATCCGGGAAAGATCAACATGGCGTCGGCCGGCAACGGAACCTCGTCGCACCTCGCGGGCGAGCTGTTCAAGGACATGGCCGGCATCGACATGACGCAGATTCCATTTCGTGGCGGGGGACCTGCCATTACCAATCTCCTCGGTGGGCAGGTGAACATTTTCTTCTCGCCGATGGCGATAGCGATTGCACACATCCAGGCCGGCAAGCTGCGGGCATTGGCGGTGACAAGCGAGACGCGTTCGGATGTACTGCCGGAGGTACCAGCCGTGCGCGAGTTTGTTCCAGGTTATGAGGCGACTTACTGGGTTGGTCTTGGTGCGCCCAAAAAAACTCCGACCGCGGTCATCGACAGGCTCAACCAGGAAATCAACGTCGGCCTGGCGGACCCCAAAGCGCAGGCGCGGTTCGCAGAACTGGGCGGCGTGGTGGTCGCGGGCTCGTCGGCTGACTTCGCAAAGCTCGTGTCCGATGAAACCGAGAAGTGGGGCAAGGTGATCCGGGCGGCGAATATCACGATGGAGTGAGGCATCCGCCGGTCCCAATCGAAATGGGGCCGGATATCGCTGTGGGTCATTAGCGGACGTCAGGTTGATCTAAGTGAAATCTCACGATCGATGCTCGTCCAGATTTACGAGACTTCAAGTCCCCAAGAAGCGAATGCGCTCGGAGAGCTGGGCGTTGACCACATCGGCGTGTTGGTCGGAGACGGGTCATTTCCGCGCGAACAAACCATCGATAACGCACGGCTTATATTTTCGGCCATTCCGAAGAAATCCAAAGGCTCGGCCCTTATACTCTCCGCTGACGTCCGTTTCATCGTGCATGCCATTTCCGCGCTGAAACCTTCGATTCTGCACCTTGGCGCGTCGACCGATCTGCTCACAGCGTCGGCGGTGCAAGACCTAAAGAAGCGAAGTGGCCACGTCATTGTGATGCGTAGTATTCCGGTGGTTGGCAATGAAAGTATCACCATCGCCAGGAGTTACGATGGTGTCGCCGATATGTTGCTGTTAGACAGTCATCAACCGGGAGACAGACAGATAGGGGCGCTCGGCGTAACTCACAGTTGGGAGATCGATAGGAGGATTGTCGAGAGCGTGAAAATCCCCGTCATCATCGCTGGCGGACTAGGGCCGGACAATGTTGTCGATGCTATAAGAGCAGTGCAGCCGGCGGGGGTCGATTCAAAAACGAAGACCGACAAGGCCGATGGAAGCCACACCAAAGATTTGCAAAAGGTGAGGCAATTTGTTGCGCGAGCAAAATTGCGGTGCCACAACTAAATCACTGCCACGCAGTCGACTTCGATATCGAACGGTCCCGTGAAAGAAGGCACGTGCGCGAAGATGCGTGCCGCGGAACGGGCGAACATCGGCGCGCGTTTACTTTGGTCATCTCCTATTTAAAGGAGATTCAAAATGGACAAACGCAACCGGGAACTTTTGGACGAGCAACTGTGGAAAGTCGGTCCCAGCCGCCGCGCAGCGGTATAATAATCGGCTCATCACGGTGTTTTTAGTCGGCATCAGAATCGCCGATATTCTGGCAAGACAAAGCAAGCCAATACGCCTCCAATACAAATTACGCGTCAGTGATGGCCCAAGCACGCCTCGCACATCCAGCTCGCGGGCAAATTAAGCAAGCTTTGGCTTCAATTGCTGCGCTTCGACACCGATTTTGGAGAGCATGACTGCAATCGGCCCGAGGAGGAGATAGGAGACTGCACCACACCACAACGTTGCGCTAATCGAGAACTCGATACTGATGGTAACGGCCAGCCCTGACGCAAGCACTCCTGCGACTCCGTTGATTGCCCAGAACCATGGCGTGGGGCGCTGGTCGATGTCGTTGATGATCTGCATTCCTGTCGGAAATCCAAACCCCATGAGTATGCCGGATGGGACAATTGCCAAAAGCGCGACTATCCCGCGCACGGGCAGCGCCGCCGACGCGAAGACGTTGATGAGAGCGGAGAGCCAATAAGGCAGGATGGCCAGGTAGATGCTAAGTAGGCCGATCCACACGAGTAATCGTCTCCCGGTCAATAGCGATAGGCGCGATGAGAGGAGACTACCGAAGCCGGTCGACACGATAATCCCGAACAACCCTATCGCGAGGCCATAAACGGGATGGCCGAGATACACAGAAATCCGCTGAATAAGCCCCATTTCCACAAACATGAAACCAAGACCGATAAGCAGGAAATAAGCGGATCCGAGCAAAGCGATCGGCAGTTCGACGTGGCGGAGCGAGGGCAGTGACGGAACGAGTATCGTGGCGAAAACTAGCACCAGCGAAAGGGTAATGATGATAGCGAGCGTAGATACGGCTTTAAAATTACCCTGGATTACGCCCTCGTCCGCTCTCATGGCATTCAGCAAGGCGCTCGGATCGCTTATCCGAAGCTGCTCAAAAAAGAACGGCCGATCGTCATGGGCGGGAGTCAAATCGAGCTGGTACGTGGCCGATAGATTTGCCAGCATTTCGGGGGTTCGTGCCTCAAGGATTGCCGCCATGACTGAGGATGCAGGGGGCGTCCCCGGGTGCATGATAGTGGTGAACCGAAGTGAATCGACCGTTGCGGTCAATGTTGCGAGGTCGGCTGTACTGAAAGGCGCGCGCGATACAATCAGGGTCGCAAGGTTATCGGTAACTGCGAGATAGAGATGCGCCTGAGGATCGCCAATGCCCTCGCCGCGCAGAGCGGCGACCGCGACGCTGACCATGCGTCCGGCCTCGCCGATGTTGGTCGGTGAATACCAGCGTGACACGGTAAACACGCCCGTCGGCGTGAGATGCCTGAAAAAGACGCGGAATCCCTCAACAGTATAGAGGCCGTTCTCGGAAAGTGAGAACGAGCCAGCTCCTGTCGCTGCCCAAGTGTCGACCATGCTCATCTGGATCAAATCAAATTGCTGGTCCGAACGCTCGAACCAGCTGCGCCCTTCATCGATGTAAAGCCGTACGCCAGGGAGGTTTGCAACGCGATTGTAGTCGCGCAAGCTGTCGGTCAGCAGGTTGACGAATATCGGATTGAGCTCAACCCCAGTGACGTCGCCGAATCCAAAATACTTCGCCGAAAGCAGATCTCGGCCACCGCCGATACCAATCACCGCCGCTCGTCCATCATGACGAATTGAATAAGCCAGGTTCGTGATATCGAATTTGAGGAATTCGAGTTTCGATAAATCACCGTCGAACCGATACATCGGGCTCCCCGCAGATCCATCGATCTGCAAATGACGCTCCTCAAAGTCGATTGCCGGCATCGTCGGCGACGGCCCCCACATTGACGGCCAGCGCCTGGTTGGGCCAACGTCGATGCGCGAGAATGAATTCCAGAGAACAATCGGGGCCCGCTCCGCATCCTCGAGCTGCTCTTTCACCATTGAGAGCTTCAGCCCATACGGCTGGATTGCGACGTTGGCTAACGCGAGGACGGCGAACCCTACGGCAAGCACCAATGGCCGTCCGAGAATCCGGACGCGCGCGATTGTCAACTGTGGCTTCTCCGTCTGTTTGATCGCACGGCACGCTTGCGAAAAAAACACTGCCGCCAAGGCTCCAAGAGCACCGACCAGAAACCACGCTGATACAGAATCGATGAGTGTCAAGACTGCTAAAACGACGAGACAGCCGGTCGCTGCACCCACAAGGTCGACACCGTAGACGAGCGGCACGGGCCACGGACTGCGCGTCAATGCCAGGGCGATCGCCATTCCGGCGAAGATGTATGGAGTCGCCAGGATGAATACCAGCTTGGCCCACTGCACCGAGGTCATGAGAAGCTCGGTTTTTCGCGAGAAACCGGTTAGCACCGTCGTGATCGCGACAAGCGCTGACACGACGACCGATATTGCGAAGGCGGAGGAAATCCAGACCAAATTCTCAAACAGTCTGTGTCTGGGAAATAGAGTCTGGCGAAAATAGATAAAGAGAGATCCCGCCGTCATGCCGAACATCGCCATGGCGATAGCAAAGAAGGCAAGATAATAGTAAGAAATGACCGAGAGGACTCTCGTCTCGATGATTTGCAACATCAATCCGCACATGCAGATTAAAAAAAGACCTGCCAGGAAGGGAAACTTAGTTTTTGGCGGCATCGTTTGACGCCTTAAACAGGGTGGTGATTGGGAAAGATGTTATTTAAGCTTGAGGAAACGACGAGCAAATAAGCTCCCCTTTGAACTTAATTGAGTCAAGTCTAGTCCTGGTACCACCCGCAAACTCATACTGGCAGTCAAGGGAGTGCAGCTATCGCTTCTAGCGACGCTACTGGCTCGCGTCGATAAGGTGATCGAGAAACTGACAAGTCCCCTACTAGTCCTTAGCGTTCAAAAATGTCCGCTTTACCTCCGAAAGTAGACATGAAGCGGACATTTCGTTCTTTCATCCGAATATCCACCTCGACCCTGCTCACACATTCTTCTGCGCCCAGAAAAGGAAAGAGCCGCCAACCTCAGCGGCTCTTCCTTTCGCCAACCCACAACTCAATACCGAGACTTTGGCGTCGTGTCATTTTTCTCGGGTTTTGGGGAGTTGCTGCCCGAGCCCGTCGTGCTTGCTTTAGAGCTCATCGCTTTGGCATGGTGCCGTTGCTTGTGGCTGACCATGTGTTTCTTTGAGCGTTTGTTGATCGCGCGGGTTGTATCATCTTTTGACACGCTCGTAGCGGGGTTTGAGCTACTGCCTGAATAGTTCATGCCTTGTGCAAAAGCTGTGGGCGAACCAGCGATCAGAGCCGTAACTAGAATTGCAGGGATAGTGAGCTTCATGTGTGTCTCCATGGCCGTCCCGCCAAACAACCACGGATGAAGACCAGTCGTTCCATGAACAGACGTTCAGCGAAATGCAGGAAGCGCGCTTGTTGCATGCGAAAAGATCAAATACTTCCACAGCAACGCATCATCGGTCGTCCGTTTTGCGCGTTATGCAGGTCCCAGATGTGGCTCGCCTGCATTGAGCCTGATGAGCCGGATTATGACAGGCGAACTTTTGAATGCCCTGCATGTCCGAACATCACCGTAAGGATTGTAAAGTACCGAGCGGAAACAAGAGCGTGGCGAGTAGCGTGAAACACAAGCCCTAGTAGATTTCTGGCCTGCGTGTTTATTCCTGTAAGTCGCGTCACTTGGCCGTTAGAAAAAAGGCGATCACATTAAAACCGATGGACGGTCTGTCGATTTGAGCTAGGTCACACCAGCCAGTGTTGGCTACGCAATTGAGCTGAATTTGAGCTCGCCTAGTGGAGCACTCGCCGTACTGCCCACCGTATTGCGGAGGCACCGAGGCGAATTAACAGAAGAGTTGCAAACAGGCGCACAGAAAAGCTGTCTGAAGGCCTCGTTCGTGCGAAGTTTCTCGCCCGACTAGGCTGTGAAATCGCCGAATTCTGCACCGGCATCATTCGAAATCACCAGCTTTTTCACTGCCTTCTAAACTTGTATCAATGACCGAAAGTTCCAGTCCAGGGGCAATCTAGCCGTTAAAAAGGCAGCTGGCAAAAAGCCTTATGCACCATTCAGGATCCGTGGCTGCCCTGAGGTCCGGCCATCGTCTATGAGGGTGCGTCAGTCGTCATCCGTGCTAGTCTTTCTCTGTGAAGCAATTCCATGCGTTGCCGACTGCAGACAAACTAAAACGAGCGACATTTGATTCCGTTGAGCAAAATCTCTATCAGGCGAGAACGCGAGAAGCCGAAACACAAAAACGCATGTGGGACTCTTCGCCGTGGGCATTGATAATCTCATCAAGTGGGTAATGGCTATCTACGGTTTTTCCATATTTCTTTGTTTTCTGTATCTCGGGTATCGCGCAATCTATTTCAGCGAAGATATATTCGACAGCATCGCTGAGATAATCCAAGTCGCTGTCATTCCAGTAGTAACATTTGTTGTGGGATATTTTCTTGGATCCGATTCGCGGGGGCGTAATTGAAGTCAGACATCGGCTGGTTTGCGCCCACCACCACGAGCCTGCCGCCCTTTCTATTTCCAGAAGCACCGGCCGCAACGCGGCCATAACTTTTTAGATAAATTTTCCAGCCTGTGTGTCAGAATTTACTGTTCCTGGCACCGACCGAGGCCCTTGGCGAGCGTAGGCTCATCGAGGCTCCGCCAGATATTCGCCCCCCAGCGTGTGTCCGGTTGGGCGGTACCACAGAAAGAGCCGTAGTTGCCTGGACTCCTGCGGCTCTTTCTACCGTGCAAGTCGCGCGATCGACTATGAATCCAGAAATTCGCGCCATCCTTTTTGGTTTGCTGATGGCTGCGCTTGCTAGTGCTGTCATCATCTCGCTGTTTTACAGTCCCTAAGCGCTCTGATTTGGTGCCGATACACTCACAGGTCGATGAGCGCCTGAAATCTGCCATCGCTTGCTCGCCGCCACACTGACGCCGCGACTCGCGCTATGGACGGAATGTTCCAAGAAAGAGCCGGGCCGATGGTGAAGCCCGGCCCTAACAGCCACGACGCGGGGATACTGGGGGCGTTACGCGCCGCAACCATCCTAAATTTAAAGCCCGAAGCGGAGTGGAGGCATTGATTTAGCGCAAATCGCAACACGCTCTCTATAGAATCACCGATGGTGCATCTACAGCACTCGATCGAAGTTTTTATATTAAGAAAATTTCATCATTACTATACTCGGTACGGCACAGACGCGCATTCTCTCAGCAGTTACGGTCCAAGTTAGATATCCGGGCATGCCCTTCGCCGCCCACTTAGGCATGCTGGATGTCATCACAGAACGAGCCGCAGCCAACCACGGGCCTGCGGCTCTTTTCGGCTAACGATTGAAAATCATTCTGTCGATGCAAACAAGCAACCGCCAAGTTGGTAACGCAAATAGATCTTGGCGTAGTGTCGGCGTGTCGCCTCGTCGATTGCTTTAGATTTTGCCGATAGTTCGTTCCAGAAGCGGTCGAGATTAAATGCGCTCGCGGCCTTCACCAAGCGGTCCACATCCGGACCGCGAACGTTGAAATGCCAGAACAAAGGTTCGACGCGCACGCACTAGACCGTGTCCGCTCTCCGCTGCGCACAGCAACAAGCAAAGGCAATGGCAAAGTCTGACGACTTGGTCGTGCCAATTACTCGCTAATCGAACGCCGCAACACACATACTAAGGTACTTTGGTGTGGCATTGGATGTGACATTGTGAAAAGTTGTGACGTCAACGACACACGTGACGATAATTATAAAACCAAATCCGGTTGGCCAGACTAAAGCCATATTGAATGTTGGGAATGTCGGCCCCGACCTATCGGGGACAATGGGGACGGGGATGAGATCGGGGCCGTGCTCTCTTTGGGGAGCGGCCCCGATTTTTACACGACCTTCGGGCTCGCGGTATTAATTTTTGGTCACGATTTTGCGACATCAAGTCGCCCCCGGCGGCACCAATTACCGCCCTGCAACCTGAAGGTTGCTGGTTCCAATGCAGTCCCCGGTCGCCGCATAACAAAAAGCGCGAGATCAATAGACCGCATTAAACTTCATGTCGGGCTTTACTATAGGCCGCGCCTGCTGCGCGCCAAAAAAGTTGGCAACCCGCGCCTGTTTAGCCCGCTGATGGACGACCTTTCTAGAACGGCGCTGCACATGCCTTATGCGTTTGGACGGAGACTTGATCGCCGGTGCGGCACGAACGGGAATTGTGGGCTGGATATTTCCGGTCACATCGCCGGCGTCGAGATTGGGGAATGTTTTTTCGTCATCATCATTACGCTGCATGCCCGCCGGAACGATGGTCTGTCGAGGTTCTGGTCGCTCAACAGATGCAACACTCGTGTTCCGTACCGAATCCTGCGGGCCGAAGGCCAATGGGGCAAGCGCGAGGGCAAAGAGTGCTCCCACGATCGGCAAGATCCACCGGATAGGCAGCATTCAATGATCACTATCTGATTCGTGCGTTTTTAAAAGTTCCCGGAACGCCTTTTGCTTGCCATGAGTTGATCGATAGCTGCTGGCTCCCCCGTTCCGTCCCCGAACTGCCGGCAGCAAGGAGTGCTTTGTGGGCTGCTGCGCCTTCCCCTGCGTGGCAGCCCTGCTCATTTTATTGTTCGAAACGCTGCGGCGGGGTCGGCCGGTCCGGCCAACGAAGCTTGCAGCGCAACAACATGGCCTAATAGGCCTGAAATATCCTGCGTGCAGATTTTTCGCCGCAGATGTGATTTGCGACACAGATTGCGTGGCGCTGCCGGGCCATGTTTGCGGGCAAATTCGTGCCCCAGTAGGAGATATCCAATGCGGATGCCGATCTTCGCTTACTTCCTGGTCGTCGGGACGGTCCTCTTCGGTGGATTGGTGCTGGTAAGTACTCAGCTGGAATCAAAGCCGCTGCCGGTCTCGCAAAGAATTGGCGTTCCACCGCCGTTCAAGGCATCGGGCGATGAGCCGCAATTTTCATGGCAGGACTGATCCAGGCCACCGAATGGGTGCCAAGCGGCACGATTGAGAATTTGGCTGGGCACGAGCGATGAAAACTTTTTAGGCAAAGTGCTCAGGAACGTTATTCCGCCACCCGAGTTATGACCGTGCTATTGGCTCCGTCCCTATTCCCCGAAGTGCCAATGGCATCTTGAACCAACGGGCTGCCCTGCCTTCCCCGCTCGGCGGCCCCTTCCTTTATGAGCAAGACCGAGTTGAAGCGTCACAATTCCAGGGTCCCGGTGGAAGAGCTTGCAATAAGAAAGACCGCCGGTGGGAGGTCTTTCCGCGTCCTTGGCCTGCTGTTACGCGCGGCTACTATCCGGCAACGGAAAAACAATTGCTGGTATCGGCCGCCGCGACTTCAGCGAAGCTCGGCAGACCATAATCGCCAGCAGTACCGTCCTGCTGCGTAAATACGCGGGATTTACGCGGACTCGCCGATCCCAACAAAAGTGACACTGCGCATCAAACCCCCGCAAAGTGACGGCGCTGAATTGCATGACCACGGCCTGTACAATTTTTTAGCGATAGCACCGGATCGGACCGATTGACGCAAGAATAGGCGAGTAATCGGCTTCGAGCGGCTCGCCGCAGACGCTTAAGCTCGATTTGTGACAAAGAGGACAAAATTGTTTACTTAGATTGTTTCGCCCGCTGCCGCTTGCGGAGGCGGACGCCCGGACCGCCACTGTTCTCGTCGATGAATTTCGACGCCGACCAACTCGAAGATCACTGCAATAGGCTATAAGGCCACACCCGAATACGGCGTACAAACCTTGACCATCAGGTTTTTGAACGACTTGGCCGTTACGAAACAAACTTATGGCGCCAAACAGCACAAATTTTGTTTCTGCTGAGCGCAATAGAATTACGCGCTAAAGATCATTTTCCAGATGCGCGTCCATGTTTTGGGAGGATGCGCAGAAAGCATGGACGATATCCGCCGTTTGATTTCAACCCTTTTTTGAGATCGGCTGGTCCGTGGCGATAGGCTAATTCTTGGTTTGTTCAAATTTCCTGAGCGGCTGCCTGGGCCACGATGGTTAGATCGTGTCAACCCTCACGCGCGATTTCGAACTGCTATGGATCGATGGGAACGACCCGGAAAAGAGGTTCGTTGGGGGCAAGACCCCTGCTACTTAAATCGCACCAACACCAGGCGCGGTTTGGAGCTCAAAACCTTACAGAGCAATTGCCTGATCGATTTACTCGAGGCGTGCAGAATCACAATTAGTGGGTCCACGCGTCGCGGCGCTTGAAGGAGAAATTGTCCGCGTAGGATATCGTGCGCCTTTTCACCGGTGCGGTCTCGAAGATCTGATAGGCAATCCCTTCGCGCTCGCAATAGGCAATGGCCTCTTCCTTGCTGCCGAAGCGCAAGCGCAATTGCTGGCGCATATCGCCGGAGGAAGTCCAGCCCATCAACGGTTCGACGCGCCGCGGTAGCTCCGGCTCGAAATCGAGAACCCAAGCCTTGGTGTTCGCTTGGCCGGATTGCATGGCGGTCTTCGAAGGCTTGTAGATGCGGGCGGGCATGGGTGGAATGACCAACTAGCAAATCTCGGCTCGGGTATAAGCTCTCGCTCGGGGAATTGCAATCAACTGGAATGTCTAGAAAGTTATCGCTGACGGCGAGGATATCGTTTTCGTGACTGGCCGTAGTCCCTGGGCCGCGTGGAGAATATTGAAGGCTGTCGGTGTTATTAGCGCATGAGTATGGAGGCCACGATGACGTGTTTGATTTTTGTCGCTCAATTGAAGAGTGTCGACCGCATGTGTTGGCAGGCGATCCTCGAAGAGCTGGCGAGCAGGACCCGATTGCTGGTGGCTCACACGTGGAACAGAGTGCTATTTAGGCGTATATATTGGCTGGGCTGGACAATTAGTGCGAAGAGACAATTTTTCCTCAAGGTAGGCCAGCAAGCGCTATTTGGCTCGGTATCAGAGACATGGAACCTTTTCATACGAACATGACACGTAAAGAACAACAGGAATGGTTTGCGCAAACGCCGCCCTGGGATCGAGTACCACCCTCTGTCCTTGATTCAATTCTTGATGGGATTACTGATGACGCCGTGCTTGACGCGTTCGTCGTAACTTCAATGGAACGAAATTTGGTGCCCAGCTACGAGACGCTTGGTCGCCAGTCTACAGTACCAGATATCATCCGCGCTCAGGTTTCACACATCCTTTGCCTTACAGGGAATCAGGCAGTCGGCTTGCTGGCAAAAGCCTTGGAAATGAACGATGCAGACAATGCTAAAAAAGCTTACCAATTAGTGATGAATGCTTTTGAGCCTGCCATCGCTTTAGCGAAAAATCAGGTCGTTGCGTACGCGGGGATTTCGGCTGCCTACGGAATGGTCAGCAAGCGCTCAGAAAGCCATGAATATGCCAAACGCGGATTAGCTGAATTGGCGGAAATGCGCCGCTTCGCTCCAAACGTCAATCTCAATCGAGTTTTTCCTCCCGAGGCCCTAGACCAAATGGAGCAGCATTTGCGAAGTCTGCTTGCTTGGTGAAGTCATCGGTCAGGGGGCAACGCTTATCACGTAGGCTAGAATAGGAAAAAATATAAGGCGGCTGGGCAGTACTGGTGGACCGACTGCCGAGCGACGCAAGCGATCGGTACAGTAAATTGTTCCGACAGGCTAATGGAAAATGTTGCAGTGTGATGGTCGACGATAATGTTAAAGCCAATGGAGTTGTTCGGCTAGAATACCAGACAAGATCAAGTCAATAAACAAGAGTGAAAGTCAACGAACAGCATGTCGTCGTTTGATCACGCGTCGCAAGCGATAAAAAGCGGGAATTGGAAAGAAGCAGAAGCTATCTGTCGAAAAATACTCGCGCAGACGCCAAAAGATTTCGACGCTCTGCATATGTTGGCGGTCATCTGTTCTGAAAAGGGTCAATATGATGAGAGCGAAAGATTATTTCGGCAGACGATATCCTTGGACCCGAATTTTCCACCCTGCTTCCATAATTATGGATTATTGCTTGCTAAACAAAAGAAGTATATCGCCGCTATAAAACAATTTGACAAAGCCCTATTGCTCTTTCCAAACTTTTTTCCCGCTCACTGCGACCGCGGGTCTGCTCTCAAAGAGATTGGTCGATTCGATGAAGCTCTAGCAAGTCTCAACAAAGCAGCAGGCCTCGCTCCCAACATTCCAATGGTTTGGTATAATAGAGGAAACGTCTTTTTCAAGAAAAATGATCATCATGCAGCACTTACTGAATATGACTACGCTATCAGACTCGATCCAACCTATGCCGATGCTTGGCTTGGTCGTGGCAATGTTCTTACCAATCTCAAGCGCTATGAAGAAGCGCTTGAGACGTACGACAGGGCGCTCACGCTTAAACCTGATACAGCGGAAGTTTGGCTCGGTCGTGCCAATGCCTATACCGGCCTAAGGCGCTACAGCGAAGGCCTTGCTGCTTACGACGAGGCACTCACACTCAAGCCTGAGTTAGCGGAAGCGTGGCTTGGTCGCGGCAATG
>Ga0126380_10000554_pt1 | contig 12752 bp, 8 predicted proteins | sample PanSoiMetPlot_26_FD_92544 | JGI IMG/M metagenome (GOLD analysis project Ga0126380, IMG submission 92544) | Tropical forest soil microbial communities from Panama - MetaG Plot_26 | ecosystem: Environmental > Terrestrial > Soil > Tropical forest > Bulk soil | place: Panama | collected 2016-02-17
ATGCACCTGGCCGTCCACCAGCATGGGATTGATCACCGTGCCGAAGTCGTTGACCGACGAATACTTCACCACCTCGGTGATGCCGGTGTCGGGATCGATCTCGACCTCGGCCACGTGGCAGCCGTTGGGGTAGGCGGCCGGCACGCCTTCGCTGACGTGGTTGACGTCGAGCGCCTGCGGCGCGTCGGGCGGCAGTTTCAGGCCGCCGCGGATTTTCTCCGCCAGGTCCATCAACGACACCGCGCGATCGGTGCCGGAGACGACGAAGCGGCCGCCGGAAAACTCGATGTCAGAAGCTGCCGTCTCCAGGACGGCCGCCGCGATCGCCTTGCCTTGCTCGATCACTTTTGCCGCGGCTTCGACGATGGCGGCGCCGGAATTCATCATCGAGCGCGAGCCGCCGGTGCCGCCGCCGGCCAGAAGCTGGTCGCTGTCGCCCTGTAAGAGGCGCACGCGGTCGAACGGGATGCCGAGCTTCTCGCTCAGCACCTGGGCGAATGGCGTGGCATGGCCCTGGCCATAGTCGAGGGTGCCGGTGAGGATGGTCACGGTGCCGTCGGGCTCGAAGCGGATGCCGCCCATCTCCTTGTTGGCTGGCGCGGTCACCTCGAGGTAGCAGCCGAGCCCGATGCCGCGCAGTTTTTTCCGCTTGCGGCTCTCGCGCTTGCGGGCCGAAAAGCCTTTCCAGTCGGAGATTTCCAGCGCGCGCTTGAGCACGGCGGGAAAATCGCCGCTGTCGTAGGTCGCACCTGACGCCGCCTTGTAGGGCAGCTCGCTCGGCCTGACCTGGTTGCGGCGGCGCAGCTCGATGCGGTCGATGCCCAACTCGGCTGCCGCCACGTCGATGACGCGCTCCATGAAGTAGTTGCCCTCGGGCCGGCCGGCGCCGCGATAGGGACTGACAAAGGTCGTGTTGGTGAGCACACAGCGGGTCGAGACCTCGATCAGCGGCGTGCGGTAGAGGCTCGCGGCATTGCGCACGACGTTGAGCGTCGGCGGCTGCGGCGCCATGGCGCCGATATAGGCGCCGAGATCGGCGTAGCCGGAGAGGCGCAGCGCCAGGAATTTGCCCTTGTCGTCGAGCGCGAGCTCCACGTTCTGCACCTGGGCGCGCCCGTGGTTGTCGGACAGAAAGCTGCCCGAGCGGTCGTCGGTCCACTTGACCGGCCGGCCGAGCGCGCGCGCCGCATGCAGGATGCACACGTATTCGGGATAGACCGCGGCCTTCATGCCGAACGAGCCGCCGACGTTGAAGGTGAGAACATGCACCTGCTCCGCCGGTGCGCCGAGCACGTCCATGAGCATGCGCTTCATGCCCATCAGGCCCTGGCTGCCGGCGCGCAAGGTCCATTCGCCGTTGTCGAAGCTGCCGATGGCCGCGCGCGGCTCCATGGCGTTGACCACCACGCGGCTGTTGACCAGCGTCACCCTGGTGACGTGCGCGGCCGCGGCGAACGCCGCTGCCACCTTTTCGGCATCGCCGAAATGGTAGTCGAGCACGAGATTGGCCGGGGCCTCGTCGTAGACGAGCGGCGCACGGTCGGCGACGGCGGCGTGCGGCTCGGTGACAACGGGGAGCGGATCGATGTCGACCATGACGGCTTCCGCCGCGTCCCTGGCCTGCTGCACGGTCTCGGCCACCACGCAGGCGACGGGATCGCCGACGAACCGCACCTTGTCGGTAGGCAGCGCCGGGCGCGGCGGCTGGCGCATCTCGGAGCCGTCGCGGTTGGGGAATTTCACCGCCGGTTTCAGCGGCCCATAGGCGGCGAGATCGGCACCGGTATAGACCGCCAGCACGCCCGGCATTTTTTCCGCGGCCGCGGTGTCGATGCCGCGGATCGCGCCGTGCGCATGGGTGCTGCGCACCATCATGGCATAGGCCTGGTCGGGAAGGTTGATGTCGTCGGTATAGCGGCCTTCGCCGCGCACCAGCACGGCGTCCTCCTTGCGGACGATCGGCTGGCCGATGCGGATGGTCTGGGCCTGCTCCGGAGCGTGGAAATTCATCGCGGCTGCCTCGTCCCTTTCAACTGGCGATTTAGCGCGCCGCCGCGGCGGTAGCCAGACGGCCGGGGAAGGCCCGGCTGGCCGGAAATGCATGGCAGAAAGCAGTGTGGGCGACGGCAACCGGCAGTATTGTGGACCAATCGACACGAAGGACGGAAGACAAGCATGAAGTCGAAGATCGCGCCGTGGGCCTTCGTACTCGCTGTTCCCGACATCAATCGAAGCGCCCAGTATTTCCACGACGTGCTTGGCTTCCTTATCAGTTGGCAGGACGCAACAGATTGGCGATTGGTCGAGAGGGACGGCGTGCGCATCATGCTTGGCCAGTGCCCGACTGACATCCATCCCAGTGCGCTGGGGTCACACAACTGGTTTGGTTATCTGGATGTCGATGATGTCAGCGCCTTGCACGCGGAACTTACGGCGCGAGGGGCGGTCTGCTCTGCCCCGCAAGATACTCATTATGGTATGCGGGAGATCGTTGTAACCACGATAGATGGGCATAGGCTAGTGTGCGGTCAACCGTCGAAACGAACCTGATCGCGAAAGACCGGTTTTGGCACTTCTGGGACCTCGGGATATGGCCCGACTTGAGTCCGCAAAGTGCGCCAAAGTGGACAGAGATCATCGCGTTTCCGCCTGCTCCCGCTTCGCCTTCTGGATCGTGTCCCACACGCGCTGCGGCGTCGCCGGCATTTCGACGTGGCGGATGCCGTAGTCGGACAGCGCATCGACAATGGCGTTCATGACCGATACCAGCGCGCCGGCGCAGCCGGCCTCGCCGCAGCCCTTGGTGCCGAGCGGATTGGTCTTGCACGGCACCGGGTGGTGCTCGGTCAGGAAATCGGGCGCCGCCATCGCGCGCGGCAGCGCGTAATCCATGTAGGAGCCGGTCAGCAACTGGCCGTCGCCGTCGTAGACCACGTGCTCCGTGAGCGCCTGGCCGATGCCCTGGACGAGTCCGCCATGCATCTGGCCCTCGACCAGCATCGGGTTGATCACCGTGCCGAAGTCGTTGACCGAGGAATATTTCACCACCTCGACCACGCCGGTGTCGGGATCGATCTCGACCTCGGCGACGTGACAGCCGTTGGGGAAGGCCGACGGGATCGGCTCGGTGGCGTGCTTGACGTCGAGCGAGTGCGGCAGTCCTTCTGGCAAGGCCAGGCCGGAGCGCAGCTTTGCCGCCAGTTCGAGAATGCCGATGGCGCGGTCGGTGCCGGCGATGACGAACCGTCCGTGCGCGAACTCGATGTCGGCCGCCGATGCCTCCAGCACGAAAGCCGCGATCTGCTTGCCGTGCTCGACGACCTTGGCGGCCGCCTCGACGATCGCCGTGCCGCTCGCCATGATCGAGCGCGAGCCGCCGGTGCCGCCGCCGGCGATGAGCTCGTCGCTGTCACCCTGCAGCAGGCGAATGCGGTCGAATGGGATGCCCAGCCGCTCGCTCAGCACCTGGGCGAACGGCGCCGCATGGCCCTGGCCGTAGTCGAGCGTGCCGGTGATGATGGTGACGGTGCCGTCGGGTTCGAACCGGATGCCGCCCATCTCCTTGTTGGGCGGCGCCGTCACTTCCAGGTAGGAGCCGATCCCGAGCCCGCGCAGGAGCCCGCGCTTTTTGCTTTCGCGCTTGCGCTTGCCAAAACCTTTCCAGTCGGCGAGCTCGACCGCGTGCTTGAACACGGCCGGGAAGTCGCCGCTGTCGTAGGTCTGGTCGGACACCGCCTTGTAGGGGAGCTCCTTCGGCTTGATGTGGTTGCGCCGGCGCAGCTCGAGCCGGTCGATGCCCATCTCGCGGGCGGCGGTGTCGATGAGCCGCTCCATGAAGTAGTTGGCCTCGGGCCGCCCGGCGCCGCGATAGGCGCTGACCAGCGTGGTGTTGGTGAACACGAATTTCGTCGCCACCTCGAGCAGCGGGATGCGGTAGATGCTGACCACGTTCTTGACCGCGTTCACGGTCGACATCAGCGGCGCGACGAAACCCAGATAGGCGCCGGCATTGCCGTAGCCGCCAAGCCGCAGCGCCAGGATGCGGCCGTCGGCATCGAGCGCAAGCTCCGCCGTGCGCTCGTGGTCGCGGCCGTGGTGGTCGGACACGAAGCTGCCCGAACGCTCGTCGGTCCACTTGACCGGACGTCCGAGCGCGCGCGCCGCGTGCAGGATGCAGATGTATTCCGGGTAGGGCGCCGCCTTCATGCCGAAGGAGCCGCCCACATTGCCGGTGAGCACCCGCACCTTGTTGGCCGGGACGCCGAGGATCTCGACGAGCTGGCCCTTCATGCCGAAGGCGCCCTGGCTTTCGACGTGCAGGGTGAAGCGCTCGCTCGCGGCGTCATGGGCGGCGACCGCCGCGCGCGGCTCCATGGCGCTGACCACCAGCCGGTTGTTGACGAGGTCGAGGCGGGTGACATGAGCGGCCTTGGCGAACGCATCCGCTACGCCTTGCGGATCCCCGTACAGGAAGTCGAGCGCAACATTGCCCGGCACGTCGTCGTAGAGCTGCGGCGCGCCGGCTTTCGCCGCGTCGCTCGCCCTGGTCACCGCCGGAAGCGGATCGATGTCGACGACGACGGCCTCGGCGGCGTCCTTGGCCTGCGCCACGCTGGCGGCGACCACGCAGGCGACGGGATCACCGACGAAGCGCACCTTGTCGGTCGGCAGCGCCGGCCGCGTCGGCTTCTTCATCGGCGTGCCGTCGCGATTCTTGAGCGGAGGCAGACATTTCAAGCCGCCATAACCCGCCGCCGCCAGGTCCGCCCCGGTGACGACGGCGAGCACGCCCGGCATGGCGCGCGCCGCCGCCACATCGATGTTGCGAATGATCCCGTGTGCGTGCGTGCTGCGCACCATCATGGCGTAGGCCTGGTTGGGCAGATTGATGTCGTCGGTATAGCGGCCCTCGCCGCGTACCAGCCTCGGGTCCTCGGTGCGCCGCACCGGCTGGCCGACGCCGAATTTTTGCAATGCCCAATCGGTTTCTTCGCGAAAATTCATCGATCATGCCCTGTTGCTGGCGGCGCTTTGGCGGGCGCTGGTTTTAGCGTGCCGCGGCGGCCCGAGCCAGACCGCCAGGGAAACCCCAGCCGTATGGAAATGCATGGCCAAAACGGGGGTAAGGACAATGCTGGATGGCGAATGGGACGCGCGGGGGGACTGAATGCGCAAGCGCGTCGATTTTGCAGGGTTGTCGGGCTTCGGATGGCCCGACAGCGAAGACCTTGAGCGCTGGTTTGGGCCCGACCGCGAGAGGAGGGTGCCGTCAGCGGAGAATTGTTCTTCGCGTCTATCGGTGTGTGAGCTATCGGCGGCGCGGCTCGCTTGACTGGTCGTTCCGGGACTGAACCATCCGCGGAGAAGATCACGTCGCGCCGACGTGCAGCTTGCTCCCTTCCTCCCGAAGGCGGAGGGATGGAGTTTGTTGGCCGGGCAACAGTCTAAGGCGGCGCAGTCTCCGTTGCGCCGCCTTACCGTTGCAGAAACACGCCGTGATCCGACCTAGAGTGCCTTCAGGTACTCGACCAGGTCGTTCTTTTGCGCACTGTCGAGATTGAGCTTGAAGTGCGCATCATAGTGATTGACCACGTCCATCAAGCTCGCGAACCGTCCGTCGTGGTAGAAGCCACCCTGCTGATGGGTCCACAGTCCCGCGAGCGGCGCTGTGCGATACATGTGCGTCGGCGAGCGGTCGGCCTGGAACGAGTCGATTCCGATCTCATCGGGCGAATGCAGATTGTGCCCCGGCTCGGTGTAGAGAGGCGGGACGTGGCACGTTGCGCACTTGGCCGTGCCCTCGAAGATCACCTTCCCGCGGTCGGCCGCGGCCTTGTCGTAGGACCCGGCGGGGGCCTTCGGCGCCGGGATGGAGAGCTGGTAGAAGTGCAGCGCGGCCAGCTTGGCCGTCGCCTTGTCCGGCGTATTCCGCGTGTTCCAGGAGCCACTCTTCGCGGAGACGGGATACTGATCCTTGTTGTTGAACCGGGCGTCGAAAAACGTCGCCGCGCCGTGCATCTGGGTTCCCGCAACGTAGGCGTTCCAATAAGGGACCGATCCGTAGCCCGTCCAAGTGTGGAGGTTCACGCCTGCCAGGCCGAAGGCGGGCGGGATGAGCGTTCCGGCCTGCTTCCCGTCCGGGCGAAACGCCTTGCCGTCCTTGTCCAGCTCGGCGTCGTAGCGACCAGGACCCCAGCTGGCGAGAACCTTCTTAACGGTTTCGACGTCCACGCCCAGGAGATCGGTGAACGGCTTGAGGTTCGGCGCCAGCGACACGATCGCGCCGACATTGAGATCGCGGTTGGCCCAGCCGTCGAGCCGCTTGCCGATACCGGGCGCGAATGAGTTGTCGACGGACGAATGACAAAACGCGCACTGGATGCCCATCGACTTGACGCTGCCGTCGGCATTGGCGAAAGCCGTCACGCCGACCACCGCGTTCAGCTTGAGAAGGGCGAGCGTCGTCGCCGGATCGTCGAGATCGACCTTGCCGGCCGCGAGCTGTCGCTTCAAGGCTTCCGGCAGCGCGTCTGCATCCACCTTGAGGCCGACGGACAGCGCGGTCTTGGGCGAGACGCCAGGGCCGACGCCGCCGTTCTTCTCGCCGGCGATGGCCTTGTGGAGCTGCAGCGCGTCGCCCCAGAAGGCCTCGCTCCCGAAGGTGTCGTAGCGGAAGGTCTTTTTGCCTTCAGCGAGCATCGCCTGCGCGTGACGGTTGATCTCGGCATCGAATCCTTGCTGCGCCAGCGCGACGCCTGTCGTGGCGCGGGATGCAGCGGCACCTTTCTTGACGGCGGGTGCAGGGGCATCTTTCTTGGCGGCGGGTGCAGCGATCACGGCGCCTGACAGGCCGGCCGCGACGAGCGCCGCGATCATCGTTGTCCTCGGTCTCATTTAATCCTCCCGTTGATGCGAGCTCGTTTGCTCGATGGTCATTCTCCAAGCGATGAAGACTGCGTTCCGGCAGGCAAGGTCCCGCACGCGACCCGCGCCGCGCTCCGGCAGTCGCCGATGCTTGTGCAATCTTCGGGAGCGGCCGCCGGCCCTCAGATACCGGCACTTCCCGCTTTGGCGCGCGGGTCGGCACATCCGCTTATGGGCATTGGATGCAAGAACAGGGAAAAGGTTCCCGCCTCATCGCGGCCGAAGAGGCCGGGAACCTTTTCGGCCCATTCGCATCCAATGATCGGGGCGTTTTCCAATCATCCGGAGACAGCATGGAAGCGGTGGCAAGAAACGGAAAATGGCTTTCCAATCATTCGGTTGTGGCGGAGCAGACAGGCCTCGGCCCGGTCCCCCTGCGGTCGCAGGCCGAGAGTGCGGTCCGCACGCTGATCCGCTGGGCCGGCGATGATCCCGACCGCGAGGGACTGGTTGACACGCCAGCGCGTGTCGTGCGCGCGTTCAGCGAATGGTTCGCCGGCTATGCAGAGGATCCCGAAGAGCTGCTGAAGCGGACGTTCGAAGACATCGCCGGTTATGACGAGATGGTGCTGTTGCGCGATATTGACTTCGTGTCGCACTGCGAGCACCACATGGCGCCGATCGTCGGTCGCGCCCACATCGCGTACCTGCCGCGCAACCGTGTCGTGGGCATTTCCAAGCTTGCGCGCCTCGTTGAAATCTATGCGAAGCGGCTCCAGATTCAGGAGAGAATGACGACCGAGATCGCCGGCGCACTGGACCGGACGCTGAACCCGCAGGGTGTTGCCGTGGTGATCGAGGCCGCCCATGGGTGCATGACCACCCGCGGCGTGCATCAGCACAACGTCAGCATGGTCACCAGCCGGATGATCGGCGCGTTTCGCGACCAGCCGGAGACACGCCAGGAGTTCCTGTGCGCGATCGGCATGCGCGGTGGACAATCCAGGTGACAGGAATTTCGCGCGCGCAATATCGCGCGTCCCTGATGACGAAGGGAGGCAGCCATGCCGCAGGTGAAACCACGCGGGACCGGTCGGGTCGAGGCGCTCGGCGAGCGCGAGCTAGTGCAACTCGCCCAGGCGGGCGACGGTCCCGCGTTTCGCGCGATCATCCAGCGCAATAATCGGCGGCTGTTTCGTGTCGCGCGCAGCATCGTCAAGAATGACAGCGAAGCCGAGGACGTCGTGCAGGAGGTTTATGCACGCGCTTTCGAGCACCTATCCGAGTTTCGCGGGGACTCGACGCTGGCAACCTGGCTCACCCGTATCGCAATCAATGAGGCCCAAGGCCGCCTGCGGCGGCAACGGCCTGCGGTTGATCTGGCCATGATCGACTCGGAGCAAGAAGGCATGTCCGAGGTCATCTCGTTTCCACTCGCTTCGCCGGATGCGGATCCCGAACGCGTTGCTGCACAAAGAGAAGTTCGCCGATTGATGGAACAGGCCATCGATGGACTGCCGGACGCCTTCCGCGTGGTCTTCGTGATGCGGGTTGTCGAAGAGATGAGCGTCGAGGAAACGGCATCCTTCCTCGGCCTGCGGGAGGAAACGGTCAAAACGCGCTTGCATCGCGCACGCAATCTGCTCCGCCGGGCTCTCGATGAGCAGCTTGCACCAGCCCTCAAGGACAGTTTCCCCTTCGATGGTGCACGTTGTGCGCGCATTGCCGACGTGGTGCTCAAACGTCTCGGTTTGACGGAGCGGTGACGAGGCCCAGAGCGAGGCAAAAACGCGCGTCGCTGCAGCTGTTCCTCCTCGCGACCTCCGCCAGGTTTGCCACACGGCCGGGTGCTGCTACACTGTGTGTGATCGTAGACACACAGGGCCGCGGGCCGTTGAGCCGCAAAAAGGGCTTCGGCGCGGCCAGGAAGGCAATTCGATGGACGACGAGGCCCGGGGCATCGACCCCGGTCCCGCCCGCGCGCAGGCGCCCTCGTCGCACCGGCGATGGCCGCCGTCCGTGGCGCGCCACAGTGGTGCGCCGGACCGGCGCACCTATGCGGCGCTCGATCTCGGCACCAACAATTGCCGCCTGCTGGTCGCGCGCCCGACCGCCGACAGCTTTCGCGTGATCGACGCGTTCTCGCGCATCATCCGGCTGGGGGAGGGGGTGTCGCTATCGGGGCTGCTGAGCGAGGCGGCGATCGCGCGCGCTGTCGATGCGCTGCGCGTCTGCCGCGACAAGATGCTCAACCGTGGCGTCACGCGCGCGCGACTGATCGCCACCGAGGCCTGCCGCGCCGCCGCCAACGGCGCCGTGTTTCTCGCGCGCGTGCGCCAGGATGTCGGCATCGACCTCGAAGTGGTCGACCGTGAGACCGAGGCCATGCTGGCGGCCACCGGCTGCACCCCGCTCATGGATCCGCGGGTGAGCAACGTGCTCCTGTTCGACATCGGCGGCGGCTCGTCGGAGCTGGTGCGGCTCGGCCGCTCGGCGCCGGCCGAAGGCGGGCCACCGGTGCCGAAAATCCGCGCCTGGGCGTCGCTGCCAGTCGGCGTGGTGACGCTGGCCGAGCGCCATGGCGGCGTGACGGTCGACCGTGCGCTGTTCGAGACGATGGTGGCGGAGGTGGCGGTGTTCGTACAACGCTTCGCCGCCGAGCACGGCGGAACGGAAGCCGACATGCACATGCTCGGCACGTCCGGCACGGTCACCACGATCTGCGGCGTTCACCTCGGTCTGCGCCGTTATGACCGCCGCCAGGTCGACGGCTGCTGGATGAACGACGGCGAGGTCACGACCGTGCTCGAGCAACTGCTCGCCATGAGCTACGAGGAGCGCGTGGCCAATGCCTGCATCGGCCGCGAGCGCGCCGATCTGGTGCTTGCCGGTTGCGCCATCCTGGAGGCGATCCGCCGCACCTTCCCGTGCGCGCGGCTGCGCATCGCCGACCGCGGCCTGCGCGAAGGCATGCTGGTGCAGATGATGCGGGACGACGGCGTGTGGCACGAAAGCTGACGAGCGGCGGCCGCGAGGGCGCGCGCGGGGAGCATAAGGCGCGCGATCCACGCGCCCTGAAGGTGCGCGTCAAGAGCGCCAAGGGCCGCTCGGTGTCGTCAAAGCTCTGGCTCGAGCGCCAGCTCAACGATCCTTATGTCGCGCGCGCCAGGCGCGAAGGCTTTCGCTCGCGCGCGGCGTTCAAGCTGAGCGAACTCGACGACAGGCACCGCTTGCTCAAGCCCGGCGCGCGCGTGGTCGATCTCGGCGCGGCGCCGGGCGGCTGGAGCCAGGTCGCCGCCAAGCGCGTGGGCGCCGCCGAGGGCAGGGGGCGCGTCGTCGCCATCGATCTCCTTCCCATGGAGCCGATCGCCGGCGTCGAGTTTTTGCAACTCGATTTTCTCGACGCGGCGGCGCCCGAGCGGCTCACCGCCATGCTTGGCGGCGGTGCCGATGTCGTGCTGTCCGACATGGCGGCGAACGCCACCGGCCATCGCGCCACCGATCATCTGAAGATCATGGGCCTGGTCGAGGCGGCGGCCGAGTTCGCCCGCGAAGTGCTCAGGCCGGGCGGCACGTTCCTCGCCAAGGTGATCCAGGGCGGCACCGAAGCCGCACTGCTCGCCGACCTCAAGCGCGACTTTTCCAGCGTCAAGCACGTGAAACCGGCTGCCAGCCGCGCCGATTCCGCCGAACTCTACATGCTGGCGAACGGATTTCGCGGCCGCTGAACGCGTCGTCGCGTGCGAAATTGGGGCGAGATTGGGGGCACGGCGGCGGCATCGCGCGCCGCCATTGCGGAGAGCGCCGCAACGGACCCAGAAGGCGGGGGAAATGGCGATCCGATAATTCTGGGCCGACTCACCCCACCCGCTGATCCGACGGCTCGGTCGGGGCCGGCGTGCGGTCGGTAAGCTCGGCGCCGGCGTCGCGCGGCAGGCGCCAGAAGATCGGCGCCGCCAGGGCCGAGATTGCGGCGACGAAAAGAAACGCCGGCGCAAAGTCGCTCGCCATGATCACCGTGTGACCCCTGAACTGCACCGTGAGGTCGACCGCGAGCGCCCCCATGGCGACGCCGGTCGAGAGCGACAACTGCTGGGCGACGCTGGCGAGCGCCGTGGCGCGGCCGACACGCTGCGGCTCGACGTTGGCGTAGGTGATGGCGCCGAGGCTGGTGAACTCGAGCGAGCGGAAGAAGCCGCCGACCAGCAGCACCGCCATCATGATCGGGATCGGCGTGGCCGGCGTGAACGTCGCGCAGGCCGCGAGGAAGCCGGCGCTGAGCACCGCATTGACGGTGAGCACGGCGCGGAAGCCAAACTGGCGGAGGATGGCTGTCACGCAGGCCTTCATGGTCATGGCGCCGAGCGCCGAGCAGAACGTGATCAGCCCGGACTGGAAGGGCGTGAGCCCGAATCCGACCTGCAGCAGCAGCGGCAGCAGGAACGGGATCGCGCCGACGCCGATGCGGAACAGGAAGCCGCCGCCGGCGCCGGCGCGGAAAGTCGGCACCGCGAACAGCGTGAGATCGAGCACCGGCGACGGTGTGCGCCGCGCATGCGCCACGTAAGCTGCCGTCGCCACCGCGCCGGTGCCGATCAGGGCGGCGACCAGCCACCACGGCAGGTAGTCGAGGCCGAGCACCGAAAGGCCGAAGGCGAGGCCGCCCACGCCCAGGCCCGCCAGGAACATGCCAAGAAAGTCGAACGGCTCCGGCGCCTCGGCGCGGATGTTCTCGATGTATCGGGTGACCAGGGCGATGCCGACGAGGCCGATTGGCACGTTGATGAGAAAGATCCAGTGCCAGGAGAAATAGGTCGTGATGAAGCCCCCGACGGGCGGCCCGATCACCGGGCCGATCAGGGCCGGCAGGGTCACCCACACCATGGCGTCGACCAGGGCGCGCCGGTCGACCGTGCGCACCAGCACCAGACGACCGACCGGCGTCATCATGGCGCCGCCCATGCCCTGCACGATGCGCGCGATTACGAAGCCGGTGAGCGAGCTGGCGAAGGCGCAGCCGATCGAGCCGACCACGAACACCGCGATTGCCGCGCGGAACACGGTGCGCGCGCCGAACCGGTCGGCGGTCCAGCCGCTCGCCGGGATGAAGATGGCGAGCGACAGGAGATAGCAGGTCACCGCCAGCTTGAGCGCCAGCGGGCTCGTGCCGATGTCGGCGGCGATCGCCGGCAGCGAGGTGGAGATCACGGTGGAGTCCATGTTCTCCATGAACAGCGCCACCGCGACGATGAGCGGCACCAGGCGGTCGTGCTTCAAGGCCATCGATGGATCGTCATGCGCAGGGCAAAGCCACTTGTTCGGCTGTCATCCCGGCCGAGCGTGAAGCGCGAGACCCGGGACCCAGGTCGCCCAGCGATGCTGGCCAATACGCCCGGTCAAAATCCGCAACACCGGGGTACGTGGGGCCCGGGCCGGCTCACTTTGACGCTCCGCGCGGCGAGCCGTCCGGGATGACCACCGAGAGAGCTGCATGGCGGGCGACCGCAACGGCATCCGCCGCTGTCATGGTACCGGGACCTCGCCGACGTCCTTCGGCACCTTGTATCCCTTCTGCACCGCCGGCCGCTTGGCGAGGGTCGTGTACCAGCGCTTCACGTTGGGATACTGGTTGAGATCGACGGTCTGCCATTCGTAGCGCGAGATCCATGGCCAGATGGCGATGTCGGCGATGGAATAGGAATCCGCCACGAATTCGCGGTCAGCGAGGCGGTTGTCGAGCACGCGATACAGTCGGTGCGCCTCCTTGAGGTAGCGCTCCTCGGCATAGGGCGCCTTGCCCTTGTTGTATTTCACGAAGTGATGGACCTGGCCCAGCATCGGGCCCGGGCCGCCCATCTGCCACATCAGCCACTCGAGCACGCGGTAGC
>Ga0126380_10000555_pt1 | contig 12746 bp, 10 predicted proteins | sample PanSoiMetPlot_26_FD_92544 | JGI IMG/M metagenome (GOLD analysis project Ga0126380, IMG submission 92544) | Tropical forest soil microbial communities from Panama - MetaG Plot_26 | ecosystem: Environmental > Terrestrial > Soil > Tropical forest > Bulk soil | place: Panama | collected 2016-02-17
CCGGGACGTCCCCCTCGTACGGGCAGCCCCACGCGGTGGACACGATCACCTGGCAGGTCGCGCCGCGCTGGTGCGCCTCGTCGATGACCACCGCGATCTCGTCCAGCGACTGCTCGGTGCTCCGGTTGACGTTCTTGCGGTTGTGCGTGTCCGAGGCGGACACCACGACCTCGACCTCGGTGAACCCCGCGCCCAGCGCCCGCCGCGCGCCGCGCAGGTTCGGCGCCAGCGCCGAGTAGCGGACCGCCGGGACCCGGTCCACCCCGGCCCACACCTCGTCCGCGTCGGCCATCTGCGGGATGGCGTCTGGGCGCACGAACGAGACGGCCTCGATCCGGCTCACCCCGGTGCGGCCCAGCCGGTCGATCAGCGCGATCTTCGCTTGGGTGGGCACCGGGTCCTCGTTCTGCAGCCCGTCCCTCGGCCCGACCTCGCGCAGCGAGATGCGGGAAGGGATATCGCTCATGCGCTCGCTCGCATCCTTGCGCGCTCACTCCCCCGGCCAGTTCGGCTGTCTCTTCTCATTAAACGCGGCGATGCCCTCGCGCCGGTCCGCGGACAGCGCGGCGGTGCGCCACGCCGCGTCCTCCACCTCCAGCGCCGCCGCGAGGGTGACATCCGCTCCCTCGCGGACCGCTCGTTTCGCCGCCTTGACGGCGATCGGCGAGTTGGCCGCCATCCGCCCCCCGATCTCGATCGCCTCCGGGCAGGCCGTGCCGGGCGTGACGACCCGGTCGGCGAGCCCGATCCGCGCGGCCTCGGCGGCGTCCACCCGGCGGCCGGTAAAGATCAGGTCAGCGGCCCGGCCCGGCCCGAGCCGGCGGGTGGCAAGCTGGGTCCCGCCGCCCCCGGGCACCAGGCCCACCGTGGCCTCCGGCAGGCCGAACACCGCGGTCTCGTCGGCCACGATCATGTCGCAGCACAGCGCCAGCTCGCAGCCGCCGCCCAGAGCGTAGCCGTGGACCGCGGCGATCACCGGCTGTGGCAGGGCCAGCAGCCCGCCGAACGCCGCCCGGAACACCGGGCGCTGCCGCAGCAAGTCGGCATCCGACATCCGGTTCCGTTCCTTGAGGTCGGCGCCGACGCTGAAGGCGCGTGCGCCGGTGCCGTAGAGCACGATCGCCTGGACCTGGCGGTCTCTCGCCAGTTCAGCACAGGCCTGGGCCAGCCGGAACGCCATCGCCGTGTTGATCGCGTTCATGGCCTCCGCGCGGTCGAGCATGATCTCCGCCACACCGGGATGCCCCGCTATCCGCTCCCGCACTATTACGCCGTCCATAAGGCGGAGAATACGGGGAACCCGGGACCAGCGGGACTAGCGGTCTTCCCGGGCCAGCCTGGCCTGCTCGTCCTCGACGAGCTGGAACAGGGTGGCCTGCACCCTCGCCACGCTGGGGATCTCGTGCAGCACCAGTTGCCCGTGCTCGCCGGCCGACTCGATCACGAGGCGCCCGCAGCCGAGCATCCGGTCGATCAGCCCGTGCGAGAACGAGACGTCGCTGATCCGGATCAGCGGAAAGTCGCGGCCGGTCCGGGACAGGATGCCGTACCGCAGCCGAAACCGGCGGGTGGTCAGCTCGTAGGTAGTGGTCCGCCAGCGCAGCAGCGGGACCAGCGTGAAGGCGAGCGCGATGATCAGCGCCAGGGTACCCACCGCGATCCGCTCCGGGCCGGCCAGCCTGCCGTGCGGGATCAGGACCAGCAGCACCGCGACGGCGATGGCCAGGCCGATCAAGATCACCATGGGCATCAGCACGGTCTTCCAGTGGGGATGGAGCGTAAGGACGCTCCTTTCGCCTTCGGACAAGTCATCAACGCCGGCCATGTGCACATGGTGGCATGGATTTGCGGCCTACTTGCCCGGATCATGGGGGCGGACGTGAACCACGTCGCCGGCCGTCACCGAAACCCGGCCGTGCGCGGTCCGGACCTCCAGCCGGCCCGCCCAGTCCACTCCGGCCGCGGTGCCGCTGATCGCTTCGGCGCCCGGCATCGTCACGACGACCTCCCGGCCGAGCGTGGCGCAACGGCGGGCATACTCCCACCGCAGCCCGCACGTGTCCGCATCGCCGGGGCTGGCCTGGTCGCGCCAGGCCAGATACCAGTGCGACAACACGGCGAGCAGCTCCGCCAGCAGCCGCTCGCGGAGCCCGGGAACCTCCGCGGCGCTGCCGTCCCCGCCCCGCGCGGCGCCCGCGGCCGGCGCCTCCAGAAGCAGCGACGTGGCGACGTCCTCCGGCAAGCCGGCCCGGTCCTGCCAGACGTTGATCCCGGTGCCGACCACGACCGCGGGCCCGGACCGCTCGGCGAGGACGCCGCCCAGCTTTCTGCCGCCTGCGAGCACGTCGTTCGGCCATTTCAGGGGCGCCTCGACGCCGGTCACGGCGCGCACCGCGGACGCGGCGGCGACCCCGGCCAGCAACGGCACCCAACCCAGCAGGGCGGGAGGCACGCCGCGCGGGCGCAGCAGCACCGAGAACGTGAGCGCGGCCCGCGGCGGGCTGGTCCAGCGGCGGCCCAGCCTGCCCCGCGCGGCGGTCTGCGCCTCGGCCACCAGCACCAGGCCCTCGGCCGCGCCCGCGCCGGCCTGCGCGAGCAGGTCGGCGTTGGTGGATCCGGTCTCGCCGACGACCCGTATCTCGCGCCACAGGCCGCCCGGGCGAACCAGCACGTTCGTGATCTCTGTCACGTCAAGTGACAGGAGGCCACTCTTGTCATCACTCATTGTTTCAATACTTAACGAAGAGTCGTTGCTGGTCGCTGCCGTGCGGCTGACTTCCATCGTGCCAGACCAGGCCGGGTGACCAGGCTCCGCCCGCGGGAGCCGTTCCGCGGCCCGGCGGCACGCCGCCGATGCCGAAGGCGGCCGGGATCAGCGGGTGGCGCGGGCGCGGAGGACGGTGAGGATGCCGCCCGCCACGGCGCCGGCCGCGAGCACGGCGCAGGTCGCCGCGGTCGCGTGCGCCGAGACCAGGCGGAACCCGCCCGCCGCGCCCTGCGGCAGGGGGCCGGCCAGGTTCAGGTAGAGCGTGCCGAACGTGGCCACGCCCACGACCAGGGCAAGCTGGTTGACCGTCACGATCACGCCGGTCGCGTCGGCTGCGTCGGCCACCGGCACCCGCATTACGACGGCGGTCATCAGCGGGCTGAACGCCGCCGCCATCCCGCCCCCGACTAGCGCCAGCGCCACCAGCAGCCAGGTACCGCCGGGCCCGCCGCCGCGTACCAGCGTCGCCAGCATGAGCAGCCCGGCACCGTAGACAACGAACCCGGCGATGCTCACGGCCGCGGGGCTGCTCCGGCGCAGGCGCTGCCAGTTCAGGCTGACCACCGCGAACGCCAGCCCGGCGGGCGCGAAGGTGAGCCCGGCCCGTACCGGCGAGTCGGCCAGGCCGCCCTGCAGGTGCAGGGCCAGCACGAAGAAGAACCCGCCGAACACGGCCATCACGCAGAACAGCGCCGCGACCCCGGCCGCCGTGCCGGGCAGCCGCAGCAGCCGCCCGGGGATCAGCGGGGCGCCGCCGCGGGCCACGACGTGCCGCTCTACCATGGCGAACGCGGCGAACAGCACCGCGCTGCCGGCCAGGCAGGCCCAGCCCCAGACGGGCCAATGCTCGGACTGGCCGAGCACCAGGGGAACGATCAAGGCGAGCACGGCCGGGGTCAGCGTGGCCACCCCGGCCAGGTCCAGCGTGCGGCCCGGGTCCCCGCGGCCGGCGGGCAGGGCCCGCAGCCCGGCGAGGAACAAGATCACGCCGACCGGGACGTTCAGCAGGAAGGCCGGGCGCCAGGTGCCGCCGAACATGTTCGCGCTGACCAGCACGCCGCCGACGACCTGCCCGGTCACCGCGGCGCCGGCCAGGACGGCCGCGTACAGCCGCATGGGGCGGCCGCGGGCCGGGCCGTCGAAGGTCCGCTGGATGAGGCTGAGGACCTGCGGGATCATGGCCGCCGCCCCGGCACCCTGGACGAAGCGCAGCGTCACAAGCATCACGGTCGAGGTGGCGAGACCGCAGCCGAGCGAGGCGAGCGTGAAGACGGCCAGGCCGGCCAGGAACATGCGCCGGTGGCCCAGGATGTCGCCGAGCCTGGCCCCGGTGACCAGCAGCACCGCGTAGGTGATCACGTATCCGGCGATAACAAGTTGCAGGCCGGCCCCGGAGGTATGCAGGCTGGCATGGATGGACGGGGCAGCGACGTTGACCACGGAGGCGTCCAGCACCGCCATGAACTGCCCGGTGAGTACCACCGCGAGAGCCCACCACGGGCTCCGCGCGGGCCGCTGGAACGGGCGCGCCGGCCGGGCAACGGCGAGGGTGTCTCCCATACCACTCAGCCTGCCGGGCCTTTAATTCCAGTACCAAGAGCCTGCTTATCCTGGTATCAGTACTACCTGGCAACCGCGCCGAACCCCCGGCAGGATGGAGTCATGGCCACCATGACCACCGCGAACGGGCATCATCGCCGCGCAGAACTGGCTGCCTTCCTGCGCGCCCGCCGGGAGCGGATCACTCCGGAGCAGGCCGGCCTGCCGCCGGGCTCCCGCCGCCGGACCCCGGGGCTGCGCCGCGAGGAGGTCGCGCAACTGTCCGGTGTGGGCGTGACCTGGTACACCTGGCTGGAGCAGGGCCGGCAGATCAACGCCAGCCCGCAGGTGCTCAGCGCGGTGGCGCGCACCCTGCTGCTGGACCAGGCGGAGCGGGAGCATCTGTTCCGGCTGGCCGACCTGCCGGACGCGGCCAGCGCCGCCGGAACCGTCAGCTCGGGGTGCGAGCAGGTTCTGCCGGACGTGCAGGAGATCCTCGACACGCTGGCGCCGATGCCGGCCAGCGTGGTCAACGAGCGATTCGACCTTCTCGCCTGGAACGCCGCGTACCAGGCGCTGTGGCCGGACATGACCGCCGCCCCGCCCGGCGAGCGGAACATCCTCTGGCAGTGCTTCACCCGCCCGGACTGCTGCCACCCCTACGTGAACCGGCACGAGCAGGTGGCGATGCTGGTGGCCCAGTTGCGCGGCGCCTACGGCCGGCACCTGGGCGAGCCCGCGTGGACCGGGTTCGTCCGGCGGCTGCAGGCGGTCAGCGCCGCGTTCACGCGGTTGTGGGACGAACACGAGGTGGCCAGCCAGCCGTCCTACCTCAAGATCTTCCGCCACCCCGCGTACGCGACGCTCACGCTGACCACGACCAGCCTGGCCGTGCAGGCAATGCCGGGCACCAGGATCGTGGTGTACCGGCCCGCCGACGAGGTCACCAGGGAGGCGATCAGCAGGCTGCTGGCCGGGGAGGGCGCCGACGCCCACTACCCGTGCTGGGAAGAGCACCAGCGGCGCAAGGCCGGCCTGGCGAGCTAGGGAAGTACGACATCGCGACCTCCATGTTCTGGAGCAACATCTTCGCCGGCGCGCCGATCGCGGTCGTTGGCCTGGCCGCTCTCGGGGAGACGTCGCGGGTCTCCGCGCGATAACAGCTGCGCGGTGACCGGCGCCCGCACCACATCAGCAGCGCCGCTGCCGTCGGGCCGACGGCAGCGGCGCTGCTATCCCTGTGCCGTTGCGATGCGGGGCCTCGCATCGGCCCAGGCCATTGCTGCTCGGGTTTGTGCGCACCGGTTTATCAGATGCCAGGGCTCGGCGCCCGTCCGTGCCATGCGCAGGCGGCGGACGGTCCGCTGGCGCTTGCGGCGCGCGATGACCGCCCGAATAGCCGGTAATATCACATTCCAGCCCCTGACGTTATCGGGCGTGCCTTATCTCCCAAGTCGGCGCGGCTCCACCGGAATGCCGGTTTTAACGATTACAGTCCGGATCATGAGGCACGTCGTCAACCCGGGGGATAAATACGGCCGGCTCACCGTCCTCCGGGAAGTGCAAAAGGTCGCCCCGGACGGCAGACGCTACCGGGCCGCCCTATGCCGGTGCGACTGCGGCAAACAAGCCACCCCGCGCATTAGCTCGCTGCATGCAGGCGATGCCCAATCCTGCGGGTGCTCGCGGGGCCGGCCCAAATACCAGCAAAGGCGCTGCCCGGTCTGCGGAACGCTAGCAATGATCCGGCGCGACCACCGAAGCTGCTCCCGCGCTTGCGGATACCAGCTCGCCCGGGCCGCCCGCCAGGCACCAAACCCGTCCTATGGCGTGTGGCACCACCGCGTGACAAAAGCCCGGGGACCGGCCAGCGGGTACCCTTGCGCCGATTGCGGTAAACCTGCCCAGGACTGGTCCACGGTCAATCCATCCAGCGATGACATCTGGGTCAGATTCCAGCCACGGTGCCGCAGATGCCACCGCTACCATGACGGCGCCGCCGGCGAGGGTAACCCGCGGGCCAAATTGACCAGCGGAAAAGTAAGGGAACTGCGGGCACGCAGGGCCGACGGCCTGACTTACCGGCAGCTCGCCGCCGAATTCGGCATCAGCGACGTGGCCGCCTGCGCGGCCGTCAACCGGAAGACATGGGCACATGTGAGCTGATCCCACCCTCCGATACCGCGCCCCAGTCACATTCGATAGCCGGCCACACCCGGCGCTGGACGAGGAACTGCACCTGCAGCCGGTGCAGGCCCCCGACATCTTCCGCAGCGCGATCGTCATCACGGCCGCCACGCTCATCGCCACCTGATCCCGCTGCTGCCGTTCTTGTAGCTGTCCCAGACGGCGGCGCTGATCACCGCGATCGTGCTCAGCGCGCTGGTGCTGTTCGGGGTCGGCACCTACCAGGGGGTGACCCTGGCCGGCGACTGGCGCAAGAAGGGGCTGCAGCTGGTGGTGGCCGGGCTCGCCGCCGCCGCGGCCGGCTTTTTGATCGGCCGCCTGTTCCACACCGCCGGAGCACGAGCTTCGGCCCGGATTGGACCTACGAGGAGTTCGCCGCATACTTGCCCAGCCAGCACACGAAACCGAAGCCGCATCGGGACAGCCGGCGAAGCAACTAACCGCCTGCTCCGCAAGCCCCAGCTAGCGCGGGACACTTGACTGCGAATTTATTTCCGTAGCAGGATTTACTAAAGCCACTGCATGGCGCGTCCGGCGACGTATCAGGCAGCGTCGGTGGCGGTCATGTGCGGTGCAGTTGCCGGGGGGTGACATGCGGCGTGTCAGGGGTGCCCCGCGTTGGCGTGGGCTGATCATTATGGCGGCGGTGGTGTCGGGCGCCGCACTGGTCGCGCAGGCGGGGCCGACAGGGGCAGAAGCGTCCACGTTGCCCAGCGGGTTCCGTGACTCGGTGGTGCTGAGCGGGCTGACCAACCCGACGGTCATGCAATTCGCACCTGACGGGCGGATCTTCGTCGGCCAGAAGAACGGCGTGATCAAGGTCTTTCAGAGCCTGACCGACACGAACCCGGTCACCTTTGCCGACCTGTCGGGGAAGGTTGACGATTACTGGGATCGTGGCCTGCTCGGCCTGGCGCTCCCGCCCAACTTCCCGGCAAGCCCGTACGTCTACGTTCTCTACACCTATGACGCCCCGATCGGCGGCACGGCGCCGAGGTGGAACGACAGCTGCCCGACACCGCCTGGCGCGACCACCGACGGCTGCGTGGTGTCGGCGCGCGTGTCGCGGCTGCAGATCAGCGGGAACGTCATGACCGGCAGCGAGCAGGTGCTCATCAACGACTGGTGCCAGCAGTTTCCCAGCCACTCGATCGGCACGCTGCTGTTCGGGCGCGACGGGTACCTCTACGCCGGTGCCGGCGATGGCGCCAGCTTCAACAACGTCGACTACGGCCAGTACGGCGCGAACTACGCCGGCGACCAGGCAAACCCCTGCGGCGATCCGCCCGGTGGCGTGGGCACCGCGCTGATCCCGCCCGGGGCGGAAGGCGGCGCCTTGCGCAGCCAGAGCGTGCGGCGCACCGACGGCCCGGCGACCCTGGACGGCGCGGTGCTGCGAATCGACCCCGCCACCGGTGCGGGCGTGCCCGGCAACCCATTCTTCTCCTCAGCAGATGCCAACGCGCGGCGGATCGTGGCCTACGGGCTGCGCAACCCATTCCGTTTCACCCAGCGCCCGGGCACCGACGAACTGTGGATCGGCGATGTCGGCTGGAATACCTGGGAAGAGATCGACCGCGTGGTAGCGCCGGCCAGTGCGACCGCGTCGAACTTCGGCTGGCCGTGTTATGAGGGAGCCTCACCCCAGGGCGGTTACCAGGGGGCCGGCTTGCGCCTGTGCTCGTCCCTCTACTCGACGCCCGGTTCGGTCGTCGCGCCGTACTACACGTATAACCACAACGCTTGCGTCGTGAACTACACCGGCTGCCACACCGGCGGGTCGTCCATTACCGGCGTGGCGTTCTACCAGGGCGGGTCGTATCCGGCGCAGTACAACGGGGCGCTGTTCTTCGCCGACCACACCCGCAACGAGATATGGGCGATGCTCCCGGGCTCGAACGGATTGCCCGACCCGTCCCAGCTGCAGTCGTTCGTCGGCGTCGACGCGGCGGGCGGCGCCGCCGGGCATCCGGTCGACCTGAAGATCGGCCCCGGCGGTGACCTGTTCTACGTCGACATGGACGACGGCACCGTCCACCGCATCACCTACACCGCCGCCAACCAGCCGCCGACCGCGGTAGTCACGGCCAGCCCCACCAGCGGTCCCGTCCCGCTGACGGTCGGCTTCAACGGCACCAGCTCGTCCGACCCGGAGGGCAAGCCGCTGAGCTACTCATGGGACCTCAACGGCGACGGGACGTTCGGCGATGCGACAAGCGCGACGGCGTCCTACACCTACACCATCGCAGGCGTCTACCACCCAAGCCTGCGGGTCACCGACAACCAGGGCGCCACCGACACAGCATCGGTCACCATCACGGCCGGCAATACCGCGCCGGTCGCGACCATCGACTCGCCCTCGTCAAGCCAGACCTGGAAGGTCGGTGACACGTTCAACTTCTCCGGCCACGCCACCGATGCGCAGGACGGGAGCCTGCCCGCGTCGGCGCTGAGCTGGTCGTTGATCCTGCACCACTGCTTCACGCCGACCGACTGCCACGCCCACGTGATTGAGACCACCAACACCAGCGGTTCAAGCGGATCGTTCACCGCGCCGGACCACGAATACCCGTGCTGGCTCGAACTGCAGCTGACCGCGACCGACTCCGGCGGGCTAACCTCGACGACGAGCGTCCGGCTGGACCCCAAGACGGCCGTGCTCACGTTCAAGACCAACCCGGGCGGTCTCATCCTCACTAACCTGGCAGTCAATGAGGCGCCGCGCACGACGCCGTTCTCCGTGACCGTGGTGGTTGGCTCGGCGAACTCGGTCAGCGCCCCCTCACCGCAACAGTTCAACAAGTCCACCTACAACTTCCAGACCTGGTCGGACGGCGGCCCGCAAAGCCACACCGTAACTGCCCCCGCGGTGAACACCACCTACACCGCCACATACCGTAAGCGCTGAGGGCCAGCCGCCCAGCCGGCCCGCCGTCCGACGGTCAGCTCGCGCCCGGCCCGGCCCCGCTCACAGCAGCGGCGTCTCGGCAAGCCCGGGCAAACGCTGTGACGCAGGCCCGGCGGTCGCCGCGGCGCCAGGCGACCGCGAGCCGGGCCGGTTCCAGCCCGGTGACCGGGATGCAGGCGATGCCCGGCCGGGCGTACACGGCGGCGTTGCCCTCGGCCAGCAGTACCACCGCGGCTCCGGTGGAGACCAGTTCGAACACCTCGTCGGCGGAGGTGACATCGGCGGCAACCCGCGGCGGGCGGCCGCCGCGCTCGCTGACGGCGAGCCAGAAGTCGCGGGCCGGGCCCGCGGAGGCGGGCAGCGCCGCGAACGGCTCGCCGCTGATTTCAGCGAAGCTGACCCCGTCCCGCCCGGCCAGCGGGTGGGCGGTGCTGACCGCGACCATGCGCGGCTCGGTGACCAGCACGCGTACCTCGATCTGCCCGAAGCCGACTGGCAGCCAGACGAACGCGGCGTCGGTTTCCTGGCTGGCCAGCCCGGCCGTCGGATCGCCCCAGCCAAACGAGCGCAACTCCACCTGCCAGCCGGGCTGGTGCTTACCGAACTGCTCCAGCACGGCCGGGTACAGCGCCCGGCCCAGTGAGGTCAGCGTGCCCACCCGCAACACCCTCGCCTCGGCCGTGGCGGCGTCAGCGACCACTGCGGCCGCCTCATCCCAGTCCGCGAGCAGGCCACGGGCTGCTGTGTGGAGCGCCGCGCCGGCGGCGGTCAGCTCGATCTGCCGGTGATCGCGGCGCAGCAGCCGGGCCCGCAGCGCGGCCTCCAGCCCGGCGATCTGCTTGCTGAGCGCCGGCTGGGACAGGTGCAGCCGCTGCGCGGCCCGGGTGAAGCTCAGCTCGTCTGCGACGGCGACGAAGTACCGGAGATCCCGCAGGTGCACGTCCATAACCATTAGTTATAACAGCTTGTCTTGGACAGCGGGCAGGGCAGCGGCAAGCATGGGGCTGGGAGCCGGGGCCAGCCGGGCACCGGACGCGGCCATAGGAGCATGAGGTGGCCGGGCCGGTCATTCACACCTACCGCGCAGCCGAGACCGGGCTGCTGGTGAACTCGTACCTGGTGGAGGGGGACTCCGGCGTCGTCGTCGTCGACACCAACCTGCTGGTCTCCGACATCGAGGCGCTGCGCGCCCGGCTGAAGGCGCTGAAAAAGCCGCTGCGGGCGATCTTTGTCACCCACGCCCACCCGGACCACTTCAACGGCATCGCCGCGCTGGTCAAGGACGGCGAGGTGCCGGTGTACGCAGCCGCGTCGGTGGCGCGGGTGATCACCGAGATCGCTGACGCGAAGCGGGCGCAGTGGAGCCCGGTCTATGGCGAGGAGTGGCCAGCCGAGACGTACTTCCCGAATTCGCTGCTGGCCGACCGCGACCAGGTACAGGTCGATGAGCTGGCCTTCGCCATCCGGGAACTCGGCCCGGCGGAAAGCCACGCCGACAGCTATCTCACCCTCACCGCCGACAGCGGCCAGCCCGTCGCATTCACCGGCGACCTGGCCTTCCACGGCACCCACCCCTATACCGCCGACGGGCACACCGCCGCCTGGCTCGCCGCGCTCAACGTCCTGACCGGCGAGCTGGCACAGATCACCGCGCTTTACCCGGGGCACGGCGAACCGGCCGGGCCGGGCATGCTCGCCGATCAGCGGCGGTACCTGCTCTACTACCGCGAGGTCGTCGCCCGGCTTTCTGGCGGCAAGCCGGAACTGTCCAAGCACGCCAAGGCAGAACTCGACACCGCGATGCAAGTGTTCCTGCCGACCGCCCCCCTGACCTGGATGATCGGCCTCGGCGCCGACGCCGTCGCCGCCGAGCTCGCGGGCGGCACCGCGGCTGCCGCAGCCAGCACGCCATCGGCCGCGGCGGCGACCGGGACGAAGGACTGAGCGTTGGACCTGCAGCTCAAGGGCCACCGGGCCGTTATCACCGGATCCAGCGCCGGGATCGGTGAGGCGATCGCCCGGCGGCTGGCGGCCGAGGGCGCGGCGGTGGTGGTGCACGGCCGCGACCCAGGGCGTGTCCGGCAAGTGGCAGACGCCATTGCCGCGGACGGCGGCTACGCCGAGGGCCTGGCCGCAGACCTGGCTAGCCCGGCGGACTGCGGCCGATTCATCACCGAGGCGCTGCGTGAAGACGGTGTGGACATCCTGGTCAACAACGCCGGGGCGTTTGTCAACCGCGGCTGGGACGAGGCCGCCCCACAGGACTGGCTGGACCTGTACCAGGTCAACGTTGCCGCGGCCGTGCAGTGCATCCAGGGTTTCGTGCCGGACATGCGCGCCGCGGGGTGGGGCCGGGTTATCCAGATAGGTACCGGCGAGGCCATCAACCCGTTCCCGTTTATGCCCGACTACGCGGCCACCAAGGCGGCGCTGCAGAACCTGACCGTGTCGCTGGCCAAGCACCTGGACCGCAGCGGGATCACCGCCAACACGGTCAGCCCCGGCATTGTCGTCACCCCGGGGGTCGAGGCGTTTTACCGGGCTGAAGCCGCCCGTCGCGGCTGGGGCCAGGACTGGCAGGCCATCGAAGCATCCGTGCTGGCCGAGATCCTCAATAACCCCACCGGCCGGCTCGGCACGCCTGAGGAAGTCGCCGCCCTGGTCGCTTTTGTGGCCAGCCCGCTGGCCGGCTACGTCAACGGCGCCAACCTGCGCATCGACGGCGGCAGCACCGCCGTCGTATGAGCCGAAAGGAACCACCCGCGCATGCGTTACACACTGCTCGGCAACTCCGGGCTTCGGGTCAGTGAAGCCGCGCTCGGCACCATGACCTTCGGCACCGACTGGGGATGGGGCGCTCCGGAGGCCGAGACCCGGAAACAGTTCGAACTGTTCGCCGAGGCCGGCGGCACCCTGATCGACACCGCGAATAACTACACCAATGGATCGGCCGAAACGATCCTCGGCGACCTGCTCGCAGCCGACCGGGACCACTTCGTGCTCGGCACCAAGTACTCGCTCAGCCTCCGGGACGGCGACCTCAACGCCGGCGGCAACCACCGCAAGAGCCTGGTCACTGCGCTGGAGGCCTCGTTGCGCCGGCTGCGCACCAGCTATGTGGACATCCTGTGGTTGCACGCCTGGGACTACCTCACCCCACCCGAGGAAGTGATGCGCGCCCTCGACGACCAGGTCCGCCTCGGCAAGGTCCTCTACCTCGGCATCTCCGACACCCCCGCCTGGGTGGTGGAGCAGATGCAAACCCTGGCCGGCGGCCGGGGCTGGGCCCCGTTCGCCGGGCTGCAGGTCGAGTACTCGCTCGTCCAGCGCGAGGTCGAACGGGAA
>Ga0126380_10000556_pt1 | contig 12734 bp, 11 predicted proteins | sample PanSoiMetPlot_26_FD_92544 | JGI IMG/M metagenome (GOLD analysis project Ga0126380, IMG submission 92544) | Tropical forest soil microbial communities from Panama - MetaG Plot_26 | ecosystem: Environmental > Terrestrial > Soil > Tropical forest > Bulk soil | place: Panama | collected 2016-02-17
AGCGCTCGTTATGGATGCAAATCCGCTACGTGCGGGAGGCGCAGAAGGGGTTGGCCGGGACGCCCGCACACGGGTCGGGCATGGTTGGCAGGACCGGCAGCGGCACGATAGTGATCTTGGTCTGCTCCGGGTAGTGCGTGCCCGCCGGGCACGGCCCGAACTCGGCGGCGCAGGTGAGCTGGTTCACCAGGGCGGCGTCGATGCTGGTGCCCGGCTTGCCGCAGGGCCTGCCGTCTACCGCGGCGGACTGGATGTTCTTCGGCTCCGAGGTCACCCGGCCGGCCGCGTCGTGGTTGGCGTAGAAGCAGTTCCGCGGGGTCGCCGAGTTCGGCAGCAGCCCCACGGTCGCGAGGTCGCCGTTGGTGTCGTTGCCGAAGAACCCGTTGTCGGAGAAGAAGTTGCCGTACACCTTGTTGCCGTGCGCGGGGAAGTCGCACAGCTGCGGGGACACCTGGATCCCGCCCTGGCAGTGCACCCCGGGCGGGGGCGTCTCGGTGTCCGGGAAGTCGTGCGTGACGACCCCCCACGCGCCGTTGTGAATGAACAGGTTGTCACGCACCGTGTCGTACGCGCCACCGGATATCTCCACGCCCGTGCCCACGGCCCCGGCGAGCCCGGAGGTCGGCGCGTTCGCGTTGTTGTTGTTCTTGATCACGTTGTGCTCGATGAAGAGGCAGGACGTGGTGCTGCCCGGGCACGCGCCGTTCTGCGGCGGCGGGGCGTCGTCGTTGTTCAGCGAGTTCGGCACGATCCCGGCGCGGTTATTGCTGAACACCGAGTCCGTGATGACCAGCGGGCCGCCGGCGTTGGTGCCGGAGTAGCCAAGGTTGGAGTTCGTGCCGATGTCGCGGACCAGCGTGGTGTGGCACACCCGCTGGCATGCGCCGACGTAGTAGGCCGCGTCGGCCATGTTGCTCCCGTAGGACTGCTCGATCACGCCCGGGCCCCGCGCGTTGCTGACGAAGATCCCGTACTGGGCCAGGTTCGGGCTGTGCAGGTTGGCCGGCCCGTACATCGAGGTGGCGCTCAGGTAGGAGCCGCGGAAAGACCCCATGCCGATCTTGCCGCTGCCGTCGCCGCCGTTCCACCAGATCTCGTTGCCGTGCCCGTCGGTCCCGGCGAGGTAGTCGCAGACGGTCAGGTTCTGCACGGTGACCCCGCTGGCCTTCCAGACGACGATGCCGTCACGGCCGGCACCGCCATTGGTGTCCTGGAGCGCGGGGCTGGCGGGGCACGGCTGGCCGGCGGTCCCGTTGCTGCCGTCAATGATGACACCGTTCCGGTCCAGGCCGCGGACGTGCAGGCCCGGCTTCTGGATCCAGACGCCGGCCGTGGGCCACTGGGTGCTCTTCTCGTGATAGACGCCCGGCCAGATCAGGACCCAGTCGCCGGGGTTGGCCGCGTTGACCGCGCCCTGCACGGTCGAAAAGACCGGCGCGCCGGGCGGGCACAGCTTCGTGCTCCCGTTGCACACGAGCAGCACGTTGCTTCCGCGCTGTGCCGCGCCCGTCAGATGATCACGCGCACCGTGCGCGGTCGCCGCGAGCGCCTGGCTCCCGGCAATCGCCGGCGCACCGGCGAGCATCAGCGTGCAGGCCGCCCCGGCCAGCCACCACCGTCTCATCATGGTTCTCCCGTCTTCCACCGGCCCGGTTGCCGACTATGCGGCAGTCCGGACCCTAGCGCGTTGACAAGGCGAGACGCGAGTCATCGCCCGCAGCCAGATTCTCCCCCGGCCCGGGCGTCACCGCCCGGCGTTCGGGCGGAGGCCGGCCATCCTGCCGGTTCAGCCAGCCGCGGGGTAGCGCGCGCCGCCCCGGGCCCGAGCCACCCAGCGTCCGCGGCAGCCGGTGGCGATATCGGTTGTGCTCGCTGTGTACCTCCCCGGAGACGCAATGCCGGCCAGGTCATTCTTCGCAACATGCGACATTCGGCGACGAAAATTTGCATCACCAGTCACAAAAGAGTTTGTTTACCCCTTCTGAACAGGCAGATCCTGTTATCCTCAGTGCCGCCTGGGGGTGACGAATCTCCTTAGTAACCCCGCCGTCACAATTCCGTCTCACTCCCCTTCGAGGCGATGGTCATGACTTGGCATCTGCGGTCTGTGCGCAAGAGAATCCTGCTTCTTGCCCTCGTCCCCCTGCTGTCACTGTTCGGCCTGTACATCTTCACCACCAGCACCACCGCCAGGAATGCCATCAACCTGGCGCGGGCTAACACGCTGAAGAACGCGACGGGCCAGCCCACGGGCAATTTCGAGAGGGCGATCCAAACCGAGCGCCTGCTCGCGCTCCTCTATCTGGCCGCCCCCACGCCGGCGAACCAGGCCAAGCTCAACGCGGCCGAGCAGGCAACCAACCGCCAAGCGGCGGCGATGCGCACCAGCTTGATGTCCGGCGCCACAATGAACAGCGCGTCGGCGCCGCAAAAACAGGCCATCGACACGCTGCTGGCCGGAACCAGGAACCTGCCGGGCCTGCGGGCGCAGGTTGCCGCACAGGCCATCAGCCGGCCCGCCGCGCTCGCCGCGTACAACACGCTCGTCGCCGACGGCGAACAGGTGCTGAATCAGACCATCCGCCAGGAGACCAACTCCGCGCTCGTCAGCCAGGGGCTGGCGTTCGTTCGGATCGGCCGGGTGGGCGACCTGCTGGGGCAGGAAGACGCCATCCTCGTCGGCGATATTACGACGGGTTCCTTCCCCGCCGCGGACCGGCGGCAGTTCGCCCAGCTCGTCGGTGCCCGCAGGTACCTGGTCGAGGTGACCCTGCCCGACCTCGACCCCCCCTACCACGGTTACTACACCCGGGACGTCAATCCGCAGGCCAGCGCCGGACTGACGGCGCTGGAGAACAAGGTGATGAGTACCCCGCCGCGGCGGCTGCCGGCGGTGTCGCCGCTCGCCTGGCAGCAGACGGTGGGTGCGGTCACCGCCGGTTTTTCGAAGGCGGGCTACCAGTCGGCCAACACGATCATCGCGCAGGCCAGCAACGTCGCCTGGTCCACGAACCTGCAGCTGATCGTGACCGGCGGGATCGGCCTGCTACTCGTGCTCGGCTCCATCGTCGTCGCGATCCTCACCGCCCGCAGCCTGGTGCGGGAGCTGAACGGACTGCGCCAATCCGCCCTCACCCTGGCGAACGAGCGGCTGCCCGAGGTGGTGGACCGCCTCGCCCTCGGCCAGGACGTCGATGTCTCCGCGGAGACGCCGGGCATCCCGGCTTCCTCCGACGAGATCGGCCAGGTGCGGGACGCGTTCGCGACGGTCCAGCAGACCGCGGTCCGGGCCGCCGTCGGGCAGGCACGGCTGCGGCAGGGCATGAGCGAGGTCTTCCGTAACCTGGCCCGGCGCAGCCAGTCCCTGCTGCACCGCCAGCTCACGCTGCTGGACGCCATGGAGCGCCGGGCGCGCGATCCGCAGGAACTCGAGGACCTGTTCCGCATCGACCACCTGACCACCCGCATGCGCCGGCACGCCGAGAGCCTGATCATCCTGTCCGGCCACGCGCCCGCGCGCGGCTGGCGGAACCCGGTGCCGCTGGTGGACGTACTCCGTGCCGCGGTGGCCGAGGTGGAGGACTACACCCGGATCCGGGCTACCTCGGCGACCAGCGCCTCGCTGGCCGGCCCGGCGGTCGGCGACGTGATCCACCTGATCGCCGAACTGGCGGAGAACGCCACCATGTTCTCCCCGCCGAACACGCCAGTGGTGGTCCACGGGGACACCGTGGGCACGGGCTTCGCGGTCGAGATCGAGGACCGCGGGCTCGGCCTGACCGACGAGCAGCGGGAGCACATCAACGACGTGCTGGCGAACCCGCCGCCATTCGACCCGGCCGGCTCGGATCAGCTTGGCCTCTTCGTGGCCGGCCAGCTCGCCAAGCGCCACGGCATCAAGATCACGCTGCGGCCCTCTCCATACGGCGGGACCACAGCGATCGTGCTCATCCCGCAGAACCTGGTCGTGCCCGAGGGCAGCCACGCCAAGGACCTGTCCGCGCCGGCCGTGACCGCCGGCGTGCTGCGGTTCCAGGGCCGTCACACCCTGGACTGGACCAAGCCGGAGGGCGAGACCGGCACCGGCCAGGATTCGGCCGCCACGGTGCCTGCCGCGACGGCGACCGGATGGCCGGAAGCCGCGGTGCCCGCCCTGCAGGATCCGGGCGAAACGGCGGACCTCAGCGCCGCATCGCCGGACGGGCCGCGGTCCCCCGAGCCCGAGCTGAGGCTGGGGGGAGGCGGGTTCGGCGGCAGCGACTTCAGCGGGGCCGGGCTGCCGCGACGGACCCGGCAGGCGAGCCTGGCGCCCCAGCTTCGCGAGACCGTGGCGGAACCGGCACCGGGCTCCAGCGGCAACGACTTCTGGACGCGCTCCCCCGAGGACACCCGCTCCACGATGAGCGCCATCCAGCAGGGCTGGGAACGCGGCAGGTCGGTCTTTGACGTGCCGCCGGCCGATGCCGCGCGGGGCGCAGGGAACGGCGCCGATGGCACCGAGGCCGGCGACGGCCCTGCCGTGATGCCTGCACCGGACGCCGGGTCCGCGGACACGTACCGGACCGAACCAACGAGCGAGGACAGGGGGACGGGTGGCTAGCGCCACGGACCGCGACGGCCAGGGCCGGGGGTTCACCGGCGACCTGAGCTGGCTGCTTGACGATCTGGTCACCCGCGTCGCCGAGATCAGCAAGGCCGTGATCCTGACCCGTGACGGCCTGGTCGTCGGGGCATCGACCGGCCTGACCCGCGAAGACGCCGAGCACCTCTCCGCGCTGGCGGCGGGGATGCAGAGCCTGGCCCGCAGTGCCGGGCAGCACTTCGGCGGCGGCCGGGTCCGGCAGACCATCGTGGAGATGGAGCACTCCTTCCTGTTCGTGACGGCAGCCGGTGAGGGCAGTTGCCTGGCCTCGCTGACCACCGCCAGCGCGGACGTGGGCCTGGTCGCTTTCGAGATGGCGGTGCTGGTCAAGCGCGTCGGCCCGCACCTGCTGGTGGATCGGCGGCCAGGCTCGGCCGGGAGCGCAGGCGATTGAACCGCCATGGCCAAGGAAGACCAGTGGCTTGACGAGGAAGCGGGGCCCGTTGTCCGGCCTTATGCCCTCACCCGGGGCAGGACCCGGCCGGCGGGCGAGGTCCTCGACCTCATCGCCCTCGTCACCGCGGTGCGCGGGGTCGAGGTAGATCCGGTGGGGCTCGACCCCGAACACCTGGCCCTGCTGCAGATGTGCCGGCTGCCGGCCTCGGTGGCCGACCTCGCGGCGGACCTGGACCTGCCCCTTGGCGTGGTCCAGATCCTGCTGGCCGACCTTCGCGTCCGTTCGCTGATCAACGTGCACCACCCGACCCCGCCGGCCCGGCTGCCCGACGCGCGAATCCTGAGAGAGGTGGCTGATGGGCTTCGCCGGCTCTGAGGCGTACGGCCGCGGCCCGGGCGAGCCGCCGGTCGCCATCAAGATCCTCATCGCCGGCGGCTTTGGGGCCGGCAAGACCACCCTGGTGGGCGCGGTGACCGAGATCCGCGCCCTGCGCACCGAGGAGCCGCTCAGCGAGCCCGGCGCCGACGTGGACAACCTGGGCGGGGTCGAGCAGAAGACCACGACCACAGTGGCGATGGACTTCGGCCGCATCACCATTCGCGACGGCCTGGTGATCTACCTGTTCGGAACGCCGGGGCAGGAACGCTTCTGGTTCATGTGGGACGAGCTGGCCAGCGGTGCGCTCGGCGCGGTGGTCCTCGCCGACACCCGCCGCCTCGCCGACTGCTTCCCCTCGGTGGACTTCTTCGAGCGGCGCCGGGTGCCCTTTGCCGTCGCGGTCAACTGTTTCGATGGCGCGCGGCGCTATCATCCGGAGGACGTCAGGTCGGCGCTCGACCTGGACCCGGACGTCCCGGTCGTGCTGTGCGACGCCCGCCAGCGGTCCTCGGCCCGGGACGTCCTCATTGCCCTGGTCGAGCACGCGCTCTGGGGGATGCAGCGGGCTCGCGCGGCCGGGACGAACGTCTAGGCCGGCCGCCAGCTTCCCGGTAGGGGCGGCGTCAGGCCAGCAACTGCCGCGCGATCCTTGGCACCGCGGTGCCTATCGGTTCCCGGATGACCTCGGCGGCCAGTTCGTCGTACGGGGTGGGATCGGCGTTGACGATCACCACCGCCGCGCCCGCGCCCGCGGCGAGCCCGCACAGGGACGCGGCGGGCTCGACGCTCAGCATGGTGCCGATCGCGAGAAACAGGTCGCATCCCAGCGCCGCCCGCTCCGCCCGCGCGAAGACCACCGGATCGAGCCGCTGGCCGAACATGACCGTCGCGGACTTCAGGATGCCGCCGCACCGCGTGCAGGCCGGGTCCTCCTCCCCCGCGTCGACCCGGGCCAGCGCGCTCGTCATCGGCGAACGATCGCCGCACGACACGCACACCACGCTGTGCATGGACCCGTGCACCTCGATCACCCGCTCCGCGGGCGTGCCCGCCTTCTGGTGCAGCCCGTCGATGTTCTGCGTGATGACCTGGGTGTCGATGGTGGAGCCGGCCAGTTCCGCCAGCGCGGCGTGCGCCGCATTCGGCTCGGCCGTCCAGGCCGGGTGATGACGCCGCGCCTGCCACGACCGCCGGCGTAGCTGCGGATCGCTCACATAGGCCTGGTAGGTGGACGAGCGCTGAGCCCCCGGGTTGCGCGTCCACACCCCTTGCGGCCCCCGGAAGTCCGGTATCCCGGAGTCGGTCGAGATTCCCGCCCCGGTCAGTACCGTGACCTTCCGCACCCCCTGCGCCCAGGCAGGGTCGTCGTCCGGTGCGCGTTCGGCGAAGCTCACCCTGCGATCCTCAGTCACCACATCCCCTTGGCACAAGTTCAGCTCTACGGATCCCGCCAGCCCCGGCACCCCTCTCGCGTCTCTCCCCCGCACGTGCTCGCGCGCGGATTCCGGTGCTGGGGCGGCAGGCGTTTAGCCAGCCACCCCAGCGCCGATCCGCGCCCCCTCCAGCCCGCGACTTGCCCGTTCGCCCCCGCGCTGGTCTCGGTTCGGCCACGAAACCAGTTGGGTCTTGTCCGCTGCCCCGGCCTGGCCTTGAATTGTGGTTCATCATTGCCAATTGTCTGCTACGTAAGCAGGACATGTGTGATGAATAGCAGTTCAGGTGATGCGGTGCCGACGGCAGCACCGGGCGGCCAGGCGGGCGCGCTGGAGATCAGCAACGTCACGGTACGCTTCGCCGGCCTGACTGCGCTAGACGGGGTGTCGCTGGCCGCCGCGCCGCGAAAGGTCACCGGCATCATCGGGCCGAACGGAGCCGGCAAGACCACCCTGCTGAACGTGCTCTGCGGCTTTGTCCAGCCCGAGAGCGGCCGGCTCCGGTTCGACGGCGCCGACCTGACCGGGCTGCGGCCGCACCGGCTCGCCTCCCGCGGCATCGCGCGCACGCTGCAAGGCGTCGGGCTGTTCCCCCGGCTGACGGTGCTGGAGAACGTCATGGTCGGGGGGACCCGCCACGCGCGGGCCGGGTTCTGGTCCGGGGTGGCCGGCTTGGGCCGGTCCGACCGTGACGAGGGCGCGCTGCGGGACAGGGCACTGGCGGCGCTGGACCGGGCGGGCGTGCCCGGCATGGCCGAGCGCCTGCCCGGACAGCTTTCCTTCGCGCACCGCAAGCGCGTCGCGCTGGCCCGCGCCCTGGTCGCGGAGCCCCGCCTGCTGCTGCTCGACGAGCCCGCCAGCGGCCTGACCGAGGGCGAGCTTCCCGAGCTTGGGGAGCTGATCTCACAGCTCGCCGCGGACGCCTGCGTCGTGGTGGTGGAGCACCGCATGGACCTGATGATGTCGGTGTGCGACAGCATCGCCGTCCTCGACTTCGGCAAGCTGATCGCCTTCGGCCCGCCGCAGCAGGTGCAGGCCGACCCGGCGGTGACCGCCGCCTACCTCGGCGTGGAGGAACCAGGCGCGGAGGGGCCAGGCGCGGAAGGACCAGGCGCGCACGAGCCAGGTACGCAGGAACCAGGCGCGCAGGAGCCGGGGGCAGGGGGGCCACATGGTTAGCCAGGCGGCCCTGGCGGTCGAGCACGTGGAGGCCGGCTACGGCGGCGTGATCGCGCTCCAGGACGTGTCGATCACCGCCCGGCCCGGCACGATCACCGCGGTGCTCGGCGCGAACGGGGCCGGCAAGACGACCCTGCTGGCCACCATCAGCGGGCTGGTCCGGGCGCGGAAGGGCCGGGTGGCGCTGGACGGCACCAACCTAACCCGGCGGCCCCCGGAGGAGATCGTCCGGGCCGGGGTCGCGCACGTGCCGGAGGGCCAGGCGGTGATCACCGAACTGACCGTCGAGGAGAACCTGCGCGTCGGCGGCCTGTGGCGGCACGGGCAGGCCGGCCGTGCCGCCGCGCTCGCCGATGCCTACCAGCGCTTCCCGGTGCTGGCCGCGGCCCGCAGCCGCGGCGCGGCGACGCTGTCCGGCGGCGAGCGGCAGATCCTGGTGATCGCGCGCGCCCTGATGGCCAGCCCGAAGGTGCTGCTGCTGGACGAGCCGTCGCTGGGACTCGCCCCCCGGATCGTCGCCCAGGTCATGAACCTGATCCAGCGGCTGCGCGACGAGTCGGGGCTGACCGTCGTGCTGGTCGAGCAGAACGCCCGCAGCGCGCTGGCCATCGCCGACACCGGCGTGGTGCTCAACGTCGGCCGGGTCGTCGCCGCCGAGAACGCGGCCACGCTCGCGGCCGACGAGGCACTCCGCAAGCACTACCTGGGCTTCTAGGAGGACGCTATGAGACACCTTTTGTCAACCACGGGTAGTGTCGCGCGCAGCCGCCGGGCCGAACGCCGCATCTGCTTCGCGATGCGAAATCCCGGCGCCGAGACTCTGCCAGCCCGGGAGACGACCCCCGGACCCTCGCTGCCTCCCACTCTGCCCACGTGCGCGCCTCCGGCACGACCAAGCGCCCTGCTTTGCTGGCGCGCCTCCGGCACGACGGACCGCGAGGGAGGCCAGATAAACCGTTGAATGAGTTCTTGCAGTTCACACTCGGCGGCGTCAGCTTCGGCATGGTCTACGCGGCGATCGCGCTCTCCCTGGTGCTCATCTGGCGCGGCACCCGCATCCTCAACTACGCCCAGGGCGCCATGGCCGTGCTCACCACCTACATCGCGCTGACGGTGATCAACCACACCGGCTCGTACTGGGAGGGGTTCGTCGTCGCGCTGGCCGCCGGGCTGGTACTCGGCGCCGTGATCGAGCGGGTGGTCATCCGCCCGGTGGAGAGCCGCCCGCCGCTGAACGCGGTCGTGGTCACGATCGGGCTGCTCGTGCTGATCGAGGGCATCGCCGGCATCATTTACGGCGGCCAGTACCGGTCGTTCCCCACCGCGTTTTCCGTTACCGGACTGCGCGCCGGGTCGGTCTCCCTTGGAATTTCTCGTAACGATGTATTCGTGGCCGGTGCCGTCCTCGCCGTGGCCCTGGCTCTCGCGGCGATGTTCCGGTTTACCTCGGCCGGGCTACGGCTGCGTGCCGCGGCGTTCAACGCCTACGCGGCGCGGCTGCTTGGCGTCCGGGTCGGCCGGGTCCTCACGCTCGGCTGGGCCCTGGCGGGGCTGATCGGCGCGCTGGCCGGGCTGCTGGTCTCGCCGGACACGTTCCTTTACCCCTCCAGCATGGACTCGATCTTCGTGCTCGGTTTCACCGCCGCGGTGATCGGCGGCCTGGACAGCCCGGTCGGCGCGATCGTGGGCGGACTCCTCCTCGGCGTCGCGCTCAACTACGTCGGCGGGTACCTCGGCTCGAACCTGGTGCCGCTCTTCGGGTTGGTCGCGCTGGTGGCGGTCCTGATGATCCGCCCGTCCGGGCTGTTCTCCGTGAGTCACGGCCGGCAGGTGTAACGATGACTCTCCTGCGTCACCTGGCCGCCGCTGTCGCCGTGGGAGCAGTTGTCTGGGCACTGTCCGTTCAGCTCAATGCTTTTCGTGACTTTCAGATGGCGCAGGTCGCCGTCTACGTGGTCGCGATCGCCGGGCTGTCTCTCCTGATCGGGCTGAGCGGGCAGATCTCGCTCGGCCACGGGGCGTTCATGGCGGTCGGCGCCTACACCACCGCGCTGCTGATGCTGCACCTCAACTGGCCCATATGGGCGGTGTTCCCGGCCAGCGCGGCGGTCACGGCGCTGGCCGGCGCCGTGGTGGGCCTGGCCGCGGCCCGGCTGCACGGCCCCTACCTGGCCGGTGCCACCCTCATGCTCGCGGTGGCCCTGCCGTCGCTGGCAAGCCAGTTCCCCGGCGTGCTCGGTGGCGATCAGGGGCTGAGCGTCACCGTCGTCCCGCCCGCCGCCCTGGGCGCGACGTTCCCGCCGACCCGCTGGCTGGCCTGGGTGTGCGCGCTGGCCGCCCTGATCGCCCTGGTGATCCTGGCGAACCTCGGCCGGAGCAGGGTTGGCCGGAACTGGCGCGCCATCCGCGACGACCCGGTCGCGGCCGCGCTGTCCGGGCTGAACGTGGCCGCGCTGCGGGTGCTGGCGTTCATCGTGAGCGCGGCCTGCGCCGGGCTCGCCGGGTCCATGCTCGCGGTCACCACCTCGCTGGTCTCGCCGGGCTCGTTCACACTCAGCCTGTCCATCGCGCTGCTGGCCGGGGCGGTACTCGGCGGCCTTGGCACGCTGACCGGCGCGCTGTGGGGCGCCCTGGTGGTCGTCCTGGTGCCCACCTACGTCACCGACGTCGCCACCAGCCACGGCCTGTCCGGCGGGGTGGCGGCCAACATCCCGATCGCGGCCTACGGGGTCGTGCTCATCGTCGTCATGCTCGTGTTCCCGTACGGCATCCAGGGCGGGCTGCGGCGCCTCGCCGGCCAGTTCCTGCCCAGTTCCCCCACCCGCCTCGGCCCACCAGCCCGGCGCGCGCCGACCGGTGAACGCACCGAGGACCTCGACTCGCCGTACCGGCGGCCGCCGGTCAGCGAACACCAGGAAGAAGGGACCTCATGAACACATCCCATCGGCTGCGCCTGCCGGTCATCGCCGCCGCGGTGACCGCCTCGCTGGTCGCCGCCGGCTGCGGTTCCGGCAGCTCGAGCGGCCCCGGTGGCGGTAGCGGGGCGGCCGCGTCTGCCCCTGGTATCACCAGCACCGAGATTCTCATCGGGAGCCACCAGCCCCTCACCGGGCCGGCCGCCCCCGGGTACAGCGAGATCGCCCCGGCCGCCAACGCGTACTTCCAGTACGTCAACGCGCACGGCGGCGTAAACGGGCTCAAGATCAAGTACAAGTACCTCGATGACGGTTACGACCCGTCCAAGACGGTCTCCGTGGTGCATCAGCTCGTACTTCAGGACAACGTGTTCTCGATCTTCAACGGCCTGGGCACGCCTACCCACCTGGCCGTGGTCAAGTACCTCAACGCCAGCAAGGTCCCGGACGTGTTCATCGCCTCCGGGTGCAACTGCTGGAACAACCCGGCCGCGTACCCGTACACCTTCGGCTGGCAGCTCGACTACGTCCGCGAGGGCAAAATCCTCGGCGCGTACCTCAAGCAGCACTTCGCGGGCAAGAAGATCGGCTACTTCTACCAGAACGACGAGTTCGGCCAGGACGGCGTGAAGGGCCTGGACTTTGAGATCCCGCACTCCCAGGTGGTCAGCAGGCAGAGCTACGTGCCCACCAACGTCAACGTCGGCCCGCAGGCCAGCGCGCTGAAGGCTTCCGGCGCCCAGGTCGTGGTGGCGTTCTCCATCCCGGCATTTACGGCGCTGCTCAAGCTGGCGTCGCTCAAGGTCGGCTGGAACCCGACGTTCGTGGTCAGCAACGTCGGCACCGACCCGACCACGCTGGCGGGCCTGCTGGAGGCCTTCGCCAAGAAGGGCGGGGCGAACGTGTCCGGCAACCAGCTCACCCAGGGCATCATCACCGACGGTTACCTGCCCACGCTGGGCGACACCGGCAACAGCTGGATCGCGCTGTTCAAGAAGGTGCACGACACCTACGACGCCAAGGCGCCGTTGGACGGGAACGTGCTGTACGGCGAGGCGGTCGCGTACACGTTCGTCCAGGCCATGCTCAAGGCCGGGAAGAACCCGACCCGGGCCGGCCTGGTCAAGGCGATCTCCAGCGGGCTGCCGCAGGGCGCGGCGGTGGCGCCCTACGACTATTCGGCCACCGGACACGGCGGCATGATGGGCGGCTACATCGGCGTGATCAAGAACGGTGCGGTCGTCCAGCAGGGGCCGGTCTGGACCACCGACACCACGCCGACCGGCGCCGTCACGCAGTTCACCGGGACCCAGCCCGCCGCACCCGCGAGCGGGATGCCCTAACCTTCAAGCTGTGCCCGCCCGTGCCGCTCCTGGCACGGGCGGGCAGTGCCCGAACCGGGGGTAGGTGGTGTGACTCTGGCAGCGAACCGGCGGGGCACACCCGGCCCTGACGTCCCGCCCTCGCAACGGTTGCTCTGGGCCGCCGAGGAATTGTTCGGAGAGCGCAGCTACTGGCGGACGACCGTGGCGGACATCTGCGCCAGGGCCGGCATCGCCACGGGCAGTTTCTACGCGCACTTCCACTCCAAGGCGGAGATCTTCACCGCCGTCGTCCGGCAGATCAACGCGGACCTGAGGACCGCCATCAGGACCGCGATCGAGGCGGCCGGGGACGGGCAGCGGGAAAGGGAGCGGGCCAGCTTCCGCGCCTTCTTCACCCTGCTGTCGCAGCGGCCGTGGATCGACCGGATCGTGCGCGAGGCGGAGTTCGTCGCGCCCGCGGTGTTC
>Ga0126380_10000558_pt1 | contig 12723 bp, 10 predicted proteins | sample PanSoiMetPlot_26_FD_92544 | JGI IMG/M metagenome (GOLD analysis project Ga0126380, IMG submission 92544) | Tropical forest soil microbial communities from Panama - MetaG Plot_26 | ecosystem: Environmental > Terrestrial > Soil > Tropical forest > Bulk soil | place: Panama | collected 2016-02-17
CATGCGCGCCCCGAAGGACATCGCCCGGGTGGCCATCGAGGCGATCCGCGCGCAGGGCCGCCGCGCGCTCGTCGCCCGCGGCTGGGCCGGCCTGGCCCCGGTCGACGACCGGGACGACTGCTTCACCGTCGGCGAGGTCAACCAGCAGGCACTGTTCGGCCGGGTGGCCGCCGTCGTGCACCACGGCGGCGCGGGCACCACGACGACCGCCACCCGGGCCGGCGCACCCCAAGTCGTGGTGCCCCAGTGGGCGGACCAGCCGTACTGGGGCAGCCGGGTGGCCGACCTGGGCATCGGCGTGGCCCACGACGTTCAGGCTCCGACCACCGAGTCTCTGTCCGCCGCGCTCAGGCCGGTCCTGACCCCCGAGACCCGCGCACGAGCGGCCGCCGTGGCCGGCACGATCCGCACCGACGGGGCGACCGTGGCCGCGAAACTGCTACTCGACGCAGTCAGCCGGGAAAGGCCGCTCGTGTCCGCGTGAACCGCACGCAATCGCCGAGCCAGGGACTGGCGGGCGACAGCACCGGCTTCCAGGATCAGTGTGTTAGGAGTTCTTAGCGGTTCTCAGCGTGCCGCGCCAGCGGGCCGTGGCTGGTGCCTCAGGGCTGCGGGCGGCGGCTCAGGGCTGCGGGCGGTGCCTCAGCGCTGGGGGCGGCGGCTCAGGGCTACAGCCGCGCCGCGTGCGAAAGGGCCAGCGCGATCATGAGGACGGCCAGCACCACCGCTGCCCCGCCGCCGGCGGACAGCAGTGCTCGCCGGTGCCGTCCCGGACGCTGCAACTGACTGCCCGATCCCTGGGGAGCGGTTGATGCAGAGGAGATGCTTGGTGCCGGTGTGACGCCTGAGGCCGCAGGGGCGTGCGCGGTTGCGGGCGCCAGGGGTGACGGGTCGGCGGATACCGGCCGAGTGGGCGGCTGACCAGGCACCGGCGAAGCCGTCCCGGTCGGGTCGGCCGCCGCCGTTGGCGGCTGCCCGGCGAGCGCCGTCTCACCCTGCGGCAGGGACAGCGGCAACGGGAGCGTGCCGCCGGGCGTGCCGATCCCGCCCCGGATCCCGGGTTCGGCCGGGGCACCGTCCCCGGTGGCGGCCTTGCGGGCGCCGCCGACCCCGCCGCCGACGACCCCGGCCTGCGCACCTGCCCCGGAGACATCAGTGCCCGCCTGCGCACCGGCCCTTGCCACGCCGGCCGCGCCTTGCGCGCCGCCGTCGGCCTGCGCGCTGGTACTGATCCCCGCGCCATAGGCGCTGCACGCCACGGTCAGCAGCCACCGGGCCGCGGTCGCGTTGGGCCGCGCCGCCGGGTCCCGCTTCATCAGCGCGAGGATCACCGGTTCCAGCGCTCCCGCGTGCGTCGCCGGCGGCGGGTCGCCATGCACGATGTTGGCCAGGACGGCTATCGCACTGCCCTGGCCCTCGAACGGGCCACGCCCCTCGACGGCCGCGTACAGGGTCGCCCCGAGCGACCACAGGTCGGAGGCGGGGCTGGCGGGCTCACCGCGGATGCGCTCAGGGGCGCAAAACCCCGGCGTCCCCATGACCATGCCCGCCTGGGTCAGCCCTGGATCCCCGACCAGCGTGGCGATGCCGAAGTCGGTCAGCACCGTCCGGCCCTCGGGGGTGACCAGTACGTTGCCCGGCTTGACGTCCCGGTGCACCACGCCCGCCGCGTGCGCGCTGCCCAGCGCTTCGAGCAGCGTCGTGCCCATCGCCGCGGCCCGCGCCGGCGACAGCGGCCCGTCCTCGGCTAGCACCCGGGCCAGCGACCTGGACGGCACCAGTTCCATGATGATCCATGGGCTGCCTTCGGTCTCGATCACGTCGTGCACGGTGACCACGCCCGGGTGGGTGAGCCGGGCCGCGACCCTCGCCTCGCGCAGCGAGCGCTCGCGCAGCACCGACCGGTCGTGTGTGGTCATCGGCCCGGGCAGGCGGACCTCTTTGACCGCGACCTCGCGGTCAAGCCGCAGGTCCCGGGCCCGCCATACCGTTCCCATGGCGCCGTGCCCCACCGGATCCAGCAGCTCATAGCGCCCGGCGACCACGCGTCCCGAACCGGTCACTGACTGCATAGGCGGGAGATTACACCGATCGGCCGGCCTTTTTCCTGGGAGCTGGATAAGAATTCACCCAGTTTCACTGCTAAGCCGGGCTAGGGCGCCCTCCATGCCATGCGAATCCTGCGAATCGCAAAGTCCAACGGTGATTCAGCCCCGTGCGGGACTTCTCAGCGGCGGCCGATGGTGAGCAGCGGGCCGGTTGCCTGACCGCCCGGGCCGGCGAAGAAATCATTCCCCTTGTCATCCACGATGATGAACGCGGGGAAGTCACGCACCTCGATCTTCCAGACCGCCTCCATCCCTAGTTCGGGGTACTCCAGCACGTCGACCTTGGTGATGCAGTCTTGTGCCAGTTTGGCCGCGGCCCCGCCGATTGAGCCAAGGTAGAACCCGCCGTGCGCCTGGCAGGCGGCGGTTACCGCGGCCGACCGGTTGCCTTTGGCGAGCATCACCAGCGACCCACCGGCGGCCTGGAATTCGTCCACATAAGAATCCATCCGCCCCGCGGTCGTCGGTCCGAACGACCCGGACGCATAACCCTCCGGCGTCTTGGCCGGCCCCGCGTAGTACACCGGGTGATCCACCAAGTACCGGGGCATCGGGTCACCCCGGGCCAATCGTTCTGCAATTTTCGCGTGCGCGATGTCGCGGGCGACGACAAGCGGGCCGGTCAGCGCCAGCCTGGTCGCGACCGGATGCCTGGAAAGCTCGGCCCGGATATCACTCATCGGGCGGGTCAGGTCGATCCGCACCACGTCCGCGGTGAGGTCCTGCTCGGAGGGCTCGGGCAGGTACTGTGCCGGATCGGTTTCCAGCCGTTCGAGGAAAACCCCGTCGGCGGTGATCTTGCCCAGCGCCTGGCGGTCGGCGGAGCAGGAGACGGCGATCGCGACCGGGCAGGACGCGCCGTGCCGGGGCAGCCGCACGACCCGCACGTCGTGGCAGAAGTACTTGCCGCCGAACTGCGCGCCGATGCCGATCTTCCTGGTGATCTGGAGCACCTGCTGCTCAAGCTCCTGGTCGCGGAACCCGTGCCCGGCGGGCGACCCGGTGGCCGGCAGCGTGTCCAGGTAACGGGCCGAGGCGTACTTGGCGGTCTTCAGCGCGAACTCGGCACTGGTGCCGCCGACCACGATTGCCAGGTGGTACGGCGGGCAGGCGGCGGTGCCCAGGGAGCGGATCTTCTCTTCGAGGAAGGCGAGCATGCTGGCCTCGTTGAGCACAGCCTTGGTCTGCTGGTACAGGAACGACTTGTTGGCCGACCCGCCGCCCTTGGCCATGAGCAGGAACTTGTACTCCTCGCCCGGGGCGGCGTACAGCTCGATCTGGGCTGGCAGGTTGCTGCCAGTGTTCCGCTCATCCCACATGGTCAGCGGCGCGAGCTGGGAGTACCGCAGGTTCAGCTGGGTGTAGGCGTCGTACACGCCGCGGGCCAGGTGCTCCTCGTCACGCCCGTCGGTGAGCACGCCGCCGCCGCGCTTGCCCATGATGATCGCCGTGCCGGTGTCCTGGCACATGGGAAGCACCCCGCCCGCCGCGATGCAGGCGTTCTGCAGCAGGTCGCGGGCGACGTACCGGTCGTTGGGGGAGGCCTCGGGGTCGTCCAGGATGGCCCGTAGCTGGCGCAGGTGGCCGGGCCGCAGCAAATGAGCGATGTCCCGCATGCCCTCGCGCGCCACCAGCGTGAGGAGCTCCGGCGCCACCTCGATGAATTTTCTGCCAAACGCCTGGCGCGCGGTCACCCCCTCCTCGGTGAGCTGACGGTATTCCGTGGTATCCGCGCCAAGCGGCAACAGTTCGGTGGGCGTGAACTCGGGCATTCAGGCACTTCCTCGTGCGGTGGGGCCGGACGCTTTATGGTAGGTCGCGTGCCGGGCCAGGTGACGGGCATGCATGACAGCCATCATGCGGGAGACCTGGCTGACGAACACCGGCACCCGGCCCGATGTACCAGGTAAGGATGGCGGCCAATGAGCGTTTCCGGGGCAGACACCAGTCAGCTGCACATCGACGAGGCAGCCAGGCAGCTAGAACTCGCGATCCATGATGCCCGGGTCGCCTTCGATTGCATCCAGCTGGGCGAGCTCGATCGCGCCCATACCAGCGTGATCACCGCGCGCGCGGCCGCCGATGCCGCGGAAACGCTGTTGCGCGCCGCGATGGGTGAGGGCACCGCCGCGCCCAGCGGCTCCTGATCCCTGGCCGGCTGATCCCCGGCCGGCCTGATCCCGGGCCGGCCTGATCCCGGGCCGGCCTGATCCCGGGCCGGCCTGATCCCGGGCCGGCCTGATCCTGGGCCGGCCTGATCCCCGAGGCGCACCTCGCCCGTGGCCAGCGGGCCGAGTGGTTGGACGTTTTGCCGCCCATCTTTGAACAGCAAGCATTCAACCACGGCCGCAGTCCCCCCGCGCCCGCCCCGCCCCGCCCCCGCCCCCGCCCTAGAACTAGACCCTCCCCTGGGGTTAGATTAGATTAGTGCGTGACTCACACATCAATCTGTGCGGAGGGAGCCGACGATGACGGCGCGGGCAGAGGGCACGTTCACGGTCGCGTCCTGGGCGGAGGACACCTACTCCGAACTCGACGGCAAGGGGAAGCTCACCAAGGCCACGGTCAGTTACCGGCTCAGCGGTGGCATCGAGGGGGAGGCGACCTGGGAGGCGCTCATGTTCTACCGCGCCGACGGCACCGCCGAGTACACCGGGTTGCAGCACGTGTCCGGGGAGATCGCCGGCCGGTCCGGCACGTGCGTCATGATCGCCGACGGAAGCTTTGCCGACGGCACGGCCAGCGGCAACTGGCGGGTGATCCCCGGTTCCGGCACCGGCGGCCTGGCCGGGCTGAGCGGTTCCGGCGCGAGCGTCGCGACCAGCACGCCGCCCGGCACCTTCACGTTCGACTACGAGCTTGACTGAGCCGCGGACCGGGCCGGGCATCGACCAGACGGCGAACCTGCTCGGCGCCCTGTCCCTGGTGCTCGCCGACCGGATGGCCGACGCCATGGGCGAGGCCGGCGGCAGGCCGGAGTCGGCGGCAGCCGCGCTGTCGGCAATGCTGCACTTCCTCGACCGGCCGAATGTGGGCTTGCTGCGTCAGGTGCTTGGGCTGACCTCCTCGGGAACGGTACGGTTGGTCGACCGGATGACGGAATCGGGCTATGTCCAGCGCGGGCCGGGCAACGACGGCCGGTCTACCAAGGTGATCCTGACCGGAGCCGGCCAGGCGGCGGCGGAACGGGTCGCTGCCGCCCGGGCCGAGGTCCTCGAGGGCGCGCTGGCCGGGCTGGCCGGCGCCGACCGGGACGCGCTGCGCCGGATCCTCGGGACGATGCTGGCCGGCCTGATCCGTGGGCCTGGGGCGACGCGCTGGATGTGCCGCCTGTGCGACACCGGGGCGTGCCGCGGCGCCGAAGGCGGCTGCCCAGTCGGCAACGCGGCCCGCGAGCGTTATCGGCGAGCAGAATTTGAGTTACCGGGCCCGGCGGGGGAGAAGCAGGCCGGCCGGCTGAGCGTGCGGTTCCAGCCGGCCGGGTGGCGGGGCCGCCGCCGGTGCGTGCTCCGCGGAAGGTGACGGCGCTGGCCAGCGACGGATATTTTCATGAGGTGAGCCCGGCACGCAAACCCAGCGACCTACGCGCGTCCGACCATGACCGGGAACGGGTGGTGACGGTTCTCGCCGAGGCGGTGGCCGACGGGCGGCTCACCCTGGAGGAGCATGCCCAGCGCGTGGAGCGCGCCTACCGGGCGCGGACCCTCGGCGAGCTCGCGTCGCTGACCACCGACCTCGCCTCGCCCGCCGGGCAGCCGCTGCAGCTCGACGACTCCCGGTCGATCACCGCGTTCTTCGCCACCACCAGGCGGGATGGGCGGTGGGTGGTGCCCGACCGGCTCACCGTGGCGGCCGTGGGCGGTCAGGTGATCCTGGACCTGCGCCAGGCCCTACTCCAGGGCACGCACACCGTGGTGCACGCCACCCTGCTCGGCGGACAGCTGCACCTGCACGTGCCGGACGGGGTCCAGGTGACCGTGATCAGCACGCGGCAGCCGGCCCGGGCCCAGGCGGACCTGGCCGCCCGGTCGGTCCCGGCAGCGCCCCCCGGCACGCCGCTGATCGAGGTCCGGACGTTCAACCTCGCGGGCCGGGTGCACGTGCACGCGCCCCGCCGGCCGAGGGCTCGCTGGGGCGGCCGGTTCGCGCGCCGGGCCGGTCCGCGCTGACCCCGCCCATGCCGGCTCCTCCGGTGCCGCTCCCCGAGGCCGCCATCGTCACCAGGCTGCGGGCCGCCGGCTGCGTGTTCGCCGAGGACGAGGCGCGGCTGCTGTTGTCCGCGGCCCGGACGCCTGCCGAGCTGTCCGCCATGGTGGACCGGCGCGCGGAAGGCCAGCCCCTGGAACACGTCCTCGGCTGGGCGGACTTCTGCGGCCTGCGCATCGCCGTCGATGCCGGGGTTTTCGTGCCCCGCCGCCGCACCGAGTTCCTGGTCCGCGAGGCCGTCGCGATCGCTCCGCCGCGCCCGGTGGTCGTGGACCTGTGCTGTGGCTCCGGTGCGGTGGGCGCCGCGCTCGCCGCGGCGCTGGACGGCGCCGAGCTGCACGCCGCGGACGTCGACCCGGCCGCGGTCCGCTGCGCCCGGCGCAATGTCGTCCCGGCGGGCGGCCAGGTCTACGCGGGTGATCTGTTCGAGCCGCTGCCCGCCGCGCTGCGTGGCCGGGTCGGCATCCTGGCCGCCAACGTGCCGTATGTGCCCACCGCCGAGGTCGGGCTCCTGCCGGCTGAGGCCCGCCTGCACGAGCCGCGGGCCGCGCTCGACGGCGGCGCCGATGGGCTGGACGTGCTGCGGCGGGTGGCCGCCGAGGCTCCGCGGTGGCTGGCCGCGGGCGGCAGCCTGCTGGTGGAGACCAGCGAGCGCCAAGAAAAAGCAGCATGCGAAACGACACGTCGTGGTGGCCTGGTCCCGCGGGTGGCCCGGTCTGCCGAGTTCGGCGCCACGGTCATCGTGGCGACCAGGCCGGCCGGATCACCGGGCTAAGCAGCAACGGCGCGGGCAGTCAGCCGCAGCCGGTGCGGTGCGTCACGTAGATGATCACTGCGCGGTTCTGGAACACCTGCTGGTAGTGAGCCGGATCCCCGGCGAACCCCGCGAGGTCGGCCGCAGGCCCCTGGAAGTCGGCACCGTTCCGGGCCTGGTACAGCACCACGTAACGCACGTCCTGGCGCACCAGGATGTTCGCGGACTGGCAGCTTTGCGGGTGCAGCAGCACCTCTTGCGAATCGAGCAGCGGGCCCTTTCCCGCCGTCGGCAGCGACCGCGGGTGGGCGATCCGGTAGGGGCTGTACGCCTGCAGGCCGGTGTAGCCGCCCAGGGCGAGCATGGCCCGGTTGGAGATCCCCGGGTTCATGTACGGCGTGGTGATGATTGTGCCGCCGGTGTTGTGCCGGGCCAGCCAATGGCCCGCCGCGGCCACCCGGTGGCTCATCAGCTGGCCCGCGGACCGGTCGCTTGCGTGCACCACGTGGACCACCTGAGCGAGCAGCATCACCGCGGCCACGACGCCCGCGACGGTGGCGGCCAGCGCCGGTGCCGTGCGAGTGACGGTCCCGCGAAGCGGCAGGGACCGGACGAGCACGCCGACGCCAAAGGCCGCAACCACCGACAGCGGCGCGCCAAGATCGCGCTCGAAGCGCTGCGGGAACCCGTCCAACGAGATCCGGCTGCCCAGGTACATCAGCACGCACCAGCTGACGACCGTCGCGACGGTGAGCACCTGTGCCGGGCGGCGCAGATATCGCAGGCTCACCGCGAACGCGGCCAGCCCCAGCACCCCGAACCACACGATCGGCGGCCCGAGTTCCTTGAGCAGCGCTGCCTGGGCGGCGGGGGCCTGGCTGCCGAGCACGACGGACACCGCGCCGCCGGTGGACGACTGGCCGCCGAGGATGCCGCCCGGGTTGTAGACGTAGCTGGCGTATCCCGCCGCCAGAACCGCCGTGCCGGCCAGCCCGAGCAGCAGCGCCCGCATCTCGCGGCGGTGGCCGCCGCGGAGCAGGTACGGCAGGCCGATGACCGCCACCAGGGCGAGCAGCACCGCCGCGTACAGGGTGGCCACCGAGTGATAGAAGACCGGGGACGCGCCCACCACGGCCACGAGGATCACCGACCGTGCCGTCGGCGTCTCATACAGCGAGACCAGCGCCGCCACGGTCATTACCAGCAGGAAGTACGCGGAGATCAGGTCGGGGTAGCGGCCGCCGGCGAAGCCGTTGAACGCGCCGGTCAGCACCAGCCCGGACAGCGCCGCCGCGCCGAGCCCGTACTGCCACCCCCAGAGCCTGGTGGCCAGCGCGTACGCGCCCAGCGCGGTGACCAGGAGCAGCATGGGGGCCAGCACGGGGAACAACGCCAGCGGCGTGAGGCCGGCGAACCGGCAGATGACCGCGGTGAGCGAAGAGAACCCGGGCGGGTAGATCAGGTAGTCGGGGTACTGCCCGTGTGCGAGCATCTGCTGCGCCATGACCGCGTGCGAGTACTGGTCCCCGCCGCTGATGTACGGCCATTCGAACCGGATCACACCGGAGTACACGCGGCATGCGGTCAGCACGAGGATGGCGGCGAGGCCACCGTCGCGCACCACCCACAGCGGCAGGCCGAACGGCCGGGCGGCCGGTGGCGGCCCGGCGGGGGAGGCCGGCCCGGGCCCTGCCGCCGGGGAACCCGGGGACCCCGTTCTCGAAGGCCCTGCCGCCGACGATGTGGCCGCCGGGGACCTCGGTGCCGCTGAGCCCGGCGCCGGTGCGGCCGCCGGGGCGGCGGGCGCCGGTGGCCCGTTCGCCGAGGTGGCGGGCTCCGCGGGCCCGGGCGGCGGCGCGGACAGGAAGGCCCCGGCCTCTGGCGGCGCCGCCGGTGGGGGATTCCCCGGTGCGGCCGGCCGGGGCCACGCCATCAGAGCCCCGCCGGTCAGCAGCGCGACCGTGACGAGCGCCAGCAGGGCGACCGGCGGGCGGTTCACGGCCATCAGCACCAGGCCGGCGACGAGTGCCGCGGCGACCAGGCCGAGGACCAGCGGATCCCGCGTTGGCTCTGGCATTCGCAGCACCGGGGCCGCGGTCCCCGGCGCCGGGCCCTTGAGCCAGAAGGTGAGCAGGCCCGTGCCGAACACGATTAGCGCCGCGGCCAGTGCCACCCACAGTTCAATACCGGTGCGGGCCACCCGGGCGAGGATCACCGCTACGGGCGGCACCGAGGCCATGGACACCGCCGTGGAGTAGGCCAGCCGCTCACCCAGCCCGCTGGTCGGCCGCAGGACCATGGCCCAGAAATAGCCGGGCAGCACGGCCCCGGCCGCCGCGGCCAGCAGCGCGCGGATCAGGTCGGCAACCACGAGACACCGCCGAACATCGAGTTGGGCGCCGGGCCGGTGGCCGGCCCGGCAGCGCCTGAGCACTGAAGAATTCGCACCGTACCTTATGCGGTGAAGCCTTGGGCGGGCGCGGATTTATCTCCGCCTTTGCGCAGGCTGCGCGCCGCAAGGCGGGTTCCCCCGGGGCACGTCACCCGGCCGGCGCCGCCGGAAGATCTCATTTCATGGCGAACAGCGAGTTCTGGTTCTCCGGCCGAGACGAGATCCCGTCCGGGGCATCCCTGTCCAGCGGCGAGTATTGGAGAGCCACTCGGCCCATTCCCTGGGGGCGTGGAAATGCGGGCTGGCAGCCGGGTTGGCTGGTTTCGCTGGTCGTGCAGCGGGGCAGGGGTGGCGGGCGTCTCTTCTACGTGGATGGGAACGTGACCGGCGTGACCGGCAATCCCGGCGAGCTGCGTGATGCGGGCCGGGCTGATGTCGCTGCCGCGGCGGTGACCGACCTGTTTCGCCGCCATCACCTGGAACTGGTACGGCTTGCGCTGTTGATGACCGGCGATGTGGCCACTGCTGAGGATGTCGTGCAGGACGCGTTCGAGCGGCTGCACCGCCGCTGGCCCAGCCTGCATCGGCAAGACAGCGGCCTGGCGTACGTCCGGTCTAGCGTGCTGAACGGCTGCCGTTCGGTTCACCGCCGGGCGCGGGTGGCCCGCAGGCACGCGGCGCGGCTGGCCGAGCCGCCGGCCAGCGGAGCCGACGCGGTCGCCGACGAACGCAGCGACCTGATGGCCGCGTTGCTGGGGTTGCCGCGCCGTCAGCGTGAGGTGCTGGTGCTGCGCTACTACGCCGACCTTGACGTGGCCGAGATCGCCGCCACGCTGCGGATCGGCCCGAGTACGGTGCGCTCCACCGCCGCCCGGGGCGTGGCCGCGCTGGGCCGGGCACTGCAGGAGGCTGACCGATGACCGATCTGGAAGACCGGCTGCGCACCGAACTGGCCGCCTTCGCGCAGCGAGCCGACCCCGCGCTGATCCGGCCGCTGCGCGAGCCTGCGGTCCGCGCCCGTTCGCGAGTGCCCGGCTGGCTGGCTCCGGCCACTGCCGCAGCGGCTGTCGCCGCGGTGGTCCTGGGTGTCGCATTCGCCGGCCGACTGGCGGGCCCGGGGCCGGCCATCGGGCCCGTTGCCGGTGTGCCGCGCTATTACCTCACCCTGGACCGGCCCTGGTCTGGGCATGTCGCCAGGGCCGTGGTGCACGGTTCGGCCACCGGTGCGGTGCTGGCCACCGCGCGGATCCCCTTGCAGGGCGGTGAGTCGCCGTCGGTCACCGGGGCGGCGGACGGCCGGACGTTCATCATCGTGGACAACACTTATGAAGCGCCCGGGCACGGGTATGGCGTCAGGTTCTACCGGCTCCGCGTCGGACCCGATGGGCGTGCCGTGCGGCTGGACCCCCTGCGCATCAAGGTGTGGCCTTCGGCCGTGAACGATGTGGCCCTGTCGCCCGATGGCAGCAGACTGGCGATCGCGGAACAGTCTTGCTGCCAACACAGCCAGATCCAGGTCCGCTCTCTGGCCACTGGTGCCACCAAGACCTGGCGAACACGGGCATCTGGCGCCCCGTGGCATCTTTCCTGGGCAGCGGGCGGCCACCAGGTCGGGTTCCTGTGGGAATCTGGGCTGCACTCCCCGCCGCGGCCGCAGCGAAGCGGGTACCGGCTGCTGAACGTGGCAGGCCCGGGCGGTGACCTGCTGCCCGCCGGGGCAGCGATGCCGGTAACGCGTAATCCTGGCGGCGACATCCCGCCGGCCTTCGTGACCCCGGATGGGCAGGCGTTCATCACCAGCAGCACGCACACCGCCCCCGACCGGGGTCATCACGTGACGGTGATCACGAAGATCATCAAGGTGTCCGCCCGCACCGGGCGGGAACAGCGCGTGCTCTACACCGCCTCCGCGCGCGGCGTCCTGCAGACATACGGCAACGCCGGCACCCGCGACGAGCAGGGGTGCACGGTGCTGTCTCTGGATCCCACCGGCCAGCACCCGCTGGTGCGGTGCTTCCTGCTCGGCCGGTTTAGCTTCGGCATGCTGGCCAGCGGCCATCTCAAGCCGCTGCCCGGGATCCCCAACATCTACTGCGTTCGCGAGTGCCGGGGACCAAGGTGGGGCACCGCCTCGTGGTGATTACCTGCTCTCCTCGCCCACACCGTCGTAGTCTTCAGGCCGGCTGGCCGCTGAGCGGGTCAACATCGGCGATGCGCCGGAGGATGACGGCCCTGCGCGATCGGCAAGAAGCCGTGACCCGCCCCGCATGTGATCATGACTTTGGTGCTGCGATAACGCCCCCAAAGTCATGATCACGAGGTCTTTGGGAGCACGGCCAGCGGGGTCAGTCCGCTTAGTCGAAGTTGACGGAGCTGTAGGCGCGCAGCTTCCACAACTGGTGCTCGCTGGTGATGGTCCTGATGGTGCCCGAACGGGCCCGCATCACCAGCGAGTGCGACGTCGCGCCACCGGCCCGGTACCTGACGCCCGCCAGCAGCTCGCCGTCGGTGATGCCGGTGGCGGCGAAGAACGCGTCTTCGGAGGCGACCAGGTCATCGGTGGTCAGCACCCGGGACAGGTCGTGCCCGGCGGCGAGGGCCTTTTCCCGCTCGGCGTCGTCGCGCGGGGCGAGACGGCCCTGGATGGTGCCGCCCAGGCACTTGATCGCGCACGCGGCGATGATGCCCTCGGGCGTGCCGCCGGTGCCGAGCAACAGGTCGACTCCGGTGCCATCGCGCGCCGCCATGATCGCGCCGGCCACGTCGCCGTCGGTGATGAGCTGGATCCGCGCGCCTGCCGCCCGGACCTCGGAGATCAGCTCGGCGTGCCGCGCCCGGTCCAGGATGACCACGGTTACGTCGTGCGGGGAGCAGGACTTGGCCTTGGCGACCTTGGCGATGTTGTGCGCCACCGGTGCTTCGATGTCCACCACGTCGGCCGCGGCCGGCCCGGTGACCAGCTTGCGCATGTAGAAGACCGCGGACGGGTCATACATCGAGCCGCGGGCGCTGACGGCCAGTACGGAGATTGCGTTCGGCATGCCGTTAGCGGTCAGCCGGGTGCCGTCGATCGGGTCCACGGCGACATCGCAGGCGGGCCCGCTGCCGTCGCCTACCTCTTCGCCGTTGAAGAGCATGGGGGCGTGGTCTTTCTCGCCCTCCCCGATGACCACGACGCCATTCATGGAGACCGTGTTGATCAGCGCGCGCATCGCCTGGACGGCCGCCCCGTCGGCGCCGTTCTTGTTGCCCCGGCCCACCCA
>Ga0126380_10000559_pt1 | contig 12723 bp, 9 predicted proteins | sample PanSoiMetPlot_26_FD_92544 | JGI IMG/M metagenome (GOLD analysis project Ga0126380, IMG submission 92544) | Tropical forest soil microbial communities from Panama - MetaG Plot_26 | ecosystem: Environmental > Terrestrial > Soil > Tropical forest > Bulk soil | place: Panama | collected 2016-02-17
AATTTCGCGCGCGTCTTCACGTCAGAAATGAAAACGACGCCGGCGAAATTTGTTGAGCGTCTCCGGATCGAATCCGCGCGCCGCCGGCTCGAGGAAAGTCAGAACAGTATGGAAACGATCGCGAGCGAGTGCGGCTTTGGAAACGTCAACGCAATGCGCACCGTTTTTCAACGCGCGCTGAAGATTCCGCCCGGTCAGTATCGTCGCCACTTCCGCCACGTGAAACACCGACCGGCGCGACAGAAATAACGACGCTTCACGGCGTCAGAAGTGATCGATTGATATCGCGAAGCGTCGTGCAGCCGCAAAGCAGCATCGCTTCGTCGAGCTCGCTGCGAAGAATTTCCAAGACACGCGTGGCGCCTCGTTCGCCGTCGACACACAATCCCCACAGAATCGGTCGGCCAACGAGAACGGCGCGCGCGCCAAGCGCGATCGCTTTGAGCACATCGCTCCCACGCCGAACGCCGCCGTCGACGTAAACCTCGCAGCCTTCACCCACAAGATCGACAACGCGGGGGAGGACTTCGCAAGTTGCAGGCGCGGTATCGAGCTGCCGCCCGCCGTGATTTGAGACCACGATCGCTTTCGTGCCGTGCTCGACGCATTTCTTCGCATCGTCGCCGCGACAAACGCCTTTCACGATGACAGGTAATCGCGTGCAACCGCACAACCAATCGAGATCGGCGAAGCTGAGATCGGATTTGAAATTCTGGCGAACGTATTCGGCGAGCCCTGAACCTTTCACTTCGGGCATTTTCCCCTTCCCCAGCGGCGCCAAGTTTTCAACGCTGAGACCGTCGGGCAGCGTGAATCGGTTTCTCATGTCCCGTTCGCGCGTGCCCAAGCCGGGGGCGTCCACCGTCAGCACAATCGCTTCCGCTCCGGCCGCCTCCGCCCGTTGCACCAGGGCGCGGGTGATCTCGCGGTCCTTATATATATAGAGCTGGAACCAGCGCGGGCTCTCCGCCTCGGGGAAAACCGATTCCATCGCCGTGTTCGAAAGCGAGCTAAGAATGAAAAGCGTGCCGGCCGCCTTCGCCGCGCGCGCAGCTGAAATCTCGCCTTCCGCGCACGCGAGCTTATGAAAAGCGGTCGGCGCAATCGCGATCGGCATTGAGATTGATTGACCGAGAACGGCCGTTCGCATTTCGCGCGGTCCGACTCCGGCGAGAACGCGATAATAAAGTTTTAATTTTTCCCAGCCGGCAACATTTTCGCGCAACGTGATCTCATCGAGCGCGCCGCCTTCGTAATAATCGAGGACGCCTTTCGGCAGCTTGCCTCGCGCTACCCGCGCATAATCGGCTACGTTCAGAAGCGGCTCTTGGTTCACGCTCGATCAAATTCCCAAAGCGGAGAGCACGGTGGAGTACTCAGTTACGGCCGCGGCGAGATGCGGATGAGACGCCTCGAAATTTTGCACAGCTTGTTTGAGTTCCTGTAGAAGCTTCTTCAGATGTTCGGGACGTCTTTCCTTGCGCGTGGCTTCGTGCGCCGAAGCTTCCACGAGTTCGGCCACACTTTGCGCGTGTTCAGCGTGAGTCTGGGAAGCTTGAGCAATCGCCGGTCTGATCTTCGAAAGCGCGCCCAACAGTTCCGTCTTTTTCTCGTCTGGAATATGGTCCGCCGCTTCCACCGCCGACTTACACTTGTCGATTCGTTCCTCGCCCATAACCACTTGTCACAGGTCACACGCCACTTGTCACTTTTTATTGCGCCCCCGACTTGCCGTTGGTGATTCGTTACTGATTACTCGCAGCGCAGCGCGACCACTGGATCAACGTTGAGCGAGCGCCGCGAGGCGACCCAACACGCGATCAATGAAATCGTCGCCAGCAACAGGCTCACGATCGCGAAGCTGAACGGATCGTGCTCGGTGATTCCATACATTTGGCTGGCGACGAATCTTGCGAGGAGCAGTCCGATCGCGAGTCCCGCGGTAACGCCGGTAACCAGCAATATCGCGCCTTCTTTGAAAATCATTCCAAGAATGCGGCCGCGCGTGGCGCCAAGGGCAAGGCGGACGCCGATCTCGCGCGTTCGCTGCTGAATTCCGTACGAGATGACTGCGTACAATCCGGCGGCAGCGAGGAAAAGCGCAGCGCCGGCGAATGATCCAACCAAAAGTAAACTGAAGCGGCGCGACGCCAATGCGGCCGCCAACACTTCGTTCATCGGCCGAACATTCCCGACCGCCACACTTGGATCGACATTTCGAATCGCGCTCCGTAATTGGGCGACGTTGTAGCCTATCCCGGCCGCTTTCGGATCAATCTTGGCGACGCAATAGATGCTGTTCCGCAGAAATGGCACGCCGTCTTTGTGAGCTTGTCGGAGCGGCAAATACAAATCCGCTTTCGCGGGCGTTTCCAAATTCGTCTGTTTCACCGGCCCGATGACGCCGACGATTTCCACCGGCCGCGGCCCCGTATCGTTGTCGTCAATCATCACGCGTTGGCCTATCGGAGATCGATCGGGAAAATGATTTTTCGCGAGCGCGCTGCTGACAATCGCCACCGGCAGCCGATCGCCGTCGTCCTCATCCGTGAAATACCGCCCGGCGATGAGTGGAATGCCCATCGCGCGAAAATAATCGGGCGTGACGATCCGATAATTTGTGGACGGCGTGTTCTCCGGTTTGGACGGCGGTTGGTCGGGCCGCGTGAAATGTATGAACGAAATGCTTTTCGGCGCGAGCGGAAGGATCGAGACCAGGCCTGCGTTCTGCATTCCCGGAATCGCCTCCAAACGCGGCCGGATCTTCTCGTAAAACTGAACCATCGACTCGCGATCGTTGTAACCGACTTGCGGAAGCGAAATGCGAACGGTCAGAACATTTGTCGATTCAAATCCCGGTTGCTCCCCACTCAACCGCGCAAAACTTCGAAATAAAAGTCCGGCGTTCGCCAAAAGAACGAGCGCGAGCGCAATTTGGCCCGCAACCAGCCAGGTGCGCAGTCGCGATTGAATGCCGCCGCCGGCCGAAGCCCGGCCGCTTGAAACGAGCGCGTCGCGAAGATCGGAACGCGACAATAACCAGGCCGGCGCCAATCCACAGACGAATGTGGCCAAGACTGTCACTGCGCTGGCGAAAAGAAAAACTTTCCAATCGACCGCGAAACTATCGATCCGCGGCAAGTCAGTTGGGACAAGGCGGAGCAACATTCCTTGTCCCAAAGATTCCAAAATTAATCCGAGCGCGCCGCCGAGCACGGCGAGGATCGCGCTCTCGACTAGGAGCAACCGGATGAGTCGCATGCGCGTCGCACCCAACGCGGTCCGAACTGCGAGCTCACGCTGCCGCGCGCCAGCTCTCGACAGCGAAATGCCCGCAAGATTGATACAGCCGACTAACAGCACCGCCCCGGCCGCGCAGAAAATTGTCAGTAGGATCGACCTCACATTCGTCACGATCTCTTCCGTGACCGGGACAATCGTCAGACCAATCTTTCCCGTGTAGGTGTCTAAGTATTGCCGATGCAGATTTTGCCGGATGGAATCGAGCTCGGCGTGCGCTTGCTCGGCTGTGACGTGCGGCTTCAACCGCCCGATCATGCGTAGAAAATTGACCGAGTTGCGCGCGTTACGACGCGGATCGGATTCCGGTTGCAATGGAACTACGATGTCCGTGTCGAGATTCGGGAGCGCGAAACTGCTCGGCAGAACTCCAACGATCTGTCGCGATTCGCCATTCACATTGACCGAACGGCCGATGACGTCCGGATTTTTCGCATAACGTCGCGCCCAAACTCCGTAGCTTAGGAGCACAACCGGGTCCGCGCCATTCTTGTCGTCGTCGGCGATCAGCGGCCGGCCGATCAACGGCCGCAACCCGAGAATCGTGAACGCGTTAGCCGATATTCGCACACCTTGGACGCGCTCAGGTTCGCCCGAATCCGACAAACTCGGATTGAACGACGCAACCGCGCCCAGGCCTTCAAACGAAGTGTTTTGATCCCGGTAATCGCAATACTCGGGCAACGAGAAATTGGTGCGCGGATTGTCCGCGCGTTGAGAATAGATCCAAAGCAGTCTCTGCGGCTCCGAAAAGCCGAACGATCGTAGCAAGACTGCGTTCACAACGGAGAACGCCGCAACCGTTGCGCCGATGCCGAGCGCCAGCGTCAAGACCGCGACGGCAAAGAACGCCGGAGATTTCCTCAACGTGCGCAAACTGAAGCGCACGTCCTGGATCACAAGATCGAGCAAATTTCCGCCGAGCTCTTCGCGGCACTCTTCCTTGAAACGTTCCGTGCTTCCGAACTCGAGGCGCGCGCGCCGTTCCGCTTCCGCTCGACTCAGTCCGTCGCGTTCGAGCCGGTCCGCGTGCAATCGAATGTGTTCGCCAAGTTCTTCCTCCAGCTCGTTGTCGATCTTGGCGCGACGCAAAAATCTTTGGGTTAAGGACTTTAGATAAGAAATTACGCTCATCTTAGTCTTTGCTCGTCACTCGTCACATGTCACTCGTCACTTCTTGTGGGCTCGCCGCGAGCGCGGTCGCGATCGCTTTCGACAATCGATTCCACCAATCGGTCTCCTCACGCAGCCTTTTACGTCCTTTGGCCGTAAGCTCGTAATACTTCGCGCGCCGATTGTTTTCCGATCGGTCCCACTCCGTTTTCAGAAGACCCTGGCGCACGAGACGGAACAAGGCTGGATAAAGCGCACCCTGCTCGATGAACAGCGTCTCTTTGGAAATTTGCTGGATGCGCAGCAAGACCCCGTAGCCGTGCAACGGACCGAGTGAAACCGCTTTCAAGATGAGGAGATCGAGTGTGCCCGGAAGAAGTTCAGCTTCGTCGCTCATGTGTTTCCTAAGTTGATTAGGAGTCTAAGCGAAGCTTTCCTAAGCTGTCAAGGAGAGAGGTTTTCGAAGGCTGAAGGTTGAGAAGCTGAACGCGGTTGTGGAGGCGCTTGCGCCAAGCGCGTGTTCAAATAAATAGGCGGCCGACACCGCCGCCTCTACGACGAGTTCGCTCATCACATGTCACTCGTCACCCGTCACTTCTAGTGTAATCGTAAATGATGAATCGAAGTCGTAGTTTGTGCGGATTGCTAATCGCTCTCGTGTGCGCGAGCGCGAATGCCGCCGAGCCAACCGCATCCCCCACTCCGCCGGCTGCGACTGAATCGCCCGCCGTGACAATTACCGAATCGATCACTGATCTCTCCGCGCAACGCGCCCAGGCAGACCGCTCGAAGATTTATCGTGCCGGGCGCGATTACAGTTTGTGGCTTGATCAAGTCGCGAAAGATTCCGGCAGCGCGTTCCTGCAGCGCAAAGTTTTTGAGAACGTCACCTGGATGCGTTTGGTCGCGTCTGTCGGCGGCCTCGCGTTGTTGTCGATCTTGGCCGGCGGCTTTGTGTTCGTCGTGCGCCGGCGCGCAGGCGAGATCCAATCGCGCAAACATCAGTCCGCGCTCCAGCTCGCCGCTTCCGCGCTGCGCAAACCGTTCGCGTTTTTTCTTTGGATGTGCGGCGGCGCGTTCGCGCTCATGCCGATCGCGACCGGAATCATCGGCCGGCCGACGCGCATCTTTTACGTCCGCACACTGACCGCGATTCTTTATGCCGGCTGGATCGTTGCCGTGCTCTGGCTTTTGTTTCGGGCCGTTCTCGCGGTCGAGAAACGGATGAGCGAATGGGCGAACCGCACCGGCAGCCTGATCGGCAAAGTGATTATTCCAATTGCCGGCCACACTGCGCGGCTCGCGGTCCCGTTGCTCGGCGTCGTTCTCCTGCTGCCGTTGCTGCGATTGCCGGACGAGTGGACTTGGGCCAGCGAAAAAGGTTTTGGCATCTTGCTCATCCTCGCCTTCTCGGTGCTAATCATTCGCGGCGTCAACGAAGTCCAGGCCGCGCTGATGAGCCGGCATCGCTTGGACGCGCCGGACAATCTTTCTGCGCGAAAAATTTTCACCCAAGTCTCAGTGATCCGAAAAATCATCGTTACCGCGGTGGTGATCGTCGCCACGGGATCGATCCTGATGATGTTCGATCCGGTGCGGCAATTTGGGACGAGCATTCTCGCCTCGGCTGGGATCGCCGGCATCGTGATCGGTTTCGCCGCGCAAAAAACTTTGGGCAACGTGCTCGCGGGAATTCAGATCGCGCTCACCCAACCGTTGCTCATCGATGACATCGTGGTGGTCGAAGGCGAGTTCGGTCAGATCGAAGAGATCACGCTCACGTATGTCACGGTGCGGACCTGGGATCTGCGACGATTGGTGGTGCCGATCACACAGTTCGTCGAGAAATCGTTCCAGAACTGGAGCCGCGTTTCGACCGAGCTGCTCGGCACAGTGATTCTTTATCTGGATTATCAAGTGCCAATGGGCGAAGTGCGGAAGGAATTGAAACGCCTGGTTGAGAACAATCCAAAGTGGGACAAACGCGTTTGCGGGTTGCAGATCACCGACACCACCGAACACGCCATTCAAGTCCGCGCGTTAATCAGTGGCAGTGACCCCGGAAAACTCGGCGATCTCCGCTGCGAAGTCCGCGAGGGTTTGATCAATTTTCTTGTCCACAACTATCCCGAAAGCCTCCCCCGCTCCCGCAACGTCAACGTCGACGACGAATCGCCCAAAGTTGAGCGACGAAAACAAAAAGACGAAGTCACACCCGGCTCCGAGCATGAGCGCGGCGACAAAAGTCCAGGTGTTCACCCCGAAACTAAGAGCGACGGCCAGGAACACTAAGGATCCCTGCGAAACGTCAAATATTTAGATGTGACCCCGTTTTCCATCTGCCGTATTAGGATTTTTGCTTGGTGGCGATTGGGTTGGCGCCAAGCGCGCGGCAGGCTTGTCTGTTGAGCCAAAAAGGAGCATAAGCGTGACATGAATGGTGATACTCGTTCGTTAGCTCGCGGCGGAACTGGGTCGACGATGATTTGGGGAATCGTGTTGTTGATTTGCGGGATTTTGGCGATCGCCTTGCCCTGGGCATCGGGGATCGGCGTCGTGATTGTGGTCGGATGGGTCCTGATCTTTTCGGCGGTGTCGCATTTGATCTTCGCGTTTCATACTCACAGCATCGGCGGCGTTTTGTGGCAACTGTTGCTCGCGCTGATTTACGGCGCGGCCGGCGTGTTCATGCTCATGAATCTCCTCGCCGGTCTGGTGACGCTCACGCTCTTGCTCGCGGTCTTTCTCCTGATGGAAGCCGTATTCGAGACGGGGCTTTATTTCCAGGTCAGGGGCCGAGTCAACGCCGGCTGGATCTTGTTCGATGCGATCGTGACGTTCATCCTGGCGATTCTTGTCTGGTCGCAATGGCCAACCAGCGCGGTGTGGTTCATTGGCACGATCATCGGCGTCAGCCTGATCTTTAGCGGCGTCTCGCGCTTGAGCCTGGCTGCGGCGATGCGGCAAAAGCAGTGACGCGTAAACTGTGACCAGCGGAAAGCTGAAATGCTGAGACGCGATCGAAATGTCAGAGAGATTTCGCGTCCTTCGTGGTTAAATTCCGAAAAATCTGCGGCCGACACTGCCGCCTCTACAGTTCGAGTTACATCAAGTTCAGTCCGCGTAATCTGCGGTTTAATCCCGTCTAAACAGTTTTTACAGATCACGATAGCGACGTAAGTTGCCAAGAACGAATGAAGGCTTTCTTCGGCGAGCTAAAGCGGAGGAACGTTTATAAGATCGCGATCGCCTACGTCGTTGGAGGCTGGGCGCTTTCTCAGGGACTTGCTCAGGTCCTGCCGGTCTTCAACGTTTCGAATTCGATCATTCGGTTGCTTGTTGCCTTGATCATCATCGGATTTCCGATCGCACTGATTTTCGCGTGGGCGTTCGAGATCACACCGGAAGGAGTCAGACGCACGGAAGATGTCGATGTTGAAAGGCCGCACAGAATTCACGGGCCGTGGATCTACATCGTGGTGATCGGCGCCTTTGTTTCTTTTGCCCTGTTCTTTTTAGGACGCTACAGCGTACCTAAGGGCGAGGATGTCGCGAGCCGGAAATCCATCGCGGTTTTGCCGTTTGAAAATATCAGCTCGGACCGCGAGAACGCCTTTTTTGCCGATGGCGTACAGGACGACATCTTGACCGCGTTGTCGAAGGTGGCTGATTTAAGAGTTATCTCACGCACGAGCGTGATGTCGTACTCGGCCGGGGCCAACCGCAACCTTCGCGAGATCGCGCAGACGCTTGGGGTTTCGCACGTGCTGGAGGGAAGTGTCCGCCGTTCGGACGGAAAAGTGCGGGTCAGCGCGCAGCTGATTGATGCTCGCAACGATGCACATCTCTGGGCCGACACCTATGACCGCGACTTGTCCGATGTGTTCGCGATCCAAACCGATATCGCGAAAGCGATCGTCGGCCAGCTGCAGGCAAAATTATCGCCGGGGGAGAAAGCGGCGATGGAAGAACAACCAACCAAAGACGTTACCGCGCATGATTTATATGTTCGCGCGAAATTGTTGAATGAATCTTCGTCGTTTAACGCGCGTCGATTGGAGAAACTGGTCGATGCAGCCAAACTGCTCGATCAAGCGGTGGCGCGCGATCCGGATTTCCTTCTCGCGCACTGTCTTTTAGCAAACACGCACGGCTTTATTTATTTTTACGGGTTGGACCATACGCCGGCGCGGCTCGCGTTAGCAGAGGCTGCCGTCGATGCGGCAGTGCGTTTGAAACCGGACGCGGGCGAAACGCATCTCGCCCGCGCCGATCTGCTCTATCGTTGTTATCTTGATTACGATCGTGCGCGGCCGGAGCTCGCGTTGGCGCAGAAGGCCTTGCCAAACAACGCTCAAGTCCTGGCGCTAACTTCGTTCATCGATCGACGCCAAAGCCGTTGGCAGGAAGCGATGCAGAATTTACAGCGCGCTTTGGAATTAGACCCACGCAATTGGTACTACTTACAGCAAATCTCGTTGAGCTACCATTTTCTGCGTCGTTACGCGGACGAGGCCGCAGCCCTGGATCGGGTGACTGCAATTTTGCCGGACGACGTCGTCACGCGCGTGGCGCGGCGCTGGGTCGAAATGGAATGGAAGGCTGACAGCCGCCCGTTGCGAGAAGTCATCGACTCCGAGCTGAAGCAGAATCCCAACGCGGCCACTAGTTTCACTCAATACTACGTCGGTCTCGGCATTTGTGATCGCGATTTCGACGCAACCGAGAAAGCTATCGCAGCAATGCCTCGTCAGGGAATCGGAGCCGATCAGGTCGCTTTGCCCGTCCCGTTTTGGAAAGGAATTCTCGCCAGAATGAAAGGGGACGCGACTGCCGCGCAAGCAGCGTTCACCGCGGCACGCGCAGAAATTGAACCGACAGTTCGCGATCAACCGAATTACGCCTCCGGAGTGATCGCGCTGGCAATGATTGACGCCGGCCTGGGCCGCAAGCAGGAAGCCATCGCGGAAGGACGCCGAGCGTGTGAGTTGTTGCCGGTTTCAAAGGATTCCATCAACGGCGTTCACATGATGGAATTTCTCTGTGTCGTTTATGCCTGGGTCGGGGAAAAAGATCTCGCCATTCAGCAATTGAAGGCGACGCTCCCCTATCCCGGGTTCATCAGCTACGGTTCCCTGAAATTGCATCCTTATTGGGACCCGCTCCGCGGCGACCCGCGTTTCGAAAAGATTGCGGAGTCCCTTGCACCTAGATAGCCGACCGGCAAGATCGACTATTGATAATGCGGCGGTCGCAGACCGCCGCTACAGTTGAGAGCGAATGAGGAATTTCTTCGGCGAGTTAAAGCGACGGAATGTTTACAAGGTCGCGATCGCTTACATCGTTGGAGGTTGGGCGCTTTCGCAAGGGCTCGCGCAGGTCCTGCCGGTCTTCGACGTTCCAAATTCAGTCGTTCGACTGATCGTTGCCTTGATCATCGTCGGATTTCCGATCGCGCTGATTTTTGCGTGGGCGTTCGAGATCACACCGGAAGGGGTTAAGCGCGACGAGGACGTCGCTCGTCACAAACCGCACGTCGTTCACGGTCCATGGATCTACATCGTTCTCGTTGCGGCCGCCTTCTCGGCCGGGCTGTTTTTCCTCGGCCGTTACACCGCACCGAATCAGATCGCATCGACCGACGACATTAGATCGATCGCCGTTTTGCCATTCGCGACGTTGAGCGACGACCGCGATGACGCTTATTTCGCCGAGGGCGTGCAGGACCAGATCCTGAGTAACCTGGCGAAGGTTTCGGATTTGAAAGTGATTAGTCACACGAGTGTGAGCCAATACAACACCCGCGCCGGACGCAATGTGCGCGAAATCGGCAAGCAGCTCGGCGTCGCTTACATCATGGAAGGCTCGGTGCAACGCGCGCGGGACCGCCTTCGCATCAACGCCCAGCTGATCGATGCGCGGACCGATGCGCACGTCTGGGCCGAAACCTACGACCGGACGGCGGCCGATTTGTTCGCGATTCAAAGCGAGCTCGCGCAAAAGATCGTGTCGCAGTTGAAGGCGAAACTCTCGCCGGAACAGAAAGCCGAGATCGAGGAACGCCCGACGGAGGACCTCGACGCGTTCGAGCTCTACATCGGAGCCAAGGCGATCGTGGACAGTTACATCAACGCGACTGATGTGCGGGCCGCGTTGCTCGCAGCGTTGAAGGCGCTCGACCAGGCGACCCAACGCGACCCGAACTTCGTCGCCGCCTTTTGTCTTGCCGCACGCGCAAACTCACTTCTCTTCTTTTTCGATCTCGATCCAACGCCGGAGCGCGCTTCGCTGGCCGAGGCGGCGGTGAACACGGCGCTGCGGCTTCGTCCCGATTCCGCCGAAGCGCATTTCGCGCGGGCTGATTTTCTTTTCCGTTGCCGGCGCGACTACGACCGCGCGCTGGAAGAGCTCGCCATCGCGCGGCGCGGTCTGCCGAACAGCAGCCCGTTTTTCATTCTCTCGGGTTACATCAACCGGCGCCGCAATCATTTTCCGGAAGGCGAACGCGATTTCTCAACCGCCTTCGCGATCGATCCGCGAAACCCGAACGCTTACAATCTTCTCGCCGACACTTACGTGCTCGAGCGCCGGTATTCAGAGGCGATTACAGTTTATGACAATGTTCTCGCCGCCGGCGAGACGGGTGCGATCGTCCACTTCCGGCGCGCGTCGTGTTTCTTTTCTGGATTCGGCGATTCCGAATCGTTGCGGGATATTTTGACAGAGTTTCCGGAAATGGAATTTGCCGGAGCCCAAACCCCAGCCCGCGTTCTGATGGCTCTGCTGGACCGCGATTATGCGAAAGCGGAAAAATCTCTGGCCGATTCGCCTTTAAAGAGTTTTCAAGACACGGACTTAAGCTTTTATTTTCCGAAATCATGGTACGAAGGAATCGTCGCGCGCGAGAAAGGCGACTCGGCGAAAGCGACGACCGCGTTCCGCGAATGTCGCGAGATTCTCGCGCAGCGACTGGTTGTGAAACCGGAGCACGCGCGAACAATCGCAGTGCTTGCGCAGGTTGATGCGAACCTCGGCAAGAAAGATCTGGCGATTCAGGAAGCGCAACACGCGATCGAACTCATGCCGATCTCAAAAGATCTTTACGATGGCGCGCTGGTATTGGAAGGCCTCGCGGAAGTTTACGCCTGGAGCGGCGACCGCGACCGCGCAATCGAGGTCGTCCAGAAACTTGTCACGATGCCCGGTTACACGAACTACGGGCGTTTAAAGCTGCATCCGCTCTGGGCCCCGCTCCGCGGTGATCCGCGCTTCGACAAAATTGTGGCGTCGCTCGCGCCGAAATAATTTCGGCGTTTCAGCTGTCAGCGTTTCGACGTATCTCGTTAGTGCAAAACGCGATTGCCGCCTTGAATCGCGAATTCCACCGGCACCGTGACCGGGCTGGCCGTTCCAGGTTGAAATTGCCATTGCAAGAGAGCTTTGACGGCCAATTTGTTCAGGTCTTGGTAGCCAGTGCTCTGCACAATTTTGACTTCGTCCACCTGGCCGCTCTTGTTCAGCTTCAGGCGAAATTGACCTCGGCCTTTCGCGCCATGGACTACGAAGCCAATCGGATATTCAGGTTCGATCTTTTTGACCAAGCCGGCTGGCGAGCCGGTTGTTACTATTGGCTCCGCCCCGTGGCGTGATCCGCTGGTTAATGCGCCCGCCGTGGTGCTTTGTGCCTGTGCTGAGAACAAACCAGCTACGAACGCGATCAAAACGACGATGACGATCTTGAAGCAGGGATAGGTTTTCATATTCCAAAAAATACTGCGAGCGCACACTTTGTCCTGCGAAATTATTGAAGACATGATCCGCCTTCGCACAAGGCTACGGCGTGATAGGCAAGTGGCGAAAAGCTCGCATCGCAAACGCAAAGATGGCGGCAGAACCGATAGTCTTTTGATGGAACCGACATGTCCCGGTTGCGGAATGATTAAGAACGATTGGCCGGGAGAGGGCTACACACACGAGGGCCAAACTTTTTGCTGTCAGGGTTGCGCAGAAGGCACCGGTTGCACGTGCCTTGGCGTTGGCAAACCGGGTTTCTCGCGTACGGGACAGAAACTAACGCGGGCCGAGCCGCGGCCAGGCGAGCAACGCTCCGGTGCGCCTGCCCCGAAGGGCGAACTTAGCGGAGAACGAGATAACTTGGGAACCGAAGAAGCTCTCGATCAGGGCGGGTAGCGCGAAAGTAAGAAGGAAGAATTAAAAATTAAGAAGGAGCCCCTACAGCAGCTCCTCGATCAGCTTCTTCGATTGTTCCGCGGAAACACCCAGCTTGCGGAATCCGAGGGGTCCTTCGCC
>Ga0126380_10000560_pt1 | contig 12714 bp, 18 predicted proteins | sample PanSoiMetPlot_26_FD_92544 | JGI IMG/M metagenome (GOLD analysis project Ga0126380, IMG submission 92544) | Tropical forest soil microbial communities from Panama - MetaG Plot_26 | ecosystem: Environmental > Terrestrial > Soil > Tropical forest > Bulk soil | place: Panama | collected 2016-02-17
AGAAATCATATGCTTGCTAGTGTCGCTTTGATTCGGAAGTTCGCTCTCGAGCGGGCTGCAAAATGAAGCGAACTTCCGAATCGCGACACTAGGCCTGCGCGAAGCCATCCATGCGGGTGAAGATATCGACGCGTTTCCGCTTCAGGCTGCCCGGCTTGTAGTTCTTGATCCAGGCGTCGGTCTCCGCCAGGAACAGCGTCTGCTGATCGCGTCGTCGTTTCTCGTCCTCGCCCAGCCGGCGCGTCGCTTCCTGCACCGAGCGGAAGTAATAGTGGTAGAACAGGCGGTTGAACTCGGTGAAATAGATGTCGGCGACGCGCCGGCTGCCGCGGATCAGCAGCATGTTCTCGTCATTGTCGTTGGTCGACGCCACGCTGAAGTTGGCCGAGCCCGTTACCACGATCGGCTCGGTGCTGAGCGGATCCATGAGCAGGAACTTCGAATGGATGTAGCTGACGTGCTGATTGAGCCCGAGCGCGCCGGCATTGGTCTCCTTCGCCCACTGGTACAGCGGGTCGCGCAGGAATGACCCCCAGGCCTTGTACACGTTGTTGACGGCGCTGAGCCCGACAAATGGTTTCTTGCTGCTAGGATCGGGCTTGTCCTCCTTCTCGAGCAGGAAAAACGCAATATGGCTGTCGGTGGTATTGTCCTTGAGCAGTTGCTTGAAGACGTCGCCGATCCCGAAGGCCAGCGTGATGCAGGACAGGTTCTTTGCCTCGTCCACCATGTGGGCATACATGTCGAGCACGGCGGATCCGCTGCGCGGGCTGAACACCGGCGTGGTGCCGAGCTTGATGTCGGCGAACGACGTCGGGGTCGCCAGCAGGGCCTCGACCGCGTTTCGTAATTCCTTGTTCTTGCGCATCGTGGTCGCGCGGTCTTCGCCGCCGGCAGGTCCGGGATCGCCGCTGAGCAGCTCCCAATAGGCCTTGAACTGGGCCGCCACGTCCTTGTTGCGCACCCAGTGGCCGACATTGGTCTGGCCGTGAATGCCGCCGTCGGAAATATTGGTGGACCCGGTCCACACCTCGGACGGCACCTGCCTCTTGCCCTTCAGCAGCACCATGAACTTGTTGTGCGCGATGTCGTTGGGCTTGGCCTCGCGCAGCACCACGATCTTCTCAGGCAGGCGCGCTGCCGTGAGCATGCGGAGATTGTCCTCACGTGGAAAACTCTCGTGGTGCACGCCGTTCTTGTCGGTGGTCTCGTTGACCTTGGCGTCGACGATGAGCCGCACGTCGACGCCGCGCGCGAGCGCTTCGCGCAGTGCGTCCGCCACCGGCCGGTAGCGAAACTCGTAGAAGCAGCACAGCAACGTGTCGCCTTTGCGGGCATTGGTGATGAATTTCAGAATCGCGTCGTCGAGGCTGCGGCTCAGCCATTCCCGTGCCCGTTTTGCCTCCTTCGGATTTTCCTTTTCGAGCTGGTCGGGACTCTTGTTGTTGAATTCGCGCGTGTAAGCCTGGCTGCTGGCGACGCCGCGGTTGAAGAAGACGTCATGCTCGAGGGCAGAGAACAACGGCTCGGTGCGCACCTTGATGGCGATCGGGCGGGCGCTGCGGTCGAGATTCTTCGGCGTGCCTTTCAGCGGATGAAAGAAATACGCATAGCGGCGGTCGGGCTTGGCGGTGAAGTCGTCCCACACGAAGCTCTGGACCGGCTGGTCGAACGTGTTCACCGTGGTCTTGTTGTCGGGATGCGGGATGACGGACGGAAACACCTTGAACCCGAACATGAAATAGCGCTCGTTCTCAGTCGGGTCGCTGCGCTCCACCGCGAAGCCGAGCAAACCCTTGGTGTCGGCCTTGGCGAAGTCGATGCCGAACGAGACCGTGTTGGTTCCCGAAACAGCGAACACCTGGTAGCCGTCGGTCTTTTCCGATTTGAATCGCATGCGTCTCCCCTCGAAAAGATGTTTTGCTCATTCTAGTCGTGCAAGCACGATTCAGCAATCTGGCGTTGATAGACGGACGCTATGGCGGCGCAAGACGGTGCGCGCGGCCGACCGACGGCGTTCATCAGGCGATGCTGTGCGCGCCCCGTGCGGACGACGGTGCGGAGGTTCGATCCACCCTCACGGAATGGGCAGGAGCGGCGTCTTTCCGCTATGCAGCTGCATGTCGACCGCGGTCAGCAGCGCTGCCGTGCCGGCGTAGTTGCCCATCAGCAGCACCAGATCGATCAGCTTGTTCGGCCCGAAAATCTCCTTGGCCGTGGCGAAGGTCTGCGACGTCACCTTGTGGTCGCGCCAGATCTGGCGGCCGAGCGCGATCACGACCGCGTCGGCGGCGTCGAGCCCTTCGGTGCTGCGGCGATGCTTGATGACGTCGATCACCGCGGGCGGCACGCCCTCCTTCAGGGCTTCCGTCTCGTGCGCCACCCATTCGAACTGGCTGTCCATCTCGCGCGCCGTGACCAGGATGGCGATCTCGCGGATGCGCGGCGAGATGCCCGACTGGAAGCGCAGGTAGCGGTTGAGCGGCTGCAGGTGTTCGGCCGCCTTGGTGGCGTAGAGCTGGATGCCGGCCGGGCCCTGCAATCCGGCGATGGTTGCGCCCGGCGTGGTGCCGCGGTCGTACATCCGCTTGCCGACCTCGTCCAAATCCTCGCGCCGCGGCAGGGGCAGGCGCATTCCCGATTGCGGATCGATGTCCGAGGCCATGGTGGCTCCCGTGCTGGGCGGCTGACCGCCGGTTTGCGCCAGGGCGGGCGCGCCGAGCATGGCGACGAGCAGAACCAGATGATGCCATCCGCGCATGGGCGTTTCCTCCCGACCGTTCGTGCGTTCGCGCGACTGTAGCCCGGAAAAAACGCCGGCGTCATCCGGCCGCGACCGATTCCCGATCGTTGTCATATTGACAATATACTGTCAATATGACAACATGCATACATGAACAGCCGACCCCATTCGCACACGGCGGCCGCAGCCGCGGTGACCGAGCTGATCCTGGCGGTCTTCCGTGCCAACGGGCTGCTGCTGGAGGCCGGCAACCGCCTGGTCGCCGACACCGGCCTGACCAGTGCGCGCTGGCAGGTGCTGGGCGCGATTGCGTTGGCGCCGGCGCCGCTGCCGGTCGCCCACATCGCGCGCAACATGGGTCTCACTCGGCAGGCCGTGCAGCGTCTCGTCAACGAGCTTGCCGCCGACGGCGCCGTCGCCTTCGCCGCCAACCCGCATCACCGGCGGGCCCGGCTGGTGCAGCTGACCAGGAAGGGGAGCGCCGCCTGCGACGCCGCGAGCCGGCGACAGGTGCCGTGGTCCAATCGGCTGGCAGAGGGGCTTGCCGAAAAGGATGTGCGTGCCGCCGCGCGGCTGCTGCGAACCATCGCCGATAGGCTCGAGCGCGCCGGATCCGGCCGGGTACGGTTTTCGCAAGCGGCCTGCCCTCGGGCTTGACCCGAGGGATCATGCTCCGAGCACAGGAGACGAAGTCATGCCGAAGCTTATCGAAATGGACGACACCGTGACGCTGTCGCGGCAGATGCAAGCGAGCGTCGGCCCCGTCGTGCTGATCAACAAGTTTTCCGTGGCGGCCGGCGACATCGACCGGTTTCTCGCCGCCTGGACGGCAGACGCGGCGATCATGAAACGGCAGCCCGGCTTCATCGATACCCAGCTGCATCGCGGCATCGCCGGAAGCGGCGTGTTCATCAACGTCGCCACCTGGGAGTCGGTCGAGCATTTCCGCCAGGCGTTCGCCAACCCCGAGTTCCGCGCCAGCCTGAGCGCCTATCCGGAGAGCGCCACCGCCTCGCCGCACCTGTTCACGCGCGTCGCGGTGCCCGGCATTTGCGTCGCTTAAGCCATGTACTCACAAACGAGGCTGCGCGGGGCCTGCTCCTCGCGCATCAGGTCTGGCGCAACGCGCAGCCTCGCGCGGGTCGCCGAAGCGGCCGCGCTGACGTCGCCGCAGGTCCTTATCGCTGCGGCGACGTTTCGCGTTGTGCGGCGCTGCTCATTCCGACTCGCCATGTTGAGTCATGCAGGCCCGGTACGAAAGAAGCGCCCAGTTGCTGTCTCTGAGCGGATATGCTTTTGCAGCCTCGGCGTTGCAGTCGCGCAGGACTCCGTCCCGTCCGAGGTTCGCTTTCTGGCCCTTGCCGGAGGACTGGGCGAAAGCCGGTGCGCCGAAAAGGGCCGCCAGGATTGCTGCCGTCATGAGTTGTTTCATTGCTCATCTCCAGGTCGGTGAGAGAACACCGGGGTTCATGGGCCCACCCTAGGAGAAAGACGCGACGTACCGCGTCATCCGTTCGGACGATTGAGAGTTGGTCACGCTGCCGGCCCGGCCCGCCGCCAGATGGTTCATTCGATAGCGGGCAGCAATGTTTGTGTCACAGTCGGCGCGTGGCAACGCATACGCCCATGGCTGCGAGTCAATGCGTCCACGTCCTGACTACGCATTGGCGAAATACCGGTTCGGCGGACGCCTGAGGCCGAGGTTCTCGCGCAGCGTTCTGCCTTCGTATTCGCGGCGGAAAATGCCGCGCCGCTGCAGCTCCGGCACCACGCGCGCGACGAAATCGTCGAGCCCTCCCGGCAGGTAGGGGAACATCACGGTGAACCCGTCGCACGCCTCGGAGGTGAGCCATTTCTCCATCTCGTCGGCGATCGTCTGCGCCGTCCCCACCATGGCCAGGCCGGAATAGCCGCCGAGCCGCTGCGCGAGCTGGCGCACCGTGAGGTCCTCCTTCCGTGCCAGGGCGATGGCGCGCTCGCGACCGCTCTTGCTGGCATTGCTCTCCGGGATGTCGTCCGGCAGCGGCGCGTCGGGATCGAAGCCGGAGGCATCGTGGCCGAGCGCGATCGACAGCGACGCAATGGCGTTGGCATAGTCGACCAGGCCGTCGAGCCGCGCCCGCTTGTCGCGCGCCTCCTCCACGCTGTCGCCGACCACGACGAAGCAGGCCGGCATGATCTTCATGTCGTCGCGCGCGCGGCCGATCTTCTCCATGCGGCCCTTGACGTCAGCGTAGAAGGCGCGGCCCGCCTCGATATTGCTCTGCGCCGTGAACACGGCTTCCGCCGTTTCGGCCGCGAGCTCACGTCCGGCGTCGGAGGCGCCGGCCTGCACGATCACCGGCCAGCCTTGCACCGGCCGCGCGATGTTGAGCGGCCCGCGCACCGAGTAGTGCTTGCCCTTGTGGTCTAGCACATGCAGTTTCTGCGGATCGAAATAGATGCCGTGCTCGGCATCGCGGATGAAGGCATCGTCGGCCCAGGAATCCCACAGGCCGGTGACCACATCATAGAACTCGCGGGCGCGGCGGTAGCGCTCGCCGTGCTCGACGTGTTCGGTCAGGCCGAAATTGAGCGCCGCGTCCGGATTGGACGTGGTGACGATATTCCAGCCGGCGCGGCCGCCGCTCAGATGGTCGAGCGAGGCGAAGCGCCGCGCCACGTGATAGGGTGCGTCGAACGTGGTCGAGCCGGTGGCCACGAGGCCGATATGCTCGGTCACCATGGCGAGCGCCGACAGCAGCGTGAACGGCTCGAACGACGTCACCGTGTGGCTGCGCTTGAGCGCGTCGAGCGGCATGTTGAGCACTGCGAGATGGTCGGCCATGAAGAAGGCGTCGAACCTGGCTCGCTCCAGCGTCTGCGCGAAGCGCTTCAGGTGCGCGAGGTTGAAGTTGGCGTCCGGAAAGGCGCCCGGATACCGCCAGGCGCCGGTGTGGATGCTCGCCGGGCGCATGAAGGCCCCGAGCCGGAGTTGCCGCTGCTGTGTCATGGACGCCTCGTATTGTCGCTCTCTGTCGTCATTGCCTGGCCTGGCCCGGCAATCTATCCTTCGGGTAGATTCTTCTGATGGATGCGCGGGTCAAGCCCACGCATGACGAGTTGACTTCGCTGGGCATGTGTTAATTCATCCGCATGTACGGCGTTTGGGCTCGACCCGGCCGCCGAGTTTTTTCGGCGCGACCGCGCGGTAGCTCTGGAGAATCCAGTCCTGCAGCAGGTCGAGGGGCGGCTTGTCGCGTTTGGCGAAGCGCGCCGTGATCCAGCGGGCGCGGCCCAGGCCATAGCCGGTCGGCGCGGTGAACGGCAGCGTCAAGGCCATCTCGAACGAGACCGGCAGTTTCACGCTCACGCGCAGCTCCCCGTCCTGTCCGCCCAGGAACACGAAAATCTTGCCGTGCACCTTGATGACGCGCTCGCCCCAGGGAAACTCCTCGTGCGCTTCCGGGAAGCGTAACGCGTAGTCGCGCAGAATCAATTCGGGCTTTTTGCCCGCAGCCTTTGCCATGTTGGCCTCGCATGCTATGCAGCGATCGTCGCCTGACCGGATGTGGTCGGGCATGCCAGGATACGTCATACATGTCACGCAGACCGAGCGACCCGCGACAGGCGGCCGAAGCAGCGTTCAAGGCGGCAACCACCAAGCCGGCGGAGGTGCCGGCGGCGAAGACTCCGTCGCTGCGCGGCGTCAAGGAACAGGTTTCGCTGCGCATCGATCGCGACGTTCTCGACTATTTCCAGGAGCAGGGGCCGGGCTGGCAGGAGCGCATCAATGCCGCCCTGCGCAAGGTCGCCGGCCTGTGAGCGGGCAGAACCACTTGCCGATGGAGCTTTGACGTGGCGGACGACGCAAAGAAGAACCAGGCGCAGATCAAGAACGCGCAGCGTGCCGCCGAGGGCCGCAAGGCCATGGCAGATTATGAAGCCGAGGCGGCGGCGGTTCGCGCCAAGACCGAACGGCTGCGGGCGCTGCGCCTCGCCAAGGAAGCGGCCGAGGGCGCCGCCGTGCCGGCGCCGAAGAAATCAGCCGTGCCAAGGAGCAGGGCGGCCAAGCCCGTCAAAGGCGAGTCCTCGACCCTGGCGCAGTGGCTGCAGGACCAGCACAAGGGCGGCCGGCGCACCTGACGACCAGGCCCGGGTTTCAGCCACCCGCATCATCCGCATTGCGCTTGGCTCCGTCCGGGCTAGGCTGTCCGGCACATCGTCGGTGCAAGGAGGGCAGCGCCATGTCGGCTGACCGCAGGGATTTCCTCACGGCAAGTCTGTTACTGGCCGGAACCGCAAGTCTCCTCGGCTGCGGGTTGGCGCCCATGGCGGCGCGCGCTCAGACCCTGGGTCCGATGCGCCGCGCCCAGCGTTACGACGACACCTTCCTTCACGAGCGCAAGCCGTTCGCCTGGCCCGGCAACAAGACGCTGGCCGTGTGGATCGCGCCCAACGTGGAGGTCTGGCATTACGACTTGCCGGGCGGACAGGCGATATCTCCCAACACGGCGAACCGCGTGCCGGACGTCGTCAACTATGCCTGGCGCGAATACGGCATCCGCGTCGGCCTGTGGCGCATCGCCGACGTGCTGGATGCGGCCGGCGTCAAGGCTACCGTGGCGCTGAACTCGCAGGTGTGCGAGTCTTTTCCCAGGGCCGTGGAGCAGATGAACCGCCGCGGCTGGGAGTTCATGGGCCACGGCACCACCAACAGCGAAAGCCTGGCCGGCCTGAGCCCGGACAAGGAGCGGGAGGTCATCCGCCACGTCCTCAAGACGATCGAGCAGGCGACGGGACGACGGCCGCGCGGGTGGCTCGGCACCGGCCTGACCCAGACCTACAACACGCTCGACATTCTCGCCGAGGAGGGCGTGACCTATTGCGGCGACTGGAACAGCGACGACCAGCCCTATCCCATGAAGGTGAAGAGCGGGAAGCTGTTTTCCATCCCGTATTGCATGGAGATCAACGATATCCCGTTGTTCATCCGCAAGGGCTACACCGGCGAACAATATTTGCGGTCGGTGCTCGATCAGTTCGAGCAGCTCTATGCCGACAGCGAGAAGCAGCCGCGGGTGATGGGTATTCCGCTCCATCCCATGATCATCGGCCAGCCATTGCGCATCAAATATCTGCAGCAGGCGCTCGCCGAGATGAAGAAGCACGAGCGGGTGTGGTTCGCCACCGGCACCGAGATCATCGACGCCTACGAGCGTGCGAATCCGACCGGATAGAGCATGATCCCGAAAAGTGGGCACCGGTTTTCGGAAAAGATCATGCTCCAAGTTTAACATGGAGCGAGATGACGGTTCGAAGAAAAGTCATCTCGTTGTTGCCGCGTGACCGCCACACTGGTCGCACCACCTACGGATCATCTTGGGAGGAAACGATGAAGCTTTTGTCCATTGCCGCCGCAACCTGCCTGCTGTTCGTCTCAGGCGGCGCCGCCGTCGCGCAGCAGGCCAAGAGCCTCACGGATCAGCTCGTCGGCACCTGGACGTTCGTCGTCGCCGAGGTCACGGCGCCCGACGGCAAGAAGTCATTCCCGTTCGGCGAGACGCCCAAGGGGATCCTGATTTTCACGCCCGACGGCCGTTTCGCCCAGATCCATGTCGCCAGCGACGTGCCGAAGATCGCGTCCAACAACCGCCTGACCGGCACCGCGGAAGAGTATGCGACGATCATGCGCCGCAGCATCTCGGTGTTCGGCACCTATACGGTCGACGAAGACAAGAAGACCGTGACCTATCACATCGTGTCAAGCTCGTTCCCCAACTGGGAGGGCGAGGCGCAGACCCGCACCATCGACAAGCTCACGGCCAACGAGTTCAGCAACACCAATCCCAACGTGGCGGGCGGCCGCGGCTCTGCCAGCAACCTCTATCGGCGGGTGCAGTAGGCTGGCAGCGAGTCGTTTCAGCGGCACACGCGAACGTCGCGCACGCGCCAGCCGTATGCATCGACGAACTGCTCGCGGCGCAGCTCGCACACCGGCTGGTGGGTGAAGGTGCGCACGGTGGCAGTCGCGACCGTCGCGTCGGCCGGCGCGCCCGGCATCGGAACGACGCCGGTCGAAACGGTGGCTTCCTGGCGCTGCTGCTGCACTTGCGCCAGTATAGCGGTCGAGTTCGCGACGATCGCCAAGCACAGCGAAGCCGCCACAAGACAGAGTCTCACGGCACGATCTCCACGCAAGTGGTCTTACGGCAACGTGCGGCGCGCGCACTGGTTCCCAGCCCGGCCACCTCGGCTTGACGCGTCCCGGCGGGTGCCTATGTGCGAAAAAACGTGATCACGACAGGTGTCTCATGCTGCGCCATACCGGCACCAAGCGGCCTCCGGTCCTGCCCGACCGGCAACCCGATCGCGAGCCTCTCGCCGCCGTCAAGTTCGCCGGCAAGGTGGGAGATTTCGTCGCGTTCGAAGTGACCGCATATCTGAACCAGGGCTTGACCGACGACCTCCTGCTACAGGATGCGGAACTCCTGGTGCGCGATGCCGTGGCAGTCCTGCACGAGGAGCTGCAGAAGCGTTGGCCGGAGCACAGCGCCAGCGCGCCGAACGCCAGAGCATGATCCCGAAAAAAGCCTGGCCCGGACTTGATCCGGGCTGGGCACCGGTTTTCGGAAAAAGCCTGCCCTCGGGCTTGACCCGAGGGATCATGCTCCAACAATAGGCAAAAGCGATGACGATTCGAAGAAAAGTCATCTCGCTTTAGCGCTGCTCGAGCCCGGCCACCTCGCGCACTTTGGTCCACTTGGCGAGCTCGCTCGCCATGAATGCGCCGAACGCCTCGGCCGAGGAGCCTTGCACCACCACGCCGGCCTTGATCAGGCGCTCGCGCACCTCCGGCTCGGCGATGATGTCGAGGATGATCTTGTTGAGCTTGGCCACCACCGGTGCCGGCATGCCGCTCGGGCCGAAGAAGCCGTACCACGTGGTGACGTCATAGCCGGGCACGACGCCGGACTCGATGGCCGGCGGCACGCTCGGCACCGCCGGGAAGCGGTCCTTGCCGGTGACGGCGAGCGCGCGGAGCTGCCCGGACTCGACCTGGCCCAGCACGGCCGACACGGTGTCGAACAGAATGTCCACCTGGCGCGCCAGCAGCGCCGCGATCGCTTCCGGCGAAGTGCGGAACGGCACGTGCAGCATGTCGACGCCGGCCGCCTGCTTGAACAGCTCGGCCGCCATGTGCTGGGTGGCGCCATAGCCCGGGCTGGCGAACACGACTTTTCCCGGATTGGCCTTGGCCGCCGCCACCAGCTCGGCGACGTTCTTGGCCGGATAGTCCGGGCGCGTCACGATCACCAGGCCGGCGGTCGCCACCTGGGCGATCGGCTGGAACGCCGTGCGTGTGTCGTAGCGCAGGCCCTTGTTCATGACGGCGGCGATGATCTGGCCGGCCGTCATGATCGCGATGGTGTAGCCGTCGGGCGTCGCGCGCGCGACCAGTTCGTTGCCGAGCGTGCCGCCGGCCCCCGGCTTGTTCTCGATCACCACCGGCTGGCCGAGCTTCTCCTGCAGGCGCTGCGCCACGATGCGGGCGACGATGTCGGAGCCGCCGCCCGGCCCGAACGGCACGATCATGCGGATGGACTGGCCCGGATAGTCCTGCGCCACGGCAGGGGTTTTGCCCGCCAGCGCGGCGCCCACGAGGCAGGCGGCGCCCGCCAGCACGCGACGTCGGTTCATGTGATGCCCTCCCGGCAGTCTTCGTAGCCCGGATGAGCGAAGCGATATCCGGGTCGTCAAAAAAACGGGATAGTATCAGCCATGGTCAGATACCGGCGCAACTTCGTCCCGGGAGGCACCTATTTCTTCACGGTGACTCTTGCCGACAGGTGCTCATCGATCCTCGTCGACCATATCGGCGCGCTACGCACAGCATTTCGGGCCGCTCGTCGCGAGCGTCCGTTCGCGATCGATGCCATCGTGATCCTGCCCAACCATCTGCACGCAATTCTCACGCTGCTGTCGGGCGACGCGGATTTCTCCGGTCGCTGGCGCAGGATCAAAGGTCATTTCAGCAACAGCATGCTGGAGATGGGCATATCGAAGCGCCGTCCGAACGGTGACTACGCGCTTTGGCAGAGACGATTTTGGGAGCACACCATTCGCGACGAGGACGATTTTGCACGCCATGTCGATTACATTCATTTCAATCCTGTCAAGCATGGCCTCGTCTCGCGTGTGCACGACTGGCCGTATTCGTCGTTCCATCTGTATGTCCGGGAGGGCATATTGCCGCGGGATTGGGCGGGAGACGTTCGCGAGTTCAGGTCGGGCTATGGCGAACCTCGGGACATAATGCGCGCTTCGTAGCCCGCATGAGCGCAGCGACATGCGGGCAGATCGACCAACAAACGCCCACCCGGATATCGCTTCGCTCATCCGGGCTACGATGCTGCGGATTGGGCAGGGGACTCTGCCGGCGACCGCGACCACTTCGGTGAGAGGTGACGGGTTTCGCTGCGCTCAACCCATCCTACGCACTACGCGCTTCGCTCCATCCAGGCTGCGGAGATCATGATGGCGGTTGACTGGCACGAGAAGGTCAGGCGGGTGATCGACAGCGCCGAAGACCAAAAATATCTCGACGTCATCGACGACGTGGTGGCGGGCGATCTCAGCGCGGTGGCCATCAAGACAAGGCATCGTGATCCCGATTTGATCGTCTCGGCATTGAGCCACGTCACCCGGACGGTGCATGGTGCCGGTCGCGGCAACGTGCCGCCGATTGCGCAAGGCGGCTGGCGTGACCCGCAGCGTCACGGCGGCTTCTATAGAGTAGCGCCCGGCTTTGCTGCCGCCTGGAAGGCGGCCCGCGGCGCCGGCAGGTGACAATCGAAGGACGATGACTGATGCACGCAAGGTTTCTGGCGGCGGTGGCCGTCGCCGCCCAATGCCTCGCCATGGCGTCTACCGGCTTGGCGCAGACGCCGCCGTCAGCCGCCGAGCTGGCGGGCTACAGCGGGCTCCACGCCGCCGCTGCCAGGGGTGACGTACCGGCGATCGACGCCCTGCTGGCGCGCGGTGCGGACGCCAATGCACGGGACGGGCACGGGCGCACGCCGCTGCACGTCGCTGCGCACATGTCGCAGGCCGGCGTCGCCCGCGCGCTGGTCAAGGGCGGAGCCGATCCGCGCGCGCTGGAGCACCAGCGCTACGACATCGTGACCATCGCGGCGGTCAAGGACGACGTGCCGATGCTGAAGCTCGCCCTCGAGCTTGGCGGCGATCCCAAGGCCATAACCAGCCCCTATGACGGGACGGCGCTGATCGCCGCTGCGCATCTCGGCCACGACGAGGTGGTCCGGACGCTGATCGCGGCCGGGGCGCCGCTCGACCACGTCAACAATCTGGGCTGGACCGCGGTGATCGAATCGATCGTGCTGGGCGACGGCGGGCGCCGGCACGTGGCCTGCCTGAAGGCCTTGCTGGATGCGGGCGCCAATCCCAACCTGGCCTACCGCCAGGGCCAGACGCCGCTCGCCCTGGCGCGATCGCGCGGCTATGCCCAGATGGTCTCGGCGCTTCAGGCGGCCGGCGGCCGCTAAAACGGCCGCCGTAGCCCGCATGAGCGCAGTGACATGCGGGGCTGATCGCTCAACGAACGCCGGCCCCGGATATCGCTTCGCTCATCCGGGCTACAGCGGTGCCGCCGTCAGGCGCGCGGCGTGATGGGGACGAAGCGCGTGTCGCTGACCGGAGTGGTCCGCTCCTTTGCGGTCTCCCGCACCTTGGTCTCCAATCGCAGCAGAAAGATTTCCGCCAGCATGGTCGTACTCCCCTGGTAGCTGGGAGTTTGTCGCTTGGCGGGTCCTGGAGGTTCAAACGCGCGGGGCGTGAGTGCGCTCGCTAGTTCGTAGGGTGGGTTGAGGCGCGAACCGCGGCGGACAGATGAGGCACGGACCGGCGCGCCGAAACCCACCAACAACCGGCTCTGCACGGTGGGTTTCGGCGCGCAGCGCTGCTATGGAGAC
>Ga0126380_10000561_pt1 | contig 12677 bp, 10 predicted proteins | sample PanSoiMetPlot_26_FD_92544 | JGI IMG/M metagenome (GOLD analysis project Ga0126380, IMG submission 92544) | Tropical forest soil microbial communities from Panama - MetaG Plot_26 | ecosystem: Environmental > Terrestrial > Soil > Tropical forest > Bulk soil | place: Panama | collected 2016-02-17
ATTCAGGCCTTCATTGCGGAAATACTCGTACGCATCTCCATGAAAAGCATTGCCGCCGCTCTTTGTTACAAGCTGAATGTTTGCTCCACCGCTGCGACCGAAGCGGGCGTCGTACAAAGAGGTCTGCACTTTGAATTCTTCGATGGTCTCTGGCGCAGGGACACCAACCAAGATTGCTCCATTGGTGCCCAATGTCGTTGCGTCGATGCCGTTTACTTGAAAAAGGTTTTGAGTGACGCGGGCGCCATCAACGGAAATAGCTTGCGTATTTCGGCCAATTGCCGTGCTATCCGGAAGATAAGTCGCCGCGCCCGGTGAAAGAGTCAGAATCTGAGTGAAATTGCGCGACGCGAGAGGAAGGTCGGCAATTGCTTGAGCGTCGACGAGGGATCCCAGTTCAGACCCGTTCATTCGTAACGAGGGCTCCGAACTGCTCCTTACGAGAATCGTTTCAGCCCTCGGTCCAATTTTCAAAGAAACGTCAACGAGAGTTGTTTCTGTAATTCTAACGAGGACATCTGCGAATACTGCAGTCTTAAACCCATCTGCTGTCACCGCAAGGCGATAAAGCCCCGGCGGCAGAAAGAAAAAGGAGTAATTGCCGGCTTGGTCCGTCGCAGTCTGCCATGTTGAGCCGGTAGCGTTGCTGCTAGCGCTTACGTTCGCTTTCACAACCACCGCACCAGAAGGGTCTGTGACGACACCTACGATTTGTCCAGCAGTCTGCGCGGACACGCATTCGCAGAGCCAAGCGGCTATCAGCCAGGTAATTAAGAAGCGAAATGAGAGTCCTTTCGCCACAGCCTTTTTCCGTTCAGCTTTTTTCCCGTTCTAAGGTGCAACTGGTCTGGCAGAGTCCCCCATTACAGATGCTCGCGGAAATACTCCCATTGCTTCTTTTGTTTTGCGAGAAAGCTCAAGAAGCCCGGATCGCTTCTTAAATGATCGAGATTGGTATCGTGCTCGAAGAGCGGATAGCAGGGAAAACCATCATCAGCCGCCATTTGCAGGTACTGGAGGGCCTCTTCCCGCTTGTTCATGAGCGCATAGGCTGAAGCGACGGCGTATGCAACGTGATGAAAATGCTGATATCCCTTTCCTTTTGTGACGGCCCCCTGAATCTTGCGCTCCGCCAAGGCGGCGTCACCTGCATCCGCTGCGAGCAACGCCTGCATGGAAGTGAGAGAACCACCGGGGTCAGTCGACATTGTTTTTAGCATTCTGGAAATTCGGTCCTCGGCTTCTTGCCGCCTTCCGAGATGTTGCATCGCGAACGAGGTCTGGAAGGCCCAGAAGGGAGGCAAAAACTTCTCTGAATCGCGCAGTTCAATAAGGGCCTCGTCGTACTTTCCGCGATAAAGAAGATTAATGCCGACTCGGAAACGAATACCGGTGTTCAGCGGATCCAACGCAATTGCTTTCTTGATTTCCTCATCTGCTTTGTCAAGAAGGCCGACATGGTTGTACACGTTCGCCAGTTGATGATGAGCCTCAGCGAGATTGGGGTTGAGTGCTAAAGCGTGCCGGTAATCAGACACCGCGCGCTCATAGGCCCAGTCGTTTGCACGCGACCACAGCAAATAACCGCGCGCGAGGTATCCCTCAGCCAAATTAGGATCTAGGGCCAGAGCCCTTGTGACGGCTGCATTTGCTTTCTCGATCCATTTCGGGTCGTTTGTGTCAACGCTGAATGCACGGGTTCGATATGCCGTGGCCAGTGCGGCGTACGCCGCCGCGAATTGCGGATCGACCTCAACGGACTTTTCAAGAAGCTGAATTGCCTGATCGTTGGCTTCCTTCTTTTCCAAACCGTAGTAGGGCTTAGCCCGCAGATAGAGCTCGTAAGCTTCTGGGTTTACAGCGGGGCTTCTGCCTGTCTTGCGTCCATGGGCTAGAAACGCAAGGACGAGGCCAGTCGCAGCTACGGCAAGCCCTCCAGCGATCCATCGCCTTGCCACAAGATGTGCCGAAGTAGTTTTTCTAGCGTCTGCGGGTTTGATTGTATTTTGTGTTGCCCCACTCGGTATTTCAGTTGTGACCGGAGCCCCTTTGGAATCGGTTGCCCGTATCTCGGGGACCGACTCATCTTGCACTTTGGCTACAAAACGATAGCCCCGCCGGGGAAGTGTCTCAATAAATCGGGGCGCATCTGCGGAATCATTCAACGCTTCCCGCAAACGATTGATCGCGTTGTTCAGCCCATGGTCGAAGTCAACGAACGTATCGCCGGGCCAGAGTCTTTGATGAAATTCTTCTCGTGTGACCACTTGCCCGGGGTTTTCAAGAAGCATCTGCAAAACTTGAAGCGGCTGGTCCTGCAACCTGATCTTTCGACCGTCCTTTAGTAGCTCACCTGCGCGGAAATCAACTTCGTACAAGCCAAAACGGGCGGGCCTCGCTGCTCTGTAGGGGCTGGACACGGTAATGACTCGGTTAGCCAGGGAGTTTACCACCACGCAGTAGTGGTGGAACAGCAGTCGGCGTTTCACCGGCACGGCGACAATGCATCGACTTCTCAAAGAGATAGCTCGGGAGACTCAAAGGTTGAATTCGAGATTCCCGCGGGATTGCTTCCATTCCTGAACTCATCGAGATTCCACGCGTAACGCTGGTCCCGCCAGCAAAAAATTCTAAAAGCGCGGACCGGAAGGAGAAGAGATCATGAAGAGCATAGTTTCGATTCGTTTGGCGAGATGGATATTCGCAATGGGAATGGCCGGCGCAGCTGCATTTTCAGCGCAGGCGCAGAGGTTTTCGGATTGGTCTGCGCCGGTGAACCTCGGTCCGGTAATCAATTTTGCGCAAGCTAATCAGCATCCGGGTATTTCGAAAGATGGACTTAGCCTCTACTACAGCGCGGGTACACTAAACAGTCTCGACATCTGGGTGTCGCAACGGGCGAGTGTTGACGACGAGTGGGGGCCACCGCAAAAACTGGACTCGAATGTGAATTCGGAGTATAGCGACCTGGGCCCCACTTTTACTCCCGACGGACACTGGATGTTCTTCCAGAGCAACCGGCCGAGTCCCTGCGCCAATCCTGCGAATCCTGTACTGACGCTGGATCTTTATGTTACGCACAGAAAAGACAAACGCGACGACTTTGGATGGGAACCGGCACAAAATTTGGGTTGCGTCATCAACGGGCCGTACGATGATGGTGGTCCCACTTTTTTTCAAGATGACGAACAGGACCTAACGCTGCTTTACTTCACTAGCACGCGTCCGTCACCTCCGGGAGGGGGCGACTTCGACATTTACGTAAGCACTTTGCAACCGGACGAAACATGGGGTCCCGGCGTTTTCGTTCCAGAGTTAAGTGGCCCAGGAAGGGATACTCGCACCGCGATCCGTAGAGACGGCCTCGAGATGTTCGTCTCCGCCGGTCGGCCGGGAGGAGTGGGCAGCCAAGACATTTGGGTCTCCACGCGGGCGACGACGGCAGACAAATGGTCCACGCCGGTAAATCTGGGACCCGTCGTCAATTCCACTGCTTTTGACGGAGCGCCAGCGCTCTCTTGGGATGGAACCACGCTTTATTTCTTTTCCGAGCGCACAGACGTGACTCATTACGGAATTCGCGATCTTTACGTAATTACACGTACCAAGCTAACCGGTCCAAGCGATGCCCCTTCACCCAACTAAGGCGTGACGTACGGCGGAGGCCGGCCTTTCTCAGTGCGGTGCTGAAGCATTGGATTACGTGGTTTGGAATGGCGCCGCACTGAGGACTCCGCGAGAATTTTCGCAATTATTTGAGAAAGATGTCCGAATCCTGTGGCTTTGGGTGTATGAAGGACCCACCGAAAGACTTTGCGTGTACGCGCGGGCTCAAACGAAGAAGGAGTCCCCATGAAGGAAAGAAACAAAGAGATACCAGTTATAGAAAAACTGACTCTTGCAGAGGCGCGGGCGAGAATTCACGAATTTAAGGGCCTGAAGATGATTGAAGGAAGGAGCGGAGGCGCGGCTGTTTCTGCCGGGCACCCCAGTCGTTCCGTGAGAGATGAAAAGGGATCCGTGCCGAAGGGAAAAAGCTGATGTCTTTCATAAACATCAGCGCCGTTTACACGGCGGACCCAAACAACATCTGGGCGCCGAAGAATGCATTCATGCTGAATGATCCTTACGCGATCGTACTGAACATCCAAGTGGACAGCAGCGTGGTTAGGGAAGGGCTACTTTTCGATGCGGTGGTTCAAATTGTCGGGCCGCAGCAAGATTTGACCGGTTTTCCGTGGTGGATTATAGACAGCAATGGAGATGTGGCGCCTTCGCCGACCAGAGATTCAACTTGGACAAATCAAAAGTTTCAGTGGGGGACCAATTTCGCATTCTTTGTATTTTGGAACTCCTACCACGATGCGATCGTGCACGTGGGAAACGCGAAGCAAGGAGTTTTTTTCGTGCAGGGAACGGTGAATGTGCAGGGGTCGGATTTGTTTGCGGCGTCGGAGAGATTTTGGTTCAAGGTGCGGGCCTAGCGTCACTGAGCTGTGCGGCATACTTGGATTTCGTGACGCGGCGGATTTCGAAGATGAGGTAGGCGACGACGGCAACGTTGACGAGAAGAAGGAACGCGCGCGGAAATGTCGGGCGATGAATGAGCTCGTACATTTCGAGCGGGATGAGGCCGGCGGTCGAGATTATCGTGAGAAACTCGGCCCAGCGTTTGCGCAAGAAGAGGCCAACGCCCTCGGTAAGGAAGAGAGCGGAGTAAATAAACGTCCCCAAACTGAGCGCACGAAGTTTGTGGGCATCCACGGTGGTCAATTTTTCGAGCAAGAGATTCAGGTAGTGATTGTGGGGATCGACGCGGAAGAGGTCCGCCCAATGCTGGGCCTGCATTACCAGATCCTTGTTGGCGAGCATATGGACGGCGACGCCCACGGAAAAAAGCATAAGACCTTTGAGAAGTTTGAAGGTGGCGATGAGCATCAGACCGCGAGGGCATTTGCCGGGGCTGGTCATTGGGAGAGACATTGTGGCCCGACGGGAAATGGCGCGCAGCTGCGATAGAGATGGAGTAGCGACCAGACAGAAATTCATCTTGACATACAGGTAGACTATATATAGGATTGCTATATATAGGGAGGCGGCCATTCTGGGAGCGATCAAGCGAGGGAGCGGTGAGCTGGCGATCCTGTCGGTCGTGGAGGCGGAGCCACTGCACGGATACGAGATTGCAAAGCGGATCGAGGAAGAGAGCAACGGGCTGCTGAAATTCACTCTGGCGTCGCTTTATCCCATGCTGTACCGGCTGGAAAATCGCGGATTGGTGGCGGGGAGTTGGGAGACGACGAAAGCAGGACGAAAGCGGAGACTCTACCGGTTGACCAGCGCGGGGAAGAAACAATTGCAGCCGCTGAAGAAAGAATGGGGACGATTTTTCGCAGCACTGCACCGGCTGGCGGGAGTGACTCATGCCTGATTGGGAAAAGAGAGTCCGGGAATTGCAGAAGGTGCACGGGTGCGAGCCGCGGCTTGGAGCAGAACAGCTGACGGAGATCACAGGACATCTCGAAGAAGTTTATCTGGGCCAATTGCAAGGTGGTGTTGATTCCGCAAATGCAGAGAAGCGCGCCTTGAGCGAGGTACAAGACTGGCGTGTGTTCTGCACAAAGATTTTCGAGGCGCAACGGGAGGAGACCATGGGCGAGATGATCAAGAAACTTTGGCTGCCAAGCCTGGTGATTTTAATTCTTTCGATCGCCGGAATTTCCGGCGCACTTGTCAACGGGGTGTTCCCCCACGGGTTCGCGCTAAATTCGCAAGCAGCTCTGCTCTTGTACGTGCCATGGATTTTCGGTTCTTTTGCGCTCGGAATTCTTGGGGCACTTTGGGCGCGGCGAATTCGCGCGGGCAGAGGAGCGACTGCCGTTTTGTTTGCGCTACCAGTCCTTTCCCTTATTTTGTTGTTCTTTGGCCGGCCACGTGTGACGTGGTCACTCGTTCCACTTTATCCCGGGCGGTTACTGCCGTATCTCGCCAGTTGCTTTGTAGGATGGGTCTTGATTCCAATGGTGACGGCACTGGTGGGAATTATCGTTGCATCGAAAATGAACCGAAAAAACGCAATCTGGTAACTGCTCCGGGCTATTTCGGCGCGTTTTCCGTGCGCGGCACGATCGTTATTTGCTGGGAATCGCCCTCGAAAACACGGTTATAAAAAACCTGAATCGCCGGATATTGCTGCTGCATAAAAAAGTGGCTCGAGAAACGCATGGTGCGGCTCATATAGAGTGTCTTGTTATCTGCCGAGGCGGAAAACTCGTAATAGGCAGCCTTCTGATCGGACCTGTTGGAAATGGGTGTGGATTCGAGTCTCATTCCCTCCGGCAATTCCAGCTTTATGTTTTCGCGATCTTCCCGCGGATAGCTAAAGTCGATGGGGTTGATTCTCTTTGCGGTGATGAACGGATTGCGCTGATTTGTGTGAAAGATGCCCAAGGGGAGGACAAGCCGCCTCCCAGCCTGCGAAGCAAAGTTGAGAACTTCCACTTCGAATGAGGCTTTGAGCGGCCCTTCGGAAGTCTGCCAACCCTCTGACGCGACGAGGTTGACGGTTGCTCCTTGCGGGAGAGAACCTTTTAAGGAATCCTCGAGAGTTTTGCGGCGAGCGGCGTCGTCCTGTTCCACGGCGTCCAGGCGCATATTGAGAGCTTCCAGTCCTGTATAGAGAACCTCGACTTTACCGCGCAATGAGCCGTCCTCAGCAAGGCGGACCTCCGCGCTTCGAGTTCTGACGGCATCTGAGCTGGTGCCGGTGGGAGTGCCACCGCCCGATGACCAGATCGGGTCTATGCGAACGCCACCAGAGCCCGCCTCATCCCACGGGAGCAAACCGTAAGGACAATACTTCGTAGCCGGGTCGAGGTAGACAAAACTGCTGCTTAAGCGGACTTGTACCACCATGGCGTTCAGCTGGAGCTCATTCGGCCAGTCCGGCATAAACATCGAAGTTTTTCGAGAGGCGACCATGAAAGGGTAGGCCTGAAAGCCAGCCGCCCGGGCTAGCGCAACAAAGAGCAAATTGATTTGATTGGCATAGGCATAACCGTGGTTTAGAACGTCCTCTACGTTTTTGTTTTCGTTCAGATTCTCCTGTTTGCGTTCCTTGTCGGTTTTTTCGGCTTCGAAACTGACCGCACGAATTTGTTGCACGCGCGCGTAAAGTTTTCGGAGCTTTTCCTCGTCGGAACCGCCCGGAGAGATAAGCCGCGCCGCTTCGCGTTCCACGGCTTTGGATTTTTTCATGAAAGGTTCCAGATCTTTTCCCAACCGAGTACCGAGGTCCAGCCAGAAGCCGTTCGAATTGTAATATCTCACAGCGTAATAGAGGTCCACGCGGGCTTTGAGGGCGTCCTCGGGTGGAGCATATTCTTCCTCTTCGTAGGCGGGGATGTTGTCCAGATCGAGCTGAAGAATGCCGTTGCCTTTGTCCACGAATTCATTGCCTTGAAGGCTGACATTGTGTTGGAAGATCTGTGGACCAACTTTTGCCACGATCAAGTGCGATGCCGGCACGTTGACATTCTGCTTGCGTTCTGCCGGGCCAACCTTATGCAAAACAAAATGGGCATGCTTTACAAAGAGGTCTTGCTGAACAGGCCAGGTAGCTGCTGGATAAGTGATGCTGGAAGTAAAAACGTATTCGTCAGGATGTTTGATTGCGTCGGGAATTTTTTGCTTGAACTGTAAACGGTAGGAATACTCGATAATTGTGCCAACCTGGACGTTCGGTAGCGCGAAGACTTTAGCGCTGACGCGAAATTTCTTTGCCTTGAGAATTTCACGATCGAAAACCTGATCCGTAAACTCGGATACTTTGCCTTGCCGGTCGATGGTTCGGGCACGGATGCTGTCGACTTGCACTTCTTTCCCGACGTAGGGAATTTCAACGTTGGCGCGCTCGCGGCCTTCATCGCGGAATATTTTTAAGCGCACCGAACGGGTTTCGGAGGATTTCGTATTGTCGGTCTCTACGGCGTAATAGAGGATTGCGGCCGGCGTACCCGGGACGGCCGGAATGTCTTTCAGGGCGAGGTCTTCGGCAGTGAGCGGAGGCAGGTTCGGGAGGTCTTGGCTCCGCAGCGGCAAAGCTGACAAGCAGCCAAAGAGCAAAAGCGGGATCGAAACCGGGAATTTTTTTACGTGCAGGCTCATGGTAGTTCCTCGAGCTCACTGGCGCAGCGTAGTGTGCGCAGCATACGAATCGAGACGTTGCCTATACAAGAGAAAAACGCTGGGGCCGAAGGCGAGGAGCATGATGGCGAGGCCGGTGCACATGCCGAGGCTTGTCGCAAACGGCGCGCAGCAATCGTCTCGGCGGCGCACGATGACGTGGCACGGAACGGCTATGAGAAATTCCAGGATGCTTCCTTTGAGCAGCCACGATAAAGAACGAGAAACCGGGTTTTCGACTTTACGTAACTTGAAATAGAAAATGAATGACCAAACGATCCACACCAACGGCCAGAAAAGCAGGTAGGAATAGAGTTGCCAATCGTGATCGAAGGTTTTGTCCCCCCAGATTGCCACTAAGACCGAACTGCAAGCTCCGAAACCAATCACTGCCGTGAACAGCCCCGTTAAAACGACGGGCAAGAGCAGGCGCGCGCGGGGCTTGAAACGACGGTTGGACGCGTCGATGGAAACGAAGAGCAGAAGAATTTGCCCGACAAAAACCAGCGCCACAGGAAGCGCGAATGCCCATTCGCCGTAGGAATCACGCAGGTGACGAACGTAGTTGTACCAAGTGAGCTGTTTGTTGTCGTAGACAGCGAACCAGATATTCCAAAAGAGTGGCCAGAACAGGGCCAGGACGACCAGAACGTAGTACGAGGTAACGAGCAAGCCCCACTTTTTCATAGCGCCTCCGGGTAGGGAAAAGGCTCTTATCGCACGCCAAATTACGAAGAACCGATTAGATGGGCAAGCGACAGGGCGCGACATGGCAAGAGTGTCGCTCGATTACGGGGTACTAGGATCCCGTTCGGAGCGAGCGGAGCATGACACGAATTTGTTCGAGGAGAGTCTGGTGACGAATACGCAACAACTTTTCCCGCGGCGTTGACTCCTTGGTGCGGCCCGTTGAAAATGGATTCACCCCTTCCAAAAATCCACTTCCCGAGTGCGCACATGAGAATTCTTATGGCGGAAGATGACTTGCCTTTGGCCGGGTTTCTTCAGGAGAGATTGCAGCAGGAGCAATTCACAGTTCAAATTGCAACGACGCGCGCAGAGGCTGAGAAGCTCGCGATGGAACAGTCCTTCGACCTGATCCTGCTCGATTTGAATTTGCAAGGCGCGACGGGGCTGGAAGCGCTGCGCACGATTCGCGCCAGAAAGCCTGATTTGCCCGTAATGCTCCTCACGGGAACTGGAGTGTTGGAGGAAAGAATTCGCGGCCTCGACGCGGGGGCAGACGACTATCTTTCCAAGCCATTTGCTTTTGCCGAGCTCGCTGCGCGGATCCGGGCTGTCCTCCGCCGTGGCGGGCGCCCGGGCGAAGCTGTGCTCCAAGTAGCTGACCTAAAGTTGGATCGCCTGGCCCATACGGTGCAACGAGCTGGCCGCACGATCGATTTGAGCCCAAAGGAATTCGCACTACTCGAGTTCTTGATGATGCATCGCGGCCAGCCGGTTTCGCGGCCCGCAATCGTCGAGCAGGTATGGAAACTGAATTTCGACACCATGACCAACGTCGTTGACGTGTACATCAACTACTTGCGGCGAAAGATTGATTCCGGCCACGACCGGGCACTCATTCGCACGATACGTGGCGTGGGCTACCAAATTAGCGTCGAACCTGCACCCGTCCGCGCTCATCTAACAGTGGGGCGCTAAAGAGAGGGCCTGCTACAACCCATTAGCTGCCCCTAAAGTGCAGAAACGAAAAGAGATATCTGCTTTCCATGATACTCCCGTGAGCGGCTAAGCTCTAGTGGCAACTTATTTCCCATTCCCGTGTTCCATCTATTGGGAGCCGAGAGTATGCTCCCGGAGACCGGGCACGTTGGCCAAGCAAGCCGGTCGCAGAACAGGGGAATCTTTATGAAGACCAAATTCAGCCTAAAGAGTGGCGCAGGCGTGCTGCTTTCGTTGCTCGGTCTTCTTTTTTGCTTTAGCACACAAGTAGCAAAAGCGGATGAAGGCGATCCTCCGACACGCGTTGCCAGAATCAGCTATGCGGATGGACCAGTTTCATTTCAGCCAGGTGGCCAGGGCGACTGGGGAACCGCCCAGCAGAACGGCACGGTCACAATTGGCGACAAGATCTGGGCTGACAAAGACGCACGTGTGGAGCTGCAAGCAGGTCAGGCTTCCGTTCACGTGGCCAGCATGACCGCGCTTTCATTCCTCAATCTTGACGACAACACAATTCAAATGCGCGTTGCGGAGGGGTCTATCAACTTTCGGGTTCGCGAATTGCGTGAAGGCGAAGTCTATGAAGTAGACACGCCAAATCTGGCATTTACAGTTCGCGAAGCGGGTGCATTTCGCATTGATGTTTCGGAAGACGGCGAATCTACACGCGTAACGGTCATTCGAGGTGAAGGTGAAGTTTCCGCGGGCGGCCAGACCTATCCGATCAAACCTGGCGAGCGCGGCGAATTCAACGGCGCACAGGATGTTCGCTACAGCATTTCTCCAGCGCCGAGTCCGGACAGTTTTGACAAGTGGGCGCAAGGGCGAGATCTGAAGGAAGACAATTCCGTTTCCGCGCGCTACGTTTCGCGCGACACAGTCGGTTACAGCGATCTCGATGACTACGGCACCTGGGACGAAGTTCCCGACTACGGACATGTCTGGTATCCCACAGTCGTAGACGCCGGCTGGGCTCCTTATAGTTATGGTTACTGGAGCTGGGTTGGCCCTTGGGGCTGGACTTGGGTTGATTACGCGCCTTGGGGCTATGCGCCATTCCACTATGGACGTTGGGCGTTTATCGGCAATCGTTGGGGCTGGTGCCCTGGACCGTACTATGCGCGGCCTTTTTGGGGCCCGGCATTTGTAGGCTTCTACGGAGGTCGCGGTTGGGGCGTTGGCTTTGGATTCGGCGGCGGAGTCGGCTGGTTCCCGCTGGGGTTTGGTGAACCTTTCTGCCCGTGGTATCGCCACAGCTTTGGTTATGCGCGCAACATCAACGTGTTTAACACGCGCATCAACAACGTGAACATCTTCAACAACCGGAATTTTGGCAGCCGCTTTAACTACGCATACGCGCACAATCCGCGTGCGGCAACATTCACCTCTCACAACAATTTCGTGAATGGTGGCCGCATCAACCGCGGCGAGTTCCGTGCGACGGAAGCTTCGCTCCGTGGCGCACGCCTCGCGGACAATAACCGCATCGGCGGATCGCCCACGCGGCAGAGCTTCTTCGGCGCCAATCACAATGAAGGACGAGTTGCGACTCCATCGGCCGCGATTCAGAATCGCTCAGTCGTAGCCCGCAACACCCCGGCTCATGGCGCTTCGCAAATGCCGACCCGTTCTTTCCACACTGGCACGATGCGGCCTGGCACAGAACGCCCGGGAAACATCGCGAACAATGGCCGCGGAATCGGAAACAATGGACGGGCCTTTGAAAACAACGGCAACCGCCCTCAAAACAGCATGCCAATGAGTTCAGGGCGATTCAATCAATCGCCGCAAAACGGCGGCGCAATGACTTCGCGGCAACGCGAGCTTTCGCTCGACAAGCCGAACTCCAATATCCGCACGAACGCGGAAGGCAATGCAAGCCGCGGCGGCTTCAATAACAACTCGCCGCGCGGCAATTCGAACGGTCGGACCTGGGAAGCGCAGGGTAATTCTTCGGATCGTGGCCGTGCACCTGCCGGATTCGGCAACAACGGCAACCGGCCTTCGAACAATGAAGTCGTCGGCAACACTCGCGGCACCGGCGTGACGCGCAGCGATCGTCCACCCTGGGCCGGCGGCGGCAACGCTCCACGCAATAATATGCAACGCTTCAACGAGGGCAATACTTCTCGCGGCGGCTTAGATCGCCCGAACAATTCCAACGCACCGCGCAGCGATATGCGACGTTTCAACGAAGGCAATGTAAGTCGCGGCGGCAATTCCGATCGGCCTTCGAATTCCGGTTCCTTCGACCACGGTGGCAGCAACTCGCGCTCGTACGAGCCGCCGCAACGCAGCAGTCGTCCTCCTGCGAATTACAACTACAATCCCGGCAATCAGGGACGCGGATATTCGCAGCCGAGATCGTACAATCCTCCGGAGCCGCGCTCGTACTCAGCGCCGCGTTCTTATTCCGCGCCAAATCGCGGCTACCCGGCACCAAGCCGTGGTAGCATGAGTGGAGGCGGCTCTTACCGTGGTGGAGGTTCCGCACCAAGTCGCAGTTCCGGCGGTGGCGGCGGATCATATCGTGGCGGCGGAGGCGGCGGTGGTTCCAGCCACGGTAGTGGTGGTGGCTCAAGCCATGGTGGCGGAGGCGGCTCTTCGCACGGTCACCACTAAATAAATTCTCGCGGTGAGAATTGCCGCGCGAGACTTTTCCAGCCCACGTTCGAAGTTCTCGAGCGTGGGTTTTCTCTTTGGCCAGCCTCAAATTCGCTCCCAGCAACTCTTTAAGTTCGGAGGTGTTTCATAGAGTGACGTTCGCGTGCTCAGGGGCCATTCCATTTTGGAAACTGGCGAATCTC
>Ga0126380_10000562_pt1 | contig 12647 bp, 12 predicted proteins | sample PanSoiMetPlot_26_FD_92544 | JGI IMG/M metagenome (GOLD analysis project Ga0126380, IMG submission 92544) | Tropical forest soil microbial communities from Panama - MetaG Plot_26 | ecosystem: Environmental > Terrestrial > Soil > Tropical forest > Bulk soil | place: Panama | collected 2016-02-17
CAGATGCGCGGAAGTGAAGGCCGTCGCAAAGTCGCGATCATCGCCGAGGCCGACCGACTCCAACCGCAAGCGGCGAACGCGTTTTTGAAAACGCTCGAGGAACCGCCCGCGAATTCGCTTTTGCTTTTGTTGAGCGCGTTGCCCGAGGCGCTGCCGGATACGATCGTCTCTCGCTGCATCTCGATCCCGCTTTCAGCTAACGGCGAAGAGATCGAAATGCCGGAGCGCAGCGAGCTGGTCGAATTACTGCGAAGCACCGCCCACGAAAAAGATTGGGGTGTGCAACAGGCTTACAAAGTTGCGCAGGGAGTCCAGTCATTGCTTGGCGCGATCAAGGAGCAGATCAAAAACCAAACAGCCGACGCATTTAAGGAGGAAGAAACGCGCTATCGAAACTCGACCGACGGTGCATGGTTGGAAGATCGAGAAGATTATTACAAGGCGCTGACTGAGAGCCTTTACATTCAACGGCGCGCGATGCTCGTCGAAGTCCTACTCGAGTGGTGGTCGGACGTATTGCGCGCTTGCAGTGGCGTGAACCGTCGTGATTTTCCTGCGGCTAAAAAGGAAACGTCCGCGCTCGCGCAGCGTTTCAGCGCAACCGACGTGCTGCGGCGAATTCAGCGATTGGAAGAATTGCGCGACAATCTCGGGCGCAACATTCAGGAAGCGCTCGCTTTCGAAGTAACGTTTCTCGAAGTGTTCGGCTCCTAATTGGAGGCGAGGCCGGCCAGGAGACCGGTCGATGATGCGGCGATCGCGTCATGAAGATGCTGATTCAGCACCGCGATCTTCGTTCCGACATTTATCGAAGAGAAAAGCGCGATGACATCCCGGGACCGCATCCGGATGCAGCCGTAGCTAGCGGGCCGGCCGATCAATTGCTCGACCGGTGTCCCGTGAATGTAAATGTTCCGGGCAAAGGCTCCGGCGTTGCGTTTCTCCAAGCCCCGTAACCAAAGAATGCGGGTCACGATCGGATCGCGGCCGCGCGCATTGGGCGAAAGAACCTCGCCGGTCATGCGGCGGTTTTTGAAAACTGCGCCCATCGGAGCGTTCGCGCCGATTTTGGCCGCGATTTCCAAGAAACCGAGCGGGGTCGCATAACTGCCAGGTCTGTCCCCAAGGCCAAACTTCGACGTCGAAACCGGGAATTGCGCGACTGCGACGCCGTTATCAATCACGGCCAGTTTTTGATCAGGAACGCTGACCACGACGGCTGGAGCAGCCACCGTGTGGTGAGCAACCCCAAGAAGGACAAAGCAAAGAATGGAGAACGGAGTGCGCAGGTTCATTGTCCGTTTGAGATAAGCGCGGCGTATGCCATTCAGCGTTTTGAAGGACCGAAAAATCGACGAGGAAAAAGCAGTCTTGTTCTGGGGACAGGGGGAATTTCGCATTAAAGAGCGCGGACAATTCCCTAGGAGTTTTACCTATGCAACGAGAAACTCTCGGTTATCGATATTTTCTTCGTAAACCGTTGCCAGCGTCTGCGTTGCGCGTGCCCGTTTCGAAACTTTTCGAAATCGACGAGAGCGGCAAAGACTGATCGCAGAGCTTTATTGACACTTTCCGGGCAGTGCGCAGCATTGCGGTCTGACCATGCGATTCGAAAATCAGGCGGCAATTGTTACCGGCGCGGGGCGGGGGATCGGACACGCGATTGCCGTTCGGCTGGCGAGTGAAGGCGCGCGCGTCGCGTGCGTGAGCCGGAGCGAAGAAAATGCCAAACGAACGGCGCACGAATTGAATAAAGTGCGTGCCGATTCAGCTAAGCATTACGCCGTCGATGTCGCCGATCACGCCGCGGTCCAAAAAGTCGGCGCGCAGATCCTGATCGATTTCACCAAGATCGACATCCTCGTGAACAACGCCGGCGTAAGGCGTGACGGGTTGGCGATGCGGATGTCGATCGAAGATTGGGACACCGTGATCAACACCAACTTGCGCGGCGCATTCAATTTCACCCAGTCGATCTTGCGAGCGATGATCAAGCAGCGCAGCGGCCGCATCATTAACATCACTTCCGTGATCGGATTGATTGGCAACGCCGGGCAAACCAATTACTCGGCGAGCAAAGCCGGTCTGATCGGTCTTACAAAATCGCTCGCGCGCGAATTGGCCAGCCGCAACATCACCGTCAACGCGGTCGCGCCAGGTTTCATCACTACCGATATGACCGCCGGTTTGTCCGACGAGATCACAAAGACAATTCAATCGCAGATTCCGCTCGGAAAAACTGGCGCGCCCGAAGATATCGCGAGCACAGTCGCGTTTCTCGCATCCGCGGAAGCGAGCTACATCACCGGCCAAGTCGTGTGCGTTGATGGTGGAATGGTAATGAGCTAAGCAGCCGCTTCGGCGCCGGTGCGCGCTTTCGATTTGTTCAACGGCGAATACGAAAATCCGAAGCGCTGGCAATATTCTTCAAAGCCGTTCATTCCGCCGAGCCTGAAATACGCTGCATCGTAGCGATGCACTCCATTGGTTTGCGATGTTTGCTTGGCGAGCGCATTTCGCATTCGCTGTTCGACTTCGTCGGAGAAACGCCACCCAAAATGTTCGTAAACGCCTCGCGCGGCTGCGATCGGATCGCGCCGGATCTCGGAATAGTGCAAATCGAAAACGCGCGATGCCGGCAAATGGTCGCGCGCGCGAAGAAAAGTTGTCAGCGCGCGAGACCAGTAGATCAGCGCGTCGTGTCCCACCTGGACCGGATCGACTGAATCACTGAAAACGCGCCGCAGAATTGTGACCAGGCTCGAAACGGACGCGACCGCCTCGAGCGGATCGCGATGGATTTGAAGAAATCGCGCATCGGGATAGATCGACAGCAACGCGGACGCGGCGAACATATGCGCGGGCGCTTTTAGGATCCATCGCTCGCCGGCTTGTCGGAATTGCAAATGTTGCAGAAAGCGATGGTGAAATTCATAGGCCGGTTGCAAATCCTGACTGAAAAACCACGCGCGATAAGTCGGCATGTTATACATCGTGTCGAACTGATCGCTCATGAACGTCGGGCTCATCAGCGAAACGCATTCCTGCGGTAGTTCCGCGCCGGTCGTGTGAACGGTCTCGAACGTTGGCGCGAGCCAGCGTAGTGCCGCAAGATCTCGCGCGGCGTGGCGAATTCGCTTTTGTCGATCCTGCGAAGTCGGCGGGGAAGGTGATAACACCTCCCAGGTCAACGGCGCGCGATGCGCCGGATCGGCCGCGAGCAAAATGTGGAGCAAGGTTGTTCCGCTTCGCGGCAACCCAACGATGAACAACGGCTCGCGGATTTCTTGCCGCGCGATTTCCGGATGACGTTGCCGGTCTTGTTCCAGCCGCAGTCGATTGCATAAAATACGGACAACATCGCTACCGAGCGCTATTTTTCCGATCACGTTCAAGCGCGCTTCGCGACGGGAGGCATCCAACAACCGAGACAGCGCGTCGTGGAAGTCACCGTCACCGAAATTGTCGAGTTGGCAGCGGCGTTTTGCCTTTTCAATGAGTTCCTGCACCGTAGGCGGCTTCGAGCGGAATCCGATCTTGTCAGCCGCGGCCCCACACTTATTTAGAATACGAACCGGCAGCGGCGCGCGAGTTTGTTCGACCGTGGTAGGGACTGACATGACATCAACATCGTTGTTGCGGCTTGCGGCAAATTCAAGTGCCAACTCGTACGGCTTGCGCCGTATGCGCGCGCGTTCGATGGTTTGGAATGGCAACTGAGAAAGCGACATTAGGCGCGGGATGTTTTTGGGGCGTGGAAGAAAATTTTCGAAGATTGAAGGGCGTAACATCGACGGCAGTCGGTTACGCCGGCGGCAACAAGGACAATCCGAGTTACGAAGATGTTTGCTCGGACGAAACCGGACACGCTGAAGTTGTCCAAGTCGAGTTCGATCCGGCGCAGATCAGTTACCAGCAATTGCTCGACGTTTTTTGGTCGAACCACAATCCGACGACGTTGAATCGGCAAGGTCCCGACGTCGGCAGGCAATATCGCTCGGTGATTTTTTATCATTCGCCGGAACAAAAGACTGCGGCCGAAGCATCAAAGTCGAAACTCGCGGCGAGCGGGAAGTTCAATCGGCCGATTGTCACGCAGATCGAGCCGGCGCCGAAATTCTGGCGCGCCGAAGAATATCACCAGCGCTATTTGGAAAAGCGCGGTCAATCGCACTGCGCGATCTGAGCCCATGGCCGGCGAAGTTGTTCGAACGAAAAACTTCGTCGCCGACGCGGCCAACTTCATCGTCGATCTTGCGCACAAAGCGCTGGCGGAACGGAACGAATTCCGGATCGCGCTCTCCGGAGGAAATACGCCGCGGCCGGTTTATTCCGAGATCGCGCGGATGGGACGCGATCTTCCATGGGATCGGATTCTGATCACATTCGGCGACGAGCGCTGCGTTCCGCCCGACGATGAACAAAGCAATTATCGAATGGCGCGCGAGAGTTTGTTCGCACCGGCAAACGTTCCGGAAAAATCGATCATGCGGATGCGCGGCGAAATCGAGCCGCATGTCGCGGCGCAGCAATACCAGGACGATGTCGATCTTTTAGCGCGGCAGCGCGGCGAAGAAATTTATCGCCATGATCTGATTTTGCTTGGAGTTGGGGACGACGGTCACACTGCGTCGTTATTTCCGGAAACGGCGGCGCTGAAAGAAGTGAACCAGCGCGTGGTCGCGAACTTCGTTGCGAAACTAAATACCTGGCGACTCACGTTCACGTTTCCTCTCATCAATCACGCGCGGCACGTTTGCTTTTTGGTTAACGCGAAGAAGCAACCGGAGTTGATTGAGAAAATTATCAACGGCGATCAGCAGTATCCCTCGGCGCGTGTGAATCCAACGAGCGGAAAGATAACTTGGATATTAGGTGAGTAAGTGCCAGTCCGGCTCGGACCTCAACGACTCAACCGCTCAACAACTCAACTTCTTTAGTATTGTTCGCCTTCATCCGGCGTCGGCGTCACGCGATCGTCGATTGCCCACGCGTGGATCATCACGGCGATCCAATAAAAAACGAGGATGCCAATTCCAAATCCAGCGGAAGCGAACGCGGCGAGAAATCCAAAGACGATTGCGATCGGTGTGACCAAAAACAGCAGAACAAATCCAACCAATCGATGGCCTTTGTAAATGTGGCCGAGGCCGGGAATCATGCTGAGCAAGATCGCCATCGCGTCACTCGCCTTTGGTTCCGCGGGTTTGGTTTGCTCGGTCGTCCAATCGCAGTTTGTGCACGATGTCGCGTTCAGCGGCAGCGTCGTTCCACAAAACGGACACTGCTTCGTGTCCGAGGTGACCAGTTCAGGCTGCGTCGGTGCGTCCGTGTATTCCATCGCAATTAAATCGCAACCCAAACGTGACCAGCGCCTATGGATTCGTCAAGATTGGAAGTTGCCGCTCAACGGCCTGCTACGCCGTAGCCTTGTGCGAAGGCGGGTCAAGCATTCCTTGTAAATGCGGGCCGAGTCGGAGAAGGTGAAATTGATGCCGACGATCTCGGAAATTGTCGAATACGCGAACGATTATCTGCGCATCGAGGAAATCGAGGACTGGCCGAACGCGTTGAATGGGATGCAGATCGAAAATTCCGGCAAGGTGACAAAGATTGGCGCGGCGGTGGATGTCTCCACGCGCGTCTTAGCCGCGGCCGCGAAAAAGAATGTCGATCTTTTGATTGTCCACCACGGTCTGTTCTGGCCCGGATTGCAAACCGTGACTGGATCGTTGCGGCGACAATTGAAAACCGCATTCCAAAACGACATCGCGCTCTACAGCGCGCATCTGCCGCTCGATCTCCACGCAAAAGTCGGTAATAACGCGCTACTCGCTTCTGCGCTGGGATTGAAATCGACCAAACGTTTTTTGAAGGAAAAGGGGCGATCGGTTGGATTAAAAGCGAAGGCGTCCATCTCGCGCGCGGTGTTGACTCGTAAATTGAAAACGGCGCTCAGCGGCCCGGTTAAGACTTTCAACTTCGGACCGGCGACGCTAAAACGAGTCGGGATCGTTACCGGCGCGGCGGGTTCAGAGATTTATCGAGTCGCGGAGGAAAGGATCGACACCTTCATCACGGGTGAAGCGCCGCATTGGGCGGCAATCGCAGCCGAAGAACTTGGGATGAATCTTTTACTCGGCGGTCATTACGCGACCGAAACTTTCGGCGTTAAAGCGCTTGCCGCGCATCTTTCGCAGCGATTCACGTTGCCGTGGGAGTTTTTGAATTTCCCGACCGGATTGTAGGCGAGATTTACGATCGCCGTTTCGATTTACTCTCTTTGCGCTGAATCTCGTTCGCACGCGCAAGCGCGTTCGCTGCCGCCTGGCGATTTCCGGAAATCCGCTCAGCGCGCGAAAGTTGGAGCCACGCCGAATAAGAAGAGGGCGCAACCGCAGTTGCCCGCCGCGCGTATTGAAGACTGTCGTCTTTCTTGCCAAGCCTTTCTGCGCACGCGCTCATTCCAATCCACCCTACGTCTTCGTTTGGAAACAACCGAGTGACTTTCCGAAAATTCAAAAGCGCGGAGCTGATGTGATCCTGCGATGCTTCACTCAATGCGAGTCCGACGTAGGCGAACCCAAGATCCGGCTCAATCGAGATTGCTTTGTTAAATGCAGTGCTCGCTTCCGCATAACGACGCATCAAAAGCGAGAGCTCGCCATGCAAGGAATGCGCGCCCGCGCTTTTCGGGTAACGGGCCGCGAGTTTCTGCGACATCGCATAAGCATTGCCGAAATTCATTTTCTTGATCGCAGCCATGATCTGTTGGGCCAGAGGATCGACTGAAGCGGGATCGGCCTTCACCACTTTCTCCGGCGGCGGAAGTTTTTTGATCAGCTGATCCACCGATGCGTCTTCCGCATGGAGGGCGAGGGCGAGGGCAACAGCGAATGAGAAAATCGCAAGGTTCAAAAGGGGGCGGAGCTTCATAAGGACGGGGGTCTAGTTCGCACAATTGTCGCCGCGCGCAAATCGAATAGCGCTTGCTGAGGTCTGGCCGCGATGATAGAGCGCTGCATGTTGCGTGGTTTTCGTGTCTTCGCATTCGCGGTGGCATTTGGATGTGTTGTCGCCGGAGCCAATGCCGCGTCAGTCTGGAAAGTTACAAGCGCCGCGGGCGGCACGGTTTACCTGGGCGGATCAGTCCACGCCCTTCGCAAGCAGGATTATCCGTTGCCGCCGGCGTATAATCGCGCTTTCGACGCATCCGCTAGTCTCGCATTTGAAGTTGATGAGCGAGCAGTGATCGACTCTAGCAACAGTATTGCCAAAGCGGGTGAATATGCGCGCAACGACAACTTGAAGAACCATGTCGATCCGCGCACCTACGCCTACCTGAAAAAGCTTTTGGGCCTGCTCGGAATTTCCGAACAGAAGTTCTCGCGATATCGGCCCTGGTATCTGGCGCTGCTGTTGGAAGCGCCGACCTTGCACGGGCGCTCTGAAGAACTCGGGGTCGAAAAATATTTGATGGGCCACGCGCACAAAACGCACAAGCCGATCGCTGGATTGGAGACTGCGCGCGAACACGCCGAAATTTTTTCGGGCCTGACCGATAAACAGAGCGAAGCTTATCTCTTGCTCGAATTCATTCCGCAAAGTGAAGGTTTCACCAGCGAGCAAACAATGCGCGCCTGGCGAAATGGTGACGCCGATCTTGTGGCCAAGGAATTTCACGACGCCTATCGCGATTTCCCATCGATTGCGGTCCGGCTTCTCGACAATCGAAATCGAAATTGGATTCCGAAGATCGAGAAATATCTCGAGAGCGGGAAGCCGTGCTTCGTGGTGGTTGGCGTGGCGCATCTTGGCGGACCGAACGGCGTACTCGCGCTCTTGAAAGGTCGCGGCTACACGGTCGAGCAGCTCTAAGCTGTCGAATTTCGCGATTGTCGAATTGGCCCGCGGCAGTCAATCATCGCCAGCATGATGGATAGCCCCCTGGGCATTGGTATCTTTGTATTGCTCGCGATCGCTGGCGTGATCGTCGGATTGATAAACTTGGCCAGACTCAACGCGGCCGTTGAGGAACTAAAGAGGCGCATCGGCGCGCTCGAACGCGGCGACGAAACCGCGGCTCCAAAACCGGCGCCGGCGAAAGTTGCCGTTCCGCCGCCGCTTCCGGCTTTTGTCACCCAACCGAAGCCTGCGGCGGTAAAACAAGCGGTACCAGTAACGACGCCGGCAAAGCCGCATCAACCATTCAATTTGGAATCAATCCTCGGCGTAAAACTTTTCGCTTGGATCGGCGGGTTCGCATTTTTCCTCGGCATCGTCTTCTTCGTGAAGTACGCATTCGAGAACAATTGGATCACGCCGGCGATGCGCATCGTTGCCGGCGCGATTATCGGTGCGGCGCTGATCGCTGTCAGCTTGTTGCCCAAAGTTCGGCGTTATCGGATTCCCGCGCAGAGTGTTTGCGCGACTGGTATTTTGATTCTCTATGCGGATGCTTACTCTGCGCACGCATTCTACGGATTGATTTCGCTCACCGCGACGATCGCGCTCTTGTGGATTGCCACCGCCGTCGCACTCGTACTTGCGAATTATCTAGCGGCTCAATCGGTCGCGTGGCTCGCCCTTTTGGCGGGATTCGTTACGCCGTTCTTAATGCATGTCGGCTACACGAGCGCAATTTTGTTGCTTAGTTATATTGCCGTTCTCGATTGCGGCGTCGCGGCAATCGCCCGGCTGAAGCAATGGAATTACCTGCTTCCGGCGGCAGCATTTCTGTCGATCGTCACGGCTACGGTTTGGATGGCTGGGGTTTTTACTAACTCCGTCGAGCCTCTCGCTGCGCATGTTCCTTTCCTGATTGTTGAAGGTCTCTTTCTCGGACTTTGCACGGCGGTTGCCTGGCGACGCGACCTCGATCATTGGACGATCGCGGCCATGGCGATCGCTGGGTGGGGAACGCTCATCGCGCTCAATCGCGCACCGACAATGGCTGAACCGCATGATTGGCTGCCGGCAATTTTATTTGCCGACGCCGGCCTGATTGCGTTTGCGACAGTTCATCGAGGAGCCGGTGACAAGAGTCGTGCAATGGCGGTGCTTATTGCTTTGGCGCTCGCATTCACCGCTGTCGCTGAACTGATTTGGCGGTTCAGCGTTTTGGGCGCGCTTAACCCGAGAATCACAGTCAACCTCGATGCGGCCCGCGAAGACGCGCACAACCTTGATTTACTAATTCTTCGCCACGTCACGGTTTTTCTGCTCTTCGCCATGACGCCTTATTTGGTTGGAACGAAAAGATCCTGGCCATGGTTCATCGCTGCAATCGCAGGCCCGCTCCAGTTTCTTTTTGTGCACGAATACATGCGGCTGAACGTCGTGCCGGCGGGATGGCTTTGGTTGCCGACCCTCGCGTTCGCGTTACCGGCCGCGATTGGAGTTTGGTATCTCGTCAAACGAGAACATGTCGATCTTGCATCGGGCGATTCGCGATTGGCGACGCAGGGCGCAGCGGTATTGGCATTCATCAGTTTTGTTTTTCCGGTCCAATTCCATCGCGAGTGGATCACGCTCGGTTGGGCAATTGAAGGTCTCGGTTTGATTTTACTGTATCGCTGGATTCCGAACCGGCGTTTACGCGCGGTCGCGTTGATAGTTCTCGCCGGCGCATTCGTTCGGCTCGCGCTCAACCCCGCGGTTTTGGAGTACCACAAGCGCATGCCAACTCCGATTTGGAACTGGTATCTTTACGCCTACGGCATCGCGGCGATTTGTTTGTCGCTTAGCGCGCGATGGTTTGGTGAACCGAAAGAGAAGCATTACGAGCGCGCTGCGTCGCCGACCCTTTATGCGCTCAGCGGAATTCTGCTTTTTCTACTCATGAATATCGAGATCGCCGATTACTTCTCGATCGGACCGACTCTCACGTTTTCGTTCAGCGGAAACTTTGCCCGTGACATGACCTACACCATCGCGTGGTCTCTGTTCGCGTTTGGGTTGCTTGTCTTCGGGATCGCGCGAAATGTTCGCGCCTTGCGAATGGTCGCGATCGGCTTGCTGCTCGTGACTTTTGCTAAACTGTTTCTGCACGACCTCGACAGTTTGACGCAGCTTTATCGCATCGTTGCGTTCATCGCGGTGGCGGTGATTGCCATCGTTGCCTCATTCGTTTACCAACGGTTCCTTTTGCCGCGTACCAAGGCCTAACGGCAGACCAAAAGTTTTTCCTTTCGTAAATTTGCAGACGTTGTTCTTTGTTCGCCGATGGCGGAGCAGTCTCACCGGGTAAGCACACGCGCGACCGGCGTTGTCGGCATCGCCGTTCTTTGCTCGCGTATTCTCGGGCTCATTCGCGAACAGGTCTTCGCCGGACTCTTCGGCGCGGGGAAAAATCTAGACGCATTTTTGATGGCGTTTCGTCTCCCGAATCTCTTGCGCGATTTGTTTGCCGAAGGCGCGCTCTCGACCGCATTTATCACAACGTTCTCTAAAAAAATTGCGACTGAAGGCGATGAATCCGCGTGGCGCCTCGGGAATCGAGTCGCAACCCTGACCGCTATCTTCATGAGCGCGGTCACGCTTCTCGGAATCATTTTCGCGCCGCAACTGATTCATTTGATGACGTGGTGGAGTTGGTCGCCGGAAAAGACCGAGACCACGATCCTGCTCACGCGGATCATGTTCCCGTTCATCCTCCTCGTGTCGCTCGCGGCTCTGGTGATGGGAATGTTGAACGCGAAAAATGTCTTCGGCGCGCCGGCGATGGCCTCGAGCTATTTCAATCTCGGTTCGATCATCGGTGGGGTCGTGCTCGGTTACTGGCTCGATCCGCATTTCGGAACGCGCTCACTGATTGGATTATCGATCGGCACTTTGATTGGCGGGTTGTGGCAATTGACAGCGCAATTTCCGTCGCTGCGTCGCGTCGGTTACAGTTATCGGCCCGATTTTCATTGGCGTGACCAAGGCGTCCGAACGGTGCTCACATTGATGGGGCCGGCGGTGATTGCAGCGAGCGCGGTGCAGGTCAACGTGCTGATCAACAGCGGATTCGCCGCGCGACTCGGCGACGGCCCGGTAAGTTGGTTGAACATCGCATTTCGTCTGATGCAATTGCCGCTCGGAATTTTCGGCGTGGCAGTTGGAACGGTAACGTTGCCGCTCGTTTCGCGGACCGCAGCTCTTGGCGACATGGCAGCATTTCGTTCCGCACTCGCGCACGCGATTCGGCTCGTCACATTGCTCACGATTCCGGCGGCGGTTGGATTGATTCTTCTCGCCGAGCCGATCATCAGCGTGATCTATGAACACGGCCGATTCACCGCTGAAGCGACGCGGCAGACGGCCGGCGCTTTACAATTTTACGCGATCGGTCTGGCGGCCTACTCGGCCGTGAAAGTGCTGGCGCCGGCGTTTTACGCGCTCGATAAACGTTATCTGCCGATGCTGGTCAGCATTTTCTCAATCATCACCAACTTCGTTCTGAACTGGTTCTTCATGTTCAGAATGAATCTGGGACATCGCGGCCTCGCGCTTTCCACGAGCCTGGTCGCGCTGACCAATTTCCTCCTTCTATATATAATGATGCGAAAATACGCCGGGTCCCTTGAGACCGGCGCGCTCTTGGGATTGCTGGCTAAGCTCGCAATCCCGCTCGCACTGCTTGCCGGTGTTTGCTGGATCGCGCTCGCGACAATGTTCTATCCCGGCGCGCAGTTGCCGGAGTGGCAGCGAATTTTCGGCGTCCTGCTTGTGATCGGCGTCGCAGCAGCGCTGTTCTTTGGCAGCGCGTTTCTGTTTCGGGTCGACGAAGTCCGGGACGTTGTCGGTCTTGTCCGGCGGAAATTCGGCCGTGGCAATCAGCCGAGCGCCTGATCCAGGTCTTCAATCAAATCGTCGGCGCTCTCGAGACCGATCGACAATCGCAGCAAACCTTCGGGCGATTTTGTTCCCGGACCTTCAATCGACGCGCGGTGTTCGATCAAACTCTCGACTCCGCCCAAACTCGTCGCGCGAATAAAGATTTTCGTGCGCGTTGAAACTTTCATCGCCGCATCGCGACCGCCTTTCACTTCGACGGAAAGCATTCCTCCAAACATCGACATCTGCGCCTTCGCGATCTTATGCGCCGGGTGCGAAGCGAGACCGGGATAATTAACACGCTCGACTTTCGGGTGCTTGGCGAGAAACTCGGCCACTTTCGCGGCATTGTCTGAATGCGCGCGCATGCGCCAGGGCAGCGTGCGCATTCCGCGCAAAACCAGCCAGCAATCGAACGGCGAGGGGACGGCGCCGCCTTCGTATTGAATCGCGCGCACGCGCTGAAACAATTCGCTGTCCTTCTTTGCGACGAGGATCCCGCCCAGTACATCGCAATGGCCGCCGAAATATTTCGTGGTCGAGTGCATGATGAAATCGACGCCGAGATCGAACGGGCGTTGCAGGATAGGCGCCCAGGTATTGTCGCAAGCGCACAACGCTCCGCCGCCATGCACGATTTCCGCAATCGCGGCAAGATCGACAACTTTGAGCAGCGGATTCGAGGGCGTTTCCGTCCAGGCCAGTTTTGTGTTCGGGCGGAGCGCTTTCTTGACCGCGTCTAGGTCGCTCATGTCGATGAAATCGGCTTTGAGCCCCCAGCGCAGAAAAATTTCGCGCAGGAGGCGAGTTGTTCCGTAATAAGCATC
>Ga0126380_10000563_pt1 | contig 12637 bp, 12 predicted proteins | sample PanSoiMetPlot_26_FD_92544 | JGI IMG/M metagenome (GOLD analysis project Ga0126380, IMG submission 92544) | Tropical forest soil microbial communities from Panama - MetaG Plot_26 | ecosystem: Environmental > Terrestrial > Soil > Tropical forest > Bulk soil | place: Panama | collected 2016-02-17
CACCTGATCATAACTACGCGCTGCCTCCAACAGAAACTCCACCTTTTGACTCTGCACAATATGATACGCTCTGCTGTTCTTCTTCGGATTATCCGACACTGAATGTGTAACCTCGCCCCCTCGCCACTCCAAATATTTAGCGAGCCAACACTCATGCAGATTCATCTCCAATCGCATGAGCACTGCTTCCCCCTGCGGCACCGCAGCATGGAGCAGTCGCTCTCCCAATTTTCGGTATTCGGCTTCCGATCGCGGGTGCCCGGGGATCGGCACGAAGCCAGTAACGACAGCAATCACGAACCAGCCTCGAATCCAGCCTCACTCAGCACTACCCTTGTCATTTTTAATGAACTCCAAAATTTCCGCCAAATCGATCCATGCAATCCATGCTTCTCTATCTCTTATACCATACGACAGAAGAAGCTTGTCCCCGAACCGTGCCATCCCGGCAGCGAATTCGATTTGCTTGTCCTGAAACACAAAGGCGCGCGACAGATTGATCACCCGACCGTCAGAGGCCACTCTAACGAAGCGGTGCTGATAAAACCGCCTGCCAGTCCCTGGGATCTGTCGCGCTTCATGCACGATAGCCAAATTCACATCTTTCGCAATTGGAACCACTTGCGAGCCCCCAGAAATGTGCCCACAATCCACAGGCGTTTCATGCTGAGCAATGATCTCACCCGAGGTGTTCACCAATGTCCCAAGCCGATAAACGAAAAGAAGCTCGCCGTCGCGCACGAAAGGCATCCAATTTTTTTCGTTCTGTCGGTTTTTGGGTAGAACTTTGGTCCACTCAGAGCTGTAATGATCTTGATCGATGGGTGCCAGAACCTGTTCGCACCAACCTTCAGAATTTAATTCCCGAACTGTTGAGAGTGTCCAAAGCCTGCCCTGATATTCGAATAGTCGTGAGTCTTCGAATCCACGAACAAGATGATACTGCGGCGCAGGAAGATTGATCGGCAATTCAAGCTTCACCACCCAGTCGGCCATCCCGTCACCGCCCAAACGCACAAGATAATTCCGAGTATCAATAGGATAACGATTCCCGCTATCGTTGCCGTCCGGCGATCGAATTGCATATTCTCCTCCCTCGGTGATCAAGTAATTCACGGTGCGAACCAGAACCAACGGTTTGCCGTCGTGATTGATCACGCTCGGATTCATCGGCACATAGGAATCGTAATCAGGAAAGGGCAGTCGCGATGGGCGGAAAGAGGCCACCATTTCGCCCAGCGGCCGCAGGTACCAATACAAGTTGGTCCGAGCCTGCTCTCGCGACTGCCAAGTTCCCTTGCGATCAAGAGAAAGCTGATCGTTGACTACGGCACCACGCTCACGTCGAACTGGATCATAATAGGCGCAGATTCCGAATTCCTCTCTAACTCCAGTAGTGCATGCAAACTCATTAACAAAAAGCACATCTGAAGAAGGAGGAGTGCTGATCGCCGGTTCAGAAAACAGCAGACTAACATGGCACTGTCCCCTCTCCCGAAAGTACTTGGCAAGATCGTACAGAACTTCGGCACGACTGGGGCGCATCCCATACGCCTGGATCATTTCCCACAGGAATTCCGCCTTCTTGCCTTGATTGTCGAGCGCATGGGCATAGTGAAGCTGAGCGTTCCACACCTCCTCGTCCCAGCCCCCGAGCTCAACACGCTTCTTGTACCACGTTGCTGCCTTCTCCCATTCGCCCGCATCGAAATACGATTGAGCTAGATAAAATAAATAGCGCTGCAGCAAGCCAAGTCGAGTCTCAGTTTTAAGCGCCTCTCGAAGCAACTCAATGTCGCGCTTGTACTTCTCTGGTCGGTTTGAGCCATCAGCATGATCGAGGAAGTAGCAACCATTCACGATGCCGGACGTCGGTACGTCTAAAAATTCGTGGGTCACGCCGACGTAATTGCCAGTAGCCTGACGCGAGACGAGCCGACGATTGTAGTAGCTTAGCGTCCCCGCAACCTGTCGCATGTCATATGAGAGGCCGGAAAGCTTCTCGAGATCCTCGCGCAAACCCGGCTGACCGTGAATAAGCTCCATATCGGCATCGACCAGAAGCAACCAATCCCACGGGAGCTTCGAATCGCGCGCGCGGCGCAGCGCCTCATTGCGTGCTTGTTCGAAATTAACGAACGGCGCCGAATGAACCTCGACCGGCTTCTGCACCTTATCAAACAGCTCAAAGATGAGGCCCGACGTCCCGTCAGTTGAGCCAGTGTCGACGATGATCGCACCGTCGATCACCGGCAAAAGGCTGCGCACGCAGCGTTCAATCCGCGCCGATTCGTTGCGGACGATGGCGTTCCAAAAAAGTTGCATTAGCCGCCAGAAACTCTCAGCGTTCCTGTTCCTGGCCCGACCGCCCATAACGCGCCAGCGACCTTCGGATCAGCGAACGGAGCTCGGAACGACGTGCTCCACCGCGGCGTCGGACCTGTCGGTCCTGCGCTCGCCGGACCAGTCGCACCAGTTGCGCCGGTCGGTCCCGTGTAGCTTGCGTAGGCCGCTGGCCCCATCGGACCAGTCACGCCAGTCGTCGACGTCGGACTGCCTGGCCCCTGCGGACCAGGAGGAGCGAAACCGCCATATGCACCAGTTGGACCTGTGCGCCCTGTCGCACCGGTCGATCCGGTCACCGTGCTGGCAGCACCACGCGAACCTTGAGGACCCGTTGTCCCGGAAGGACCAGTAATTCCCGTAGGAAACAAACAAGCCCCTGTCGGCCCTGATCTCGAAGGACCGGTTGGACCGGTCGGACCACCCGCACCAGCTGCGGGACCTGTGGGCCCATTAGGCCCCATGATGGCGCGATTATTAATCAGATCCACGATCTGCTTGAGGACAACGCCCCAGGTATTTCGATCAATATTGCCAGGTGCGATCGTCCAACGTTTGACTTGATCGCTGTCAAACGGCGGAGCGGGCCATCCGGTGCCGCCCGTCGCACCCGTGGGAACCATCATCGGGGTGACGTCAATGGCCATCGGTGCCTCCTTAACCAGCCGATACCGTAAGCACCGTGCCGTTGAGCCACACCGCACCAAGAACGTGAGGATCCGCAGTTGGCGGCACGAACATGGTAGCCGACGCTGAACCGGTCGGGCCTGTCACGTTCGAGGTACCAGCGGCACCAGCCGGACCGCTCGGACCAACCGGACCGGTCATGCTGCCAGCTTGCGTACCGGTTGGACCAGTTGGGCCGGTCGCACCAATTCCAGGAGGACCCTGCGGACCGGTGATATTGCCGCCATATGGACCAGTTGGACCAGTTGGACCTATTACACCCACTGGACCCGTGGCCCCTGCTGATCCTGTAGCTCCTGTAAAACCTGTTGCGCCTTGAGGGCCCCCAGGACCAGGGGGGCCCTGAGACCCAACAGAAGAACCAGTCGGCCCGGTAACATTCGAAAGCCCGGTTGCCCCAGTAACACCGCCTGCAGGACCAGTTGGCCCCGCGGGCCCCGTCGGACCGCCAATGCCGCCAGCATTTATGGCGTCCACACATTGCTTGAGAATCAGGGAAATGGTGTTGGGGTCGTAGCTTTTGCTGCTGAGGATCGCCATGGGCGCGGGCTCCTGCTCGCGAGGAGCCTACGGCCGGTACGTTAAGCAAACGTTAAGCGGGGCCCAAGTAGCCGGAAATGAAAATCGTCGGTAACCCTGGCACCGTGCTCGCCGTCGGCTGATAGATCGCGTATTGTTTCAGCGTGTTCTGTGCGGCCGGGATCTGATTGTGGCCCTTGCCGCTTTTGGGCGGCGCCGACGCGACGATATTAGCCGTCTTCCAGCTCTTGTTGTTGACATTGGCCTGAACCACGACGTTTGCCATTGCCGTTCTACATCCGTTCAGGGGGCGGAAAAGCGTCCCTCTGTTATACGCCCCCTGCTGGCATTGCTGGGCGCGCGCCGGGCGAAGCGCTTGGCGCCTTTGGCTGATTCCCCACGACGTGGGTTTGCGGGCCCGGTGACTGGTTCGGTGGCGACGGCTGGTTACCCTGTCCCTGCGCCGAAGCCTCCGCCATACTGCCCGGAGGCTTAGCGACGCTAGGAGCGCCTCCACCGGCTCCAGGCAACGTTCCTATGTGCGTTCCCATTCCCTCTGGCATGCCCGTACGCTGCGCCAACAGCCCAGCGACTAGTTCGGTGCTCACCCGCTTGACACCCGCCTCTACGCCCGCCTGAACGCCTTTCTCGACCTGCTGAGCGACGTCGCCACCTTGCTGCTGCGCCGCTTGTTGCTGGGCCTGTTGCTGCTGCTGGAGCTCCTGCTCGGTCGGCACGACCTCCTCGCCGTCGGGCATGAGCCCTTCGGATATGGCACGCAGAACCTTGCCGCGTCCGGTGATCCCAATAATCCCCATGTCAACGGGATTCTGGGTATGGGCCAGAAACTCGAGCTGTCTCTGCCGCTGGGTTTCACGCTGCGCTGCAAGCGCCGCGCCTTGTACCGAGACGTTCTCCTCGCCAGTTAACAAGCCTGTCGTATCCGTCAGCAAAATCATATCGATGAGCTGCTGCAGCGCGGGCTCGATGATGTCCCCATCGATGTTCGCGGCGACGGTCTGCAGGATCTTGCTGGCGTTCTGCATCAGCATTGCGAGGCCAGATGCAGTCCGACCCGCGCCACCGGGAGTTTGCCCGCCAATGTAACGTGGGATCGCCGATACGTCATCTGCGAGATCCACGAAGGCTTTGAAAGTTTGTATGAGGCTCTGCGAGTTGTCTTGCGGCTGGAAGAACTCGACTGGCTGCTTGTTATTCGAACCGACGGGATCGTTCCTCGCGTGCCACCGCTTCCACGGAAATAGTTCGTCGGTGGCCTCCGTCGGTAGAATACGGTCGTCGTTGATGACGACCTGGGGGCCGCTGGCGATCGATACGTTATTGACCAAAGAGCGAAGTGTGGCATTGGCCACTTCCTGGAGGTCAGCGATGATGTCTGTGAGGCCGTTACCCACGGGGGTTCCAGGAATCTTCTCAAAAGAGGTGATAAAATAAGGGTGTCTTTGCCGCGGCGACGGATTGAGAATGACCTTGATGACATGTGAACCAATGCACCATGCCTGCACTCGATAATCGCGCAATGGATCGGTGATGCCCGGTACGCCGTTTTCTTGCAAGACTTCGCCCAGAACATTGCCGTTATATTCCATCTGCGAGATCAGCTGAGAGCGATTCCATTGCGGATTTTCACGGCTTTCTTGCACCGCCCTTTCCGCATCGGTCGTGTCCCAGTTATCGTATAGTCCGCCTCTCCCGAACTCGGTCAACACCGCACGCACTTCATCCTGATCAAATCCGGGGATATCCAAACAATCGTTGAGATCAGCACGGGTGATGCGTGATTTTTCAATGACTGCAGCGCTCTGAATGTCCCCCACTCCCGGTGTCCACCACAGGTCAAACGGGCTGACCCTTTCCCAGGTCAAAATCGGTTGTTGGATGACCTGTGGCTGTCCGCCGTTCGGCGGCCAAATAATCTTCGGCTTGATGCGAACGACTGGTCCTTTAATGCATCCGAATGGAAAAATCGGCAGGTCGACGAGGAATTCGGCGAGCGCATCGTAGAACCCGCCCTCACGCAAAATCTCCTCGACCTTGTCCTCCGACACCTGGGCTGCCTCTTGCGCCTTTTTCCTCGCTGCCTGCTCCGCCGACCGCATGAGCTCGCGTCGCTGATTGCTCAAGTCGTCGGGTGATGGTGGCTGACCGAGCGTCTCGGTCACCATCTGAGCTTGCCCTTGGATCAGCTGATCCATCCGCTGGATGATCTCTGGCGGGACATCGACCCATGCCGGCGCCCGAATTTTCCACGACCGATCCGGCCCAAGATAGATATCGCGTAGGAGGGAGGCCGCAGCCCGACACTTTTGTGCGGTTAACCTGGCGTAGACCTGCGACCCCCCGAATTTTGCTACCTCCTTGAATTTTGTGGGATTGTACTGGCCGTTATAGACCCGCAATGCCTCGATGAGGCGATTTGACCAGCCGGCTGAGGTATTGCGGTGGTTTCTGAATATCTCAAATTGGCTCTTAACGTAACCCACAAGTTGCGGAACTGGCAGCGCCGCAGGGCGTAACGCCTCCTGCCGAGCGCGCTGTTCAGCTTGAAGCCGCGCCTCGAGTACATCCGGTGGGACTACGCCATAGGTTCCCTGAGGAGGGAGCACCTGGGGGGAGGAACCGTTGCCGTTTGCCATAACCGCCGATATCGCGGAAACGTTTAATTTTTGTTATGCTGAGCCCGATGGCTAAGCCCACACCAGGGTTCTTCCCGGTCACGAAAAAGAGCAAGATCACGCTCGACCCGACCACGCTCAACCAGCTCGCCAACGACCTAGCCAAGGAAGCGCGCGAGCTGAAGGACGTGCTGGCCGACTACGGGCTGACCGAGGAAGAGTACCACCACGAGGTCGAGCACATCCCGTATTACAAGAAGGTCCTCGACGAAGCCACCCGTGCGTGGCACGCGCCGATGAACACCAAAGCGCGCGTCGAGCTCGGCAGCTTGACCTATTTCGAAACGGTCATGCCCAGCATCGCCAAGGGCGCGATGGACGAGAAGCAGCCGCTCAACGCCCGCACCGACGCCGCACGCCTCCTGGCCAGCGTCTCTGGCATGACCAAGAAAGAACAATCGGCGAACGAATCAGCCGAGCGATTTGTCATCCAGATCAATATGGGCGAAAAGCCGGCCGAGAAGATCACAAAGACGGTCGAACTCCCCGCACTACCCAAAGCGTCCGAACCAAATGTCGATTGAGTACACCGCTCCCCTGACGATCGGCCGTTTCATGCGCAGCGACGCCTTCGGTCGCATCCTGGCCGGACCGATCGGCAGCGGAAAGACAACCGGTTGCATCATGGAGGTGCTGCGCCGCTGTATCGAGCAAGCGCCGGCTTCAGATGGCAAACGTTATACACGCTGGGCTTTTATCCGGCAGACGTTAAAGCAGCTAAAGGACACGGTCCTACGCGACATGGATAATTGGCTAGCTGGCCTCGGCACTTGGCAAGAAAGCAAGAGCACCTACTTTCTCGAGTTCGGTGATGTACGATCCGAGTGGCTGTTCATCCCGCTCGAGGAAGCCTTGGACCAGGCTCGCCTGCTGTCATCGCAGCTCACTGGCGCGTGGATCAACGAGGCGATCGAGTCGAATGTCGACATCCTGGCGCCGATCGCTGGTCGTCTCGGCCGCTATCCGAGCGGTCCGCGCGGAACGCCGACTTGGTATGGCTTGATCGCGGACACCAACATGCCGGTCGAGATGAGCGACTGGCACAAGCTGATGACCGAGCCGCCGAACGACTGGCAGATCTTCATTCAGCCTTCGGGTCTGGATCCTGCGGCCGAGAATTTGGCTCACCTCGTGCAAACCGAAGGAACGAAGCAACTAGCCGACGATGATCCGCGTCGAATAACGCAGGGTCGCAAATATTACGAACGATTTCTTGAACAGTATCCGATAGATCACCCGTGGATAAAGCGTTACGTTCTCGCTCAATACGGCGACGACCCCTCCGGTGAGGCCGTTTTCCGCGCGACATTCAAACCCTCCTGGCATGTTGTGGATGAAACCTTTGTTATCCCAGGTTACCCCTTGGTTGTAGGTCAAGATTTTGGACGAAATCCTTGGTCCGTGATCGGCCAAGTCGACCACATGGGAAGGCTGCTCATCCATGAAGAAGTCCCGGCGTCGAACATCGGCCTTGAGAAGCACATCAACGAAAATCTCAAGCCCCGACTATATTCCAATAAATTCATCGGATCTCGAGCCATTGTGGTCGGCGATCCGTCGGGAGTGGCCAAAGGTACGATTGCCGAAGAGAGCTGCTTCGACGCTCTTCGCCGTCTGGGTCTATCGGCCTTCCCTGCCCCAACCAATGATATCGATGCTCGGCTGCGTGCAGTTGAGGCTCTACTGGGGCGTGCCGTCAACGCGGGACCCGCGCTCTGTATTAATCGACGCAGTTGCCCATGGCTCGTGCGAGCCATGTCTGGAGGGTATCGATACGCACGGACGAAGCAAGGCGGTCTACGGGCAATACCGGAAAAGCTCGACAAAGAAGGTTTTTCCCATGTTGCAGACTCGCTCCAGTACATCGCGCTCGTCGTCCACGGCAACATCGTGAACGAGCTCATGCGCCGCAGCAATCCCTACCAAAAGCGACCTGAACGGCCGCAGATCACGGCGGCGGGATGGACTTAAGCTTCTTTTTCGCAACGTCTTCTCGCCACCTGTTTCTGATCGCATCGCGCTCGGCAACGCGCCCCTCGATCTCCGCCGACAAGTACTGACCGAGTTCTTTTTGATAGACCGCCTCCCTACGTTCTTTAGGCGTGAACCAATAGCTATCACTGACCGGAACATCGAAATTAACAAGTCCAACATGATCACGCTCTGGAATGGTCACCGTGACACGGTAACCCGCCCAGGTGAACTCCTTAGCACCGCGGAAATGCAGTTTAACTGCGGCGGTCTTGCCGGTTTTCGTGTGCCGTTCGTGCGCACGCACAATGTGAAAACAAGCCTCACGCGCACCGTTGGGCGTATAGACGATATCGCGATCCTGGAAGAAATATGACATCCGCCGCGGATCGACCACGAATTGCGCAGTCAGATCGCCGTTATGAACAGCAACCCGGATCATGCCGTAGTTCGAGTACTCCCAACAAGTCGACATGCTCATGAATATGCGAGCAAGCAGATGCTCTGGGTCCTCATCTAGATCCTTTGCCCAATCAGTCCAAACATCGGAAATGCCCCATGCGCGCTGTGGGATTTCAAAAGTTTTACCACGACGTTGATGCGCACCTCGATGTTTGTGTCGAATGGAAATGAACTTAGTATTGAGCATCGGCAACGCGCGAATAGTTTCGTGATCAAGGAATACAGCATACTCGGTTGGAGTGCCGCCCTTCTTGTAATATTTCTTCGCGCTGAACGGCTTATCCCACCAGATCGTCAGCTTGTAAGTATCTCCACCTGACATCGGCGCGATCTCCGGTGGAGGACGATCGTACTTGGTAAAATAAAAAAACTTCGGAACCCACATCTCCCGTTTCTTGTTGCTCATCCCCTGCTCATATTCTTCAACCTTCTTCATTATACCGTAGGTCACGCAACCAAACGCCGGTCGGTGCATCTTCCACCAGGGGGTAAGCTTGATTTCTTTAACCCTATTCTTCTTCGTTTCTTCATCATCGCACCTAACGCCATCGTGCAAAAAATGTGTGAGCGGTGGAACGATGGTGGCACCGACACGCTTGTAGAACTCATAACTGTCAGCGTCACGCTGCTGCATGCGGCGCAGATATCCCCAGTAGAGATCGAGCTGCTCGAGAATCGTATCGCGAAATGTAAACTCGCCAAAAAGCTCGCGCTCGTGATAAACCTTGGCGTCATCCCCCACGATCAGTTTGTAATCCTCGGGTACGTCCGGCATAGGTACTGGCACGGGGTGCGGCACAACCGGATGCTCGCGCGGCTTGCGGGGGATGCGCGGCGGGATGACTGGCGGGATCGCCGGCTTGACCAGCACATCATGCTTGCGCCGTTCGCGCTCCCACTTCTCTAAGCGTCGACGCTCATGACGATTGAGTTGCGGCTGCGGCTGCGGCTCCGGCTGCGGCTGTTCGACAACAGCTTCCACGACGGGCGGTTGCGACGGTCTGCGACGAAGCCAGATCTTTGCCCACAATGCCCTGATTGCTAGCGAGAGTGCTGTGATGCCATTATGAAGCAGCATGCGCTGGTACATCACGGATTACGACATCGAATCCGACCCCTTGATTCGCGCCATATTTGATCGATTGCAAGCCGAAAATAGGGTTGTGCGCAGCGAATCTAGGATGATTTGGTACATTTCTGGAGATCCCCTGTCTCCAGGTCAGCCATCAACATATCCAGCGTCCGGCGCCGGTCCGGTCCCGACATCTGTTTGCCGTAACACCACAAAGTCTCGATAAACAGCCCAAAAGGCTTCAATTTCTTGCGTAACGAGGCGAATTGAATGCGTAAATTGGTGTATCCGCTCTCATGGTAGCCGTCGTCGCGCGTGCAGTAGATCTCGAGCAGGTCGGCGTTCGACACGTCGTGCCGCTCGACCAAAGCGAGCAACAGCCGCGCCTGCGTGCGTGAGATCGTGAACAGCCGGGTGAGCGCGTTGATGAGCCGATCCTCGGTCATATCGGCGAGCTTAGCGAACTCGGGGGCGCGCGCGCCGCGGCGTACATTGGGCGGCCAGTCGTTGCGCGGCAGGCCGACGAGTTCACCCAGCCGCCACGCTTCCTGAAATTGCTCCCAGAGATCGCCGGTTGGGATGCGGGTCGCGCGCGCGATGGCGGCGACCGGCACTCCTTCATCGGCAAGGCGCGTAGCTACTTCATTTAGAACGGCGTCCACCGCTGACCCGCAACATATTGAGTCGGCGGCGACTATGTTGCCAAAATGTTACCGTGTCAATCCGGGATATCGACCGAAACGACCCGATTTGCGGCTCGCCGCAGGATGTTGAGCGCGAATTCCTGGGCCTGCTCGCGCGTCATCGCCAGCCAGTGGATCGGCTTGCCGAAGTCGATGGTGATCTGCCCGCTCGAATCTTCAGTGACGGTGATGGTGAGCTCACCCTCGTCGTCGACCCGCTCGGCCAGCTGCTTAACACCCGGATTACCGATTGACTGATTTTTCACGCTACTTCTTCTTGCTGAGATCGCCACTCTTGAAGCGTTTCGCCAGCGCCTTGCGGCGCGGGGTGCAGGTCGGCTTCGTCATCGGAGTACAGTAGCCTTTGTGCTCCGGGTTAACAGCTTTTTGAATCCACTTCTTCGCCATGGCTTCCTCCGAAAAAGAGGCCCCCAGGATAGAGACGGTGACCCCGAGGGCCTTGAGGTTGGTGCCTCGTAGGAGCTCAACTCCTTATCATCTGGAAACCGTCGACGTCTATATTCTCACGGCACCAAGCTTGCGGGCGGGACGAGCAACGATTTTTGTGCCTCCCAGCTCTCGCTGTTGCCGCTTTCCGTGAACGATTGCTGCAATGGGAAGCCGTAATAATGCGTGGGCGGCTGGCCACCATTGAAAGTCGGTAACGGTGAAGGCTCGGCCGCCATGTCGGTGTCAACGATGTAGTTGTCGCCCTCCTCGCGCACCGCTGTCACCGTGAAACCATGAATGCGGCCATCGTCGGCAACCAAGATCGCGCTGCCGGTATAAAGCGAATAGGCGTATTTGCGCCCCGGCAACCAACGCGCAACTCCATCACGCTCGGCGCTGTCACCGGCCGAGCTCAGGATTTGCGTTTTTGTCGTTACAAACGACCCATTGCGAAATACGCTGTGCCAGAATGGCAACTGGATGTTTGCCCAACTGACACCCCAATCGACGCCGCTCATATGCGTCGTGACGTTCTCGAGCACGGCAGTATCGCACAATCCATAGAAACCCGCACCAAGCTTGAGCAACCAATCGAAGGCCGTGTTTTTGATTGTGCTGTTGCGCGGAGTGCCGATCATGCCGCGCAAATGACAATCGGTAACTTGCATCGCCATCACGCTCGCACTCTGGACGAGAATGCTTGTGCCAGGACTATTGATGTTGGTGAGGAACAGCTCACCCACCAATTTATCAACCTCCGGGTCGGTTCCGATCTGGACGCTATTGCGCCATTCATACCGTTCGCACATCGACGGCGCGGCACCGCGATTGCCAACCGCAACCGAGCAATCGTCGAATAGGAACGACCGGCCAGCACCAGTGAACATCTCGCCGGTGCCACTCCAGCCGCCGCCAAGCTCGAACAACAGATGCTGATAGCTGTAGCTCGCGTCGTGGTACGGATGCAGCGAAACCAACGTTGCTGGTCCGAGATAATCGTCGCCCGGTGGATTGGTGAAGTGCGGCCATTCCGTCTTGTAGGAAAAACGCAACGGCTTGGCCAGCGTGAGCACGTTGCCGTTGATCGCGGTTATACGATGATATTCGACGTTCTCGGGATTCGGCGGCCACCCCCACGGCATCAATGTGAGTCCGGTCACCATCACCAATTGATCGACCTTGAACTTGGCCGCATCGGCCGCTGTCAGCAGCGTCAGCGAGACTGCTCCCGCCGACACCTCGGCGAACCGTGCGGTATAGTCGAAATTGAACGAAATAGTATCCTTGCTGCCGGCGGTCATAGGATGCGTCGGGCAGCTCAGAATAGTCCTGGGTGGTTGCCCCGGATCACCAGGAACACCGATGATCCAAGAGTCAAGACAGCCATGACTCGGCACAAATGCCCCGGTGTTCGGGATCGTTGGCTGGCTAATGAACTTGCCCGCCGGGATGAGCAGCGTCGAGCCGAGATTGTCCTGCGCGAACTCGATCCAGCGATTGAATGCCGCGGTTCAATCATGCCCCTCGACCGCACCGAAGTCGGCCACGAAATCGCGCACCAGACCGCCGCTGGGCGGCTCGATCGGGGGTTCGATCGGCGGCTCGACCGGTGGTGTCGTACCACCCTCGAGCACCGTCACGCGCGCGTCGAGCGCAGTGACCTGCTGCTCCAATGCGGCAACACGAGCGGCGAGATCGGGCCCGGGCGGGCCCGCTGGTCCTGCTGGTCCCGTCGGCCCCGGCGGTCCCTGCTG
>Ga0126380_10000564_pt1 | contig 12603 bp, 8 predicted proteins | sample PanSoiMetPlot_26_FD_92544 | JGI IMG/M metagenome (GOLD analysis project Ga0126380, IMG submission 92544) | Tropical forest soil microbial communities from Panama - MetaG Plot_26 | ecosystem: Environmental > Terrestrial > Soil > Tropical forest > Bulk soil | place: Panama | collected 2016-02-17
CAAGGGTCAAAATCGATCTCGATGCGAGACGGCGTGCCGCCCATTGATGCCTGGAGAATCTCGATCGATAGCCGGGTTTTGCAATACGCACCCGTTCCGATGCCGAGCACCTTACCCGTGATGCCGATCCTTCCGTCCGCGTGCTTGATCGCTGTCCCGCTACAATCCGGAAATCGAATATCTCGAGCGCAGACCACTGCGCACTCGGTCTGGCCCAGTGCCGGTGGAAGCGGAGCGATCGATGGCAACGCCGCAGCAATAATGCCAATAACCCTGGCCATTACTCCGCCGCCTGCATCTCGCGCGTGCGCTCCAGCTCCTGCAGGGCGCGGCGGTATTCGACCGGCATCACCTTGCGGAACTTGGGCAGGTACTCGTTCCACTTGTCGAGGATTTCCGCGGCGCGCGCCGAGCCGGTATAGCTCGCGTGGTTGGCGATGAGCTGGTGCAGCCGCTCGGCATCGAAGCGGCTCATGTCGCTCATCACGTCCACGCGGCCATGGGTATCGAGATCGCCCGACTGGTGGTAGTGGCGCGCGCTCATGTCTTCTTCTTCGGGAACGGCCTCGAGCTCGACCATGGAGAGGTTGCAGCGCGACGCGAACGTGCCGTCCTCGTCGAGCACGTAGGCGATGCCGCCCGACATGCCGGCGGCGAAATTGCGCCCGGTGCGCCCGATCACCACCACCACGCCGCCGGTCATGTATTCGCAGCCGTGGTCGCCGGTGCCCTCGACCACCGCGATGGCGCCGGAGTTGCGCACCGCGAAGCGCTCGCCGGCGACGCCGCGGAAGTAGCACTCGCCCTCGATGGCGCCGTACAGGACCGTGTTGCCGACGATGATCGAGTCCTCCGGGACGAGCTTCTGCGCCTCCTTCGGCGGGTAGACGATGATGCGGCCGCCGGACAGGCCCTTGCCGACATAGTCGTTGGCTTCGCCTTCGAGCTCCAGCGTCGCGCCGTGCGCCAGCCAGGCGCCAAAGCTCTGGCCGGCCGTGCCCTTGAGCCGCACGTGCACCGTGCCGTCGGGGAGGCCGCCATGGCCGTAGCGCTTGGCGATCTCACCCGACAGCATGGCGCCGGTCGTGCGGTCGGTGTTGCGGATCGCGGCAGTGATGCGCACCGGCGTGCCGCGCTCGAGTGCACCCTGCGCCTTGGCGATGAGCTTGCGGTCGAGGACCTTGTCGATCATGTGGTCCTGCGGCTCGCACTTGAAGATGTTCACGCCGGCGGGCGCCTCGGGCTTGTGGAACAGGCGCGAGAAATCGAGGCCCTTGGCCTTCCAGTGGGCGACCACCTCCTGCTTGTCGAGCATCTGCATCTGCCCGACCATCTCGTCGAATTTTCGGTAGCCGAGGTCGGCCATGATCTCGCGCACCTCTTCGGCGACGAAGAAGAAGTAGTTGATGACGTGCTCGGGCTGGCCAATGAAGCGCTTGCGCAGCACCGGGTCCTGGGTGGCGACGCCCACCGGGCAGGTGTTGAGGTGGCATACGCGCATCATGATGCAGCCGGCGGCGATCAGCGGCGCGGTGGAGAAGCCGAACTCGTCGGCGCCGAGCAGTGCGCCCACCACCACATCGCGGCCGGTGCGGATGCCGCCGTCGACCTGCACGGCGATGCGGCCGCGCAGACGGTTGGCCACCAGCGTCTGGTGGGTCTCGGCGAGTCCGATCTCCCACGGGCTCCCGGCATGCTTGATGGACGTCAGCGGCGATGCCCCGGTGCCACCCTCGAAACCCGCGATGGTGACATGGTCGGCGCGCGCCTTGGACACGCCCGCCGCCACCGTGCCGACGCCGACCTCGGACACGAGCTTGACTGACACGTCGGCCGCCGGGTTGACGTTCTTCAGGTCGTAGATGAGCTGCGCCAGGTCCTCGATCGAATAGATGTCGTGGTGCGGCGGCGGCGAGATCAGGCCGACGCCTGGCGTCGAGTGGCGCACCTTGGCGATGATGGCATCGACCTTGTGGCCGGGCAGCTGCCCGCCTTCGCCGGGCTTGGCGCCCTGCGCCATCTTGATCTGCATCATGTCGGAATTGACCAGGTACTCGGTGGTGGCGCCGAAGCGGCCGGACGCCACCTGCTTGATCGCCGAGCGCATGGAGTCGCCGTTGGGCAGCGGCTTGTAGCGGTCGGATTCCTCGCCGCCCTCGCCGGTGTTCGACTTGCCGCCGATGCGGTTCATGGCGATGGCCAGCGTGGTGTGCGCCTCGCGCGAGATCGAGCCGAACGACATGGCGCCGGTCGAGAAGCGCTTGACGATTTCCTTTGCCGGCTCGACTTCGTCGAGCGGCACGGGTTGGCGGCCGTCATCCGCAGCGGTCCGGAGCTGGAACAGGCCGCGGATGGTGAGATATTTTTGCGCCTGGTCGTTCACGATGCGGGCATAGGCGCGGTACTTGTCGAGCGAGTTGCCGCGCACCGCGTGCTGCAGCGTGGCCACCGTCTCGGGCGACCACGCATGTGCCTCGCCGCGCACGCGAAACAGATATTCGCCGCCCACTTCCAGCGCGTGGTTCAGCACGGGCGAGTCGCCGAACGCCGCGCGGTGGCGCCGCACCGTCTCCTCGGCGATCTCGGCCAGTCCGGAGCCTTCGATCGTGGTGGCGGTGCCAAAGAAATATTTTTCGACAAAGTCCTTCTTCAGTCCCACGGCGTCGAAGATCTGCGCGCCGCAATAGGACTGGTAGGTGGAGATGCCCATCTTGGACATCACCTTGAGGATGCCCTTGTCGATCGACTTGATGTAGCGCTTGACGACCTCCTTGTCGTCGAGCTTCTCCGGGAACTCGTCCTTCATGGCGATCAGGGTCTCGAACGCCAGATAGGGATTGATCGCCTCGGCGCCGTAGCCGGCGAGGCAGCAGAAGTGATGCACCTCGCGCGCCTCGCCGGTCTCCACGACCAGGCCGACCGAGGTGCGCAGGCCCTTGCGGATCAGGTGGTGGTGCACCGCCGCGATGGCGAGCAGGGCAGGGAGCGCGATACGGTCGGGCCCGGCCTGGCGGTCCGACAGGATGATGATGTTGTAGCCGCCGTGCACCGCGGCCTCGGCGCGCTCGCACAGCCGCTCGACCGCGTCCTTCATGCCGGCGGCGCCTTTTTCCGCCGGGTAGGTGAAGTCGAGCGTCTTGGTGTCGAACTGCTCTTCCATGTGGCCGATCGAGCGGATCTTCTCCAGATCCTCGTTGGTGAGGATCGGCTGGCGCACTTCCAGGCGCTTGCGCCGCGCCAGGCCTTCGAGATCGAACAGGTTCGGCCGCGGACCGATGAATGAGACGAGCGACATCACCAGTTCCTCGCGGATCGAGTCGATCGGCGGGTTGGTGACCTGGGCGAAGTTCTGCTTGAAGTAGGTGTAGAGCAGCTTCGGCTTGTCGGACAAAGCCGAGATCGGCGTGTCGTTGCCCATGGAGCCGACCGCCTCCTGGCCGGTGGTGGCCATGGGCTCCATCAGGATGCGCAGATCCTCCTGGCTGTAGCCGAACGCCTGCTGGCGATCGAGCAGCGAGATGTTGGTGCGGATCTCGCGCGGGTGCACGGGCTTCAGATCCTCGAGCACCATCTGCGTGCGCTTGAGCCATTTCTTGTAGGGATGCTGGCGGGCCAGCGTGGTCTTGATCTCCTCGTCGGAGATGATGCGCCCCTGCTCGAGGTCGACCAGCAGCATTTTCCCCGGCTGCAGGCGCCACTTGCGGACGATCTTCTCTTCCGGAATCGGCAGCACGCCGGCTTCCGACGCCATGATGACGCGGTCGTCGTCGGTGACCAGCCAGCGCGCCGGCCGCAAGCCGTTGCGGTCGAGCGTGGCGCCGATCTGGCGGCCGTCCGTGAACGCCATGGCGGCCGGACCGTCCCACGGCTCCATCAGCGCCGCGTGGTATTCGTAGAACGCGCGCCGCTCCTCATCCATCAGCGGATTGCCGGCCCACGCTTCGGGGATCAGCATCATGGCGGCGTGCGCCAGCGAGTAGCCGCCCTGCACCAGAAACTCGAGCGCGTTGTCGAAGCATGCGGTGTCCGACTGGCCCTCGTAGGAGATCGGCCACAGCTTGGAGATGTCGTTGCCGAACAGCTCGGAATCGACCGAGGCCTGGCGCGCCGCCATCCAGTTCACGTTGCCGCGCAGCGTGTTGATCTCGCCGTTGTGGCACACCATGCGGTACGGGTGCGCCAGCGGCCAGCTCGGGAACGTGTTGGTGGAGAAGCGCTGGTGCACCAGCGCCAGTGCCGAATCGAAATCCGGATCGTGCAGGTCGGCGTAGAATTTGCCGAGCTGGTCGGCCAGGAACATGCCTTTGTACACGACCGTGCGGCATGACAGCGACACGACGTAGTAGCCGGACAGGCGCCGCTCGCGCGTGTTGTAGACGATGTTGGAAATGACCTTGCGCAGGATGTAGAGCCGGCGCTCGAACTCGCTCTCCGAGGCGATTTCCTTGGGCCGGCCGATGAACACCTGCATGTGCACTGGTTCGGTCGGCAGCACCATCTGGCCGAGCGAGGCATTGTCGGTCGGCACGTTGCGCCAGCCGAGCAGGATCAAACCCTCCTGCGCGACCGTGTCGCGGTAGATGTCGAGGATCACCTGCCGCCACTCGGGATCGCGCGGCATGAACACGTAGCCGACCGCATAGTGGCCCGGCGCCGGCAGGTCGATGTTCACCTCGGCGGCCTTCTTGGCAAAGAACTTGTGCGGGATCTGCACCAGAATGCCGGCGCCGTCGCCGGCGCGCGGGTCGGCGCCGACGGCGCCGCGATGCTCGAGGTTGCACACGAGCTTGAGCGCGTCCTCGACCAGCTGGTGCGACTTCTTGTTCTTGATGTTGGCGATGAAGCCGACGCCGCAGGAATCCCTCTCCAGCGCCGGATCGAACAGCCCCTGCGCCGGCGGAAAGCCGGCATCCCACCGCGGCTCGCTGCGCCAATCTTTGACGACAGGCCGCCGGCGGGGCTTGCGCGCAACGCGTCCCTGGTCTCTGGCGCTCATCGTCGTCCTCTTCACGTCTGTCGCCGGTCAAGCCTGTCCGGCCTGATCCGACGCGCCTCGGCGGCGGGTGCGGCAGGGGCGAAAAGCGCCCCGGCGCAGCACCGAAACCTAAGCTGAAAGCCCAATAGGGCCGCTGGACCCATTTGGGTCGCGTCTTGGGCGCCACCGACGGTTTAGTGTCGTCGGCGCCGAACCGCAGGCCGGCTCAGCCGATCCGACCCGCAAGCGCGGCGACCCAACTGGGACAGTAATACTGTCCTAAATGTTGCCGCATTTCAAGCGGGGCGCGCGCCACTTTGCCAAAAAACCGGGGGTCTTCCCGTTGCCGCTGTCCCATGGCACCGCAACAGAGGACCATGGATCAGTGTCGCGGCGCAAGATAATGCTGTGTGTCAACGCAGCCGATCGCGAATATTTCCTCCGCCAGCTCTCCTGGCCCCGCCTTCCGGACGACATGCATGAACTTTGCAAGCGACAATTCGGCCGGGATCGCGCCGCCCATTCTCGAGGCGATCATCAAGTCCAGCCAGGGCTTTGCCCTCGCCTACGGGCGCGACGACGCGACCGCCCGGCTCGGCCAGCTCGTGACCGCACTCTTCGAGCGCGACGTCGCGGTCTATCTGGTGCCGACGGGCACGGCGGCCAATGCCCTGGCGCTGGCGCACCTGTCGCCGCCGTGGGGCGCTGTGCTGTGCCACGCGGAATCGCACATCGTCATCGACGAGTGCGGGGCGCCGGAATTTTTCGGCGGCGGCCTCAAGCTCATCGAGCTTGCGGGCGAGGGCGGGAAGATCGCGGTCGCCACGCTGGAGGAACGGCTGGCGCGCGGGCCGTGGGGCGGGCCGCACCACGTCACCGCCGCCGTGCTGTCGCTGACGCAGGCCACCGAGGCCGGAACGATCTACCGGGTGGATGATATCCGCGCCCTGGCGGACGTGGGGCATCAGCACGGGCTGGCGGTGCACATGGACGGAGCACGTTTTGCCAACGCGCTCGTGAGGATGAACGCATCACCCGCCGACGTGACCTGGAAGGCCGGCGTGGACGTGCTCTCGCTCGGCGCCACCAAGGCGGGCGCGCTCGCCGCCGAAGCCGTCATCTTCTTCGACCCGGCGCGCGCGCAACACATGCACGAGCGCCGCAAGCGCGGCGGCCATCTGGTCTCGAAGCATCGTTTCCTGGCGGCCCAGTTCGCCGCCTTCCTCGCCGATGGCCTGTGGCTTGACTTGGCGCGCCACGCCAACAGCATGGCGGACCGGCTCGCCGCCGACCTCACGGCGCTCGGCCTCGTGCCGGTGTGGCCGGTGGAGGCGAACGAGGTGTTCGTGCGGCTGCCGCGCCGGACCGATGCGCGGCTCAGGGCGGCGGGTGCTGCCTATTACGAGTGGGGCACCCAGAGCCTGCCGGCCGGCACCGCCGTGACGGCCGACGCGGTGCTCGTGCGCCTGGTCACGTCATTCGCCACCACCGAGGCCGATATTGCCCGTTTCGTCGCCGTCGCCCGGGCCAGGGAGTAGCCGGCCGCCCCAGCGCCGCCCCAATCTCCGTTATGGTTAACGGCCGGGGAGGGCGCTGTTTCGGCGCTCTTGTCGAGATCAAAGGAGCGCGTTGTGAACGCCAAGGTTGCTTTCTGCGCCCTGATGATGGCGGCGGCCGCCGCTGCGCCACAGCCGGCCGCTGCGCAATACTATCGCTACCCGGGCGGCTATTACGGCTATGGTGCCGCGTCGCCCTATGCGATCAATGCCATGCTGCGCGCGCACGGCTTGCGCCAGATCACGCAGCCGATACAGACCGGCGCCTACGTGGTGGTGCGCGCGGTCGACGGGACGGGCGAGGTCGTGCGTGTGCTCATCAACGCCCACTACGGCAACATCATCCAGGTCACGCCGCTGCCGCCGGCGCCGGTGGTGGGCCGGCCCGCCTATGGACCGCCGCCGGGCGCCTATCCGCCACCGCCAGCGCCGCGCTACGGCGACACGCGGCCAGACCTGAAAGTCGAGCCGGAACCGGCCGGCCCGCCCGGCCCGTCCGAGCCTTATTCCGGATACAACGCGCTCGAGCAGCGCGCGGCCGTGACGCCGGCGCCGCGTACGCCGATGCCGCGCCCGCGTCCGGCCGTCGCCGCAGCCAAGACCGCGGCCGCCGCCAAGGTCGAGGCGGTCCAGCCGCCGTCCGCCACGCCCGCGCCGCCCGCGGCGACCACCGGCGCGGCCGCCAATTCCCAGGCCTTTCCACCGCCGGCGGCGCTGGAATAGCGGAACGGAACCACTGGAACAAATAAAAGCGCCCCGGGTGACCGGGGCGCTTCCTTATCAAGCTGAGTTGAAGGTTACGCCGCCTTCTTGGCGTCGATCACCTTGGCCTTGCCGCCGCCGATCGGAATCTGGCGCGGCTTCATCGCCTCGGGAATCTCGCGCTTGAGGTCGACGTGCAGGAGCCCGTTCTCCAGGTTGGCGCCCGTGACCTGCACGTGGTCAGCCAACTGGAAGCGGCGCTCGAACGCCCGTGCCGCGATGCCCTGATAGAGCACCTCGCCGGCCTTTTCGCCGTCCTTCACCTGCTTCTCGCCACGGATGGTCAGGGTGTTCTCCTTCACCTCGAGAGTCAGATCGCTCTCGGTGAAGCCCGCCACCGCTACGGTCACGCGGTAGGCGTTCTCGTCCAGACGCTCGATGTTGTAAGGCGGATAGGTCGGGGCGGAGCCATCCAGGCCGCCGACCTGGTCGAGCAACGAGAACAGACGGTCGAAGCCGACGGTCGAACGATAGAGGGGAGCAAGATCGAAAGTTCGCATGGCATATCCTCCTTGAAGCGACATGCGGTTGAGGATCCGCCCACCAGGGGGCCGGACCCGCGCTATGGCGCAGCCCATGGGCCTGCGCTGCTAATCATGTGGGAGGCCGCCAGACGGCGTTCAAGGGCTCGCCGGAGGCAGTGTTAATGTTCCATTGAGCGGCCCGCGTGCACTGATATAAGGCCCCGATCCCTGAGGCGCCGCCCCTTCCATGACACTTGTGTCGATCCCGGCGAATCCGGTCCCCGACGGCGCGGTCGCCGGAACCATCAAGACCCCCGACGGGGTCGAACTCCGCTTCGCGCGCTTTGACCCGCCGCCGGGTCGCAAGGGCACCTTGTGCCTGTTCCATGGGCGCGCCGAGTTCATCGAAAAATATTTCGAAGTCGTGCAGGACGCGCGCGAGCGCGGCTTTGCTGTGGCCACGCTGGACTGGCGCGGGCAGGGTCTGTCGCAACGGGCGCTGCGCGACCGCCGCAAGGGCCACATCCGGGATTTCACCGAGTACGAGATCGATCTCGAAACCTTCATGAAGGAGATCGTGCTGCCCGATTGCCCGCCGCCGTTCTTTGCGCTTGCCCATTCGATGGGGGCGAACGTGCTGATGCGTTCGGCCTATCGCAACCGGCGCTGGTTCGACCGCGTCGTCCTGTCGGCGCCGATGCTCGATCTCAACCTGGTGGGCATGCCGCGGCTGGCGCGCACGACCACGCGCATCATGCGCCTGATGGGCATGGGCTCGTCCTACATCCCGGGCGGCGGCGCCACCGCGATCGCGTCGCAGCCGTTCGCGGGAAATCCGCTGACGTCCGATCCGGTGCGCTATGCCCGCACCGGTGCCATCATCGAAGCCGAGCCGAAGCTCGGCCTCGGCTCGCCGACCATCGCGTGGATCGGCGCGGCGTTCCAGGCGATGAACGATTTCGCCGACCCGGTCGTGGCGTCGCGCATCCGCCAGCCGCTCCTGTTCATCGGCGCCGGCCATGACGTCATCGTCTCCACCAAGGCGATCGAGCAGTTCGCGATCCGGCTGCGGGCCGGCGCGCATCTAATCATCCCGGGCTCGCGCCACGAGATCCTGATGGAGCAGGATCGCTTCCGCGCGCAGTTCTGGGCCGCGTTCGACGCCTTCGTGCCCGGCTCGGGGTGACGCGCCATAGGGTGGGTTGAGGCGCGATGCTCGGCATCGGAGTGGATCGCTGCATCCGGCGCCGAAACCCAGCATGACGAATCTCCGGTGGGTTTCGGCGCGCGGCGCGGTGACATGACGGCGATGCTTTGCGAGGCGCCTCAACCCACCCTACGCAAAAACTAAAAAAGCCCCGACCGGCGCGGTCGGGGCGATCGAGTTGGGAGTAGCCCCGGAGGTCGACGAGCGCCGGGGAGACAAAGTCCTACATCAAAGCGCGCGCGCTGTGAAATAGACGGCGCCTATGGCGGCCATCGTGACTCATGTGCGCGCTAGTGCCGCCGATTTGAAGTTCCTACACCGCCTGCCGCAAGCCCGTTTAGGAACTTCAAATCGAAAGCGGGCACTAGAGCGAGATGATTTTTCTTCGAATCATCATCTCGCTCTAACTCATACATGGCGCATGATCTTTTCCGAAAACCGGTATCCACTTTTCGGGATCATGCGCTAGAAGCGTATATTTGCTAGTGCCCCTTTGCTTCCGAAGTTCGTGTCAGAGGGTGCTGCCATGTATCACGAACTTCGGAAGCGGGGCACTAGCCCTGCAGCAGCGCCATGGCGGCGGCGTGCACGCGCTGGTCGCCCGCGACCACGACACGCCCGCCGCGCTCGGCGCTGCCGCCGTCCCACGTCGTGATGACGCCGCCGGCGCCGGTGACGATCGGAATGAGCGGAATGACGTCGTGCGGCTTGAGCTCGGTCTCGATCACGAGATCGATGTGGCCAGCCGCGAGCATGCAGTAGGCGTAGCAATCGCCGCCGTAGCGCGAGAGCCGCACGGCCGCTTCCACGCGCGCGAACCGGCCGCGGTCGGCGTCGTTCATGAGCAGCGGGCTGGTGGTGAACAGCAGCGCTTCGGCCAGATCTGCGCACGGGCGCACGCGCAGGCCGCGGCTGCCGGCCGGCCCGCGATAGCGCGCCGCGGCGCCGTCGCCGGTGAAGCGCTCGCGCGTGAACGGCTGATGCATCATGCCGTAGACCGGTTCGCCGAACCGCGTCAGCGCGATCAGCGTGCCCCACGCCGGCATGCCGGCGATGAACGACTTCGTGCCGTCGATCGGATCCAGCACCCAGACGTACTCGGCGTCCGTCCGCTCGGCGCCGAATTCCTCGCCGATGATGCCGTGGTCCGGAAAGGTGCGGTGAATGAGTTCGCGCATCGCCTGCTCGGCCGCCCGATCGGCGGCGGTCACCGGATCGAACCGCGCGCCGCCGCTCTTGTCGTCGATCGCCAGCGAGGTGCGAAAGAACGGCAGGATGGCCTCGCCGGAGACATCGGCAAGCCGGTCCACGAAGGCGGCGAAATCCACAGCCGTCATCTGCGCTCTGTCCAGGCGTGTTCCGCGTGCGGGCTGCAGATGCCTATCCAACCGCTCGGCCGTCGGCAACGTCCGATACTTGCCGTGGTCCAGCCTTGCGGCGACAATCAACGGTCGAGACGAGCCGGGACGCCATGGTCACGAGCCGGAGCGCATCACCGCCCGCGTCGGGCGCCGTCGTTTCTCTCGTCGGCGCGCTGATCGCGATCTATCTGGTCAGCCAGTTCTTGCGCAACTCGATCGGCGTGATCGCGCCCGATCTGGCGAAGGAGATCGGGCTGTCGGCGGCGGAGATCGGCCTGTTGTCGAGCGTCTTTTTCTTCGCCTTTGCGGCGGTGCAGCTGCCGCTCGGGATGGCGATCGACCGGTTCGGCCCGAAGACGTGCCTGCTGGTGTGCGCCACCATCACCATCCTGGGCACCGGGCTGTTCGCCTCGGCCACGTCACCGGCCGGGCTGATCGTTGCCCGCATCCTGCTCGGCCTGGGCTCGTGCAGCTCGTTCATGGCGCCGCTGGCGATCTACGCGCGGCGTTTCTCGCCGCACCGGTTCGCCACCTTGACCGGCCTGCAGCTCGGGCTGGGCAGCTTCGGCACTCTGCTTGCGACTGCGCCGCTTGCGTACTCGGCCGCCACGTTCGGCTGGCGCGCCACCTTCCTTGGCGTCGGCGTCGTCACCTCGCTGATTGCCTTCCTGGTCGCCGCGGTCGTCGATGACGGGCCGGGCGAGGGCGCCGCCCCGCCGCGGCCGGAGAGCTGGCACGAGAGCGTGGCCGGCGTCGCCGCCGTCCTGCGCACGCCGTCGGTCGGTCATCTGTTCCTGGTGCATCTCACCGGCTATTCCAGCTTCGCGCTGATCGTCGGCCTGTGGGGGGCTCCCTATCTCACCCACGTCTATGGCTACGGGTTGGAGGTGCGCGGCGATTTCCTGTTCGTCGCCGCCGTGGCGCAGATTCTCGGATCACTGGTGTGGGGACCCACGGACCGCATGTTCGGGAGCCACAAGCTCCCGGTGCTGCTGGCGCCAGCCTGACGGCCGCGGCGCTCGCCGTGATCGCGCTCGCAGGCACGCTGCCGCCGCTGCTGCTGTTCGCATGGTTTGCCGCCTTCGGTTTCCTCTGCGCCTACACGCCCGTGATGATCGCGCATGGGCGGTCGCTGTTTCCCGCGCACCTGGTCGGACGCGGCATCACAGTGCTGAACATGGGCACCATGGGCGGCGTGTTCCTGGCCCAGACCGTCAGCGGCGTGCTCATCGATCTGTTTCCCGACGTCGATGGAGTCTATCCGCTCGCCGCCTATCGCGTGGTGTTCGCCCTGCAGGCCGGCTTGGTGCTGATGTCAGCTCTGATCTATCTCGGCGCGCGTGACCCGATGCTGAAGACGGGCGAATAGCGAGTGGTGAGTGGCGAATAGAATGCTGTTGCCCTGCTTTCCCCATTCGCTGGGGCCGAAAGGCCCGCCTGTGGAATGGTAAATAATTAGGTCAGTACCCCTTGCTTTTTGTGCGGCGCGGGAGCATATTGGTGCAGCGCGGCAATGCGAGTCCTCGCATTCCCGCCGCCCTCCTTGGGCGTTTCCTCCCTAGACTTGGGCCGCCGGCACATTCGTGCCAGCGGCTCTTTTTTTGTCTGCGCCATGTCGCCCCCGCAAGCGGGCGCGGCGCGAGCCCATCGGCGGCGGCGCGGTTCCGCGGCGGCTGCCGTTACGTCAGCCGGGCCATGTCGTGGCCGAATTGCTGCAATGCAAAAGCGCCGGGTCTCGCGCGCGCATCCCGCGCGGCTATTCCGCTGCCGCCCGGTAAGGCCGCAGCTCCTCTACCGGCAGCACCGCGAGCTCCTCGCCGAGGCGGATCAGATTGGCCGCAAGGCAGGCGAAGGAAGGGGTCCGCTCGTAGCGGCGCTCGTCCATGTAGAGGGCGCGATTGACCTCGAGCTGGATCGAATGGAAGCCGGCGGCCGGGTTGCCGTAATGCTCGGTGATGAACCCGCCGGCATAGGGCTTGTTGCGGCTGACGCTGTAGCCCATGCCGCGCAGCGTGGCCTCCACCGTATCGGTCACCAGGGTGACGCAGCTGGTGCCGTAGCGGTCGCCGATCACGATATCGGCGCGCGGCCGCTCGTCCTTGGCCCCGGCGGTCGACGGCATGGAATGGCAATCGACCAGGATCGTGGCGCCGAAATCGCGGTGAACGCGAGTGACCAGGCGCCGCAAGGCACGGTGATAGGGCTTGTACAACGTCTCGATGCGCCGCAGCGCGTCGTCCACCGGCAGGCGCCGGTCATAGATTTCCTGGGCGTCGCC
>Ga0126380_10000565_pt1 | contig 12603 bp, 13 predicted proteins | sample PanSoiMetPlot_26_FD_92544 | JGI IMG/M metagenome (GOLD analysis project Ga0126380, IMG submission 92544) | Tropical forest soil microbial communities from Panama - MetaG Plot_26 | ecosystem: Environmental > Terrestrial > Soil > Tropical forest > Bulk soil | place: Panama | collected 2016-02-17
CTTCACTCATCACGAAACCGTCGCGGTCCTTGTCGAACGGTCGCGACGCGCGCGCGGGTTCATCGTTGCGACGGCTGAGCGCGCGCATTGAGGAAAATCCGGCAAGACCGATTTCGACAATCGAAGCTTCCGATCCACCGGCGAGAAAAATATCCGCGTCGCCGAACTTAATGATGCGCCAAGATTCACCGAGCGAGTTATTCGAAGTCGCGCAGGCGGTGACGATGCAGAAGTTCGGGCCACGCAAGCCGAACTCCATCGAAATGATTCCGCTGGCCATGTTGCTGATGAGCATCGGGATCGTAAACGGTGATGTGCGCGACGGACCTTTGTTCATCAAAATGGAGAATTGGTCCTCGAGCGTTTTCAGTCCGCCGATGCCGCTGCTGACGATCGTGCCGAAGCGATCGCGATTTACTTTTTCGAGATCGATCCCGCTGTCCTTGATCGACATCTTGGCCGCGCCCATCGCGAGCTGCACGAAACGATCAGTGCGACGAACGTCTTTTGGATTTTTGAAGAACGCCTTCGGATCGTAATTGCGAACCTCACCGGCGATTTTGGTGTCGTATTGACTAACATCCATCGCGGTGATCGGGCCGATGCCGCTCTTGCCTTCTTTGAGCGACGACCAAAACGTTTCGAGATCGTTCCCGACTGGCGAGACGACGCCCATTCCGGTGATAACAACTCTTCGATCGCTGTTCATAAAAGTGACTTGTGACGTGTGATGTGTGACGTGATCAAAAGCAGAGCAAATGGCTTGTCACTTGTCACAGGTCACTTTGTCACTGCCTTAGCGCGTTCCCATGCCGACGCTCTGCACCGTCTGGAAAAGTTTGCCTTCGGTCTTGATCGATGGCGCGATGATGATCTCCGTCTGTTGAAACTCAGCCAGGTTTTTCGCGCCGACGTTGCCCATGCACGTGGTAATGGCGCCGACGAGATTTTGACTGCCGTCATCAACTTCGGCGGGGCCGAACAAAATCTGTTTCAACGAACCAGTCGTACCGACTTTGATTCGCGTTCCGCGCGGAAGATTTTGGTGAGGAGTCGCCATTCCCCAATGATAGCCATGCCCAGGCGCTTCCTGTGAGCGCGCGAATGCGCTGCCGACCATGACGGCATCCGCACCGCTCGCGAGCGCTTTGCAAACGTCGCCGCCCTTGCTCATTCCGCCGTCGGTAATGATCGGGACGTAACGTGAAGTCTTTTTGAAATAAGCATCACGCGCGGCCGCGCAATCGACCGTCGCTGTGACCTGAGGCACGCCGAGTCCGAGAACTCCGCGCGAAGTGCAGGCCGCTCCGGGACCGACGCCGATCAAAACGCCGGCAGGACCGCACTCCATGATTTCGAGCGTGACGTCGTAGCCGACCGTGTTGCCGACGATCACTGGGACGCGCATGTCCGCGCAAAATTTTGTCAGGTCGAGTGATTTGTATTCGTTAGAAATGTGGCGCGCGGTCGAGACCGTGCTTTGTATGACATAAACGTCCGCGCCGGCTTCCTGCGCAATCGGCCCGAACTCAGCGGCGCGTTGCGGGATCGAACTAACCGCAGCGATTCCGCCTTCGTCTTTAATTTGTTTCACCCGCGCGGCGATCAAATCCGGATGGACCGGTTCCTGATAAATTCGTTGCAGCAGTCCGGTCACTTCCGATTTGTCGGTCTCGACAACTTTTTGGAGAACCTCCTGCGGGTTTTTGTAGCGCGTCTGCACGCCTTCGAGATTGAGGACGGCGAGACCGCCTAGCTTGCTCATCGCAACGGCGAACTTCACATCGACCACACCATCCATCGCGCTGGCGAGGATCGGAATTTTCAAGGCGAGCGGTTCGGAATTTTTTCGCGGCAGGCGAAACGTGATGTCGACTTCGTTGGGATTGATCGTGACCCGACCCGGCACGAGCGCGATTTCGTCAAACCCGTAGGTGACGCGCGCTTTTCGATTTCGGCCAATCCACATTCCCATAATTAAATCTGCTCCAATCTAAATCTTTCGTTCAAGCTGCCGCAACGCGGACAGCGTGGAAGCAATGCCGCCGTTCGATCCTCAAATTCGAACGCGCAAATCACGCAACGCAACCGATAGCGCAATGCGCGCCGCTCACGCCGGCGCCGGTTCCACTCTCCTACTATCCAGAGAAGAAAAATCGTGGCAAGGGAAAGCAGCAGATAAATTGTGACCAGCGCTGCGAGACTGACTCGAATCATGGCGCACTCGGTGTTGGTTTCGCGTTGGCCGCGGCGACGTCGTTGCCCCAATCAATCGTCGCGATTCCCCAAATCAAGACGGCGTCGTTCGATGACCCTTTCGCTGGAAACCTGGAAAGCACGAGATGCTGACGGGCCTGTTCGTCGAGCGCGGCGTCGCCCGAAGAATTCAGGGGAAAACAATATCGAACGACGCCTTGCGAATCGACCGCGATTCGGAATTGCGCGTTCTGTGGCGGCTCGTTGCCGGAGGCTTTGAAATTTGTGGAAGTGAAATTCGGCTGACCGAGCGGCTCTAACTCGCGTGAAAAAGTGACGCTCGTAGGAACGGCGCCGATCGGCTTGGTCGATTCACGCGACTCCAACGGAACCGGGCCAGCCGGCCGCGCGCTTCGAACGTGAAGGTCGACACCCATAGGGGGAGCTGCCTGCAGCGTTGGTTCGATCGCAAAATACGAGGGAACGTGCTCGATCTTGCCAAGGAGATACCGCCTCGCGTCCGACGGTCGTCGGGTCGTTGAGGCCAGGGCCGGATCTTCCGCATCGACCCATCGCAAGAGAGTTGCGCCTTCATCGGAATTCGCGCTGATCAAATTCACCCGTTGCGGCGCGGGCGTGAGCGAAACGGTCGGTGGATAGACAATCTGAAACAGATAGAAACATCCCACGTGTGCAAAAAATGACAGAATCAAAAGAGCGATGAGCGCGCGCCTGCGGCGGCGCGGTCCCTCCCAGCGAAAAAGCAACGTTGGTGCGGCGGTCGTTGCGTTCATTTGGGCACCGCGCCAGCCAGGGAAACGGACGAGATTCCATGTTCTAGGGCAGAATTCGTCACAGCAACGACCAATTCGTACGGCGTCTGGCGATCGGCTTTAATAATGATCGAGCGGTTCTCGCGCTTGGCCGCGTCGAGCAACGGTCCAAGGCGGTCGAGCGAGACTTTCTGGTCGCGAAAATAAATCGCCGGTGATTCGCCGCCGGTAATGCTGATGATTTGCTGGTTCTGTTGCGCGCCGAGAAGAAATGGCGAGGCCGGCGCCGAGACTGCGATTCCGGGTTGAAGAACAAAGTTCGAGCTGAGGAGCAGGAAAAAGATCATGAGAAAGACAACGTCGATCAGCGGAAAAACGACGAGCCAGCCGAAATTGTATTCCTTCGTTCGGCTCAATTTCATTGGCGTTTGTTCATCTCGTCGATGCTCGCCACGCCGAAGCCTTGGCGGAGGCGGGTCGATCTAACGATCGCGTTGAGCTTCTCGAGAACTTGGCAGCGTTTCGGAGGATTGCTGGAAGGTGATAATGCCGGTGAGCGCTTCGCTGTCCTTCAACATGTGCACGATCTCGATTCCAGCGCGCTCCATTTCGTGCAACATCGTGTTCACGCGCGAAGAAAGATAGCTGTAGGCAACGAAGGTCGGCGCCGCGACAACGAGACCGGCCGCGGTAGTGAGCAAACTTTTGTAAATGCCGCCAGAAAGTTCAGTGACCGTGGCGTAACCGCCATGGGAAGCGATTGTCCCGAAGGCGTCGATCATTCCCGAAACGGTCCCGAGTAGACCGAGCAGCGGCGCGAGAAAGGCAAGCGTCGCGAGAACGCCGAGGAAGCGTTCAAGCTTTGGGACCTCCAATTGTCCCGCTTCCTGAACGATCTCGCGCAAGTCCGAGCGCGGCATGTCATGGCGAAGAATCGCGGCATGAATCACGCGCGCGACTGGACCAGGCGTTCCGGCCGATTCATGCAACGCCTCCGCGAAATTGCGACGTTGGATCAAATTCGAAAGGCCCTTCAGAAACTCGCCGACGTGAATAGTGGCGCGATGCAGATAGAAAAATCGCTCCAGAAAGACCGCAATGGCGATAATGCTGCAGGCCAGGATCGGCCACATGAGCAAGCCGCCCTTTTGGATGTAATCAATCATGGGGGTTAACCTTTTAGCCCCTTTTCGGGCCTCCGGCAAGGCCGACAGACGCTAGCGTCCGTGGGTGTTATGAGGTTTCGATGGCGTACTGGGAGCGTGCGAAGTCGTTCCGGAGATCAACCTGCCGGTCGCGTCGAACGTCGAGGCGCCGATCTGTTTTCCGGCCGCATCATATTTATATACCGTCGTTTCGATTACCGAGTCGCCCTTGTCGACGCGGGTCTCCTGTTCCAGGCGACCGGCGGCATCATATTTATATACGGTTTTGAAACGGAATTTGTCGCCCGGGCCGAAGACCATGCTGCTCTCGAATCGACCGGCGTCATCTAGTCGATAAACAACTTTGCCACGCGCTTTGCCCTCGGGGTCGGCGGTCGTGGCGATCGCTTCGTGCTTCGCGTTGTCGAACTGATACGTCGTGCGCGAACCGTCGGCGTTGACGGTAACCGTAACTCGAATGGTGTCGTTACCGGTTTGTGCTTGGATCGAGAACGTCGCTGCGAAAGCGATTAGAACTAACACTGAGCGGGGGGCGAGCGGCATTGAGGCCCGATTCTAGCCCCGGGGAGCCGGGCGAAGAAGGCAATTAATTTTTATTGACGCCTGGCACGGGAAGTGGTTAAAAGTGGGGAAAAGTGGGTTAGAATGGAACATTTCTCCACCCGCCAATGGATAAGTCCGAACAACGCTTCTACGCCGGCGAATTTCGTCACGCCATCGACGAAAAAAATCGAATCACCATTCCCTCACGCTGGCGCCGTGGTGACGCCGAAGAATTCATCATTCTTCCGGAAGCGACTCACCAATTTCTCTTGGTCATGTCGCCTGAAGAATTTTCTCGTATGAGCGCCGCCGCCGAATCTGATCCGAATGTCTCAGCGCGCGATCGGCGCGTTTTTTTTCGCCAACTTCACGCGCGCGCCGAGCATGGCTCGGTCGACAAACAAGGCCGCCTGGTTCTACCGGTCGATCTTTGCAAAAAAATCGGACTCAAGGGCGAGGTCGTGCTCGTCGGCGGCCGCGGCCGTTTCGAAATTTGGAACCGAGAAAAACGGAAAAAGGCGCATGAGGAGGAGACGCCTACTTACCAACACGTCGCGAACGTCCTTGGTTTGTGATCAACCCGCATATGAACGCATTATTATTTGAGCGGCCGGTCCGTTTTGCCACGGGCCCGCTCGTTTTGGAACAGGAGCCACAGGAAATGGAAGATTTTACCTACCATCGTCCGGTCCTGGCCGCGGAAGCGGTCGAACTGCTCGCGCCCCACCCCGGTTCGCTGGTTGTCGACGGAACCGTCGGCGGCGGCGGGCACACCGAAGCGATTTTGAAAACCGGCGCCGATGTTCTCGCACTCGATCAAGACCCGGACGCAATTGCCGAGGCACGCGAAGCGCTCGCTCCTTACGGCGGCCGCGTCACTCTTCACCAGGAGAACTTTCGCGATGCCGACAGAGTCCTTGATCAGCTCGGCGTTCAGAAGATCGGCGGCGCGATTTTGGATCTCGGCGTTTCCTCGCGCCAACTCGAAAACGCGTGGCGCGGATTCAGCATGATGCGCAACGGCCCGCTCGACATGCGCATGGATCCAAGATCGGCAATCAATGCCGCTTATATCGTTAACAATTACAGCGAAGAGGAACTGACCCGCATATTTCGCGATCTCGGCGAAGAGCCAGCCGCTCGTCGGATCGCCACTTTAATTGTGAAGATGCGCAAAGACGCGCCCTTCACCGAAACACTGCAGCTTGCGCGCGCGATTGAGAAAGTGGCCGGCCGTCATGGGCGCCGCCATCCCGCGACGCAAGCGTTTCAAGCGCTGCGAATGGAAGTGAACGATGAGCTCGGAGCGCTCGAGCAAGGCCTAAAGGCTTTGACCGCGCGACTCGAGATCGGCGCCCGGATCGCCGTGATCACCTTCCATTCACTCGAGGACCGGATCGTGAAAAATTTCATTCGCGATCACAGCCGCCAATGGCTCGACCGGCCGGAATGGCCGGAGCCGAAGCGGAACCCGGACTTCGATCTGCGCCCGATCACGGACAAGCCGATCGAGCCAGGTGAAAACGAGCGTCGCGTTAATCCAAGATCGAGAAGCGCGAAATTGCGCGTTGCCGAGAAAATCGCATGAGCCGGTCACGACGAAATTGGAATGAAGTTAACGCGGCGTCGCTGGCGCGGTGGATCGTGCTCACCGGATTCCTCGCACTGACTGGACTTTGCTATGTTTATCTCACACTTCAGCTTTATCATTTGGGCGATCGCCGGAAGGCGCTCGAGAACGAGTTGGCAAATCTCAAAGCGCAAAATGAAGTCGCAAGCGCGCAAATCGCCGCTCTGACATCACGCTCCGCGCTGCAACGCCGTTTGAAGGAAGGTTATCTCAAGATGATCCCGATCGCCGAACGCGACATCGTTCGTCTGACCCTGCCGGCACGGAATCCGGACGACCAAATTCAACCAGTCTCGAATCAGCGGGTGGTCAGATGAGATGGAACAGCCGAACAAGATGCGCAATCGTCTGCCTCGGCTTCGTTCTGCTCTTCAGTTTGTTTTCCTTTCGCTTGATCTATCTCCAAATGATCAAGCACGACCAGTACGCGGGTCTCGCGGCTGAGAAGCACGTCATCAAGCAGCCGATCTTTGCCGAGCGCGGAACGATTCTCGACGCCAACAACGAGGTCCTCGCCCACAACGTTCCCGTCGAGACCGTCGTCGCGGACGCCAGCCGGCTCAATGACGTCGATGCAACTGTCGACCTTGTTAGCAACGAGTTGAAGCTGCCGCGCGGTGAAGTTTCAGAAAAACTCCATACCGATCGGCGTTACATCGTCTTGAAGCGTGAGGTCGCGAAAGCAAACGCAGATTCGCTTCGTCAAAAACTGCGCGCCAAAAACCTGCGCGGGATTTACTTCGAGCAGGACGCGACCCGGATTTATCCGAACGGCGCAATGCTTTGCCACGTGATCGGATTCACCGATTTCGACCACAAAGGCATTCAGGGTGTGGAAGGTTCACTCGACGAATATCTCCATGGCCAGGACGGTTATCGCTACATCGAGCACAATCGCGCCGGCCAGGAAATCGTCCTCTACCGAGGACAGGAACGAGCGCCGCGCAACGGCTACCAGGTCCATCTGACGGTCGATCTCAACTTGCAGAATATTGTCGAGAACGAGATCGACGCTGCGGTGCGCGAGTATTCGCCGAAGAAGGCCACTATCATTTTGATGCGCCCGCAGACTGGCGAGATCCTCGCAATGGCAAATCGGCCGGCGTTCGATCTCAACCAGCGCTCGCAGGCGAAGCCGGAACAAATGAAGAATCGCGCGATCTGCGACATGATGGAGCCGGGCTCGACGTTCAAAATCGTCACTGCTGCGGCGGCAATTAACGAACACAAGTTCGGCCTCGAATCCTTCATCTTCTGCGAGAAAGGCATTTGGAACTACGGTGGCACGCCGCTCCACGATCATGCCGCGTTCAGCGATCTGAGCGTGAAAGACATTCTGGTGAAGTCGAGCAACATCGGCGCGGCGAAAATGGCGGTCACGCTCGGCGATCAAAAATTCTACGAATACATCCGCCGTTTTGGTTTCGGTGAGCGCACCGGCGTCGAACTTCCCGGCGAAATTCCCGGGCTGATTCGATCGCCATCGTCGTGGAGCAAAATCTCCATCACGCGCATTCCGATGGGCCACGAAATCGGCGTCACGCCATTACAAATGGCAACCGCGATGTGCACGATCGCGAACGGTGGCAAATTAATGACGCCGCGGATCGTTAAATCGATCACGACCGCTGATGGCAAAACCGTCAGCACGCTAAAGCCGATCACCCTTCGGCAAGTCATCACGCCACAAACCGCGAACCAGATCGGAACGGCGCTTCGCGGCGTAGTCAGTGATCGCGGGACGGCCGCGGCGGCTGCGGTTCCTGGTTTCACCATCGCGGGTAAAACCGGCACCGCGCAAAAAGTTGGACCGCATGGCGGTTACGAAAAAGGAAAAGAAGTCGTTTCGTTCTGCGGTTACTTGCCGGCGGAAAATCCGCAGTTCGTCGGCCTTGTTGTTTTGGACGACGCCCAAACCAAACCTGAACAAAATTACGGTGGCACCGTGGCCGGTCCGATATTTTCACGCATCGCCGAAAAGGCGGCGCGTTATCTCGATCTTGAGCCGCATGAGGAGATCCGCAAAGCCGTGCCTGTGGAGCGAGTTGCCTTAACCAATTCTTCGCGCCATTGACTCCTTGGCCTAAAAATGGCGGACCCTCATGCAGCTCAAAACCCTTCTCCCTTCGATTCCCGTTCGCGAAATCATCGGCCCAGCTGATCGCGCGGTGGAAAGCATCGCGTATGACTCGCGCCGTGTCGAAAGGGATGGGTTATTCGTGGCATTGCGCGGCGAAAAAAGCGATGGTCACGACTTCATCGGTCAGGCCATCGAAAAAGGCGCCACGGTGATTGTCGCCGAGCGCGCTGAGAAAAATTCGCGGACCACTTTCGTCGTCGTCGAGAACACGCGCACGGCGATGGCCGATCTCGCGGCGCGTTTCTACAATTTCCCCGCGCGGAAACTGAAACTCGCCGGCGTCACCGGCACGAACGGAAAAACGACGACCACCTTTCTGATCAAACACATTTGCGAGAAGGCTGGGATGCGCTGCGGCTTGCTTGGGACGGTTCGATACGAAATCGGTGAGCGCGTCTTGCCGGCCTCACGCACAACCCCGGAATCGCTCGACCTCCAGGAATTGCTGGCTCAAATCAGAGACGCGGGATGCAAAGCGGCGGCGATGGAAGTCTCATCGCACGCCTTGGCGCAGGAACGAGCGCGCGATTTGGAATTCGAAGTCGCCGTCTTCACCAACCTCACCCAAGACCATCTCGATTATCACGGCACGATGGAAAATTATTTCGAGGCGAAAGCGAAGTTGTTCGAGCAGCTCGCGCGACAAGACAAAAAGAAAAAACCGGTCGCGGTCATCAACGTCGACGATCGCTACGGCCAGAAGCTGATCGCGAAAATCAAAGATAAAGTTTCGGTCGTGACATTCGGCACGGGAGTCAAAGCCGATTTCCGCGCGTCGAATTATCGGATGGAATTCGGCGGCACGTCTTATCAACTCGACGCGCGTGGCAAAAGTTATTTGGTGCGCGTTCCATTAATCGGAAGATTCAACGTCGCCAACTCACTCGCTGCGCTCGCCGCCGCAAACGCGCTGGGGATCGGTTTGCGCGAAGCCGTCGTTAGCCTCGGGAAATCGCCGCAGGTTCCCGGACGTCTCGAAATGGTGCCGGCAAAACGTCAGTTCCAGGTTTTTGTCGATTATGCGCACACGCCTGATGCGCTGCTCAATGTCTTAAAAACACTGCGCGAGCTCGAGCCACGACGCTTGATTGTCGTTTTCGGTTGCGGCGGAAATCGTGATCGCGAAAAACGGCCACTCATGGGCGCTGTTGCAGATCACAATGCCGATTACGCGATCATTACTTCTGACAATCCGCGCAAAGAAGATCCCGACAAAATCATCGCCGAGATCGAGAAAGGCTTTCACGGCGGCCACTTTGAAAAAATCACCGACCGCGCGGCGGCGATCTCGCGCGCAGTCGAGCTCGCGCAGCCGCGTGACATCGTGCTCATCGCGGGCAAAGGTCACGAGAACTATCAAGAGTTTGCCGATCACACCGTGCCGTTTGAAGACATTCAAGTGGCGCGACGCGCGATCGAAAGTCATCCGGTAGAATTTAAATGAATCCGCTGTCGATCTCACAAATTGCCGATCTTGCGGACGCGAAGCTCGAACAAGGCGCCGGAAAAGTTTCGGTCGAAAGAATCAGCACCGATTCCCGAACCATTAAGAAGGGCGAATTGTTCGTCGCTCTGCGTGGTGAGAATTTCGATGGTCACAAATTTGCCGAAGACGTCGCCAAATCAGGCGCCGCGGGTGCGATCGTCGATCTTAAGTGGAACGGCAAAGCACCGAAGACCTTCGCGATCATTCGAGCGGAAGACACTCTCCTCGCCTACCAAAATCTCGCGGCCAATTATCGAAAATCGCTTCCGATCAAAGTCCTTGGGATCACCGGAAGCAACGGCAAAACGAGCACGAAAGATTTTGCCGCCTCGGTCCTCGGTCGAAAGTTTCGAGTCGCGAAGACGCAGGGCAATTTCAACAACCACGTCGGATTGCCGCGCACGATTTTGGACGCTACGTCCGAGCACGAAGTCGGCGTTTGGGAACTTGGAATGAATCATCCCGGAGAAATTGCCGCGCTTGCGAAGATTGCCGCGCCGGATGCCGCCATCATTACCAACATCGGCGTTGCGCACATTGAATTCATGGGCTCGCGCGACGCGATCGCGACCGAAAAAGGCGCGCTCGCGGAAGCGGTTGGCGCTGAGGGGACCGTGATCTTGAACGCGGACGATCCGTTCAGCAAAAAAATCGCCGAGCGAACCCGCGCTCAAGTGATTCTTGCCGGCACCAGTGAGGGAATGATCCGCGCAATCGACATTCAACAAAGCGCCGACGGTTCCGAATTCACGATCATTGAAGGCGCGCATCGTTGCCGCGCGCAGTTGCCGGTCCCGGGAATTCACATGGTGCAAAACGCGTTGCTCGCAGTCGCGGCCGGCCGCGCGTTCGGTCTTTCGCTCGAGGAAGCGGCGGGCGGTCTGGCGAGCGCTCCGCTGACCAAAGCGCGTTTGCAGATCAAAGAGATCAACGGCGTGCAATTTCTCGACGACAGCTACAACGCGAATCCCGATTCCATGAAAGCGGCACTGCAAACATTGGTCGAACTCGACGCCGACGGAAAAAGAATCGCGGTCCTCGGCGAAATGCGTGAGCTCGGCAAAGAAACACAACGCGGTCACGAGGAGGTTGGAGAATGTGCCGCGTCGCTCGGCGTTGATCACTTAATCGGCATTGGCGAGATGGGCGCAGTCATCGCGCGCGCCGCCGAGAAAGCGGGTCTAAAGGAAAGTTTAGCGGTTGGATCGACATCGGAAGCCGCAGACCGCTTGATCGAGATCGCCGAACCGGGAGATCTCGTACTAATTAAGGGAAGTCGCTTGGCCCGCACTGAAGAAGTCATCGAGCAATTCGCCAAACGAGAAGGCGCGCGCGTATGATGTATTACCTCCATCGCCTCAGCGAGACCTTCGGCGGGTTCAACGTCTTCTTCTACGTCACGTTTCGCGCGGTCGCGGCCGCGATCACGGCATTCGTTCTTTCGTTGTTCTTTGGAAATTTCGTGATCCGAATCTTGACCGCGCTGAAACTTGGACAGCCGATTCGACAAGCATCCGAAGTCCATCGTTTGGCTGATTTGCACGGCGTGAAACAAGGGACGCCAACGATGGGCGGCGTCCTGATCATCGGGACAGTTTTTGTTTCCTGTGTTCTTTGGGCGCGACCCGACAATCGTTTCGTCTGGCTCGCGCTCTTCGCCATGATTTATCTCGGCGCCCTTGGTTTTGCCGATGACTATCTCAAAGTCACGAAAAAGAAATCCGACGGCATCAGCAGCCGGCTGAAATTCGCTTTCCAGGTCGTTCTCGCGGTCATCATCGCGGCGGTTTTTCTCAATAGCCCGCTGATCGAAGTTCAGGCCCGCTCGCTTTGGGTGCCGTTCTTCAAAACACCGGTGATCACGAACATGGGAACCTGGTTCACTGTTGTATTTTTCGTGATTGTCATTGCTGGCGCGTCGAATGCGGTCAATTTGACCGACGGCCTAGACGGACTCGCCGCCGGCTGCACGATCACGGTCGCGTTCGCTTACGCGTTTCTGTCCTACGCCGGCGGCAATTATCGCGTCGCGGAATATCTCTCGGTCCCATTCTATCCCTTCACCGCGGAACTAACGGTGGTTTGCGCGGCGCTCATCGGCGCCGGGTTCGGTTTTCTTTGGTTCAACTGTCATCCCGCGAAAGTTTTTATGGGCGACACGGGCTCGCTCGCGATCGGCGGGTTGATCGGCGTGGTCGCGATCTGCTGCAAACAGGAATTGCTGCTCGTCATCGTCGGCGGCGTGTTCGTGATCGAAGCGGTCTCGGTGATTTTGCAGGTGCTGAGTTTCAAGCTCACCGGCAAACGCATTTTCGTGATGTCGCCGCTCCACCATCACTTCGAGCTCGTCGGCTGGAAGGAAAATACGGTGATCGTGCGATTTTGGATTTTGTCGGGAATTTTCGCGTTGCTCGGGCTGGCGACTTTGAAGTTGAGGTAGAAATTGCGTTACTCGAGTCAAAACGTTGCGGTACTGGGAGCGGGCTTGAGCGGAATGGCCGCCGCGCTCCTGCTCAAGGAGGAAGGCGCGACGGTGACGGTTCTCGACAGCGCGGAGGAATATAAACTCCTCAAGTCGACCATCGATACTCTGCGCGGGCAAAACATTCGTGTCGTTTCCGGCCAGGCGGCGGACAACGATTCCGCCAAATACGATTTCGTAGTCTTGA
>Ga0126380_10000566_pt1 | contig 12601 bp, 8 predicted proteins | sample PanSoiMetPlot_26_FD_92544 | JGI IMG/M metagenome (GOLD analysis project Ga0126380, IMG submission 92544) | Tropical forest soil microbial communities from Panama - MetaG Plot_26 | ecosystem: Environmental > Terrestrial > Soil > Tropical forest > Bulk soil | place: Panama | collected 2016-02-17
CGAAATTTTCGGCAATCGTTTGCCCCATATCTGCGAGCGTTTCTCGTACGCCGAGCTTCGCGCCGTCTCCGCTTTCCGGGGAATAGGCAAGAATCGGCACATATTCCCTTGAGTGATCCGTTGTTTCCCAACGCGGGTCAGGATCGCACCCGTGATCCGCAGTGATCATCAATAGATCACTCGGTCTCAAAAGAGCCAAAAATGGCGCAAGCAGGGCGTCAAACTCCTCCAGTGACTCGGCAAAGCCTTCGATATCCTTACGATGCCCATACAACATGTCGAAATCCACGAGATTGCAGAAAATCAGCCCGGATCCGCGTTCTTTCACTGCCGTGGTCAATTTTTCCATTCCATCCGAATTGGATTTTGTCGTGACGTAATCCTCCACTCCCCGCCCGTTATAAATGTCATGAATTTTTCCAATGCCAAAAACCGGCACTTTCTTCTCAACCAAGACGTCCATCAGCATCGGCTTTGGTGGATCGACGGCATAATCGTGACGCCGCGGCGTACGCACAAAGTGTCCCATTTCGCCTGTAAACGGCCGCGCAATCACGCGACCCACGCGATTCGGCCCATCGAGCAGCTTCCGCGCGATTTCGCACATGCGATACAGCTCGTTGATGGGAATCACGTCCTCATGCGTGGCAATCTGAAAAACACTGTCGCCGGACGTGTACACAATCGGCTTGCCCGTTCGAACGTGTTCTTCGCCCAGCTCTTTAATAATCTCCGTTCCAGAAGCGGGCTTGTTGCCGATTGTTTTGCGCCCGATCTGCCGTTCGAACTCTGCAATCAAGTCGGCAGGGAAGCCGTGCTTGTAAACAGGGAATGCCTGATCGAGCCACACGCCTGCCATTTCCCAATGGCCGGTAGTCGTATCTTTCCCCGGCGAGTGTGTGCGCCCTTTGCCGAAGGCGCCAATCGGGGCTTGCGCTGGCGGCAAATGCGCGAGCGGTTCGATGTTGGCCAAGCCGAGTCGCACCAGCGTCGGAATTTTCAGCGCGCGCGACTCTGCAATATGTCCCAGCGTAGAACGGCCCGCGTCGCCGTAGTCCTCAGCATCCGGCAGTGCGCCGATACCGACGCTGTCCAGGACAACCCAGATCACCCGCGAAAACGGAGCCATTTTCGAACTCTCCGCAAATTCACCGTGCAGCGTAGCACATTCTCCCGTGCCTCGTCCGGCGCGGCACAACCTAGAGCAGCCGTTCCATCCTTTGGCTAAGTCCATTCAGATGTGTTACTTTGCCTCGATCTGAACTATTTTCGTGTCCTTTTGCGTAGTACTTGGTAGAAGAGGTCTGCAATGCCCGACAACGACGGTATGCGTTCCCGGTCCATCGTATTTCCGATTATCTTGATCCTAGTCGGCGGCGTCTTTCTTTATCGCAACTGGCATCCCGCATTTTCGCCATGGCCCATTTTCAAGACCTATTGGCCGCTCATCCTCGTTTTCGTCGGCTTGGGAAAAATGTGGGATGCCTTTCAAGGAGCAAGACAATCTCCCCGTCCGGGCGTTGCAATCGGTTCAACGATCGGAGTCCTGTTGTTCGTTATTGTGATCGTTGTTCTTCTTTGGCGCGGACACGGATTCGCGGATCGCCGGGAGCGTTATCTCGATCACATCAGCGAGATTCGCGACCTGGACGGCGCAACTGCTTTGAACGCCGTCATAGAAATGCCTGCTGGCGAGTTAAATCTGAGTGGGGGCACGTCGCATGCCGTCGAAAGTGATTTCGATTACTCAGCAGCTTGGGCGCGGCCCCACGTGGAGTATCGCGTCTCCTCCGGTACTGGGGATCTAAACATATCGCAAGATAACCATGGTCCGGCACTCGGCCCTGAAGACAACACGTGGTGGCTGCACCTGAACAACCACTTGCCTGTGGACTTGCAAATAAAGATGGGCGCGGGGCAGAACAACCTAAAACTGCGCGATGTAAACCTCAAGCAACTCCGTATAGAAATGGGCGCGGGACAGGTCAATCTCGACATCAGTGGCAATCGCACTGCTGATTTGGATGTCTCAATTCACGGTGGTGTGGGCCAAGCCGTCATTCGCCTGCCAAAGAACATCGGGGTGGCGGTCAACGCGAACGGGGGCATTGGCGCAGTCACCACGCACGGCTTGCGAAAAGAAGGCGGACAATACGTCAACGACGCTTACGGAAAATCCCCGCACACACTTAAAGTCGAAGCGGCTGGTGGCATTGGCAACATAGACCTTTCCGTCGAGCCTTAGCGGCACACGCCTGAAGCTATTTGCTCCAAGTTTTTCTGCGCCGTATACTTTAAAGTTTAGACAGAGTGCGCCGAGCCTTCTGTCTGAGCTTACTCTTGGCTACCAACGAACTCATCACACCCAGCCCAGTCACACGCGCTGATTCGGAATCTCTTCGCGTTCGCGGAGCTCGCACCCACAACCTGAAGAACATTACCGTTGAAATCCCCCACAACGAAATCACTGTCGTCACCGGGGTCAGCGGCTCTGGCAAGTCTTCGCTCGCGTTCGACACAATTTATGCCGAGGGACAGCGCCGCTACGTCGAATCGCTCTCCGCCTACGCCCGACAGTTTCTCGAGCGCATGGAAAAACCCGACGTGGACGAAATCTCCGGCATCGCGCCGGCAGTCGCCATCCGCCAGAAGAACACTACGCGTAATCCGCGTTCGACTGTTGCCACTGCGACTGAAATTTATGACTACTTGCGCTTGCTCTATGCGCGCTGCGGCCAGACTTTCTGCATCAAATGCGGCGCCGAAGTGAAACGCGATTCTCCTGACGAAATCGCGGATCGCGTTCTCGCGCTTCCAGCCGGACGCCGCTTCTTTGTTCTCTACGAACTAAGAATCGCGCCGCCACAGCCTGCCGCCGGCGCCCGTCGGATTTCCAAAAAGAAGCAGAGCGAAGTCCCGCAGGATGCGCTTCGTTCCGCGCTGCTCGATCTGCAACGCCGTGGTTTCAATCGGCTCATCCAAGCCGGCACAGTCCACGAATTTTCCTCGCCGGAAACTCTGCTCGATGTGGACTTCAAAAAACCCGTTTACGTTCTTGTCGATCGCCTTTCCATTGCTCCTGAATCGCGCTCGCGTTTGATTGATTCCATCGAGATCTGCTATCGCGAAGGCCGAGGCGAGGCCATTCTCGAAGTTCTTCCCGACTCTACCGGCGACAAAACGCAGCGCCTCGCCTTCAACGAGCGTTTCGAGTGCAAGAACGACGGCACCGTCTACCAGGTCCCCGAGCCTCGCCTCTTCTCTTTCAACAATCCATACGGCGCTTGCCCGCGCTGCCAGGGCTTCGGCAATACAATTGATTTCGATCTGAATCTCGTTGTGCCTGATCCGAGCAAATCGCTCGACGAAGGCGCCATCGAGCCCTGGACCAAGCCGCGTTATCGCAACCTCGTCGCCGACCTAAAGAAATGGGCGCGCAGTCAGGGCATTCCGACTGCAATCCCGTGGCGCCAACTCACTGCCGAACAAAGGCGCCTCGTTCTCGAAGGCGACCCCGAAAATGATTACGACGGCGTTAAAGGTTTCTTTGCCTGGCTCGAACGCAAGAAATACAAACTGCACGTCCGTGTTTTCTTGAGCCGATACCGCGGCTACGCGACTTGCCCCGATTGTGGCGGCACTCGCCTTCGCGCCGAAGCTCGCGCCGTCCGTGTCGCAGGAAAACCAATCACCGAGGTTTGCAAACTCACTGTAAAGGAAGCGCGAGTTTTCTTTTCCGAATTGCAGCTCTCCGAAGCGCAAAAAGCAGTCGCGGAGAAAATTTTCGAGGAAATTCGCTCGCGCTTGCAATTCCTCGACGAAGTCGGCCTCGACTACCTCGCTCTCGATCGGCTCACCTCCACGCTCTCCGGCGGCGAATCGCAACGCATTCAACTCGCCACGTCTCTCGGCTCCCATCTTGTCGGCGCGCTGTATGTTTTGGATGAACCCTCCATCGGTCTCCATCCGCGGGATACGCAGCGCCTCATTGACATCCTCAAGTCTTTGCGCGACCTCGGCAACACAGTTCTCGTAGTCGAGCATGACCCCGACACTATTCAGTCGGCCGGCCACATCATTGACCTCGGTCCCGGAGCAGGTGAACTTGGCGGGAAATTGCTCTTTGCGGGCAATTACGAACAAATTCTTCACGACCCAAAATCGCTCACGGGGAAATATCTCGGCGGAGAACAGCGAATTCCCGTTCCCAACGTTCGCCACAAGCCTGCCGGCAAATTTCTTCGTATCTTCGGCGCGGCTCTTCACAATCTAAAAAGCGTCGACTTGATGATTCCCCTCAGCACGCTCGCCGTCGTCACCGGCGTCAGCGGCTCTGGCAAATCCACGCTCGTCCATGACGTTCTTTATCGGGCCCTCGCCGCCAAAAAGAATAACCAGAGCGAAAAGGAATTTTGCGACCGCCTTGAAGGCTACCAGCACGTTAAGGAAGTCGTAATCGTGGACCAGTCCCCCATCGGGCGCACACCGCGTTCGAATCCCGCCACCTACATGAAAGCATTCGACGCGATTCGCGAGGTGTTCGCGGATACGCCCGACGCAAAGCGCCGCGGCTACACTGCCGGTCATTTTTCCTTCAACGTTCCCGGTGGACGCTGCGAGACTTGCCAGGGCGATGGCACCGTCACTGTCGAAATGCAGTTCCTTGCCGATGTCGAGCTCATCTGTGAAGAGTGCCGCGGCACGCGCTACAAATCGAGCGTTCTCGAAGTTCATTATCACGGTAAAAGCGTCCACGACGTTCTGCAGATGACCGTTCGCGAAGCGCTCGCGTTTTTCGTGAATGTCCCAAAGGTCACTTCAAAACTGAAAGTCCTCAACGAAATCGGCCTCGGCTATCTCCGTCTCGGCCAGTCCGGTACGACGCTCTCCGGCGGGGAAGCCCAGCGACTCAAACTCGCTTCGCACCTTACGCGCACGGAAAATGCCGGTGTCCTTTATATTCTAGACGAACCGACCACCGGCCTTCATTTCGACGATATCGCCAAACTTCTCGCGGCGTTTCGCAAGCTCCTCGAATCTGGTGCTTCGCTCCTCGTCATCGAACATAATCTAGACGTCATCAAATCCGCAGATTGGCTTATTGACCTTGGTCCCGAGGGGGGCGATCTCGGCGGAAGAATCGTCGCGACGGGCACGCCAGAACAAGTTGCGCGCAACAATCAGTCCCATACCGGCCGCTACCTCGCCAAAATCCTTTCGGCAAACGGCCACACCCGCCAGCAAAACGGGCAGGCAAAGCGCACCGCAAATAGCGCATCCAATGGAGGAGAATCTTCAGCTAAACTTTCTAACGGAAAGCCCAGCTTGCCGGCAAAATCATGACGCGTCGTTTGTGCCTCTTCGCATTCTGCGCATTGTTCGCAGCAATTCCTCTTCTTGCGCAAGCTTCCCCCGCGACAAAATCAAAATCCTCCACACAAGGCACGCGTCGCACCGTCAACAATCCCCTCAACGAACTCCTCGACCAAGCCCGCGCCGCCATCGATCGCAACGACTTTCAGGCCGCCGTCGCGCCGCTGCAAAAATTCATCGCTGAAAAAGATGATTTCGCCTATGCGCACTTTCAACTTGGCTACGTCTATACCGCTCTGAAGAATTCCAGAGAAGCTCGCGCCGAATACGAAAAAGCCATCGCGCTCGACCCCAAAATGTCGGAAGCGCAGCTCGACCTTGGCATCTTGCTACTCGAGTCCGATCCAGCCGGCGCGGTCGGCCCGCTTTCGAAGGCAGTTGATCTATTACCTACGCAAAGCCGCCCGCGCTTTTTGCTCGGTGCGGCCCAGGAGCGTTCCGGCGACCTGAAATCCGCGGCGCAATCGTTTGAATCTGCTTTGGTTCTCGACCCCAAGGATTTGGATACCACACTCCATCTCGCGCAGCTCTATCTCAATCAGAGCCGCCCGGCCGATGCCGAGAAAAAATTTCGCGCCGCGCTCGGGCTGCAGCCGGAACTACCCGCCGCCCTTCTCGGCCTGGCACAATCTCTGGATCTCCAGAAGAAACCGGAAGCCATCGAGGCTTTTCAAAATTATTTGAAAACGCAACCAAATGATCCCGCCGCCAAGGAGAATCTCGCTCGTTCTCTGGTTGCAAGAGATCAATTTGACGCCGCCGAAGCTCTCCTCGGCCCAGAACAGCCTGGCGTGGCCCCATCCATCGATTCGCTTAAACTCCGCGCCGACATTCAAATCGGCCAGAAAAAATGGGACGCCGCCGTTGCCACGCTGAAACAAGCAGTTACCCTTGCCCCGCAGGACGCCAAACTCCACGGCGGTCTCGGCCGCGTTTATCTTCAGCTTCGCGATTTCAAAAACGCTGAGCTCGAGCTGAAAAACGCGCTTCGCACCGATCAAAACAATCTCGGCTACTGGAAAGACCTCAGCTCTACCTACTACCTGGCAGGGAATTACTCCGCTACTCTCGCCGTCCTCGACGTTATCGCCAAGGTGGAAAAGCCCACTGCGGGCGCTTGGTTCATTCGCGCGCTCTGTTACGATAATCTCCGGCAGACTCAGCCCGCGCTTGACGCTTATCAAAAGTTTTTGGAACTGGATCAGGGTAAGAATCCTGATCAGGTCTGGCAGGCGCAGCAGCGAAGCATCGTTTTGAAAAAGGTTCTTGAAAAAAAGAGGTAACGGTCATGGGGACCGCGGGTCGCGCTCTGGCTTTCGGTGCTTTTTTCCTGCTTTGGTTCGTTCCCGCGCGTGCTACAGGTGTTTCGGACACACTCGAAGAACTTCAACGCCGTTTCGACAATGAATCCGACGGCGTCAACAAAGCAAAAATGCTTAAGCGCCTTGGCGACGCCCAATTTGATAGAGAGCGCGAAGCCGCCAAAGCCGGCGACTACGAAACTGTCGGCTTCGTCATGGAAAAATATCGAGACAACGTCCGCGCCGCCCTGGACGCAGTGAAAAAATCGCGTGGCGATGCGGAGCGTCATCCCTCGGGGTACAAACAGATGGAAATGCACGTCGAATCCGGAATTCGCGAAGTGAATGATCTTCTTGCCGTGGTTCCGGAAGCGTACCGCCCGCCCCTGCAAATTGTGAAATCCGATTTGCTCGCGATGGACCGCGAACTGCTCCGGCTGCTTTTCCCCCGGCGCCCTGGTGAAAAGCCGTTGCCCCCCAAGCAACCGAACACAAACAGTCCGGCGTCTCAGGAGAAAGAGCCATGAGATTTTGCCGCAGAACTGCCATCGCGGCACTTGCCGCATTGTTTTTCACTTGCATCACGCATAGCCAGGGCACACAAAAGGATTACCTCACGGCGCTCGAAGCCGACAAGATTCGTGATGCCGAGACTCCCAACGAAAAAATCAAGCTCTTCATACAATACGCCGACGATCGCCTGAAAAAGTTTCAGTATGAGCTCGATCATCCCTCCGCCAACCGCCATGCGGAAATGCTCAACTATTTGATGAATTCCTACATCGGTTGCGTTGACGACGCCAGCGACCTGATTCAGGAGGGAATCGAAAAACAACAAAACGTCCGCGCCAGCGTGGATCTAATGGCCAAAAAGGCAACAGAGTTTCTGGACATTCTCAAGAAGATTTCGGCGGAAGGAAAAGAAATCGACATTTACAAATTTAATCTCGATGACGCTATAGACGGCACGCAAGACGCCATCAAAGACGCCGAGAAAGCCAAGAAGAATGTCGCGCCCCCTCCCATCCGCAGGCGGAACTAAAACCGTTTCCGTACTTCTCTGTGATCTCTGCGTCCTCTGCGCTCTCTGTGTTTAGAATTTCCTTTCACTAGGTCCGCACATTTCCTGTAACCGCGTGCGATAATCATTTTGTGTTCAGGACCAATCGAAAAAATGATCTTTTTTTTTCCGGAGGTGCCGCGCTCTTTCAGCGCGTTTACACGCGCCTCGGCTGCGAAGGCCGCCCGCCGCGGTTTCACGTGGAATTCTACCCGTACACGAATCTTGTCCTCACTATTCGCCGCCGCGAGGATGCCGTTTACGTTCGCTTCTCCGATTTAATGCGCCAGTGCAGCTTGCCGGTGCTAGAAGGCGCCGCCGCTCTGCTACTTTCTCGCATCTATCGCCGTCGACCGCCCAAATCTCTCACGCAGCCGTATTTCGATTACACTCACTCACTCCGCACTCGCCATCGTATCCAGCGCATGCGCCGCACTCGCGTTCGCCCAGCGGCAACAACTCCGCAAGGCCGCCACTTCGACCTTTCCGGCATATTCGATTCACTCAACAGAAAATATTTTGGCGGAACTCTCTCCCGCCCTCATCTTGGCTGGAGCACTCGCTGCTGGCACCGCCAATTCGGCTGTTTCGATCCTGGGCCCAATCAAATTTTGCTGAACCGCTGCATGGATCATCCGCGTGTGCCGCGATTTGTCGTCGAATACGTCCTTTTTCACGAAATGCTTCACGTGAAGCATCCGACGCGCCGCTCCGGCTGTTCGCTGGTGTCACACTCTCGCGAATTTCGCGCGGATGAGAAACTTTTCCCCGAATTCGAACGCGCCCGCCATTTCCTCGACCACTTAGCTCGCTGATTTCTAGAGCCTCTCGTCCAAACCAACACGCCGGACCAGGTCCTTAAAGCGTGGATCACCCCGAATCGGATCGAAGAGGGGGTGCACTTTCAAGTATTGCATGAGCGGTGACTGTTCTTGATAGGCTCGCTCGAGCCATACAAATGCTTGTTCTTTGTCGCCGAGTCCGAGATAAGGAAAGACAAAAGCAGGAGTAGGAACGTAACCCTTCTGCTGCTTTTGCTTCAACTCATCGAGGATGCGAAGCGCCTCTGCGCGGCGCCCCACATGGGCGTACGCGTTTGCGAGCAAGCCGAGAATGTCCGGGCTGCGCTCGCTTAGCGTCACCGCTTTTTCCAGTTCCGGAATCGCTTCGTCTGCCTTGTTATTTGCGATCAACGCAAACCCCAAGAACCAGTAATTGGAAGCATCGTTTGGATGTACTGCTATACTGCTTCGCAGTTCGCGAATTGCTTCTTCATAGTGGCGCGCATGAAATTGAATCCATCCAATTGTGCCCCCGTCGATAGCGAAAGGATCCATTTCCCGCGCGTGCCGGGCAGTAGCCAACGCCTCCTCCGTACGCCCCTGGCATAGCAGCCAGTTCGAATATACGGAGTGAACGCCGGCATCATTTGGGCTCAACTCGAGCGCTCGCTTGTATTCGGTCTCAGCCTCGCTCCACTTCCATTGTTCCTGGTAAATAGCCGCCAGGAAGACATGTCCTCCAGAGACCGATGGGTCCAATTCCAAAGCCTTTCGCACGGCGCCAATTACTTTGGGCCGCACTTCGTTTGGAGGAGCCCCGCCGATCCCCGGTGTTCCTAACTGATCATACGCTCCCGCCAAGCCCAGGTATGCAGGCGCAAACGTCGGATCCTTTCGAATCGCTTCCTCGAAATAGCCAATGCTTTTCTCCACTCCGGCTCGGCTGTAACCTTCGTTGAACGCACCGACACCCTTCAGGAAGCTTTCATAAACCTCCGGTGCGACTTGACGCGCTGCTGTCAGTCGCTCCCGCTCCGCTCCCGTGATCGTAACCTGAACCTTTTCAGCGATGGCCTGAGCCACCTCGCTCTGCAAACCGAGCACGTCTTTCAATTCACGATCATATGTTTCCGACCAAAAGTGCTCGTCAGTCGCGCCGCGAATCAGCTGCGCGTGCACGCGGATTCGGCCGCCGTCTCGTATCACGGAACCTTCCACAAGCGCATCCACATGCAGAGTCTTGGCAATCTCCGGCGCCGAAAGGCGCGTGTCCTTGAACTGCATGGCCGACGTTCGGGAGGAAACTCGCAATCCGCGAATCATAGACAAGCGCCCAATCAGAGATTCCGTCATCGCGTCCGCAAAATATTCTTGGCCCGGGTCTCCTGAAAGGTTTTTCAACGGGAGCACCGCTAACGACTGGATCTGCTGTTCTGTCGCGCCCACGCGTGTACGCGAACGCCAACCGCCGATGTCCACGCCAACGAGGACCGCGACAAGCGCGAGAACTCCAAGGGCAGCAGAGCCTGCTCGACGGGCGGTCTTCGGGGAAATAAAGGCTTCGGCGGAAGTGGGCGCCGACGTTAATTGCCCGATGAGCGCAGCTGCTTTTTCTGCGTCTTGCGTAGACTCTGGGGACTCGGTGGGATAGATAAAGCGATATCCACGTCGCGGAATCGTTTCAATGTAGCGAGGTTTTTCTGCTGAATCGCCGAGGATATCTCTGATCTTTTTGATCGCAGTGTTCAATCCATGGTCGAAATCCACAAACGTATCCGCGGGCCATACAGCCTGCCTTAATTCTTCTCTCGTTACAATTCTCCCGGAACGCTCCAGCAAGACACGCAGAACTTGGAAAGGCTGGTCCTGCAGACGCAGGCGGTTCCCGCGGTGCCACAGCTCACCCGAAGACAAATCTATTTCGAAGACGCCGAAGCGGAGCCGACCGGAGGTTGGTGAACTGGTTGCCATTTCCGACGTGATACATCCTGCCAACAAGAATTTGCCAGCTACTATATGTCCGAAGAAGCTCGTCAGCAACGCTTCCGGCCGTGCCTTTTCGCTACTTTGTCTGGTCCAGCCCAACGCGGTGGAGCAAATCCTTAAAGCGAGGATCGTCTCGCAACGGATCAAAAAACGGATGCACCTTCGTGAATTGAAGAATGTTCGACTGCTCCTCACAAGCGCGCTCAAGCCAAACGAAGGCCTGTTCCTTGTCGCCGAGTCCTAAATAAGCGTTTATAAACGCGCCAGTTGGAACGTAGCTCGTCTCATTTCGTTTTTTCAGTTCGGCGAGAAGCCGAAGCGCATCGCTGCGTCTTCCGGCAAGCGCATAGGCTCGGATTAGCACACCAATGGCCCCCGGCGCGCGATCTGTAAGTGAAACTGCCTTCTCTAGCTCCGGAATTGCTTCCTCCGGGTTGCCCCTTGCGATCAATGCGAATCCCAAATACCAGTGATTGAACGCATCCTCCGGTCTTATCACCAGCGCTTCACGCAACTCTTGAATAGCCTCGTCGTAGTGCCTCGCCTCAAACAGAATGTACCCGACAGAGGACTTGGCAGCGCCGAGCGGGTCGAGTTCCCGGGCAAGTCGGACCCACCCAACCGCCTCCGCCGTACGCCCCTGGCAAAGCAGCCACAGGGCAAATCCGCGGTTAGCGGCGGCATCGTTTGAGTTCAACTCGAGCGCACGCCTGTATTCAGCTTCTGCCTCCGCCCACTGCCAGCGCCTCTGCAGTACGTGCGCGCGCAGAACATGCGCCTCGGCAATATTTGGATCAATCTCCAGCGCTTTCTGCGCAGCGCCGATTTCTTTTATGCGCGCTTCCGCAGGAGGCGCACCCACAAAAACCGTTCCCAGGCTGTCATACGCGCCTGCCAATCCAACGTACGCCGGTGCAAATGTCGGATCTTTTCGGATGGCTTCCTCAAAATAGGCAATGCTCTGCTCGAGCTCCATTTTGCTGTTGTCCTTCCCAAAGCGCCCCTTTAGATAAATTTCATAAACTTCCGGCGCCACAGAACGCGCTGCCTTGAGTCTGGCGTGCTCTTCTCCAGTGATCGTAACTTCGACTTTTCGCGCAATGGATTGCGCCACGTCGCTTTGCAGAGCCAGCACGTCGTGCAGTTCGCGATCGTAAGTTTCCGACCAGAAATGCTCATCGGTTGAAGCGCGAATGAGTTGGGCGTGGACACGAATCCGGTTGCCGTCGCGAATTACGGAGCCCTCGACAACCGCATCCACGTGCAGAGTCTTGGCAATTTCCGGCACAGAGAGTTGCGTATTCTTGAACTGCATTGACGAAGTGCGAGAAATGACACGCAAATCATGAATTCCAGCGAGGCGCCCGACGAGCGCCTCGGTCATGCCGTCCGCAAGGTATTCCTGCGTCGCGTCACCCGATAGATTTTTCACCGGTAGCACGGCTAGCGATTTGATGGCAGGCTGGCTCAAGTGCTTCGCGTCGTTTGTAACGTACAGCAACAAACCAAAAGCCAGCACCGCGATTGCAGCGATTCCTCCAGCCAGAACTCTCGGGCTAGTCGCAGAGAATCTTTTGCTAGCGATCCGAATGCCTGAATTATTGGGAACGCTCTCTCGTGCGGAACTTGTGTTCGCATTTGCTTCACCCGCGGAGTGAGTAGCGTGCGGTACTTCAGTTATGGACGCCAGGAAGCGATAACCGCGCCGGGGGATCGTCTCTATATACCGGGGCCGCTCGCTCGAATCGCCAAGAACGCCTCGGATTTTCTTGATAGCGGTATTCAAACCATGGTCAAAATCCACGAAAGTATCGGCCGGCCAAAGGATCTGCTTCAGTTCGTCTCGCGTGACGATCTCACCCGGATGTTCCAGCAGCACACGGAGAACATGGAAGGGCTGATCTTGGAGCCGCACTCGGTGGCCGTGCTTCCACACCTCACCCGAACGCAGGTCAATTTCAAAGTCGTCGAAACGGAGCCGACCCGAGGATGGGGCAGTGGTAGCCACTTCAGACCTAAGCGTATGGGGCTTCACTATAAGCCCTAGTGCCGGTCATCGCAATTCCGTTTCAAGGTCTTTGCGAGCGCCGAAGCTCTTC
>Ga0126380_10000567_pt1 | contig 12594 bp, 7 predicted proteins | sample PanSoiMetPlot_26_FD_92544 | JGI IMG/M metagenome (GOLD analysis project Ga0126380, IMG submission 92544) | Tropical forest soil microbial communities from Panama - MetaG Plot_26 | ecosystem: Environmental > Terrestrial > Soil > Tropical forest > Bulk soil | place: Panama | collected 2016-02-17
CGCGACGCCACGGCGAGCGGCCGCAGTTTTCCCGCGCGCAACTGCTCCATGACTTCGTTGTAGTTGGCCAGCACCATGGGCACGTGGCCGCCCACCAGCGCGGTCACGGCCGGCGCGCCGCCCGGGTAGGGCACGTAGGTGAGGTTGATGCCGGCCGCTTGCTTGAACATTTCTCCCGCGATGTGCTGCGTGGTCGCCGGTCCCACCGAAGCGTAGGACAGTTCGCCTGGCCGCGCCTTCGCGGCGTCGACCAGATCCTTGAGCGAGCGCCAGGGCGACGTGTCGTTGACGACCAGCACCTGCGGCGAGTCCACCAGGAAGCACACCGGCTCGAAGGCGATCGGATCGTAGGGCAGGGACGCACGCACGATACCGTTGATGACGAATGAGTTGCTCATCATCAAAAGCGTGGTGCCGTCCGGCGCCGAACGCGCCACCGCCTCGGTACCGATGATGGTGCCGGCGCCCGGACGGTTCTCGATCACGAAGCGCTGCCCTCCTGCCTGCGTGGCCTGCTGGGTGACGATGCGGGCGAGCGTGTCGGCCGAGCCGCCGGGCGGGAACGGCACGATGATGCGGATCGTCTTGTCGCGCAACGCGTCCTGCGCGCCCGCATGGCTCGGGGACAGGATGGCGATCGCAGCGAGGATGACTACGGCAATGATCTTCAAGCGATGATCTCCCATGACATGGCGGCGTCGTAGGGTGGGTTGAGGCGCCGCGCGAGGCGCTGCTTGGAAGCAATGGCCACGCGCGCCGAAACCCACCGTGCGGCGTTTCATCATGGTGGGTTTCGGCGCGACAGGCCGGCGCTTCGGCTCGTTGGCCGAGTTTCGCGCCTCAACCCCCACCCTACGGAGTTCGCGCTTCGGCGTTCTGGATGAAGTAGTCGGGTGGCTCGGGCCCCCACAGCGACAGCGAATCCTCGGGCTTGTGGTAGCCGGCCTCCCACGCCTGCGTCTTCGGGATGTAGTCGATGTCGCAGGAAAATTCGGAGAAGCTGCCCCACGGGTCCTGCACGTAGTGAAAATAGTTCGACCCGAGGACGTGGCGGCCGAGACCCCAGCCCTTGCTGTAGCCCTTGTCGGCCATGCAGGCGGCGCCGAGTCCGATGTCGTCGATCGAGCCGACGTCCCAGCTGCAATGGTGGAAGCCGGGCGCCTCGGACTGGGCGAAGGCGAGCAGATGGTGGTCGCTGCCGTGGATGCCGTGCATGAAGGCGACGAAATCGGAACGGTCGGACAGGCGCAGCCCGAGATTCTCCACATAGAAGGCGATCGAGCGGTCGATGTCGGGCGTGAAGCACAAGACGTGCGACAGCCGGCGCGGGTGCACGGTCCACGCCTTGCTGCGCGGCGGCGCACCGGCCGCGCCTTCCGGGCACGAGTGCCACGGGCCGGAGCGTTTCGCGTCGGGCGACGATTTCGGCGCCACCTTCACCTCGTTGAGGATTCCGTCGGCGTTGCGGAACCAGAATCCGTTGCTGGCGAAGCCGGGCGGCGGATCCAGCAACGTGACCCCGTTGCCCTCCACCCGCGCCTTCAGGGCGGAAAAGTCCTCGGCGTAGCAGCCGAACGAGAGATGGTGGATCTGCTTGCGCGGGCCCTCGATCACGCTGCCCCAGCGGTGATCGTGGCCGAACGTGTGCAGGAGGAGACGCTCGCCGTCCTGGCGCAGGTCAAGGCCGAAATTGGTGTAAAAATGCTCGGCCGGCTTGAGGTCCGGCACTGCCAGCACGAACTGATCGAGCGAATGGACGCCGACCGCATTGCGATCCTGGGTCGGCGGCACATAGCCGCGGATGGCAGTCATACAAGTCTCCCTGGGCTCCGCCTGGTTCGCCCGGAGCCGAACTGCATTTGTAGCAGCAAAACACGCCGCGCAGGCGGAAACTTTGATTTGGCGCAACGAGGCCGGCGCCCAACACTGATGGGACAGTGCCGGGTGGGCCCCGGGCGCGATCAGGGCGACGTCATTGCCCGGCAAGCATCCGGCGCAGTCCACGCCAGCCGCCGTCGTCGCGCACCAGCCGGAACCCGAGGTTGCTCGGCTGCGCGCCGGCTGAGCAGCCGCCGCCGCGCGCATCGCGGATGAAGTCCGGCACGTAGCTGCGGTGGCGGCCGGCCGCGAGGCGAACCCCGCAATTGGTGAGCCTCGCCGCCGGTTCGCCGCGCCCGTCGAGCATGACGCGGGCGAAACAGGTGTCGGTCCATTCCCAGACGTTGCCGGCCATGTCGACGAGGCCATGCTCGTTGGCGCCGAACGTGCCGACCGGCTGCGGCTCTTTGTCATTGCCGTCGTCGCTGCCGACCTCCGCGTCGTAGCGCGCCAGCGCCTGTCGGCCGGGATCCGCGTAGGCGCTGTCCGGCAAGCCATCGTCCCTGAACCGGCTGGCAGCCGCATAGGCCCATTCCTCGTCGCTCGGCAATCGGAACCGGGCCGCGGTGACGCGCGACAGCCAGGACGCATAGGCCTGGGCGTCGCGCCAGCTCACCTTCACGACTGGGCGGTCGGGGGCCGCGTCTCCGTCGACCGGCGGGCACGCGCCATCATCGACGCAGAGCCGGTAATCGGCGGCGGTGACCTGGTGCCGCATGATGGCGAGCGGCCGCGCAATCGTGATGGTCTCGCGCGGCGCCGGCGCTGGCCGGCCGTCGCGGGTGAATTCGCCGCTGGCGCGATAGTCGAATGCGCCAGGGCGCACCTCTACCATGTCGGGCAGCGCCATGCGCGGCGGCGCAGGGCGCCAGCCCGGCGTCGCCGCGAAGATCGCCGCGTGTCCGGCGAAGGCGACCAGGAGCGCGATCATCCAGGCAAGCCGCATGTTGAATCTTCCGCCGATCTCGCACGGCCGCGCGTGGGCGTGGAATCAGCGCCGCTTGTCGACGGTTCCGGTCGACGTGGGCGGAGCGGCCGTCACTTTCGCCTGCGGCGCCATAGGCCCGGGCGCCTGCACCTGGCGCATTAGGTCGTCGCTCCACGTGCCCTCGACCTTGAAATGCGCGGTGGCGCCGAGCTCGACGGCCTCGATCATGTTGTGATTGACGTAGCCATAGATGCCGGGCTGGAGAAATTTGTAGAGGACCGCGCTGGCCGAACCGCCGCGCACGAACCAGGTCTCCACATCGATCTCCGGGCGGTTGCCGAATTTTCCCGTCTCCCACACGAAATCGCCATGGCCGCCGATGATATGCACCCGCGAGTCGCGATCGGGCTGCGAGTGGATGATCAGCACGGTCTCGCCGACCTTCGCCGGCATGGCGTTCTTGCCGGTCAGCGCGCCGACCCGGCCGTTGAACACGACGTGGCTGGGGACGAGCTTGCGCATGAGCTCGAGCGTGTCGGCAAAGGCATCGCCGTGCGACGGGTAGCTCTTGAATTTTCCCGCGCTGTCACGCGGGACATAGAAGTCGTTCTCACCGATGTAATAGACGCGATCGTATTTCAGCGGCTTGCCGGCGCCGTCCCTGAGGCCGTCGCGCGGCAGCACCATCACGGCTCCGCTCATGCCGGACGCGATGTGCCACGGGATCATCGGGCCGCCCGGGATGCAGTGATAGACGAACACGCCGGGGCGCGTCGCCTTCCAGCGCATCACCGCCTGCTCGCCGGGACCGATCAGCGTCAGGTCGCCGCCGCCCGATGCGCCGGTCGCAGCGTGAAAGTCGATGTTGTGCGGCATCGTGTTGGTCTCGGCACTGACCAGCGTCACCTCGACGTAGTCGCCTTCGTGCGCGACGATGAGCGGCGCGGGAATCGACCCGTTGAAGGTCATCGCCTGCAGCCTGGTCCCCTGATCGTCGATGACGATCTCTTTCTCCTCGGCCACTATCCTGACTTCGATGATCTTCGGGCCCTCAATGGTTGCCTGCTCGTGCGGATGCACGAAGGGCGGGGCAACGAGCTCGATCTTCTGCCGTGGCAGCTCGAGGTCCTGCGCCACGGCCGGCGCTGTCCAAACGACGGCGGCGAGCGCCGCCACCATAGCGGTGGGCGTTGTGCTGATCACGGTCATCTCCGGTGTTGAATTACCAACCCTTTTGCACAGCGCCTCGCCATCACTGCGCCAGCCTATACAGCAAACATAATACCATTTGCGTCTGTCAATTTCAAGTTACACGAGTCGATATAACAACCGGCTATACTCAGCAAACGTTCAGGCGTCTGCGGAGTCCAGGCATGTCTTCGCCGCCATCCGGCAACGGGAAAATTCTTTGGGCAGCGCCCCAACTCCAAACAACTTTTAGGAGAATTTCAGACGACATCTTGGGCCTGGGCCGCCGCCGTGTCAGGCTTTTGTCAGACTTGTGGGCAACACCGCCGGGTGGGCAAAACAGGCGCGTGCCAGGACGCGCGCGGTCGCGCCTGATTCCGACGGGTGGCGCATCATGAGCGCTCTCGCGACAGAGCGTGCAACCGATCGCTGGATGTCGCGTGGACGCGGGCGTGCCCGGCACCGCCGCCGACGGTTCGCCGCAACGGTGATAACATACGCCGATCGGGCTGACGGGTTCACATGTCAACAAGCTCGACAACGGGAGGACATCATGGACCGCCGCGATTTTCTGCAATCCACGCTCGCCGCCACTGCCGGCGCCGCGAGTGCCGGCGCGACCGGCGCTGCCGCCTCCGTGACCGACGGCGAACCGCCGATGCGCCTGGCCCAGGCCGGCGCCGCGTCGGTGCCGGCCGGCGTGGCGGAAGCGGCACATCACGGCCCCGTCACCCGGCGTTGGGTCGAGCAGCGCTGGCTGCTCGACAATGTCATCCAGGCGAACGGCATCGACTGGGACCAGCCGCGCTCGATCTATTGGAACGTACCGTGCGGCATGGAGGCGGCCGCCGATTTCGCCGCCATCCGCCAGCGGGTGAAGAAATATGCCGATTGCTCGCCCGCCTTCGAGGCGGCGGCGCGGCGGCGCGAAGCGAAGGCGCAGGCTGCCGAGGCGGCCAACGAACTCGTCACGGCGCGCGAAAACTATTTCATGGCGGCGATCCACTGGGGCGCCGCGCAGTGGCCGATCGACACGAACAACGAGCAGAACCTCGGCTACAACAAGAAGAAGCGCGAGTGCTTTTCCAGCTATGCCCGGCTCGCCGATCATCGCGTCGAGCCGGTGTGGATCCCGCTGGGCGGCCAGGCGTTGCCGGCCTGGTTTCACCTGCCGCCCGGCTATGCCGGCGGCCGCATCCCGGTGGTGATGTTCGTTCCCGGCATGGACAGCTTCAAGGAAGCCAGCGTGTGGATGTACGGCGATCCCTACCTGAGCCGCGGCTTCGCCGTGCTGGCGATGGAGGGACCGGGCCAATACGAATGCCCGACGCTCGGCATCTACATGAGCATGGAAGGCTGGGAGCAGACCGGCAAGGCGTGCATGGACTGGCTGGTGCAGCGGCCGGAGGTCGATCCCGAACGCATCGCCATTTCGGGCCGCAGCTTTGGATCGTTCGCCGGCACGATCGCGGCGTCGGGCGAGCCGCGCTACCGCGCCTGCGCGGTCAGCGCCACCTGCCACGAGCCCGGCTGGCACACGATCTTCCAGGAGGCGTCGCCCACGTTCAAGATGCGCTTCATGTACATGGCCAATTACACCGACGAGGCGAAGTTCGACGAGTTCCGCAAGACGCTCACGTGGGAGGGCCGCGCGGAGAAGATCCACATGCCGTACCTGTGCGTCGCGGGGGAGTTCGACGAACTGAGCCCGCTGCACAACACCGAGCGGTTGCTCAAGGCGGTGCAGGGGCCGAAGCGCTTCGTCGTGTATCAGGAGGCGCGCCACGCCACCGCCGGCGTTGCCTCCACCAGCCTCGGACCCTTCCTGCCGGCGCTGGTCGCCGACTGGATCGCGGCGCGCTTCCGCGGCGAGACGTTCGCCAGCGAACGTTGGTTCGTCGACTCGACCGGACGGATCACGAAGATGCCGTTGTAAGTAGGAAGACGCTCAGGTTCTGCTGCGTTACATGCCTTTTCTCTGGCCGGCAGGACACTCCATCCCATCCCCCCGAGGAGGGAGTGTGCCGAGCGAAGTGACTGGCGTGAAATGAGCCGGGTTGCGCCAAAACCCTCCCTGTGGCCTCGCCAGTCAAAGACCAGCGTCGGCCACCTCCCTTCGGGGAGGGATGGAGCAAGTTGCGCCTTGGATTAGTTGGGGTCGTAGGCCTCGTTCACATTGACCCCCTCGTGCGGTCCGCCGCCGCCGGCCACGTTGGATCCGCTGACCGCATACATCTTGCCTGCAATCTCGCCGACCGCGAGGCCGTGACGCGGCGTCGGCATTGGCGGCAGGCGCTGCCATGAATTGGTCTTGGGATCGAAGGCCTCGTGGGTCCGGTAGGTACCGACCAAGTCGTTGAGGTAGGCCTCGCCCCCGAGCACGTGCATCTTGCCGTTCAGCACCGCCGTGCCAATGCCGCTGCGCGGGGTTGGCATACCCAGCGCCGATGACCAGGTGTTCTTGACGATGTCATAAACCTCGTTGGTGCTCACGTTGTTCGAAAGACCGATGATGAATGTCGACCCGATCCGCCCGCCCACCACGTATATCTTGCCGTCGATAAGCGACGCTCCATGATGATTGCGCGCCGTCAGCATCGGCGCGGCGGACGACCATGAACCAGCGGCGGTTTCGAACACTTCATTGATGGCCACGTTCTCTACCGGAACATTCGGCCGCAGTTCCTCGGTCGAGTAGCTTGGATTCCTGGCGCCACCGATCGCGTAGATCTTGGTTCCGTCCGCCGTTGCGGTCAGCCCGCCGCGCGCCGTCGGCACGTCCGGTCCCTTCGACCAGCGGCTCTCCTGGATATCGTAGATCCAGAGCGATTTGCTCGGCACCCAGGCGGGCAATCCGGTCGGCGGCCGCGCGATCGTAAAACCGCCAACCGAATACAGCTTGCCGCCGACGGCCGCGAATCCGGGATGATGAATGCCCTCCGGAATGTTGGGCAACCTGGTCCATTCGTTGGTCGCCGGGTCGAAGCTCCACAGCATCTGTTTCGGTTGCCAACCCGGGAAGATGCCGAGGCCGCCGAGCACGTAAAGCTTTCCGCCAGCGGTGGTCCCGTAAACCTCCTCTTCGCCCTGCGGGATTGGCTTGAGCGAAGTCCATCGGCCTTGAGCCAAGGCGGGGCCGGCCAACAGCACACCTGCCATGACCGCGATCACCGTCTTCATTGCAGATCCCATGGAAACCCTCCCCTGTATTCTCATCTCATGCTCGGGCCCTTCCAACAGCCGTGTCAAGCGATGCCCAGGCGCGCACAGCGACGCGCACCGCGACGCAATGCAAGCTTTATTTGCGTCACGGGCGAGCCCAATCATTTCGATGTGCGAGCAGAGCGATCGACGTGCCTCTTGCTTTTGCCGTGGCCCAAGCCAGGACTATGATCCGACCGCACTGTGGCCAAAGGGACAGACATGGGGCGCTTGCAGGGGAAGGTGGCGATTGTAACGGGGGCCGGCGGCGGCATCGGAGCGGCAATCTGCCGGCTCTTCGCCCTCGAGGGCGCGGCCATGGTGGGCGTCGATATTGATGCCGATGCGCTTGAACGGGTGGCAGCGTCAGTGCTTGCGACTGGCGGACGGGTGTCGACGCTTTCGGCCGATGTCGCCGAGGAAGCGACGGCCGAAATCGCTGTTGCACGCGCGCGCGATGAGTTCGGCCGTCTCGACGTGCTTGTATCGAATGCCGTCTACGATCTGCCGCATGCGCCGCTCACCGCCATTTCTGCCGCCGATTGGCGCCGCACCATGGCGGTCAATCTCGACAGCGCGTTTTTGCTGTCCAAGCATGCGATTCCGGTAATTGCCGCCCAAGGAGGCGGTAGCATCATCTTGATGGCCTCGCAGCTCGGGCGCGTGGCACGTCCGGGACGGCCTTGGTACTGTGCCGCCAAAGGCGCGCTGATCCAGCTCGCCAAGGCCATGGCCCTCGACCACGCCGGCCAGAACATACGCGTCAACAGCCTGTCGCCGGGGCCCGTGGCGACGGATCGCTATATGCGCAACTTCGACACGCTCGAAGCCGCCAGGGCCTCTCACCGCACGCTCATTGGCCGGCTCGGGATACCGGAGGAAATCGCGGCGGGTGCCGTGTTCCTTGCGAGCGATGAGTCCGCCTTCATGACGGGGGCTGACCTGTTGATCGACGGCGGCTACACGGCCGTCTAGCAACTTATTCGGCTGGCACCTTTTCAGCCCTGGCGCGTTATTCAAGCCAAAATGACATTCACATTCCCTCTATGACGTTCTCCGCATTCGATCGCAGGTGGGCCGCGCGGCGCGGGGCTTCGATACTCTGCATCGCGCTGATCGCCGCGACCTGCCTCGTGTCCGCCGCCGGGGCGGCCGAGGCTCACGCCAAGGGATCCGAGGCGATCCTGCTCACCCAGATTCTGCTGCTGATCTTCTTCGGCGGGCTGCTCGGCGAGCTGATGCTGCGCATCGGGCAGCCCGCCGTGATGGGCCAACTGCTCGCCGGCCTCATCCTCGGCCCGTCGGTTCTCGGCATGCTGTGGCCGCACGCGCATCATCTGATCTTTCCCGGCACGCCCGAGCAGCGCAGCATGATCGAAGGGGTGGCACAGTTCGGCATCCTCATGCTGCTGCTGCTGGCCGGGATGGAAACCGAGCTGGCGCTGGTACGCAACGTTCGCCATGCCGCGGTGAGCGCCTCGCTCGGCGGCATCGCGGTGCCGTTTGCGTGCGGATTCGCGCTCGGGCAGTTCCTGCCCGACGCGCTGCTGCCCGACCCGGGGCAGCGCCTGATCACGTCGCTGTTCCTCGGCACGGCGCTGTCGATCTCGTCGGTGAAGATCGTCGCTACCGTGGTGCGCGAGATGGGCTTCGTCCGCCGCAACGTCGGGCAAGTGATCCTCGCGTCGGCGATCGTCGACGACACGATCGGCTGGATCATCATCGCCATCACGCTGAGCCTGGCGGCGCACGGCACGCTCGACTGGCTGTCGCTGGCGCAAGGCGTGCTCGGCACGCTCGCATTCCTAACCCTCGCCTTCACGTTCGGCCGTCGCGCGGTGTTCAAGATGATCCAGTGGACGAACGATCATTTTCGCGGCGAGGCGGCGGTGATCGCGGTGATTCTTTTCATCATGGGAAGCTTCGCCCTGATCACCCATGCGATCGGCGTGCACACCGTGCTGGGCGCCTTCGTGGCCGGCATCCTGGTCGGCGAGTCGCCGATCCTCACGCGCCAGATCGACGAGCAGCTGCGCGGCCTGGTGGCGGGATTGTTCATGCCTGTGTTCTTCGGGCTGGCCGGCTTGAGCGCCGACCTCACGGTGCTCAAGACCGGCGAGCTGGCGATGCTGGCGGCGGCGCTGGTGCTGATCGCCACCATCGGCAAGACCGGGGGCGCGTTCGTCGGCGGCTATTTCGGCGGACTGACGCGCAAGGAATCGGTGGCGCTCGCCGCCGGCATGAATGCGCGCGGCTCGACCGAAGTCATCGTGGCGTCGATCGGGCTGTCCATGGGCGTGCTGAGCCAGAGCCTGTTCACCATGATCGTCGCCATGGCGGTGATCACCACGCTGGCGATGCCGCCGACCCTGCGCTGGGCGCTGCAGCGCCTGCCGCTGCGGAAGGAGGAGCAGCGGCGGCTCGATCGCGAGGCGTTCGAGGAGCAAGGTTTCATCTCCAACCTCGAGCGCATTCTCGTTGCGGCCGACGACAGCCCCAATGGCGTGCTGGCGGCGCGCATCGCCGGGCTCATTGCCGGGTCGCGCGGCCTGCTGGTGACGGTGCTCAAGGTGGCGGCCGGCAAGGCGGCGGCGGCTCGGGAGGCGGGCGAGGGCGAAGAGGATCCGGTCGTCGAGGCGCTGTCGCAGTCGGCTGACAGCGCTGCACCGAAAGACGGGCCGCGTGCCGACGTCGACGTGGTCCAGCCCAAAGCCGACACGTCGTTCGCCGAGGCGGTGGAAGACGAGGCGCGCAAGGGCTACGACATGATGATCGTCGGCGTCGATCCGGCGATGGCGCCGAAAGGCGGCTTCCACCCCGTCGTGTCGGAGATCGCCCGCGTGTTCCCGGGCTCCCTCGCCGTGGTGGCGGCACGCGGACCGCACCATCGCGATCCGCAGGGAGCCACCATCGACGTGCTCGTTCCGGTCACCGGCACCGAGATCTCACGCCGTGGCGCCGAGGTGGCGTTGGCCATCGCCAAGACGGCGGGATCGCCGCTGATGGTGCTCTCCGTCCTGCCGCCCAGCGCCGGGATCGAGCGCGAGCGCCTCGCCACCGCTCGCCGCGACGCCGCCGAAGCCGTCAAGGAGATCAAGGCGATCGCCGACGCTTACGAGCTGCCGATCAAGTCGGCGATCCGCACGGACATTTCCGCCGCGGATGCCATCCTGCGGCAGGCGCGCCGCGGCCGGCATGACCTGATCGTGCTCGGGGTGAGCCGGCGACCTGGCAAGGCGCTGTCGTTCGGCGAACTGGCCACCGCGCTGCTCGAAAGCTCCGACCGCTCGCTGATGTTCGTCGCGCCACTGCCGGCGCCGACGGCGCGCCGCAGCGCCGAGGGCGCCGGTGCGGCCGGATCCGAACGAGCCGGCGAGGCGTAGCGGCGCGGCAACGCACTATCGACATCGCATCGCGTCTCTCGCGGCGATAGCGCGGCAGGACGTGCGGCCGGACGCGGAGGACAAGCCGCGGACGTCGCTGGTGAACCTCGTCATGCGCCATTTGGGCATCGGGTGAGGCGGCTCACTCCGCCGCCTGCACGTCGGCCGCGTCGATGAAGCCGCCGGACTGGCGCCGCCACAGCGCGGCGTAATGGCCGCCGAGGCGCAGCAGCTGCTCGTGCGTGCCCTGCTCCACGATCCGGCCGTGATCGAGGACGATCAGCCGATCCATCTGGGCGATGGTGGAGAGGCGGTGCGCGATGGCGATCACGGTCTTACCCGCCATCAGCGTGCCGAGGCTCGCCTGGATCGCCGCCTCGACCTCGCTATCGAGCGCCGAGGTCGCTTCGTCGAGCACCAGGATCGGCGCGTTCTTGAGGATGACGCGCGCGATCGCGACGCGCTGGCGCTGGCCGCCCGACAGTTTTACGCCGCGCTCGCCCACATGCGCGTCATAGCCGCGGCGGCCCTTCCAGTCCTCGAGGTCGAGGATGAAGTCGTGCGCATGGGCGAGTTTTGCGGCCGCCATTACCTCGTCGTCGTTGGCGCCGGGACAGCCGTAGCGGACGTTGTCGCGGATCGAGCGATGCAGCAGCGAGGTGTCCTGGGTCACCACCGAGATCTGCGCGCGCAACGATTCCTGGGTGGCGCGGGCGATGTCCTGGCCGTCGATCAGGATGCGTCCGTCCTCCACGTCGAAGAAACGCAGCAACAGGTTGATGACCGTCGACTTGCCGGCACCCGAGCGGCCGACCAGCCCGATCTTCTCGCCCGGCTGCACATGGAGCGTGAAGCCGTCGAGCACCCCGGTCTCGCGGCCGTAGCCGAAGCGCACCGCCTCGAAGTCGATGCGCCCCTTGGCAACGGCGATCGGCGTCGCGCCGGCGCGGTCGACGAGCTGCAGCGGCTGAGCGATGGACAACATGCCTTCCTGCACCACGCCGATCTCCTCGAAAATCTCGGTGACCGAGAAGGCGACCCAGCGCGACATGTTGGTGAGCTGGAAGGTCAGCGGCAGCACCATGGCGATGGCGCCGACCTGCACGGCGCCGTTGAGCCACAGCGCCAGCGCGATGGCGCCTGCGCCGGCGACCAGGAAGGCGTTGAGCAGCGCCAGCAGCGTGCCGAACGCGGTGATCAGGCGTTGCTGGGCGAGGAATCTGCCGGTGTGGAACTCGACCGCGTCGCGCACGTAGGCGTCCTCTTCGCGCGGGCGCGCGAACAGTTTCAGCGTGACGATATTGGTGTAGCTGTCGACGATGCGGCCCATCAGCGCCGAGCGCGCCTCCGACGTGACCTTCGAGCGGTCGCGCATGCGTGGCACGAAGTAGGCGAGCAGGCTGACATAGCCGGCAACCCACAGCAGGATCGGGGTGGTCAGCCACCAGTCGGCGGCGGCCGTCATGATCACGGCGGCGGTGCCGTACACGATCACGTACCAGATGGCGGTGACCGACGCGACCAGGCTCTCGCGCAGCGCCGGCCCGGTCTGCATGACGCGGTTGGAGATGCGGCCGGCGAAGTCGTTCTGGAAGAACGCCCAGCTCTGTCGCACCACGTGCCAGTGGCTCTGCCAGCGGATGAGGTTGGTGAACGGTCCGGCGATCGCCTGGTTGGTGACGAGATAGCGGGCGAGCACGATGCCCGGCCGCGCCACCAGCACGACGGCCGCCATGGCGGCGAGCCACGGCCAGGTCTGGGCGAGAAAACGCTCGGCCGGAACCGACGTCACCAGCGTGACGATATGACCGATGAACCAGGGGATCGCGGTGTCGAGCAGCGCCACGACCAGCTCGATCACGAACAGGGCGATGAACAGCCCCCTGGCCTGGCGCGCAAAGTGCCAATAGAACGCCAGCAGCCCGCCCGGCGGCTCGGGATTCTCGGGCAGGCTGGTCGGCGCCAGGCTTTTCTCGAACAGCGAAAACATCGTCTCCCGCCAAGCGGAAAAGTGCC
>Ga0126380_10000568_pt1 | contig 12592 bp, 17 predicted proteins | sample PanSoiMetPlot_26_FD_92544 | JGI IMG/M metagenome (GOLD analysis project Ga0126380, IMG submission 92544) | Tropical forest soil microbial communities from Panama - MetaG Plot_26 | ecosystem: Environmental > Terrestrial > Soil > Tropical forest > Bulk soil | place: Panama | collected 2016-02-17
CGCCCGTCAAGCCGGCGGCACCGCCCGCGAGGCCGGCGCCACCGCCGCCGGCGGCTCCGCGGCCGCCCGCGCCTCGAGCCGAGGCAACGCCCGCCGAGGCGCCGCCGCTCCTCGCCGCCGCCGCCCCGCCGAGCTCGCCGCTATTTCAATTCCCGTGGCAAACGCCCGCGGCGGCTCCCGTGGCGGCGCCCGGGCCCGTCATGGTGGCTCGCGCCGAGCCGCCCCCGTATGAGCTCGTGCCGGGTAGCGAATTGGGCGGCGTCGCGAGCGGCGCCCCGCCGGCGCCCGCCGAGCAACGCGGCCCGACGCCGCCGCCGACCCCGCCCGCTCCCGCCACCATTGTGCCATTTGCGCAAGAGGCGCCGGGGCAACCGGCGCCCCGCGCCGGCGTGTCGCCGGGCGGCTTGCCGCCGGGCACGCAGGAATTTACGCAAACCGAGCCGCTCCCGGGCGATAAGGGCGGCTCGATAACCACAACCGGCAAAACGCCCGAGGCGCTCGATTACGAGCGGCGGCAAGCGGAGATCCAAAAAGACGTTGACCGCAAGTTTGGGAAGATTCCCGAGGCAAAGGACGTGCAAGCCGCGCTTATGGTGCGCTCGCCGATAGATGCGCTCTTAACCGCATATCCCAACCCTGAGGACCGCGGCGCGTATCTCGGGTATGTCGAGCCATACTTGCGGCAATTTTGGGGGAATGATCCGCGCTACCAACATTTTCTTTCACTGAACGACGAGATACGTAGCGCGATGATTGCCGCGGGCTCACCGAAAGACGCGCTCGACGCGCTCCCGACCGGCATGGAAACAACGTCGGGCGAGTATGAAGCGAAATTGCGCTCGGCGGCGGATACCGCCGACCGTATGATTGCCGGGCAAACCGCGCTCGCGAATATGCATACAAGCGACTTGTCGGCGCCCGAGAAAATGCAAAGGTTGCTGCAAAACATGAGCGGCCCGGGCGCCGTGCATTACGGGCCGTACCCATGGACGGACCAGCAAGCGCAATCGACCACAACGAGCGCGCCGCCGACCTCGACCACGAGCCCGTTTCTCGTTGACCGCTTGATTACCGTGCAACCGCGGGCGCAGTAATGGCGGAGGATCAGCAATTTTACCGTCAATTTTTGCAATCGACCGGCCCCGACGGCTCGCAAACCATTCGCGAGGTAGTGTCGCCGAATCTGCTTGACGCCGACGCCGCGGCGGCGGCGGAGAAACAAGCGGGCCGCACGTTTTCGGGTTTCGTCGCGCCCGAGAAAATGGCGGGCGTCGCGCGTGCGACGGCGCAACCGCCGACGCCGCCCGAGCCGACGGTGCCGCCGTTGCCCTCCGAGGTCGTGCCGACGTCGGGCATCGTGCCGACGAGCGTCGGGGCGACGCCGCGGCGGTTTACCGACCCGGCGGAAGCAATCCGCGCCGCCATGCCCGGCGCCCCGGTCGCGGCGCCCGGGAGCTCGCCGTGGCTGAATCTCATTCCGCCCGCGCTCGCGGCGGTGGGGCCGACGGCGCTCGCGATTGCACAACCCGAAATTGGCATTCCCCTTTGGATTGCCCAAGCGGCGACCGCCGGGCTTGGCATGGGCGGGGGCGAGGCCATTCGCGAGAAAGCCGCGGGCGAGGAGCTCTCGCCGTCCAATATCGCCGAGGCCACCGCCCTCGGCGCGGGTACCGAGGCCGGCATGCAAACAGTCGGGATCCCGCTTGCGACGCGGGCTGTTCACGCCGCCGGCGGCCGGATCGTGCCGACGCTCGGCGCCGTCGAGGAGCTCGGGCCCGTGCTCTCGCAAACCGACGCGGCCGCCACCGCGGCGCCGACGGTTAGCGACCTTGCGAGCACGGGCGCCAACGCGGCCCGGAGCGCCACCGAGCCCGCCTTTAAGGCCGCCCGGGTTGCGGGGGCGGGGCTCCCGGTATCGACGGCCGGGCTCGAGCCGTATGCGACGGCCGCCAGCAACGCGGTAACGCGGGCCGGTGCTACGCCCAACCAAGTCACGGAATTTGGCACGGTCATAAAACCCATGGTCGGCGACGCGCCGACCAATTACGTGGAACTCGCCGGGCGCGAGCGCCAGCTTGAGAATTGGGTTAGCGGCATGCGCGCCCAAGGGGCGCCGCCGGGCGACGTCGCGGCCGTCGAGCAATTGCACGGCGCGGTCGGGAGCCAACTTGACGCCGCCGCCGCGGGCACGCCGGCGGCCCCGATGCGCGCGCAATATGTGGCGGTACAAGGCGAAAGCCTCCCGACCCGTTACGGGCTCTCCAATCTCCAAAGCAACGCCGTCGACCTCGCGGCGCCGGCTAACCGCCCCGCGTTCCAAACGGTCGTGGCGCAAGCGAGTGAGGCCGACCGACCCGCGCTTGCCGCCGCATGGGTCGACTCCGCCCGGCAAGCGGCGGCGCAATCGGGCAACCCCGTTACCTACATGCGCGCGGCATACGACGCGCTCGGGGCCGACACGCAAACCGCCCTCTTTGGCTCGCAAAAGGGCGCCTTTGAGCACGTCTTGCAAACCGCGTGGGGCGGTACGCCGGGCGAGATCGCGCACGTCGCCGCCTCCGCCGGGGGTTTCGGCGGCGGCGGCGCCGGGGCGAAAGCGCTCGGGCTCGCCCATCTACCGGGCGCCATGACGGCGCGGGCGGTATCCGACGCCGCCACGCCGTTTTTTGCGCGCGGGGCGCTTATGAATCCGCCCGTCGCGGCGTTTGGGGGGAACGTGTCGCGTGCTGCGGGCGTGGCGGGGCCGGCGGTGGTCCGTTTTGGGGGACAAGCGGTTGCGGAGCGTGGTCAGCAAGCGGGCTTGCCGACGTTCTAGGCTCCCCCCGCGCCGCGCGGGCGACGTCGGCAAACCGAGGATCTCGCTCCGCCGCGCGCACGAGCTCTTTAAGCGACGGCGGCGGGAATAGCGCCTTAATCACGTACCCGACGAGCGCGACGATTCCGAGGCCGATGAGCCACGAGAGCATGATACCAGAAGACGTTACCTGTAACGCTAACGGGTCGGCAAGAGCCTAATCACCCTCCCGGGTCGCCTCGCGGTAGAGCTCTCGGAGGTCCTCGCGTAACGCGTCCAGGTGCCGCCCGACCCGCGCCACAATGCGGCATGCGAGGTCGGGCGCCAGGGCCGCCCGCCGGCCCCCACACGTATCCATGAGCCACTCCGTGAGGTCGCCGAGGCTAATGCGGCCGTCGAGGTACGCCGCGAGGGCCCCCCGCACGACGAGCTCGGGCACGGGCCGCGGCATATCATCCTGCGCCATGCTCGCCCCCTTGCCGCACGCGCCACGCGGCGACCCGGCACTTGGCGGTACAGTAGCGCGCCGTTGTGCGGGCGGGCTGGAATCGGTCGCGGCAGTGCGCGCAGAGTTTCGTCATACCCTGTAACGGATTCCGTGCCCGCTGTACGCTACGCGCGACCCGGGGGGCATCCTGAGTCATGCCGCCCCCTGCGTACGCTTTCTAGCCGTAACTGGGGCCCTTCCCGTGCCGCTCTCGTCGCCGCCCGTGCCGCGGCGACGCCGCAAATACGTCGCGAGGGCGTCGCCGACCCACTCGCGCACCGTGACGTCCTCGGCGAGCGCCGCGACCTTGACTGCGCGATGCAAGCCGCGCGGAACCCGAGTCGCGAGCTGCACCAGGCTACGGTCGAAGGTCACTCGAGCCATGGGCGGCTCCTTCCATGCGGGTCGCCGCGAGGTAGGCGGCGAGCAAGAGAGCCTCGGCGGCGCCCTCCTCGGCGGGCGCAATCGGGCCGACAAACGGGAAACGCTCTTGCGCGCGGAGCCGCGAGGCCGCCTTGACGGCGCCGAGGAGCCCGGCGTGCGCTTTCCAGGCTTGCGGCGTGACGACGTGATACGCGACCCGGGCCGACACGAGGAGCCCGAGCCACAAGCCAAAGCCGACGCCCGTGCGATAGCTCGAGGCGACCCCTTGCCCGGGCCGGGCGCCTTGCGCCTCGAGGCCGACGGCCACGCTATGAATCGGCACGGGTCGGCCGTCGATCGCCCGGGCGAGGAGCTCGCGCATGGCCGCCGGGTCGTAGTCGAGGCGCCGCTTGCGGTTGCGCAGCACCTCGACCCGCGGCGTGCGGTGGAGCTCGGCGGCGAAGGGCACGCCGTGCGCGTCGAGGTCTAAGACCGCAAGGCCGCCCAAGGCGCCCGGGTCGATTCCGATAACCCGCCTCATGGGCGGCCGTAGCGCGGGCAGATAAGCGCATGGCGCCACCACCGCCCGCACCGCCCGCAGTAGAGCCCGAGGAGCACGGCCAAGGCCCGCCACCGCGACGGGCGGCGGAGCTCGACGAGGACAACCGGCCTCGAGCCGTTGACGCGGAGGAGGTTCATCCGTCCTCGCCCGGCTCGCGGGTCGTGATCCCGAGGGCCGCGAGGACCCGCGCCGCCCCCGGGCCGGCCCCCTCGAGCAACGCCCGCTCTCGCTCGCGCGTGAGGGCGGGCCCGCCCTCGAGCCACCGTTGCCACGTCTCTTGCCGCTCGCGCACCGTGCCCGGGTGCCGCTCCATGCGGCACGCCCGCTCCCATTCGCGCGCGAAGGTCGGCCACGCCGAGCCGGTCGGATGCCGGCGCTCCCATGCCTCGAGCGCGTCGAGGACCAACCGCTGCACCCGGAGGAGGCTCATAGGTGCTTCAAGAGCTCCCGCGTGGCTTCGACGGTCGTTTGCACCCGGCCGGCCTCCCGCCGCGTGTGCGGGCGCCGCGGCTCGTCCTCCCATTGCCGTTGCCGCAGAAACCTCGCCGGGTCCTCGACGAAGCCCTCGCCCCACGCCTCGCTCCCCTTCCACCGCTCGAGGCCGGCGAGCACGGCCTCAAGGTGCCGCGCCCCGTCGACGGCCTTCCACGCCCGGGCCGCGTCGGGCTTGTGACGCTTCTTGGGGTAGGCCGACCAGAAGCGGTCAAAGCCTAATTCGGTTGGGCGCGGCGACGTCGCGTCGCCGTGAGTTACCGAAGGTAACGATATCTGAGATCCGGGTACGGGTACGGGAACGGGATGGCCCGTTACAGGGGCGTTAGTAACGCCGTTACAGGGGGCGTTACATGGGGGGGTGATACGGGCACGTGCTCGCCGCTTGCGGTGGCGCTCGACCCGGAGCCGGGTCGCCGCCCGGTCGGCGAGGACCTCCGCCCGCCCGGGGTTATACACAAGGTAATCGTGCAGCTCCCACGACACGCCATGGTCGTGCCAGAGGCCAATCCGCACGAGATCCTCGGCGATGTCGGTTGTGGATAACCCGTGCCGCACGCACCCGGGGGTCGTCTCGCTCACGCGCAGGCTCCCGAGGTCGAGGAGCTGCGTCACCCGGCGCTTGGGGATAAAGCCATCAGTGAGGTTGCGGGCACACCACGTAATGGCGGCGACGTGGAGCGCAAACCCCAACGGGCCCGCCGCGATGATTTTAGGGTTGTCCAAGATCGCGTCATCCAAGCGCGCCCACATGGCCGCCGCCTCCACAACATAGGGATCACTCCCGATCCGTGTTTCGGACAATCCTGCAACCACGCTGCAACCACGAGCTGTCCCAGCGGGGCGGCTCGGCGCCCGCCCGTACCAAACGCCGGTCGGGCGGCATGAATCTTTCCGCGGAGTTATCGACCCGTACCCACCCGTTCGGCCGGGCCGGTCGGGGGGCGGTCTGACTCTTAATCAGCGGGTCGCAGGTTCGATCCCTGCGCGGCCCATGAATAAAATCAAGGGCTTGCGTCATGCCCGCCGCCTCCGAGGACGCCTTGTAGCGTTTCCTGCAACCACGCTGCAACCACGAGAGCCAGCCGCGGCGCGGGCGATCTTGAGTAACCAGCGTATCGTGTCGGGCACGCTCAAGCCCTCCGCCCGAGCGATGGCTCGCAACCGCTGATATTGCGCCTCGGTAAAGTGGAACGTCATGGGGATGGTCCCCGTCGCCCGCGGTTCCCTTTTCATAGCCGCCTCCTCCGGTCCTTGGTTGCAACGCTGGTTGCAGCGACGTCGTCGAGCGCGTCGACCCCACTGCGGTCCTCGAGCGGCAACCCCGAGCCGTAGAGGTCGACCGTCGTCGCGACGCTCGCGTGCCCCATTTGCCGTTGCACGTAGACGGGCGACTTGCCGGCGGCAATGAGCTGCGAGCCAAACGTGTGCCGCAAGTCGTGCGGCCCGAGGCCGCGCCCGAGCTCGGCGCCGGCGGCGAGCCGGGCCAGGGCCCGGCGCACGTTCCGGTCGTCCAGCATCGTTCCGGCCTCGGAAGGGAAAAGCCATCGCACGAGCGGCGCCCCGTCCTCGAGGCGTACGACCTTGACGAGCCCGGCAATGTGCGCGTCGAGGACCTCGGCGAGCCCGCGTGACACGTCGACCATGCGGGCCCCGTGCTTCGGCTCCTCCTCCCGCCGATGCTTGGCGTTCCATGCCCGCTCGACCCGGAGCGTGCGCGCCGTCGCGTTGTAGTCCTCGAGGCGCAGCATGATCGCCTCGCCGATGCGCAACCCGGCCCGAGCGAGCAAGAGCACGAGCGGATACCATGCGGCCTCGAGGACCCGGCAATACTCAAGCACGCGGTGCGTTTGCTCCCGGTCGAGGGCCCGTTTCGCGATGGCCGCCCGTCGGGCGTTCTTAGTCGGATGCAAGTGCAGCACCTTGCCGAGCCGGGCCGCCGGATTGTCGGCGCGCAAACCGTCCTCAATCGCCGCGTTGAGCATGGCGCGCAATGCCGCATAAATCGCGTAGATTGAGCCGGTCGCGAGGGGCGCCCCTGCAATCCCCTGCTTGCGGCATTGCACGAGAAAGGCGCGCACCTCGGGCCGCGTGAGCTCAGCGACCGGCCGGGCCCCGAGGCGCGGCCGAATGTAGAGCGCGAATTGCGCCGCATACGAGGCGTGCGAGCGTGCCTTAAGGTTCGCCTCGACGGCGTCGAGCCAGTGCGCCCCGTACGCGGCGACCGTGCTCGAGGGGTCGAGGAGCGGCACGAGGCCGCGGGCGGCCCGGAGCCGGGGCCCGTGTGTCTCGAGCCAATCGGTCGCCTCGCGGTGCGTCGTGAACGCCGGGTATTTCTGGCGGCCGTCGGCGTCGCGGTACTTGACGTAAAAGGGCCGGGCGCACGCCCGGGCCCATTTGCTAACCCTCATGCGCCGCCGCCTTTCGGCCGCGGGTCGCCTTGCGGGTCGGCCCATGCGCCTTGATTAGGAGCCCAAGGCTCGCCGCGGCGAGGGGCGTTACTGCGCGGGCGCCTTGCTCCCAGCGCGCGACGGTTGTCACTGTCACGTTGAGGGCGGCCGCGAGCTGGCGTTGCGTCCAACCGAGCCGCGAGCGGAGGTTTTGCACGTCCTCGCGTGTCATGCGGCGGAATATACCGTCGGTCTATGTCGGGCGCAAGGTCGCCCCGCCGAATTTTGATTCGCCCCTTGGGCGGCCGTGGCAACGTGACGAGCTCGCCGCGCTCGACCATGGCGTAGATCGTATCCACGTGCACTTTGCGCGCGGCGGCGGCCTCCTTGGCCGTCAAGATGTCGTCGGCGTGCTCGCCGCTCCGCTCGACGATAACCGGCGCTGGGACGGGCACGCGGGCCATGCGTCGCGTCCATGTGCGATCTTCGACGACCTCGTGCAGGAAGTAGAGCTGCGACACGGGCAACTCGTCGACGAATTCCGTCCAATCGTCGAGGGAAAAGAGCGCGACGGCGGCGGCGAGGGCGCGAGCGTGCACGGCTAGCGCGTCCCTTTCTTGCGCGCCGCCGTTGCTCGCCCCCGGTTGTGCATGCAGTGCGACCTCGCGGGCGCACCCCTCGAGCCGCCCGCACGCGAAACCGCCCCACCACCGCCGCCCCGGCCCCCTTAGTCACATCTAAGGCACTGGCAACGAGCGCCATTCCCTACTCTTGATTGCGCCCGGGTGTCAAGGTGGTTTAGGCTTTCATGGTGACGAAAATTGTTGGCAAGCGCCGCCGGGGCGTCAGGATTGCAGGCAGCAAAGTGTTACGCTACGCGACCCGCAATATGGGCCGCCCTCCGCAACCACCGCATACTTACGTCACCCGGCACATTCGCTTCCGCCGGGCGATCGACGCCCGCATCCGGCAAGCAGCCAAAGAGGAGCGCCGAGGCTTCACCGATCTTGTGCAGCTCGTCATGGAATACTGGCTTGAGGCCCGGGCGCTGGCGCCCCAGGACCGCGCTATCCGCAATGCGTTCTTTCACGGTGGGTTAGAGCCGCCGGCGCCCCGGCGCCGCGGGCAGCCCAGCAAGCCGCCGCGCAAGCCGTAACTGCGCCGCGGGCGCGCCCGGATGCACGCGGGCCGCCCACTCGAGCACGGCGCGCGCGTCGGGCACGACGCCCTCGCGGCGCCAGCGCTTGAGGGTCGCCTCGCCGACGCCGAGCGCCTCGAGCACGGCCGTCGGGCCGCCGGCGGCTTGAATGGTCCTATAGACCAGATTGACGGGCGTTCTCGGCACGTTGCGGCCGTTCTTGCGGCGCCGTGGCATTGGCTAAGTCTTACCGTGCGGTAGGGGTCGAAAGCAATACGGGTCGGACTTGACACCTATTGACGGGAGGCGTATGGTCTACACACATGACAACCCCGACCATTCGCCCCAAGCGCCCCCTCTGCCGTATCTGCGGCGAGCACCCGGCGACGTCGCCCGACTATCCCGGTATCTGCCGGTGGGAATCGTGCGAGCGTGCTGCCGACCTCGAGTTTGAGGCCGAGGTCGCCGAGGCCGCCCGCGAGCTCTCATGGCGCCATCCCGAGGCGCGGAGGGGCCGCTAATGGGAGCCGTAACCCTCCCGCTCCGCCGCGTCGTCAAGAGTGACCCGCGGCCAAACTACCGACTCGATACCCTCGAGTGTGGCCACATAGTGGCCGACTACGAGCCCGGCCGGCGCGCAGTTCTAGAGTTTCTCGAGCGCCCCGTGCAACGTCGCCGGTGCAAGGAATGCGGGAGCAAGTAATGGACTACGCCGCCCCGACGAGCCCCGCCGGCGACCGCGCGCACCGCACGCGCGGCGGCGGCCCCGGCAAGAGCGCCCGGTGCGCCGCGAGCGCCTCGAGCACGCGCGCCCGCACGGCGCCGGCGTCGAGGTCGAGCACGGCGCACGTCGACCGAAACGCGAGCGGCCAGCTCTCATCATCGTTCATGATCCACCGCAGCGCCATCAAGTATGGCTTGGTCTCGCGCGGGTAGCGGCGGAGGTCATCTAACGCCGCCATGACCACCGCTAAGACTAAACGCCGCTCCCCGGAGAGCTCGCGACGCCGCGCGCGGAACGCCTCGAGCATCGCGCCGGCGTCGGTCGGATCCGGGCCGGATTCCGGCAAGCCAATCCGCCGTTGCCCGCCCGAGCGCAGCGCATCCCCTTGCCATCGCACGCCCGACACCGCAAAGAATGCCACCGCAACCGCCGCCTATCACATGGCGCCCACTAAGGAAAAGCCAGCTATGGAAACCGAAACCTTGCCCGCCGAGGCCGTCGCCGCGGCCCCCGTTGCCGCCCCCGCCCTCGTGCCCGACGTCGTCGCCGAGGGGCTCGTGCTCGGCAATCCCGAGGCGCTCGCCGCGCAGCTCGAGTCATTCAGCAAGGCCCGCGAGCTCCTCGTCGATTGGCTCTTTAACCGGCTCGTCGCGGGCATTGATTTTATGCTGATCCACCGCCGGGTCGGGCCGCGGAACGCGAAAACCGATTGCCCAAACAAGGCCGACGCGAAAGGCTCCGTGTGCCCGACGTGCGGCGGCAAAGCCACGTTATGCAAGCCGGGGTCGGAAAAACTGTGCGGATTGTTACAGCTCCGCCCGCGCTTCAAACGCGACGTCGACGCATGGGAGATGCTCGGCGGCGAGTCGGGGCTCGTCACGCTCATTTGCGAGCTCGTCACGCCCGCCGGCGTCGTCGTCGCCGAGGGCCGCGGCGCACGCCACCGCGACCAAGACATGGGCGACACAAACAAGTGCTTGAAAATGGCGCAAAAGAGCGCGCAAACCGACGCCGTCCTCCGGTGCGCCGGATTGAGTGAGCTCTTTACGCAAGACCTCGAGGACATGCCCGGATGGGCCCGCGACGCCGGCGACGAGCCGGCGCCCTTCGAGGCGCCCCGCCGGCAAAGCGAGCCGGCGCCCGCACCGCCCACGGACCCGCAAGGCGAGCTCGACCTAGCCGACCAATTGCGCCGGTCGGTCGCCGAGGCCGCGGCCCGCAAGGCCGCCGCCCCCGTGCGCCCGGCCCCGGCCCCGACGCCCGCCGCCCCGCGCCCGGCGGGCGACGAGCCGCCCCCGAGCGACGCGTTGAGCAAGCCGCGCGTCGGGCGCCTCATGGCGCTCCTACATGACGCCGTCGAGGCGCAAGGCGTGCCCGACGATAGCCACGAGGAGATTTTTAACCGCTCGCTTGATTGGCTCTCGGGCTGGGTCGCGACCACGCAGGGGCGCAGCAAGGTAACGCATTGCTCCTACAAGGTGTACGACACGCTATGCGCGCAAATCCCGGTCGCCGTCGAGGCCGCGCTCGCCGGCGAGCGCCGGCCGGCGCCGCGCCTCGTGCGCCGCACGTACGCCGCCCCGCGCCGCCCGCTGCGGTAAGTGGCGACGCTCGAGACAGAGGCGGCCGCGCCGCGCGTCCTGGCTTTCGACCCGACGAGTCATACTTACCGGGTCGACGGCGCCGCCGTGCCGAGCGTGACGCAGCTCCTCGACGACGCCGGCTTGACGCCCGACTATTCGATTGTGCCGCCCGCCGTGCTCCAACACGCCCGCGAGCGGGGCCTACACGTCGACGCGTGTTGCGACCTCCTCGACGCCGACGATCTCGACTGGCGGAGCGTGCACCCCGAGGCGTTGCCCTACGTCGAGGCATGGCTCGCCTTTCGCGAATACGAGGCCTTTACGCCGGTCGCCGCGCAAGTGCCGCTCTACCATCCGACCTATGGGTATGCGGGCACCGCCGACGCCGTCGGCCTCTTGCCCGGCAACCGCCCCGTTATCGTCGAGCGCAAGAGTACCGCCAAAATGGCGGCGACGTATGCGCTCCAAACGGCCGGCTATGCGCTCGAGGGCATGTACTTTGCGCCGCCCGGCGGCGGCGTGCTCGCGCCCGTGCCATGGGGCCCGCCGGCGCGCCTCGGCGTCTAGCTCCGCCGCGACGGCTCTTACCTCCTCGTGCCGTACGAGGACCCGGAAGATATGGCGGCCTTCCTTGGCGTCGTGGCGCTCGGGCGGTGGCGCGGCGCGCGGCGCGCCTTGCAACCCATCCGGCGGGCGCGGTAGCGATACGGCATCCGGCGTGCTATAAATTGCTTCGAATGGTTCGCGGCAGAAAGTGAGAAACACCCATGTTCAAGACCTTATTGCTCGCGGCGAGCCTCGCCGTCCTCTCCACCGTCCCCGCCTTTGCGCAGGGCATCGTGCTCCACCGGGGCTATGTCACCGGGAACGGGACGTACGTCGCGCCGCACTATCAAACGGCGCCCAACGGAACCCGGCTCGATAACTGGTCGACGCAGGGCAACAGCAACCCGTTTACCGGTCGGCGTGGCACAGAGCTGCCTTTCCCGATGCCGACGTGGGGCGGGATACGGCCCTACGGGGGGGGGTACCGCTAACGGGACCGACGGGGCCGCGGCGCGACTTGCCCGCGGCCCCGCCCCCGCGGTAGCGTTACAGCACATGGCGAGCGAAACCCTCAACCGCTTGGTCGCTATTGAGCGCCGCGCGGCCGCGCTCGAGGACGGGCAAACGGCCCTGCGTTTTGACGTGCAAGGGACGAACGCCCGACTTGACCTCGTCGTCGAGCGCCTCGACCAAATGGTTGAGCTGCTGCGGCAAGTCGTCGTCGTGCGACGCGAGTTTGACGCCCTCGAGGATCGCGTGCGCCAGCTCGAGCGCGCCAGGTGAAACTCACCGCAGCACAGCGGCGGCTCTTAGCGTTGCTTCCCGACCGGCCAGATGATGGCCGCTACTGCAAGGGGCCGGCGTATCGAATGGCGCGATTGCTTGAGGCCGATGGCTTAGCGGTCTGTACCGGTGCGGGGTTGTGGGTTGGTGGATACTTCGCCCGCACGGAGAGGGGCAAGACGACCCTCGACTTACAGGCGGGGGCCTCCTAGGGCTCGTCGGCCGCGCGGCGGAGCCGCTCGAGCGCGTCATCCTCGAGGTTCGCGAGGACCTCGGGCGGTAAGTCGTTCGTCACCTCGAGCGCGCCGAGCGTCACGCGCACCGCGACCCAATCGGGCTCGGGCGGTGTCTCACGGGTCGGCGCCGCGCCTCGGGCCGCGTCGAGGACCTCGACCGTCAACGGCAACTCGACCTCGACCGTGTAGCGCATGCGGCGGGCGGCGCCTCGAGGACGTCGCGGCCGGCCCGTATAGCAGAGGGCCCGGGCGCCGGCGACGAGGCGCCGCAGCTCGCGCAATTGCCCGTCGAGGGCGTCAATCGCCGACATAGCGCGAGGCCTCGAGCTCGCGCACGAGGCGCCCGAGGTATTCCATCAAGACCGCGCGGCGCGCTTGGCTCGGCCGCTCGTCGTCGAGCCGGCGGAGGTAGGCTTGCAAGTGCCGCACGGCAAAGTCGAGCCGCTCCTCGAGCTCGCGCCGCTCCGCGTACCACTCGCCCGGGTCGTTTGCCA
>Ga0126380_10000569_pt1 | contig 12578 bp, 12 predicted proteins | sample PanSoiMetPlot_26_FD_92544 | JGI IMG/M metagenome (GOLD analysis project Ga0126380, IMG submission 92544) | Tropical forest soil microbial communities from Panama - MetaG Plot_26 | ecosystem: Environmental > Terrestrial > Soil > Tropical forest > Bulk soil | place: Panama | collected 2016-02-17
CGAGATCTGGCGGCTGATGTCTACCCCCGACGTCATTGTGGGCAGCGTCCACGCGGTCACCGAAACCGGCTCCCTCGTGGTCGCCTCGGCCAGCGGAAGCCAGCTGCCCGGTTACGCCGGCGCCGCTGCCCGCGCGATCTGGATCGTCGGGGCGCAGAAGGTGGTGCCCGACCTGAGCACCGCGCTGCGCCGCGTTGAAGAGCACTGCCTCCCGCTGGAAAGCGCCCGCGCCCAGGTGGCCTACGGACAGCCCAGCGCCATCAATCGCCTTCTCATTCTCAACGCAGAGCCCCACCCCGGGCGCGGCATCGTCCTGCTGCTCCGCGAAGCCATTGGATTTTGAGCCCGGGGATCCCGGCCCATCAGCTTTGCTCGTATCTCGCGACCGCGGTTTCGTCGAACTCGATGCCGATGCCCGGGCGATCACTCAGCTGGGCTGCACCATCACGCACTTGCAGCCGGGTGTCGTCGGTGAGCAGGCGCTCAAAGTTGTAGATGCCCTTGCCCAGGTCGAAGTGCTCGATCGCGAGGGTGTTGGGCGCGGCGGCGGCGAGTTGTGCGTGCAGGTTGGCGTGCCAGTGCGGGGCTATGGGCAGCCCAAAGGCGTCGGCGGCGTGGGCGACCCGGAGCCACTCGGTGACGCCACCCAATACTCCCGCGTCGGGCTGCAGCAGATCAGCGGCGCGGCACTCGATGAGCTGCGCGAATTCCCAGCGGGTCTGGTGTATCTCGCCGGTAGCCACCGGGGTTTCCAGCGTTCGCGCCAGCTCTGCGTGCCCGGTGATGTTGTCGGGTGATAGCGGTTCTTCGAACCACCACAGCCCTTGCTGCCCGGCCGCGCGTTCGAAAGCATGCGCAGCCCGCAGCGCTTCGGGCACGCTGTGATAGGCGTTGTTGGCGTCGAGTGCGAGCCGGCCGCGCCCGTCGATGGTTTCGATCGCCGCTGCCACCCGGGCAACGTCTTGTTCTAGGGGCAGGCCCCCGACCTTGATCTTGTGGTCGGTGAAGCCCGCCCGCTGGCTGGCCGCGATCTCCCGGGTGACTGCCTGCTCATATTGCCCGTCGTCGGGCCGGTAGTAACCGCCAGACGCATAGGCGGGTATCGGTCGCGTGATCGAGCCGCCCAGCAGGACCGCCAGCGGCACACCACACGTCTTGGCTCGCAGGTCCCAGAGCGCAATGTCCACCGCGCTGATCGCGCGAAGCAGCGCGCCCCGCCTTCCCACGAGCAGGCTCTCCTGGTACATGCGCTCCCACAGGCCGCCGATGTCGTCGGCTGGAGCGTCGCCCAGCACGGGTTGCAGCAGGTCCGTCACGGCATCGGCGAGAAGCCGGCCACCATTCGTGCCGGCGTAGGCGTAGCCCATTCCGGCACCGTCTGAGGTGGTCACCTCGACCAGCAGGTAGTGGCGCTCCCGGAGCAGCCGGGTGGATATCCGCGTCGCGGGCTCGACCGGAATCGCCACCGACCGGGCCCGTACCTTCACCGCGGTCACCGGCTAATCGCCTGCTCCAGCGGTGTCCGCCGGGACCGCCGTGTGGTCCAATGCGGCGGACAGGAAGCCGTCCAGCCATCCGACGATCTTTGAAAGGGCGGGGTTGTCGTCGAACATCCACTCGGTATGGCCCGCGTCTTCGAGGAACTGCAGGCGCTTGGGTTCGCGGGCGTGCTCATACAACGACCGGGCCTCGATCGGCTTGTAGAGCTCATTCTCCGCGCTGTGCACGATCAGCAATGGGCGCGGTGCGATCCGGTGGACGACCCGTTCCGGGGAGAAGCGGAGCAGGAAGTCGGCGGATTCCAGCGTGACGCCGCTGCCGAATTGCGGTGTCTTGTACAGTTCCTCGCCGACATAGCCGTCGGTCCGTTCGTCGAGATTCAGCCGCACAATGTCCCACGGGTCGGTGATCTCCGAGCGCCCGGTGGTGGAGCGGTACTTTCGGTCGGCATAAATGCGAGTGAGCAGGCTGGCCCAGGAGGTTTCGTCGTGGGTGTTGCGGGTGGACCTGGTGCCGTCGGCGATGCCGTTCAGGCAGGCGACGGCTTTGACCCGGGGGTCATCGGCAGCCTCGACGATGACCACACCGCCGCCGAGGCCCCAGCCCACCAGCGCGAGCCGGTCGGCGTCAACGTCGTCCACACCGGTGAGCCGGTCCACGCCAGCGCGGACGTCTTCGGCCCATTCCTGGGGGACCAGCCGGCCACGCTCGCCCTCCGAGCGCCCGAACCCCCGGTAGTCGAAGGCCAGCACGGCGTAGCCCAGCGGATTGAGCGCCCGGGCGAACCGTTCCGGGTGGATGATCTTCTGTCCCTGGTAGCCGGAGCAGGCGATGACCGCCGGGTACGGGGCCCCGGCGCCACGGTCATCGGGCAGGTGCAGGTCGGCGTCGAGGCGCAAGCCGCTGGAGAAGAAGGGCAGGGGCTGGCTGGTCACGAGGTTCCCTAGTTCGTGCTGACGGCCGGGGCGGCGGGGGTGGCGGCGGCCGGCTCCCGGCACGCGCCGGGGGCGGCGACCAAGGCGTGGGACAGGCAGTCGGCGGCTGCCTTGATCTCGCGGGCGGCGGCTGGCAGCGAGCGGCCGAGGCGGAACTTGGGCGCGGAGATGTTCAGCGCCGCGCTGACCCGGCCGCGAAAGTCGCGCACCGGCGCGGCGACCGCGACCAGGTCGGGCTGGAACTCCTCGTCCACGGTCGCATAGCCGTGGCGCCGCGCCGCGTGCAGCCGGGCCAGCACCTCCTCGATGCCATGGGGCGCGTTGGGCCCGCCGTACGCCAGGTCGGCGCCTTCCAGCAGCGCCCGCACCTCGGCGTCGGTATGGTCGAACAGCAGCACCCGGCCCGCCGAGGTGCAGTGCAGCGGGGCGATGCGCCCAATCCAGGGAACGGCCTGGATCGACAAGGACGGGCTTTCCGACAGCAAGGTGACCAGCCCGGGACCCTCCAGCACCGACAGGTGCGCAGACTCACCGACCCGTGCCACCAGATGCCGCAGTACGTGCGGGGCCACCGTGAGCAATTGCTGCCCGGCCGCGCAGGCGGCCAGCGTGAACACCCGCCAGCCCAGCCGGTACCGCAACGTTTCCTGGTCGCGCAGCACAAAACCAGCTTCGGCGAGTGTCTTGAGGGTTCGCGACACCTGCGTCTTCTCCCGGCCGATCAGGCGTGCGATCTGCACCACGCCGATCCCGTCGGCGTTGGTGCCCTCGGGCGAGCCAAGCACCGTCAGGATCGCGATCGCGCGGGACAAGCTGGTGGAACTGTCGTCCGTCATGACTCGATCCTCGCCCCAGGGTAGCGCCGGGCGCAAGCAATGTTGCTCCATAAGCAACAAATATTCGGCTCGGGAGGGCTTGCGCCACCGGATGTTGTTGCTGTATATGCACCCTCTGTTGCAGAACTTAGCCGCCTGCGCCAGGATCCCTCAAGGGCCTCCGGAAGCCGGCAAGACGTGAGTGGAGGGAGCGCCATGGACAAAGACGCCCACACGACCGTCAACCACCGCCGCCTTGACCGCCTGCGAAGGGGGCGGGGGCCGGTAGCGGAGCACGTCATCGACGAGTTCGTGGCCGGGAATCTGCCGCGGCGGGAATTCCTGCGCCGGGGCACGATGATCGGCCTGTCCCTCCCGATCCTCGTCGCGATCCTCGATGCCTGCGCGAGCAGCAGCTCGGGTACGAGCACTGGCAAGCCAAAGAGCTCTTCCGGGGTTATGTCCGGCCCCGCGACGGGCCAGGGCAAGCCGGGCGCGACGATCCGGGCCGGGATCCTGGCACCGGCCGCCGCCATAAACCCGCTCACGATCGCCGACCCGGGCGCTACGCAGCTCCTCGGCCAGGTAGGCGAGTGGCTCGCCTTCACCGACCAGCACTTCAATTACCACCCGTGGCTCGCGACCTCTTGGAGCTCTAACGCGGACGCGACGGTGTGGACGTTCAAGCTGCGGAACGACGTGAAGTTCAATAACGGCAAGTCGATGACCGCGGACGACGTCGTGTACAGCTTCAAGACCCAGTCCGACCCGAAAAACGGCGGGATCTCCCTCTCAGTTTTCGGCAGCGTGCTCGTGCCAGACGGGGTCGTCAAAGTCGCCGACGACACCGTCGCTTTCCATCTCGAATCACCCAATGCGAGTTTCATCGATGCCGTCTCACCGGATAACTACAACATGGTCATCGTCCCGGACGGCTTTAATTATGCCGACTTCCAGAAGAACATGGTCGGCACCGGGCGTTTCGTAAATAAGAGCTACAGCGCGAACCAGGGCGCGACGTTCGCCCGCAACGCCCACTACTGGGGCAAGCCCGCGCTCCCGGAGAAAGTGGAGTTCACTTTCTACCCGGAGGAATCACCGATGACAGCGGCGCTTGAGGGGGGCAGCATCGACACCAATGGCGGATTCTCTGCGCACGCAAGCCCGCAGCTCCTGAACGGCAGCTACAATGTCATCGCTCTGCGGCAGAGCACGCATCGGGAGCTCTCGATGCGTAATGACATTAGCCCGTTCACGAACAAGTACGTTCGGCAGGCGATTGCCCTCTCACTCGACCGGCCCGCGATCGTCCAGGCACTGTTCAAGGGCTACGCCGACGTCGGCAACGACAGCCCCTTCGCGCCGGTCTTCAAGGCGGCCGTGGGTCCTCCGTCGGTCCCGCAGCGGCGGCAGAACCTCGCCCTCGCCCGGGAGCTCCTCAAGAAGGGCGGGGTGGGCAGCGGCTTCCGCACGCCTCTGCTCACCGAACAGTTCCAGGAGATTCCGGCCTTCGTCCAGATCTTGAAGCAAGCGGCCGCCCGGATCGGAGTGGACATCGAACTGCACGTTGAGACCCAGACGAAGTACTTCGGCGAATCCACCATCGGCAAATCAGATTGGCTGGATGGTCAGATGAGCTATGTCGCCTACGGAGCAAGAGGCGTGCCGAACCTGTTCCTGGAGGCGCCGCTGCAATCCGTGGACGCCAAGACGGGTCAGGGAGCCTGGAACGCGGCGCGCTTCAACAGCCCGGCCTATGACAAGCTCTCTAAGGAGTTCATAGCAGCAGCGGACATTGCCACGCAGCGTCGGCTGGCTAAACAGATCGAGCTCCTTCTCCTCGACGAGACACCTATCATCTACCCCTACTTCTACTACGGCCTCACCGCCACTCAAAAGAACGTCCATGGCGTCTACCCGACCTCGGTCGCAGAGCTTTATCTCTGGAACGCTTGGAAGTCTTAAGGCACACCCCGACATCCCATCGATCACCGGGCATCTGCTCGTACTTTCAGTTAGGGGGCCCTCACCAATTGGTGAAGCGCCGGCCCGGTGACGAAGAATCGAAGCGTCATGAATGCGAGCAAGCCTTTCACCTCCGCCGACGCGGGCGCACTGCCACGGCTTCCGCTGCCCACCTTGGAGGAGAGCTGCGAGAGATTCATCGAATGGTCTGCGCCGTTGCTGACGGCCGCCGAGCTCGCGGCGACCAAGACCGCCGTGTCGTCGTTCCTTGAATCTGACGGTCCCGCCCGCACGCTGCACGCCGCGCTCGAGCGGTACAACGTTTACGGCGAGGTGCCTAGCTGGCTCGACATGTTCTGGCGGGATCGCTATCTGGGCCGCCGCGACCGAATCGCGCTCAATGCTAATTACTTCTTCCTCTTCCGGCATTCGGGCGAGGACCAGGTCGAGCGGGCCGCGGGGCTCTTGGCCGGAGCCGTCAACTACAAGTTGCTCCTGGACGCCCAGCGCATCCCGCCGAACGTGCAGCGCGGCCGGCCGCTGTGCATGGAACAGAACAAATTCCTGTTTTCGACCACAAGGATTCCCGGGCTTAGGCAAGACACCATCCGCACGCCCTACAGCCAGGGCTGGCCTGGGCCATCCCAGGCACGCCATATCGCCGTTTTCTTCCGCGGGAACATCTTCCGCATGGACGTGATCGGCCCGCAGGGCCTTCCCCACTCACTGGACGATCTCACCGCCGGGCTCCGCGCGGTGATGGCGGCAGGCGCTGCCCAGCCCGTGCGGGTCGCCGCTGTCGGCCATCTCACCACCATGGCACGAGCCGAGTGGGCCGTCAGCCGGCACGAACTGCTCGGCCGGGATCCCTGCAACGTCAGGGCGCTCGATGCGATCGAGACCGCTCTGTTTTGCCTGTGCCTGGAGGAGGAGGAGCCGAAGAGCGCCCTGGAGGCTTGCCAGCACCTACTGCACGGTGACAGCCGCAACCGGTGGTTCGACAAAGCCTTTTCCCTGATCGTCTTCAAGGACGGCACGGCTGGTATCAATGTAGAGCACTCGCTGGTTGACGGGCACACAATTGTGAACTTTGCCGATGTTCTCCTGGGCCAGTCGGCGAAGGAGCACTCACGCCAGTCGAGGTCCAAGCCGCAGGGCATGCCGACCACGGAGCGCATCGAGTTTATGCTCGGTGACCGCCTGTATGTGGACACGATTATCGCTGGCGGTTCGTTCGCCGACTACGCCGCCAGTGTCGTCACCTCCGTGCTTTCTTTCGAGGATTTCGGCTCGAACCAGGCCAAGCGGCTGCAGATCTCACCTGATGCATTCACGCAGATGGCGTACCAGCTTGCCCACAAGCGCGCCAGAGGAGCGGTTGGCGCCACGTACGAGTCCGTGGCCACCCAGTGGTACCAGCATGGGCGCACCGAGGCGATGCGCGTTGTCACCCCCGAGGTAGTCCGCTTCGTGGCCGCGATGGACGACGGCGGGGCGGGCGACGAAGCCCGCAGGGCGGCGTTCCGGGCCGCCGCTGGAAAGCATGCGACGCGGGTGAAAGAGTGCCAATCGGGGCGAGCACCCGAACAGCACCTGTGGGAGCTGGAGCTTCTCCAGCGGCGGTGGGGCGCGGCCCTGGGTGTGTCCGAGCCGCTCGCGCTGTACGGGTCCCCGGGCTGGCTCAAAATGCGGGAGGATTACCTGAGCACCAGCTCCACGTGGCCCTCGCCCAACATCCAGTACGGGGGTTTCGGGCCCACCGGCAGCCGGTGTATCGGCGTCGGCTACATGTTGCTTCCCGGCCGGCTGAATGTTCACCTGAGCGCGCCCGGCGGGATCGCCAACGAGATGCGCATGTTTGCCGACAGGCTCACCGAAGCCGTCCGCGAACTGCAAGATCTGCTCTCCACGGAGCAGCAGGCGGCCTGATTGCCCGCTTCACGAACTGGCCAGCCCAGCTGACGACGAGGCCCGTATCCTGGCCCCGGTAAAGGAGCGTGCCAGATGGCGTACGTCGCCGTGGCCCAGATAGACGCCACACTGGGTGATGTCGCCGGGAACCTCGCGTGCGCGCGCGACAGCATCAGGCGTGCGGCCAGCCAGGGCGCCGACCTGGTGGTGTTCCCGGAGCTGGCGCTGCACGGCTACGCGCTGGGGCACGTGAGGGGCGATCATTCACTGCGCGCCAGCGACCCGCGCTTGGCGAGCCTGACCGAGGCCGGCCCCGATGTGCTGGTGGGGTTCCACGAGGACGGCGGACCGCGGCGGTACAACTCGGCCGCCTACCTCACTGCAGGTGAGGTGCGGCATGTGCACCGCAAGCTCTACCTGCCGAACTACCTCGCGTGGGAGGAACGCAAGCATGCCAGCCCCGGTCAGAGCCTCCGGGCTTTCGACACCCGCATCGGCCGCGTGGCCACGCTGACGTGCAACGACGCGTGGCAGCCGGTGCTGCCGTGGCTGGCCGCCCAGGACGGCGCCGAAGCGCTGCTGGTGCCGGCCAACAGCGCCGCCGGGCTGGAGACGGAACTGCTGGATGTCATCGACTACTGGCACGAGCTGCTGCGGTTCATCGCGCGCATGCAGCAGTGCTGGGTGGTTTTCTGCAACCGGGTCGGGACCGAGGCAGGCGCCCGCTTTTGGGGCGGTTCGCAGATCCTCGACCCGGGCGGGCAGGTTGTGGCAGAGGCCCCGCTATGGGAACCGGATCTGGTCCTCGCTGACATCGACGTCCCCGCCGCAAGCCGCCGACGGCACGAACTGCCGCTCATCGCCGAAGCGCGTCTGGGGCTTATCGAGCGGGAACTAGCCCGGCTCATCGAGGAGGGCGGCGACGTCTGAACACCGCTGAACTGGCCACCGTGGCTCAGCAGTCGCAGGCGCGGACAGGGTGAGATCCGTGTTCGACCTTCATGTGCATACCGCTCCCGACATCTGGCCCCGCCTGGCCGACGACCGGCAGATCCTGCGCTGGTACGCCGAGGCTGGATTCTCGGGCTGTGTGCTCAAGGGCCACTACGACGCCACGATGGGGCGCGCGGCCGCCGCGGGCGCCGGTCAGTTGCGGGCCTACGGAGGGCAGGCCCTCAACCAGCACGTCGGCGGGATCAACCCAGCGGCGGTCGCAGCGGCGTTGATGATGAGCGCGAGGGTGATCTGGATGCCGACCGCCGACGCGCATACCCAGGAGGCCGCCGGGCTGCCTCGCCTGTGCAGCCAGCGGCCCGAACTATCCCGGGCCACCTATGCGATCCCGCCCATTGACTGGTCGGCCGAGGGTCTCGTCCGCCAGATCCTCGAGCTGATCGCTGAGGCGGACGCGGTGCTGGCGACCGGGCACCTCTCGGTCACGGAGGTCGCCTGGCTCGTCGGCGAAGCGCGGCAGGCCGGCATCACCAGACTGCTGCTGACCCACCCCAGTTACACGGTGCCTGCCATGAGCGCCGCGGAGGCCGCAGAGCTGACGAGCCAGGGCTGCTACGCCGAGCTCACCGCCAACCAGCTGCTGTGCCAGCCGGACTGCGACGCCGCACGATTGGCCGCCTTCGTCACCGCCGTCGGCTACCGTCATGTGGTGCTGTCTTCCGATACGGGCCAGCCGGAGAATCCCCGCCCACCAGAGGCGCTTCAGCTGCTCATCGACGCCCTCGCCGCGGAAGGGCTCGACCGGCAGGCGCTGCTCGCCTGCGCATCCGACATTCCCGAACGCTTGGTCACGCCCTGACCCGCTCCTGGCGGATGCTGGAAGAGGACACCGGGGAGAGCGCGATCTCGGCAACGAGCTCTAGCTGTCAAGTGTGGGGGCGCTTCAGACTGGCCAGTGCCGTGTTCAGCACCACGGGTGCGGCCGTTGCACCCATTCGCCAGGTCGCGGCGGGGTGGCCGGCTCGCCGACCCTGGCCAGCGCAGCGTCCAGTTCCGCATCACCAGTTGGTGCCAGGCTCCCGACCACGATCTGGTCGTCCACGACGTCGATCCGGCCGCGGGCGGCGAGCCGGACCAGGTCCGCGCCCATCAGCCCGTAGCTGATCAAGTATGTCCGCCCGAGCCCGCCTCGGCCGGCATCGAGCGCCAGCAGCAGCAGATCCTCGCTGAGCCAGTCCACATCCCTCACCGTACGAGCCCATCCCGGGAGCGGCTGTTTGTGAAGACCTCGCAGCACGACGGCGCCGGCCGACACGATTCCCAAGCTGATAGTGCGCAGGCTAGATCGGTCCGGGGTGTGGCATCCGCGAGCCCGACGAGCCGTTCATCGCGGCCGAACTTTGCGATCCTCACATCCAAGGTACGGGTCCTCCGGATATCACAGGCCGATTCAGCGCTTGACTTCAGGTGCCCTTGAAGTTGTAAACAACTGATCATGGGCCTGCGAAAGCGGCTGGGTCGGATGCTCGGCGGGTGGATCGTGTCTCAGTTCATGCACCCGCGCGGGGTGGTTGGCCATCTGGTCGGCTGGGAGATGGCCCTTCGGCCCTCGAACCGGAAGCGCAACGTGTGGGCGGTGTCACTGCTCGGCGTGCGGCCCGCCGACCGGGTCCTCGAGATCGGCTTTGGGCCGGGCATCGCGATCCGGGAGCTCGCCCAGCGAGCCACACATGGGCAAGTCGTCGGCGTCGACCGGTCCGAGGTCATGCGCGCGCAGGCGACGCGTCGCAACACGGCGGCGATTCGCGGGCCGTGTCTTGCTCACCGTTGCCCCGGTCGAGAACCTGCCTGAGTTCGGGCAGTCATTCGACAAGGTCATGGCCGTCAACAACATGGGAATGTGGCCAGAGCCGACCCTCCGGCTGAAAGAGCTCGCCCGGCTGATGCGCGGCGGCGGTCAGATCGCGCTCGTCTCTCAGCCGCGGTGCCCGGGCGCGACAGCTAAGACAACCAAGTACGCTGCCCGAGACATCGCCGGCAAGCTCGAGGACGCAGGGTTCGCCGACATCGTTGTCGAGACACTGGACCTCGACCCCCCGGTCGTGTGCGTCATCGCGACGGCACCAAACTTGAGCGAGGGCTCTTCATCCACCGGCCACCGAAGGGAACCGGCGTAGACCAGCATGGAGACAGTCGCGACCGCCCATGGCATCACGCCGACCACGACCGGCGATCGTCGCCGACAGGCGATCCGAGGAATCGGTTCGCGGGCGCGTGCCGCGGATGGGTGCCGACCCGCGGAGCGTCGAGTCCGCGCGAGCGGGAAGGATGTCCTGTGCCCGCACGACGAAGGGACACCATCGAATCCGAGCACGGGCGGCACGCCTCGCCGTGCTCCCGGGCCCGCCCGGCGGGCACCCAGCTGGACCGCTGACGGCCCCCGGAGCCGTCATCCGACCTTCGGTGCGGGCGGAGCCCGGTGACCGCCCGCGCCCCTGAACCCAGCCGCGGCTGGAACCCGCCCAGACCGCCCTGCGACACCGCTGCCGGTCCGTTCTCACCACACACGGTCACCGCCGCGTACGACACGGTCGCGGAGGACTACGCCAGCATGTTCGGCAACGACCTCGCGCAACTCTCCGTTGACCGACTCATCCTGGATGCGGCCGCTGCTCGTATCCGCCACGGAGTCGTCGTCGATGTGGGCTCCGGCCCTGGTCAGGTGAGCCGGTACCTGGCGGAGCGGGGGCTGGCCTTGGTCGCTCTGGACCTGGCGCGCCGGATGCTCGCGCTTGCCGGCCAAGACGTACCGGTGAGCGGCGTCTGCGCCGACATGCGGCGTTTCCCGCTCCGTTCCGATTCGTGCGCGGGAGCCATCGCGTTCTATTCGCTCCAACACGTGCGGCGACAAGAACTTCCCGTCGTTTTCACGGAACTGCGCCGGATCCTGCGACCGGGAGGTGCGCTCGCGATCGCGACACACCTCGGCGACGGCGAAGTCTGCGTGACCGAGTTCCTCGGTCACACCGTTCCGCCACTCGGCGGAACCCTGCACGACGAACTCGAGCTCGAGCAGCAGTTGCTGCGGCACTCGTTCACAATCGTCGAGCGGCGCCGCCGCAACCCACTACCGCACGAGTATCCATCCCAGCGGTTGTACGTCCTTGCCGAGCTGCGGGTTGCGGGCGGCTGATGCGATCAGGAAGTGAGCGTGCTGATGACCGACGTTCGAGCGATCCTCCGGCGCTTCGACGCGCCCGATGAAGTGCGAGACTTTGAGCTCGGCCGCTTCGAGGTGGTGCGCCTCGCAGGCACGACGATCGGACGGGCGACGTATCAGCCGGGGTGGCGATGGTCGACGCACGTCGGTCCCGCCCTCGGCCTTAGCCGCTGTCAGGTGGAGCACGTGGGCTTGGTCCTGTCCGGGATCGCGACCGCGGCGTTCACCGGCGGCGAGGTGACCGAACTGCACGCCGGTGACCTGTTCCACATCGGACCGGTGCCGCACGACAGCTGGGTCGTCGGCGATGATCCCTACGTGTCGCTGCACTTCCTCGGAGCAGATCACTACGGGACCGATGACCACTGAGACGCAGCCGCTCACGGCAAACGAGACGAGCGGACGCGGGCAAGGGGCAGCGCAGATGATTCCCGGGCTGGCTGTACTCGGTCATCGCGGCGCTGGAGCCGGGCCGCACCTCCTGGACGGCGGTGCTGGGCGCGGTGCGGCTGGGCTCAGCGAGGTTCCACCGCAGCTGCGCCTGCGGTAGCGTCCGTCCGCGCCCGGTTGCCCGCCGCTCTCATAACCGTCTGGTCCACGACTGCTCCTCTCGCCTCCAGCCGCCTTTGCCCACACGACGTCCAGGTCTCGTGGCTCGTGCCCGGGTGCGTGGCCTGCACGAAGAAGACCTCAGCGCCACTAGCGGTCATATGGGTTTCGGGACGGTACAAGGCGTAGCGCGAGCACCGCGGCCGCGGCGGCGGCGACGGTGAACACGGTGAAGGCGTCGGTGAACCCGGCGATGGAGGGTGTGCGGGTGAGGCCTGCGGCGGCGACGGTGGAGGCCACCGCGACACAGATGGCGGCACCGAGTTGGTTAAAGGTCTGCACGATTCCCGATACCAGCCCGGCCTCGTGCAGGCTGGCGCGGCCGAGGGCAGAAGTGGTCGCGCAGACGAACAGCGGGCCGCCTCCCAGCGCGAACACGACGACGCCGGGAAGGGCTTCGACGTAGACGTTGCCGCCTGCCGACACGCCGGCCAGAAGTCCGTTGCCGATGGCGACTAGGGCCAGGCCGGCGAAGGCGACAGGACGGGTGCCGACGGTGCCGACCAGGCGGCCGGCCGCGATGGCTCCGGTCATGAGGGCCAGGGCCGCGGGCAGGAAGAACAGGCCGGTCTCCAAAGCGCTGAGGCCGTGAAGGTGTTGCAGATACTGCGAACCGAGAAACAGGTCCGCGATGAGCACGCCGGCCGCGATGAACATCAGGAATGCGCC
>Ga0126380_10000571_pt1 | contig 12559 bp, 9 predicted proteins | sample PanSoiMetPlot_26_FD_92544 | JGI IMG/M metagenome (GOLD analysis project Ga0126380, IMG submission 92544) | Tropical forest soil microbial communities from Panama - MetaG Plot_26 | ecosystem: Environmental > Terrestrial > Soil > Tropical forest > Bulk soil | place: Panama | collected 2016-02-17
AAGATCCGTCGGGATATTTTTACTACAGGAAGTATCCTACGGTGACGTCGCACACGCCTTACTTTCATTGGGGCCAAGCCACGATGTTCAAGGCTCTGGCGCATCTGTTGTTTAAAACGCATCGCATCGCCCCAGTTCAATCGGATTCGGCAACCTTGCAATTGGCGCAATGAACTCTGCCGCCATCCTCGACATGCCCGAGCATTTGAGCGCGCCGTTTGCACCGCAGATGTTGACTTACGTCCTGGTCACTCCGGCCCGAAATGAAGCTGCCTTCGTCGAGCAAACCATCCGTTCCGTTATCGCCCAAACGGCGCTACCCCGGAGGTGGATCATTGTCAGCGACGGTTCCACTGACGGCACTGATGAAATTGTCCAGAGCTACGCAAGCAAGCACGATTGGATTGAACTTTTGCGCATGTCCGAGCGGCGCGACCGTCAGTTTGCTGCAAAGGCAAACGCTCTTAATGCCGGCTACGCACGCCTCGCGCGCGTTCCGTTCGACGTCATCGGTAATCTGGATGCGGACATTACTTTCGAGCCGGATTATTTCAGTTTCCTGCTTTCAAAATTTCAGCTTTCCGCAGAGCTCGGAGTCGCTGGTACGCCTTTTGTGGAAAACCACGAGCGGCTTGATCAGCATAGTTACGCGCATCAATTCGCCAATTCCACGCACGTCTCCGGCGCATGCCAGATGTTTCGGAAAAAATGCTTTGAAGAAATCGGCGGTTATGTGCCGGTAAAAGCTGGTGCGATTGACTGGATCGCCGTGACGACTGCTCGAATGAAAGGCTGGCAGACGCGCACTTTCGCCGAGAAAGTCTGCTTCCATCATCGAGAACTCGGTGTTGGCTCCGGGTCGCACGGTAAGCTTCGCATGCGCTTTCATTACGGCTACAAAGCTTACCATGTCGGCGGCCATCCATTGTGGGAATGTCTGCGCGGTTTGTTTCAGATGCGGCAGAGACCATTTGTCCTGGGTGGTGTTTGGTTCATCGCAGGTTATGTTTGGGCCGCCTTGCACCGCAGAGAGCGCGCAGTTTCTCCGGAGTTGATGCGGTTCCACCGTGCTGAACAGATGGCGCGGCTACGTAGCATTTTTAAGCGACCTTGAGCGATTTCAGGATTCGGGGATGATGAACGAACTGTTTTTGAACGACGCTGGCGATGGGTTATCGCGGAAAGTTGCGATCTCGCGTAGTGGCCCCGTTCGCGTTGCAGCAATTCACGACGAGGAATGGATCGAAGGCGAACCGCTTGCTGGGCGGGACGGATTCATTCGCTCTTTGCCGACGGGGCTGCCAGCTGATATTTTTGCTTTTGCGCGTCCGATACCAGAGTGCGAACCCTGCTACCCATTTCATTTCGAGTGGGACAACGTCGCGGTGGCAAGCCTCGCTAATGGATTCGATCGCTGGTGGAACGGGCTCCCGCAGGAAACGCGGAAAAACGTGCGTCGCTCCCAGCGTCGCGGCGTTGCCGTCGAACGGGTCCCCTTTGGCGATGCTCTGATCCGCGGCATTGGCGACATTTACAACGAGACACCCATTCGCCAGGGACGAAAGTTCAGGCATTACGGCAAAAGCCTCGACCAAGTCAAGGCCGAAAATGCCACTTATCTTGACCGGAGCGAATTCATCGGGGCTTTCTTCAACGGCGAACTGATCGGCTTCACCAAGTTCGTGATGGTGAACAATGTCGCCCGCATCATGCAGATCGTTTCGAGGGCGGACCAGACGGACAAACGTCCAACAAATGCATTGCTGGCTAAGGCCGTCGAAATCTGCTGTGACAAACCCGCCTCTCACTTAGTTTACGGCAAATATGTTTATGGGAAAAAGGAAAACAGCCCAGTCACAGAGTTCAAAAAACGGAATGGTTTCGAGCGTCTTTCGTTCCCACGGTATTACGTTCCGCTTACTCGCCTCGGAAGTTATGCGCTCCGCTGGGGCCTCCATCGCGGGCTAGCGCACTTTATGCCGGAGGCGGTCACGAATTTATTTCTCACTGCTCGGGCGGTCGTTTATCGCCGCCGCTTCGGAGTGCCCGAGCGAATCAGCAAGACAGTCGATCCGGGAAAAAATCTCGCTGCTGGCCATTCTCGGACTGCTATTTAAAAATTTTTGACAAGACTAGGATTCAAACTTGAAAACCGAGAGCGACAAGACGGTTCGCGCCAAAACGCCATCCTCGTCGGTCCCGGTTTTCGGGTTGACGTTTTTTGCCGGTGTAGCTCAGCGTTAGAGCGGCTGAATTGTAATCAGCAGACGGAGTGTTCAAATCCTCCCGCCGGCTCCAAAATTTAATTACTGCTCCCTTGCCTGGAATCGCTGGCATATTTTGGATTAGTCGGACGATATGGGCTACGTCGCTCCATAGGATGTCGCAACCGATTCGCGAACACTTGGCTGAGAGTTTGGTCCGACCTTTGATCGATTTGCGCGCAAGGCTCAACTCGATCAGGTATCGGCCTTCTAGAGCAAGGCACTTCCCCATAGCTGAAATTAATTTGAGGAGAGGTGGCTGGGTGGTTTAACGCAGCGGCCTAAAAAGGCCGCTATGCGGCTTCGAAAGGCGCTTTGGAGGCGCCGATCCTTCCGCTCTCTGCTACTCCATTTCTAAATACATGAAAAACTTCCTTACTGACTGCTTTAATAGACGGATCACCAAAGACCAGAGCAAGGACACCGGTATGGCCATGGTGCTTTTGCTTCTACTCGCCGGCACAGCTTTCAAGCGAGAACTTTTTGTGACCACCGCGATCGTTGCTCTTGTGATCGACATGACGGCTCCGCAGCTCTTCCGGCCGGTCGCCGTCGTGTGGCTGGGTCTATCGCATCTCCTGGGCACTGTTATCTCCAAAATTCTTTTGACGCTGGTTTTCTTTGGCGTCGTGACTCCGATTGGACTGGCACGAAAGCTCCTCGGCATCGATTCGCTAAAGCTTAGAGAATTCAAATCCGGAGAGGGTTCGGTGATGGTTATCCGGAATCACACATTTACCGGTCAAGACATAAAGAAACCTTACTAGAAAGGAACAACTAATTATGGAATTCATTAAAGATCTCTGGGGCTTTCTTAGCCAAAGAAAGAAGTTCTGGTTATTGCCGGCTATAGTGATCTTGCTGGTCTTCGGCGTGCTTATCGTCCTGACGGCCGGATCAGCCATCGCTCCCTTCATTTACACGTTGTTCTAGATGATAGCGGGATCAGATCGAGTGCAATTGTAACTTACCTCAAAGAAATGCCACTCAGGAACATCATTCTTGGTATATCGGCCTTCTATCATGATAGCGCAGCTGCGCTTCTGATCGATGGCGAAATTGCCGCGGCGGCGCACGAAGAAAGGTTTACCCGCAAAAAGCACGACTCCTCATTCCCGATTAACGCAGTTAGATATGTGTTACAGGAAGCGGGTGTGGGCTATAAAGACCTTAGCGCAGTGGCTTTTTATGACAAACCGTTCCTGAAGTTTGAGCGATTGCTTGAGACCTACCATGGATTCTCTCCGCGCGGAGTGACGAGCTTCCACTCCGCTATCCCGGTCTGGATCAAAGAGAAGCTTTTCATGAAAAAGCTGCTCAAAGATCAACTGGCGGAGCTGGGGAACGGGAAAGTGCCGACTTATTATCCTGAGCACCATTTGTCCCATGCCGCGAGCGCCTTTTATCCATCGCCCTTCCAAGAAGCTGCCATTGTCACAATTGATGGCGTTGGGGAATGGGCGACGACTACCATCGGATATGGACACGAGAACAACATCAGTCTACTCAAAGAATTACGTTTCCCGCATTCCGTGGGATTGCTCTACTCCGCCTTCACCTACTACACTGGCTTCGTAGTCAACAGCGGCGAATACAAGCTGATGGGCTTAGCGCCCTATGGCAATCCCAACTCACCTCGAGTGGCGGAATTTGTGCGGAAAATTGAGAACGATCTGGTGGATATCCGCCCCGACGGTTCGATTCTCTTGAACATGGATTATTTTGGTTATGCCACCGGCCTGACGATGGTGCGCGAAGATAAATGGGAACGGCTGTTCGGCGTACCGCGCCGCGAGAGCGAATCAGAAATCTCGCAAGCTTACATGGACATGGCTCTGGCAATTCAGCAGGTCACCGAAAAGATCGTAATGAAACTTTGTCAGACAGCTGCGGACCTTACTAAGAGCAAGCATCTCGTGTTAGCCGGCGGCGTCGCGCTCAATTGTGTTGCCAACGGCAAAGTGCTGCGCTCTGGTTTATTCGAGGATATATGGATTCAACCTGCTGCCGGCGATGCTGGCGGCGCACTCGGCGCTGCTTATGCGGTGTGGCACATCTTGGAGGGCAAAAGCCGCATGTTCAATTGCCGTCCCGATGCGATGCATGGTGCCTATCTCGGACCATCTTTTTCAGATAGGGAGATTGGGCGAGTCCTTAGCAGCTACGGGGGGGTTGCCTCCTATTACCGGAGCTTCGACGAATTAACGGGGCTTGTCGCGGCCAGACTCGCCGAGGGCAAGGTGGTTGGTTGGTTCCAAGGACGGATGGAGTATGGCCCACGGGCGCTGGGTAACCGCAGCATTCTGGGCGACCCACGCAATCCCGAGATGCAAAAGAAACTCAATTTAAAAATTAAGTATCGCGAAGGCTTCAGGCCATTCGCCCCGAGCGTCCTGGAGGAAGACATCCAGGAATATTTCGAAATCGACCGTCCGTCGCCTTACATGTTGCTAGTCGCCCCCGTCCGAGCTGACAAAAGAATTCCCGTGCCGAAGGACTATAACGAAAGGGGACTTTACGAGCGGCTTTACTTTCTGCGGTCTGACATCCCCTCGATTACGCACATCGATTATTCGGCACGGATTCAAAGTGTATCCAAAGACGTCAATCCGCGCTACTGGCAACTGATTCAAAAGTTCAAAGCGCTTACTGGTTATGGCGTGATCGTTAATACCAGCTTCAACGTGCGCGGTGAGCCGATAGTATGTACGCCGCAAGACGCTTATCGCTGCTTCATGCGGATCGAAATGGATTATCTGGTCATGGGTAACTACTTTCTTGATAAGAATGACCAGCCTGCGTTTACCGAGGATACGGATTGGAAAGCAGAGTTTAAGCTCGATTAGCCCTCCCAAGGAGGGCGCTTTCTCAACCCGCCACGGAGGTTAGAACGCCACTGCTCTTTCGGTAGCGTCGGGACTAGCATGTGATGGCCAAAGTAACAACAACGCAATTGCTCCTCGAGGACGGTAGTTGCATCGTCGGTGAGCACTTCGGCGGACATCGCTCGATGTCGGGCGAGGTTGTGTTCAACACCGGGATGGTCGGTTACCCCGAGGCGATGACGGATCCTTCCTATCGCGGTCAAGTGTTAGTGCTTACCTACCCTTTGATCGGTAATTACGGCGTTCCTGTAAACGGACAGCGCAAATTCGGTATCGCTGGGCTTGAAATTCCTGAGTTACTTGAAAGCGAGCGGATTCAAGTCAGCGGACTTGTCGTGTCCACGCTATCAAAGAGATATAGTCACCCAACGGCCTTGGATCGTTTGGATTCCTGGATGCAGCAGCACAACGTTCCCGGCATCAAAGAGATTGATACGCGTGCGTTGACAAAGAAACTAAGAACACACGGAACCATGCTGGGAAAGATCGTGGTTGACGAGGAGGATGTGACCTGGCAAGACCCTAACGAGCGCAACATCGTGGCGGAGGTGAGCGTCCAAAAACCAACACTTTACCCGGGCCTTGGAGAGAGGAAGGTCATCTTGGTCGATTTTGGGTGCAAGGCAAGCATTCTCCGACACTTGCTAAATGCCGGACTAGACACCTTGAGGGTCCCATGGAATTACGACTGGTCAGAGGAGCCGGCTGATGGGGTTGTCCTGTCGAATGGTCCTGGTGATCCTAAAATGTGCTCTGAGGCTTTGGATATTATTCGCAGGGGCTTGAAAAAAGATGTGCCTGTCCTGGGAATATGCCTGGGACATCAGCTCCTGGCCCTGGCTGCCGGCGCAGACACTTTCAAATTAAAATTTGGCCATCGCGGGCAAAACCAACCATGCATTCAGATAGGAACAAAGCGCTGCTTCATTACCTCCCAGAACCACGGCTTTGCCGTGAATGAACAAACCATGCCTCCGGAATGGCAGCCATGGTTTTTTAATGCAAACGATGGTACCAACGAAGGCATGCGCCATCGAGGGCGCCCGATCTTCTCGGTGCAATTTCATCCGGAAGCAAATCCAGGACCAGTCGATACCGTGTTTCTTCTCGATTCATTCATCGAAGCAGTCAGACATGGACAGTAAGCCTAAAAGAGTGTTGCTACTCGGCAGCGGCGCCTTGAAGATAGGTGAAGCGGGCGAGTTTGACTACTCGGGAAGCCAGGCACTGAAGGCACTGAAGGAAGAGGGCATCTATAGTATCCTGATTAATCCTAACATTGCCACCATCCAGACATCTGAAGAATTCGCCGATCGCGTATATCTCCTGCCCGTAAATGCGGACTTCGTCGAACGAGTTATAGAGAGGGAGAAACCCGACGGTATTCTAATTGGGTTCGGAGGCCAGACCGCGCTAAATTGCGGGTTGGAAATCGCTGAACGCTGCCTCCTGAAGCGACATGGTGTGCGGGTGCTTGGCACGCCCATCCAAACGATTCATGACACTGAAGATCGTGCTTTATTCGTGAAGCGACTTAAAGAGATCGGCGTCGATACGCCGCGCTCGCAAACCGCTACCACGGTCGAGGAAGCAAAGAAGGCAGCCGACGAGATTGGTTACCCCGTGATGGTGAGAATTGCCTTTGCGTTAGGAGGTTTGGGATCGGGCATGTGCAAGGACGCGCTCGCTTTGGAGGAACGAGTCAAACGGGCGCTGGCCTATTCGTCACAGGTGTTGGTGGAAGAATATCTTAGCGGCTGGAAGGAAGTGGAATATGAAGTCGTTCGGGACGAATCCGACAATTGCATCACGGTTTGTAACATGGAAAACTTTGATCCTCTCGGTATTCATACTGGAGAAAGCATTGTCGTAGCGCCGAGTCAAACCCTCACGAACAGCGATTATCATCATCTCCGAGAGCTTTCCATCCGGATCATTCGCCACTTGAAGGTTGTCGGTGAGTGTAACATCCAGTTTGCCGTCGATCCGAACTCAAACGCTTATCGGGTAATCGAGGTAAATGCCCGGCTCAGCCGAAGCTCGGCGCTTGCTTCGAAAGCCACCGGCTATCCGTTAGCTTACATTGCTGCCAAGCTCGCGTTGGGATATAGCCTTACCGACCTGCAGAATTTCGTGACACGGACTACAACGGCGTGTTTTGAGCCAGCATTGGACTATGTGGTTGTTAAGATACCTCGATGGGACCTCAAGAAGTTCCGTAGCGCGTCTAGCGACCTGGGTTCAGGGATGAAATCCGTTGGCGAGGTCATGGCCATCGGCAGAAGGTTCGAGGAGGCACTACAGAAGGCGGTTCGGATGCTCGACATAGGACATGACGGCGTAGTTGCAACCAGACCCGTGGAGTTTGACAACGTGGGGCACTTACTGGCGCAACCCGGACCCGATCGCATTTTTGCCATTCCCGAAGCGATGCGGAGTGGTTACAGCGTCAAGCAGATTCATGAATTGACTCATATTGATGAATGGTTTCTTCATTGCATCCATCATCTAGTAGAGATCGAAGATCACCTTATGACCTACAGGGGTGGACCGTGCCCGAAGAGGCTTCTTTTTGAGGCCAAGCGCGCGGGGTTTTCCGATCGTCAATTGGGATCCATCCTCCACATCGACGAGAAGACCATTTGGAGACACCGCCAGAACATGGAGATACACCCTGTTGTAAGACAGATTGATACCCTTGCGGCAGAGTACCCGGCCCAAACCAACTATCTTTATCTGACGTTTAATGGACAAGAAGATGACGTCCAGCCTGGAGAAGGTAAAAGCGTGCTTCTCCTCGGTTCCGGTTCGTATCGCATCGGTAGTTCGGTCGAGTTTGACTGGTGCTGTGTAAACGCGTCTCGCATCCTTCGAAAGCTTGGCTACCGTTCGATCCTGCTGAATTTCAATCCTGAGACAGTCAGTACCGACTATGATGTCTGCGACAGACTGTACTTCGACGAAATTAGCCTCGAGACCGTGGTCGATATTTATGCGAGAGAGCAGTGCATCGGAGTGATTGTCTCGGTTGGTGGCCAGACCCCTAACAATGTTGCCCTTCAGCTTCACCATGCAGGAGTAAGAATTCTCGGCACTTCCGCAACAGACATCGATCGGGCTGAGGATCGACACAAGTTTTCCACGCTGTTGGACACCCTTGGCGTTGATCAGCCTCCTTGGAGAGAAGCAGCATCGCTGGACGATGTTGTGGCATTTGCAGAGCATGTTGGTTATCCGGTCCTGCTCCGGCCTTCCTATGTCCTGAGTGGCGCGGCCATGGGCGTGGCGACCAATGCAAGGGAATGTGAGCTTTTTCTGAACAAGGCAGCCGATGTCTCGCCTAGACATCCGGTAGTCGTCTCCAAGTTTTTCGAAGATGCTCGAGAAATTGAGGTGGATGCAGTCGCTTCGGGAGGCGAGCTCATCGCCATGTGTGTGGTCGAGCACGTGGAAAATGCCGGGGTGCACTCGGGCGACGCAACGTTGGTCATCCCGCCACAGCGGACGTACCCGGAAGTGATTCGAAAGGTGGAGAAGATCACGGCCAGAATTGCAGCAGCCCTTAACGTCACGGGGCCGCTGAATGTTCAGTATCTCGCTTTGGGCACGAATGTTAAAGTGATCGAGACCAACCTTCGAGCATCGCGGAGTTTTCCGTTTGTCTCCAAAATCAGCAAGGTAAACCTCGTCGAGCTCGCTACCAAGGCGATCCTCGGCGTGCCAGTCGCCAAAGTTGGCCGAGTTTGGAATGACCTCGACTACGTCGGGGTGAAAGCGCCGCACTTTTCCTTCACGAGATTGCAGGGCGCGGATCCAACTGTAGGAGTCGAAATGGCTTCGACGGGGGAGGTCGGTTGTCTCGGCGATGATTTCGAAGAAGCATTCTTGAAGGCCCTGATTTCGGTAGGATTCAGGTTCCCACTCAGGAATATCCTGCTATCGACTGGCCCGCTTAAAGACAAAGTTGCTTTTATCGAGAGCGCAAGGCTCTTCGAGAGCATGGGAATCAAACTACACGCGACCCGCGGAACCGCGGATTTTCTGGCGCGATACGGCATCGAAAGCAAGCCCGTTCACTGGCCATTGGATAACCTTTCGCCTAATGCCACTGACTTGATCGAGCAGAGAAAGATAGATCTGGTGATCAATATACCAAAGAACTACCAGGAAACTGAACTGACTAACGATTACCACATTCGCCGAAGGGCGGTGGACTTTGGGATTCCCTTGTTAACAAATATTCAGCTGGCGAACCGGCTTGCTGAATCGCTTTCTCGCAAGCAAGTGGCCGAGCTCCAGATGAAGGAGCTCCAAGCATATTGAGGATATCGCAGCTTGGGGGAACAGTGCCGGAACAAGGATTAGGATCAGCTATGCGAAGGATAAAGCGGACATTAGTTAATATTGCACTATTGCTTGGATCATCAGCACTTGCGCTGTTGCTGTGCGAACTCGGCTGCCGCATGTTTTTGAATCCTGCGGACTACCTCTCGCAAGACCCAGTCCCCGATCCGATACTGGGTGCGGTCCTAAAAGTGCACGGCAGCGGCTATGACGCGTGGGGTTTTAGAAATCCGAAAGTACCTTCCTCTGTTGACATCGTCGCTATCGGCGATTCTCACACGTTTGGTAACTGCGCCAAGATGGACGAGTCATGGCCCTATGTCGTAGGCCGGCTCACAGGCAAGAGCGTTTATAATATGGCGCTTGGGGGGTACGGTCCGAATCAATATGACTATCTCCTTAAGACCAAGGCGTTGTCTCTTAAGCCAAAGATGATTATCTGCGGTTTATATATGGGCGACGACTTTGAAAACGCCTACAAAATCACTTATGGACTGGATTACTGGTCGTATTTAAGAGAACATCCTGCGGAAAAGGTAGATTTCGATATCTGGGAGCATTCGGCCGCCCCGACCTGGGACAAAAGAGTTCGCAGCTGGCTCTCCCGGCACAGCCTTGTCTACAAGCTCGTGTTCCACGGTTCGCTCCTTGCTCAGTTCAAGGGGGATGTGCAAATCCAAAATGCTTCGCGTCTGTACGATTCCGCCACAGCGCTAATCCTCAAGGATAAGAACATCTGCGAAGCATTCCTTCCCAAAGGCATCCTAAACCGCCTCGATCAGACCAACCCTGGTGTCCAGGAGGGCATGCGCATTACGTTCAAACTGCTAGACGAAATGAACCAAACCTGCCGGGCCAAAAACATCGAGTTCGTCGTCGCTGTGATTCCTACTAAGGAGGCAGTCTTTGCCGATTACCTTGAGCGCAACAGCAATCTGCCACTCAGCGACGTGCTCGACCAACTCATTGCCAACGAACGCGTCGCGCGCGAGAAAGTATTCCAGTTTTTCAATGAGTCCGGCATTCGTTACGTTGACACGCTGCCAGCCTTGAAACGGACAGTTGAACATGAGCTCTATGCCCGCACGGCCCAGGACATTCATCCTAACAAAAATGGATATAGAGTCATAGCGGAATCTGTTGCCGCAGATGTTCGGAACCACCGTAGCACTGCCGAGAACGTGCCTGCCGGTTCAGGGGTTTTGCACCACTGACACTGATCCTGTCTCGCAAGAACGTAGCGCTCTGAACCTTTGCGTTCTAAGCCTTTCTCAATGTCACGAATTGCCGGAATAATTAGCTTGGGTCGGCCGGAAGAGTCCGGGTTGCTTCTCCGGCACATGTTGCAGGCGATGAAACGCCAGGCGTCGGATAACGTCGTGGCTTGCGGCGATACCGGCGTTCTAGCATCATGCGGTGCCATTGTCCCGTGCTCTCCAGACCTTGCCAGCCTTGTCTGGAATGAGGAAAAGAACATTGCTTGTCTTATTTCCGGAAATGCTTTCACAAATGCAGGCGATCGCCACTGGCTTCGCTCCCGCGGACATTGCCTCGCGAACAATGACCGTACAGGGCTTGTCCATCTTTACGAAGAGCATGGTTTAGGTTCACTATCCCGCTTGAATGGCTGGTTTGGTGGTGTGCTTATCGACCTTCGAAATCGCCAGATTATTTTGTTCAATGACCGTTACGGACTGAATCGTATTTATGTCTACGAGCAGAATTGCCGCCTTTACTTCTCCTCGGAAGCGAAGTCACTGCTTGCGGTGCTACCCACGGTACGTGAACTGGATCCGCGCGGCGTTGCGGAATGGTTTAGTTGTGGCTGCGCATTAGGAAACCGGACTTTGTTTCGAGGCGTCTCACTTCTGCCGCCCGGCTCAGCCTGGATTTGCTCTGCAGATGGCTCGTTGAGGAAAGAGAGCTACTTCAATGCATCAGCGTGGGAGAATCAACCGGCACTTTCTCTGGAGGATTACTATCAACAACTGACAAAAGTCTTTCCTCGAATTTTAAAACATCATATTAACGACACTAATTCGGTTGCGATGTCGCTTACAGGCGGTCTCGATGGGCGGATGATCATGGCGTGGGCACGGCCTAATCGGGGAGAATTGCCCTGCTACACGTTTAATGGTTCCTACCGCGACTGCGCAGATGTACGCATCGCTCGCAAGGTCGCTGCAGCTTGCGATCAGCCGCATCAGACGATCTCCATCGGCGACGAATTTCTAGCGCAATTTCCACACTTGGCGGAGCAGAGTGTCAACATCAGCGACGGCTCGATGGACGTGACCGGCGCGGCCGAACTGTACGCCAATCGTTTGGCGCGCCAGATTGCGCCCGTGCGGCTTACGGGCAATTATGGCTCGGAAATTCTGCGCCAGCACATCGCCTTCAAGCCGCGCGTGCTAACCTCGGACATTTTTTCCTCGGATTTTGTTCCGCAACTTGGCGCCGCTGCCCGCACTTATTTTGATGAATCTAATGGGAACCGGCTTTCCTTTATCGCATTTAAGCAGTTGCCCTGGCATCATTACGCGCGTCTCGCCGTGGAACAATCACAAATCAGCGTCCGCTCGCCGTTTCTTGACAATGAGCTTGTCGCGCTCGCGTTCCAGGCGCCCCCCCAAGCGCAGAGAAGTCTTGCTCCGTCGCTGCGTCTGATTGCTGAGGGTAATCCCAGGTTAGGTCAAATCCCCACTGATCGCGGAGTTAGTTATCCTGCTGGTAGAATTTCGAACCGGGTGCATCGCTCGATTCAAGAATTTCTGGCCAGGGCGGAGTACGCCTACGACTACGGAATGCCTAACTGGTTGACGCGCATTGACTGCGCTTTAAAACGGTTGCGTTTGGAGCGACTGTTTCTTGGTCACCAGAAGTTCTGTCATTTTCGGACTTGGTATCGTCATCAGCTTGCCGATTATGTGAAGGAGGTTTTATTGGATACACGTTCTCGCTCACGGCCGTACGTGAACGGCTCGGCGCTCGAACAACTGGTAAACGCTCACGTAAGCGGTTCACGCAATTTCACCGTTGAGATCCATAAGCTTCTATCGATGGAGT
>Ga0126380_10000572_pt1 | contig 12554 bp, 12 predicted proteins | sample PanSoiMetPlot_26_FD_92544 | JGI IMG/M metagenome (GOLD analysis project Ga0126380, IMG submission 92544) | Tropical forest soil microbial communities from Panama - MetaG Plot_26 | ecosystem: Environmental > Terrestrial > Soil > Tropical forest > Bulk soil | place: Panama | collected 2016-02-17
TGGACGTGGGCGAGCAGGACGAATTTGCGCACATTATTGCGGGTGCGCACGATTTTGACAAACTGCTGAAGCAAAACAATATCCCGCACGAGTTCGAAACATATCAGGGGAATCACGGAAACAAAATCGGCGAGCGCCTTGAAAACAAGGTATTCCCCTTTTTCTCCAAGATGTTTCAGTAGCCTGGGAAAAAAATCTCGCGCGGAGACACTGAGCCGCAGAGAAGAAGAAAGAGAAATAGAGACTCAAAGCAAGAGTCGTCTCGAAAAACTGAAAAAGCTACGGTTTGCGGGTTGCGGTCCAGCGGCCGTCGGCTTTGGATTCTACTTTCATGCGGCCGCCGGCGGAGTCGCCATCAATCCAACCGGCGAGCGTGGCGACGGCGGGCGTGAATGTGCCCTTATCGTCGATGGGCCAATCCCCATTGAAGCTGAGCTCAACGTAGCCGTCGCGCCATGTGCCCGTGGATAGAGCGATCCTTTCCCAGCTCACCGGACCAGGTTCCTGTGACTTTACCCGTGTCACGCTTGAGTTGCAGAATGCCTTCAATGGGTCCAGCGTCGGTGAAACATTTTACTTGCCAGGTGCCTGCGGCGTCGGAGCCATTCTTGAGGGGCTGAGGCGCTGAACCGATAACACGAAGATTTGAGAAATACGCTTCCTCGCCTTGGTAAGGCCAGAGTGCAATGCCTCAGTGCAAATCCTCCCCCTTCAATCCGTCCACGACGAGGCTAGGCTGCTCCGATCCATTTAAGTAGAGCCTGGCGGAGCGGCCTTTAACTTCAATCTTGACCTTTGTCCAAGTCTCCGGCTGCAACTCCGCATGAGATTCGTAGACCGAGGGCCACTCGCGGCGCAGCTTGTACCAACCATAGTTGGGCTCGGAGGTGTATTGCACGGAGTGATTGCGCATGGCCTGGTCGTCTGCATGGGAGTTTCCGGGGCGCAGATAGAAGAGTTCGTAGCGCGAGGCGTCCGGCCGCGCCCGGAAGGCGATGCCAACAAAACCGGGCATGCGCACGCCGGGTGGAGTGGTAATTCTCAAGGCAATGTCGCACTCGATGGTTCCATCCTGAAAGTCGGTGCCGCGCAGGAGAGCGAAGCCATCGAAATCGCCCTTGGCTGTGTCTTTCTCTTTCGTGAGGCGGACGGCTTTTCGGCCCTTATACTCGACAGGTTCGGCTTTTACGTTAAGCGGAACTAAATCTTTGGTATCGCTCAGCGCAAAAGTTTGAGCTTTAGACGATGACGGAACAAAACTGGCCCAGATCATGACGAACACAAGGGCCGAAATGGGCCTGCGCAAAAGGCGCGCGATTCGAAACATGTTCTTTCACCTCCGAAGCGAGATTTGGCGACGATTCTTTGATGAGATGGACGGCCCGGGAGCAGAAATGTTTTGGGTTGAGCCCGGGTTAAACGACAAAACGCGCAGTATCCGGCGAGCCAGGTCCGGCTGAAGGAAAGCATGTGGAAAAATGATAGGATGCAGGGTCGAGATTTCGGCCGAATCCAATGAGATTGCACGCCATCTGCTTCTTTTGCTCGAGCGTTCTTTTCAGTTCTGGTACAGGGGCGCAGCAGACGGGTACGGCAAAACCTGTGATAGTGCAACCGGGGGCGCCAGGGGAGCCGACGAAAACTCTGCCACCTACTACCAGGGCGACGCTACCGCCGCAGTCGCAGGCAGATGTGGAGTTCATGCAGGGCATGATCATGCACCACGCGCAGGCGGTGGAAATGACGGCGCTGATTGCTTCGCATACGGAAAATAAGGAGCTGCGGGCACTGGGGGCGCGCATCAGCAGTTCGCAGACGGACGAAATCAAATTCATGAAGAGGTGGCTGGCGGCGCGGGGGGAAAGGGCTTCGATGCAGATGGCGGAAATGACAGGCATGCCTCACGACCATGGGGCGATGCCCCTCATGCCAGGCATGCTTACGGCGGAACAAATGGAGGCATTGCGGAAGGCGACTGGAGCGGAGTTTGATCGTCTATTTTTGACGGGGATGATTCAGCACCACAACGGGGCACTAACGATGGTGAAGGATTTGTTTGATACGGCAGGCGCTGGGCAGGATGCGGAACTGTTTGGTTTTGCGACGGACGTGGACACAGGCCAACGCGCAGAGATCAGGATCATGCAGGGAATGTTGGCGAAGAAGAAGTAGGGCGTGGTGAAAAAGGCCCAAAGGCAGAAAAGCAGATTCCTCAGGCCTGCCCGCTTGGAGCGGGCAAACCGGCCCTCGGAATGACAAGTTTGTGCGATTGAGATGAGATCAGAGGAGAAACGATGAACCGAGAATTGAGCATTTCTTTGCGGATGGTTTTGGCCGCAATGTTTTTGTGTTTCAGCATGAGCCAGACGCACGGACAAGCGCAGCAACAGGCGCCTGCAAATGGCGCGGCTGCTCAGACACAGGCTCCAGCGCAAGGGCCTGCGGACAAGGAAAAGGCAGATAAAGAGAAGGAAGAGGAGGATGAAAATCCGTTTGCGCCGGAGCCGGCTCCGACGCTGCCGCCGGGAATGACAGGGTCGGATGTGAACGATCCGCGCGCCAGCCTCGCTCCAGGAATGTATGACGCGGGCGAGACTTCGATGGGGCTAAAGCATCTGCTGCTATTCAAGAAGCCCGATGCGTTTCAGCTTGGAGTTTCGGATCCTGACGATCCCAAAGTGCAGAAAGTGATTGGCCAGCTGGGCCTTGGAAGAATGGCCGCGAAAATGCCAAGAGAGGTGCGACTGCCCATCGCGCAGCTGGCGTTCGCCAATTCGGATATGGCGTTTCAAGGCAATCATCTGTTCCTGGGAAATTTTTATGGCGTGAATATTTTTGACATCTCCGATCCGGCAAGCGCCAAATTGCTGACTTCGATGGTGTGCCCGGGCGGGCAGGGCGACGTGTCGGTCTACAAGAATCTGATGTTCATGTCTGTGGAGATGCCGAATGGACGGCTGGATTGCGGGACGCAGGGATTTCCGCCGGAACCGCCGAGTGCAGATGAAACAAAAGATAAGGAGAAAAGCGCGGATGCCGACAAGGATAAAGACAAGGACAAGGAAAAAAAGCGCAAGATTCCGGCGGCGCAGAAGGATCGTTTCCGCGGCGTAAGAATTTTTGACATTTCGGACATCAAGAATCCGAAGCAGGTAGCAGCGGTGCAGACGTGCCGGGGATCGCACACGCACACATTGGTGATTGATCCGAACGACAAAGAGAATGTGTACATCTACGTGTCAGGGACGTCATTCGTGCGGCAAACGGAGGAACTAGCCGGGTGCTCCGGGGAAAAGCCGGACAAAGATCCGAACACGGCGCTGTTTCGAATCGATGTGATTCAGGTTCCGGTGGCAGCTCCGCAAAACGCGAAGATTGTTTCGAATCCCCGGATATTCATTGACCCGCGAACGGGAGCAATGAACGGTTTGAACAACGGCGGGACGCACGGAAAGAAAGGCGCGGAGAAGCCGGAGGACACGGACCAGTGCCATGACATTACGGTGTACACAGCGATCGGAATGGCGGCAGGGGCGTGCTCTGGAAATGGAATCGTGCTCGACATTAAGGACCCGGTGCATCCGAAGCGAGTGGATGCGGTGAACGATCCGAATTATTCCTACTGGCATTCGGCGTCGTTTTCGAACGACGGAAGCAAAGTTGTGTTTACGGACGAATGGGGCGGCGGGCTGGGTGCGCGCTGCCGTGCAAACGATCCCAACAAGTGGGGCGCGGACGCGATTTTCCGGTTGAAGGATGAAAAGCTGAGCTTCGCGAACTACTACAAGATGCCGGCGGCGCAAGGCGACACGAAGAACTGCGTGGCGCATAACGGATCACTGATTCCCGTTCCGGGCCGTGACATAGAAGTGCAGGCTTGGTACCAAGGCGGGATTTCCGTGATGGACTTCACCGATCCAGACAAACCGTTTGAGATTGCCTACTTTGATCGGGGCGCGATTGATCCGAAAGTGCTGGTGCTGGGGGGCGACTGGTCAGCCTATTGGTACAACGGAAGCATTTACGCGTCGGAGATTGCGCGCGGGCTGGATGTATTCGAATTGACGCCGAGCAAATTTCTGACGCAGAACGAAATTGATGCGGCGAAGACAGTTCATGTGAATGAGTTAAATGTGCAGAACCAGCAAAGAATCGAGTGGCCGGCAAAGCTGGTCGTAGCAAAGGCATACGTAGACCAGTTGTCGCGGTCGCAGGCCTTGCCCGCGGAGAGAATCGAAACCCTGCAAAAGGCGATTCAGAATGCGGAAAGCTCGCACATGAATAAAGGCAAAGTGGCGAAGCTCAAGGGAATGGCGCCGTCAATTGAGAAGGATGCTGCAGCGGCGAAGAATCAGGTGGACGCGGCGCGACTGCATGCCTTGGCGGAAATCCTTAAACACCCATCCGCATGACGTAAGAAACAAACGACAAGGTCTAAACAAAAGCAAATCCTTCGCCTCTCCCCAGCGAGCGGGAACCACGCCCGCCGGGGACGCCTTTGCGGTTGGAGTAATAGCCCACGGTTAGTTTGTGACGTGCGCGGCTTCCCAGGCGCGGACTTTGCGGCGGGCTCCGTCGAAAAGGCGTTCGTAATTGTGTAGCCGGACTTTGGCGGATGTTTCGGCGTCGAGGGCACTCCACAGCGGCGCGTAGAGATTGAAGGTCCTGAGGAATTTGGACTGGTCGGAGGGTGCGGCGGCGTCGCTGCCGAACAGAAAACGGCTGGGATAGCGTTGCATGAGTTCCGCGAGCGCTTTCGTGGCCTGCGGGCCATTTACAAAATACTTCGCCGTTTCGTCCCAAGAGATGTCCACGTAAACATTCGGCAGCTGTGGATCGCCGAAGATGGATTCGACCTGCGCGAGATGATTTTTGGGCGGAGCCACGGCGCGTCCTAGCCCCATATGCGCCCAAATGATGGTCGTGCCTGGATGGCGCTTGAAGAGAGCGACGAGTTGCCTGAGGTAGGCAGGCTCGGGAGCATCCTTTGCGATGTCTTTTGCGAACGGAAGGTCGATGTCGTTGTGAAGGATGACAACGAGACCCGTTTCGGCGGCGAAATCGAGAATGCGATCGAGGGCCGGATTCTCGAGGCTGGCTACTTCCCCGGGAATCTTTGCGGAGACAAATTCCTTGTGAATGGTGAATTCGCCGACGCCGGTAAAGACGCCGGGGAAAGTTTGCAGAACGCGGCGGATGTGGTCGGCGGCGTACATGTCCGCGGGATTGAAGCCGGTAATCATGGGATCGATTCGGGCTTGCTGCTCTTTCGGGAGCGATTTGTAGGCCATAGCGATTGCTGCGTCGCTGAAAGAGTAGTAGTAGAGCGGGGCGTCGCTGTGCAAGTAATAGGTGGGAGCGCGGTCGCCATCGACCCGATATGACCACTCTTGTTGTAAAGGAACGCCGAAGAGGGCCACGCGGCCGGCATGGTTGCCCATCATTTTGAGAAATTCACGGATGCTGGGGCCTTCCTGAATGTTGTTGGTCAGGTGGCAGTGTGAGTCGTTGAATTCGTAATCCGTTTGCGAATTCGCCGGAACAGCGCAAACGATAGCAATGATCGAGCCGGCAAGCAGCGATAGAAGCGAAAACCGGTGGACAAAGCGAAAGTAAGAACGCGCCAAAACGTACCTCCGTACCCTTTGTTTGCATGGTGAAATCTGACTATAAGCGAGAACCTTCGATAGCGAATTGGCTATTGGGGTTGTACGAGCGAACCGTTTTTCACAATCATGCACAGATTTGCACAGACGTTTTTCGAGATTAGTGTTGACGAGAGAAACGAGAGAATTTATTGTGTCGCCAGATTGAAACGGACAGTGAAAACTTTCCGGGGCGATCGACGGAAAGCGCGGAACGACTGGTGGAAGCGCCTTCTTCCGAGATGCGCAGCAGAGCCTAAAAATTTTGCGGCGCAATTGGAAGAGGGTGAAGAAGCCGGAGCGTGAGGCGAGTTCTGTAAAATTGAGTCGCAAAGCAGGACGGCAGAGCGGCAGGCTTGAAAGATAGTGCGAGGGCTTCGGCCTAGAGCGCGTTCGAGTAAACCAGGCGGCTAAGCAAGAACGCGAAACGACACAGTTTACGAGGGCGCGTGACCGAAAGGTGATGCGCCTTCTTTTTTTGTGAATTCTACAGTCGAATGGGACCGTCTCAGAAGACAGCCCCTACAACGGCTCTTCTATTCCTGATTCCCTTTTACGTAGAAACAGGTTCCAACACGCCAGCTGATATACGCTTGCGCGCTCTTGAGAGTGGTCGGCAGGGAGAAAGCGGCGTCAAGCCTGCCTGCGGCAAGCAGGCCGCCGCACTCCAAATGTGCCCCTTAAAGGACAGGAGGTGGCGCGGTTTGTGGAGGGCGAGGCAGGGCCTTGCGGAGCTTGTCCATTTCCGGCGGAAAGGGCGGTTCGCCTGTTGGGATGCGGCCCCGAGTTACGGCCCATTGCTCAAGCCAGCCGTTGCCATGTTCACCGACGTAGGTATTTGGAAGACTGTAAGCGTCATCCCCGAGGGCGTTTTGAAGGGTGACGAAGCGATAGCCACGCTTACGAAGCACATCGAGAAGCTCGCCGATGTGCTCGGCTTCCAGATTGTTGCCGTGGAGCAAGATGATTTGCGGCGGCTCGTAGCCTATGAGGTCGCGGGAGAGTTTTTCGTCGTATTCGAACACAGCGTTGGCGTGGGAGAGAAAGGAGGCAACGATTTTTTGCTGGAGCGCCGTATCGCCCTGTTTTTTGGCGCTGTCGTAGATGCCAGCGAAGGCCCAATCCCATGGATCCAGAGTGACCGGCGCGATGTGATAGCCGCGGGAGGTGAGGAAGGCCTCGACGTCGCGGCGGGTTTCGATATCGCGGCCAACGTCGAGATAGGGGTGGCGAAAGTACCGCATTTTCATGTTGTGCTGCGCGAGAAGGAGCTTTGTGACGGTTTCGCCGCGAACGACAGATTCTTCAAAGTCCTCGAGGCTGACGCGGTTCAGCGAAGTGTGGCCGAAGGTGTGATTGCCAAGCTCGAAGCCGGCGTCGAGCCATTGATTAAGAGCGGCGATGCGAGCATCTACTTCTCCCGTGTTGAAGTAGAGTTTGCCCTCGTTTACGAAGCCGACGACAGGGACTTGTTGCTGCTTGAGCGCGCCAACGAGCCTAGTAGTCATGTCCGTAATTTCCTTGGCGGACATGAATTGCGCAGCGCCGGCGGGAAGATCGTCAATGGTGATGGCGACTTGGCGGTCAGGAGGGGTTTGTGCAAGAACGGCAGGGCCAAGAAGGAATGCACAGACGAGAAGTCTGAAGGTGCGAATCATGGGTTAGGCTCCCGATTGTGATGCGGAGAAATTGTAAGCCGAGGGATGCCGGGGACAATTGGCGATGAGGCGTTCTACGTCGTGGAGTGGGCGAATGCCGCCTCGTGCGCCTACTGCCGTGCAATTGATTGCGGCGGCGGCGCAGGCGAATTCGAGCTGGCGCCGTGTTGGCCAGTCTTGCAAAAGCGTGTAAATGAAAGCAGCGTGGAAAATGTCGCCAGCTCCGGTCGTGTCCGTTGTGTGAACGTTGAATGCAGGCGAGTAATGAAAATTCGAGCCATCGAAGGCGAGGACACCATGGTGCCCGAGCGTGGCAGCGGTGAGTTTGTTGGCAAACTTTTTCTGAACGATCTGTAAGGCTTTCGGGAGATCGGATTCACCGGAAATGCGGCCGGGAATGTCCATGCTGGCAACGAGGAAATCGATCTTGGGGAGAAGCGATTCAATATCGGGATAGAGATCATCAAGATCAGCGATGACGGGGATTTGTGCGGCGCGGGCCCATTCGGCGGCGAGGGATGCAGCCGCGGTATCGTGACCATCGACAAGGAGCGCACGAGCTGAGGTGATCCATTCTCGCTGAAGTTCGGCGGGTTGCAGAGCCAAGCGCTCGTCGTGGCGGCGAAGGACGGTGCGCTCGCCGTCGGCGTCAATCAGGATGAAAGATTGGTGGCTGGGGCACTGGCGTGCGGTGAAGAGATGCGCTTCGACGCCAGTGCGGACGAATTCGGCCCGATGGAGTTGCGCTGCATAGTCATCGCCGAATTTGCCTACGTAGCGCGTGCGGAGTCCCCAGAATTGGCAGGCAACCATGGCACTGGCGACTTGTCCGCCAGGAAGAATGCTGGCGGATTCGAACTCGACTTTAGAGCCGCGCGCTGGATATTCGTGGAGGGGAATGAGGGTGTCGGTGGCATTGAGGCCGACGCCGACCACGTCAACTTGGGGAACCGTGGTCATTGAAAGCGAGTTGTCCGCCAGAGGCGCAAGCCGCAAGCGGCAAGAAGGATGAGCGTAACAATGGAAAGAAATATGGCGGGAGTCCAATGTGCTGGAAGGTTGGGCACACGGGCAATGGCGGCGAAATAGACGAATACTGCGGTCGCAATAGCGACGAAAAGCCAGTCGAGGAGGCCGCGAGAGGGTGCGGCTTCACCCGCCGATTGGCGGCCGTCGAGGCGAGCTTCGACAAAATCAGAGGCGAGGCCATAGCGATTGCATTCACGTTGGGCCGCGACACGCCATTGTGTGCCCTCCTTTTGAGTGGCACTGGAAAAGGCGATGGCCCCGACACCACAAATCATGAGAAGTGAACCGCCGATGACTTGCGCATAAGTCGTCGCGCTGCGGCCGTGAAGTTCGCCAAATACGAGGACACCCCAGAGTAAGCCCCAAAGCTGATTGGTGTTGGAGAGTGGAATGCCGCGGCTGATGCCGACGTATTTTGCGGCGTATTGCTGGAAAAGGTCGCCGATCACCCAGATAAAGCCGCCGAGCATGAGCCAGAAGATGACGCCGCGAGCAGAGGAGAGTTCCGCGAAGAGTTTTTGAGCGCCCAGAGTGCCGAAGGAGAGCGTAGACATCATGCCGAGCTCACCGATGGTGAAGAAAGTGACGAAACTGAGAGGATTCATGCCGCTGAGATAGGCTTTGCGATAGGGAATGTACATCGTGCCCCAGAGAGCCCCGGCGCCGAGCGCGGCAAGAACTCCGTGCATGGGATTGATACCGGGAGCGTGAGCGCCAGAAGAGGCGATGGCAAGAACGGCTGCTCCAACGCACATGACGAGAGTACCGCCGAGAACACCGAGCCAGCGAAGCGCACCGGCTCCCCGAAGTTCGTTGAAGAAAAGAAAGCCCCAGAGAATGCCGAGGAGCGAATTCGAATTCCAGAGAGGAAAGGCGATGCTGAGGCCGATATCGCGGATGGCGTAAACGGTGAGCGTGTTGGCGACGGCCCATAGGCATCCGGCGAGAATGGCCCAAATAATGAGATGAGGGCAGCGGCGGGCGTCGGCGCGGATAGAGCCGGTACCGAGGATCAGGGCGGGAAGACTCCAGCGCGCAAGGAAAACTCCGACGACCATGAGCAGTGAGATGACCATGGGCGAAAGACCGAGCGTGACGAGTTTGGTGGGGGCTTCTGCAGCGCCGAGCCAAGCACCTGCGGTGAGTCCGGAAAAGATGCCGAGAAGTTGGAGAGCGCGGGAGCGGGAGGAGAGGCCAGCTTCGGTGGCAGTCGCAGCAGACATTTTCAGCGAATCCACTCCAGGAGGAGAAGGCCGGCAATCAGAACGGCGACGGGAACCCAGAATTGAACGTCGGTAAAGATGCTAGAGAAGAGATTTCCTGAAGGTTGAGGCAGGTCGGTCCCGTTGGTCACGACTTCCCTTTCCGAAAATGACGGTTTGGGTGCGCCGACAAGATAGCAGAGATGCCGCAGAAAGACACGCGAAGGAAGAGAAGCACGAAGATGCCGCCCTGAAGGGCGGCGCTACACTTTCTTCGGAGTGGTGCAGCGATTGGTTCGAGATCGCAAGAGCACAGCCAGGAATGGCTGTGCCACAAAGGCTACTTCTTAAATAGATTTTCGAAAGCCTGGCGGGCATCGAGCGGGCGCGCGGGAGAGGCTTCACCAGCAGGGGTTTGCGACGGCTGCGCGTAGCTGGTGGGCGCAGTGTCTTTTTCGACGGTCATGCGAAACTCGTAAAAGGTGCAGGAGTTCTTGGCGTCCTTGGGAGAGATTCGGTCCGGGACGGGCTGCGTACATTCGAACTGGGCGCCGGAATCGAAGAAGCGGCACTGCTTGCAGCAGTGAAGCTCGAAATTGCACTTGGGACATTTGCCGTTGGGATCGAATCCGGGGGCGAGAACGGCGCCGCAGTTGGAGCAGCGCGCGCGGGTGACCGTGCCGACCATGCGCGGAGTGCGCGGCCCGAGGTGATCGTTCTGGCCGCGCGGACCTCCTTGCGGGGGTTTTCGATCGTGAGATCTTTCTTTCTTTTCCTGTTTTTCGTTATCGCGATAACCGCGATGGCCATACTTACGGTCCACGTACGCCTCCGAATTACCGTCCGGGCGGGCGGCAACTGCCAAAGCTCACACTGTTAGGTAACGCAACGCACTCTGGCTTGTATCCAATCGGAATTGCTACACTCGGCCCGGCAAAAGACTTCCTTGGGGTTTCAAATCGGAATTGCCAACAGCCAAGAGCAGGAGATGGGACAACATTGTTTTTAGCGCTATGGGAGTTCGAAGTCAAGCCGGGATGTGAGGAAAAGTTTGAGAGAGTATATGGAGCGGATGGAGCGTGGACGAAGCTGTTCATACAGGATTCTATGTATAGAGGGACGCGGCTGGTAAAGGATGCGGAGCGGCAGCGTGTATATTTGACGCTGGATTTTTGGGAAACGCGCGAAGCGTACGAGAGATTCAAGAAAGAAAACGCTGCGGAGTATGAAAGGATTGATCGGGAGTGCGAGGGGATGACTGTACGAGAAGTTAGAATTGGCGAATATTCAGACGAACACTGAGAGAATCAATGCAGAGCCGCATCATGTACATCGAATGTAAGGCTAACGGCATTTCTGGACCGGCTAGGATTGGCCGCGTAATGTTTTCAAAGTCAGGCAAATCGGTCTACTACCAAGGACGACGATTCCAAACACTTTCCGGTCGCGGGTTCAAGGCGAACTACTTTGAATATGAATCTGGAGAACATTATTGGATTTCAGGCTGTAAGAAACAGGGTGGGGACAGGCTGTACTCCGGAACAATCGAGATTGACGAAGATGTCCGAGAAGAATATTGGACGGAAATTAGAGAGCTTCCAGAGAAACAAAGAACAACCACGATCCGGTGTGTAGGCAAGCATCGCTGAGAGAATGTCCGCGCTCCTAGCTGAAAAGGCGGGATAGGCCGGAGGGGGCGAGGTCGGGCTGGAGGAATTGGGCGGGAGTCCCGGTAGAGCGGAGGACGGCTTCAGCGGCGAGGTAGCCGCTGCGGACGGCGCCTTCCATGGTGGCGGGCCAGTCTGTGGCGGTCCAGTCGCCAGCGAGGAAGAGGCCCGCGATTTTTGTTTGCTGAGGCGGGCGCCAACGGTCAATTCTGGGGAGCGGCGAAAAAACAGCCATGGCTTCCTTGATGACGGTGGCTTTGACGAGTTGCGCCTCGCGGGCGGCGGGTAGAGCGTGACGAACTTCCGCCAGACAAAGGTCAATGATTTCCTGCCGCGGCTTTTGCAATAAATCGTGCGAAGCGCTGATGACGAGCTGCAGATATTGCTTCGCGCCGGGAACTTCCGCGTCGGATTCGTCCGTATGGAGCGCCGTTTTGTTGAAAATCCATTGGGTGGTGGTTTCGAGCAGAGTGAGATACGGCTCTTTCATCACTTCGCGGTCAAACCAGAAATGAACGCCGGTGATGGATGCGTCGGTAATTTTGTCGAGGTGTCTGAGCGAAGGGTCAAGTTCTTTGGCAACGGGTGGAAGTAACTCATCGATCGTGCCGTGAGGAAGCGCGAGGACATAAGCATCGGCGCGCTCTTCGCGGCCGTTATCGAATAAAGCAGCAGTCATCGCTCCGTTTTCGATGCGAATATCTCGCAGAGGCGAGCGGAAATTCAGTTCCCCGCCCTTGCGCTCGATGGCCAAGCGGCAGCCATTGTAAAGCTCACCCAAGGCGACAGTGGGCACGCCCATCAAGTAGCCTTTCTTGTTGGCAAGGACTGATTTCCAGAAAACATCGATGCCGTAGCGGACGTCAATTTTGTCGAGGTCTTCGGAAAGTGCGCTGACGAGAACGGCTTTCCAGAAACGTTCGATGGCGGCCGGCGTTTGTTTCTTGCGCTGGAGCCAATCGAGCATGGAGAGGTTTCCGTCATTAGCTTCGGGAAGCCGGCCACCGGAAAACAGAATTGAAGAAAACGCGCGCGCGATGCCGATTTTGTCTTTGAGCGAAAGTGGAGAAAACGTGAGAAACGAACTCGTAAGATGGAGCGGCGCGGGAAGAATTCCTCCCTGCATGGAACCGCGGCGGCCTTGCGGATCCTGGAGAACGAGGCGGTCGAAGAATTTGATTTTGCCGTCAGCGCCGACGCGGCGATAAAAATCCTCGAGATTGGTGCAGCAGCCGAAGGTGACGTGCTGGCAGTTGTCCACGTGCTCGCCGTTGGGCAATTCGTAGGACGCAGCGCGGCCGCCGAGGTAGGGCCGCTGTTCGAAAAGTCTTACTTGCCAGCCGGATTCAGCCA
>Ga0126380_10000574_pt1 | contig 12552 bp, 10 predicted proteins | sample PanSoiMetPlot_26_FD_92544 | JGI IMG/M metagenome (GOLD analysis project Ga0126380, IMG submission 92544) | Tropical forest soil microbial communities from Panama - MetaG Plot_26 | ecosystem: Environmental > Terrestrial > Soil > Tropical forest > Bulk soil | place: Panama | collected 2016-02-17
AAGACGACGGCGGAGGTCATCACCCAGGCGTCGGCAGGCCAGCAGCCGGACTACCTGGAGCGGCTGCTGCGCGAGTCACCCCCGGCGGCGGAGTCGGGGCTGCGGGCCGCGCTGCGCGGCGACTGCCACACCCACTCGGACTGGTCGGACGGCGGCAGCCCGCCCGCGGAGATGGCGGCCGCTGCCCGCGACCTCGGGCACGAATGGGTCGCGCTGACCGACCACTCGCCGCGGCTGACCGTGGCCAACGGGCTGACCGCCCAGCGCCTGGAGGAGCAGCTGGAACTGGTCAGCCGGCTCAACGCCGAGCTGGCCCCGTTCCGCATCCTGACCGGCATCGAGGTGGACATCCTCGACGACGGTTCCCTCGATCAGTCCGATGAGCTGCTCGGCCGGCTAGACGTCGTGGTGGCCAGCGTGCACTCACAGCTGCGGATGCCATCGGGCCCGATGACCGCCCGGATGATCGCCGCGGTGTCCAGCCCGCACGTAGACGTGCTGGGGCATTGCACCGGCCGGCTGCTGGCCGGGCGCGGCAGGCCCGAATCGGCGTTCGACGCGCCCCAGGTGCTCGCCGCGTGCCGCGATCATGGTGTCGCGGTGGAGATCAACTGCCGGCCGGAGCGCCGGGATCCGCCGGACAACCTGCTGCGCCTGGCGGCCGAGATGGGCTGCATGTTCGCCATCGACAGCGACGCGCACGCCCCCGGCCAGCTCGCCTGGCTGGAGTATGGCTGCGTGCGCGCGGAACGCACGGGCATCCCGCCGGAGCGGGTCATCAACACCCGCGGCGCGGCCGGGCTCGCCTCGGCCGCCCGCCACTGACCGGCCGCCAGGGCGGCCCGTAAGCCGGACAGCCGCGCGCGGGGTTTGGGTCATCACCCGGCGGTCATCGCGGCGCTGGCCCGCTGCCAGGCGCCGAGCACCAGGTCCCAGAACCCCGCGGCATCGACGGACATCGCCACCAGCGCGTTGTGCCCGCTCGCGGGCGCGGCGAAGTCGGTGACGGTCATGCCCGCCGTCCACCGGCCTTGCGTTTCCACCTCGACCCGGGCCGGCTCGCAGCCGAACAGGCCGGGCGCGGCGATCAGGGCCAGCGCGCAGACGTCGTGCACCGGCTGCCCGCCCCGGATGGGGGTGCCCCCGTAGCCGCGAAGCGCCGGCAGCAGCAGTTCATCGGCCAGCCGCCCCATGCCGCGCATCCGGTCCTTCGTCTCGGCGGTGGCCAGGGCCTGATACGTCACGTCCAGCCCGGCCATGATCACCCGCCAGCCCGCGCCGAACACGATCGCGGCGGCCTCGGGGTCGCACCATATGTTGAACTCGGCCGCCGGGGTGGTGTTTCCCCGCCCAGCCGAGCCGCCCATGATGACGAACCCGGCGACCTGCGTGACCAGCGGCGGGTAGCGCCGGATCGCCAGCGCGACGTTGGTCAGCGGGCCGGTCGCGACCAGGGTCAGCTCGCCCGGCGCGGCGGCGATCTGCTCGATGAGGAACTCCACCGCGTGTGCGTCCACGGGCCGGCCGCTTGGCGCGGGCAGGCAGGCGGCACCGAGCCCGGCCTCGCCGTGCACGCCGCGGGCGTCTTCGAAGGGGCGCAGCAGCGGCGCCGGGCTGCCCGCGGCGACCGGCACCTCGCCGCGGCCGAGGAACTCCAGCACCGCCAGCGCGTTGTGGGTGGTCTGGTCCAGGCTGACATTGCCCGCCACCGTGGTGACGCCGCACAGCTCCAGTCCGGGATGCCCGCAGCCGAACGCGATCGCGAGCGCGTCGTCGATGCCCGGATCGCAGTCGAGGAGGACCTTCCGGGCGGGCACGGTGGTCAGCCGGTCGCGTGGAGCCAGCGGACCGGCGCGCCGTCGGCAGCGCACCGGAACGGCTCAAGCTCGCAGTCCCAGGGCTCGCCGAGCAGCCGGGCCAGCTCCTCCGCCAAGGTACGGGCGCGGTCGCGCCCGTCGGCGGAACCACCGCCGTGAGTCAGCCGGGTGATGCTGGCCGGGGCGGCCGCCGCCACCGTCATCGCCTGCCGGAGCCGGCTCTCCGGCACCAGCACGTCCCCGTTGGCCATGGTGACGGCCGAGAACACGCCGAGCGCCGGGGTGTAGCTGAACCGGACGGCGTCACAGCCCGGGCTGGCTTCCTCGGTGACCTCGAAGCGCAGCCGGTTCCACCCGGCCAGCGCCGACGTGATCGCGGCTGCCAGGCCGGCCCGGCCCTCCCAGTCAAGCTCGGCGCGCAACATTCCTGGCGCGGCCGGCTGGTTAACCCATGGCATGCTCACCGGCACGCCGATAACCCCGGCGACCGCCCACTCCACGTGGGGACTGAGCGCCGGGGGCGCGGAATGGACGTGCAGAACGCCGCGAACGGTCACCCTGGCCTCCCTGCGTGCGGACGAGGTGCGTCTTCCCCAACGACCTCGGCTCCGCCGCCACCGGCCCCGGATGCCCGGGCTCGCGACAGGCTGCCGCTAGCACTCCTCTTCGGATTGTGCCTTACCAGCACCGCCTAGCGCCACCTCTTACCGCGTGTCGCGCGGTCATGGTGTAGTGGATCTGTGGATGCCAGCGCGGGCACAACCGAAGCATTCCCCGCATCGCTCACCGAGCGCGACATCGCCGCGCTGCTGTTCGTCGCCGAGATGTACGCCGTGCAGATCGACCAGCTGGCCGCCGTCCTCGGCGTTACCGAGGCCCGGGCCCGGGCGATCACGCTGGGCTGGCGGCGCGCCCGTTACGCCGAGTCCGCCAAGATCGGCCCGGGCCGCCCCTGGATCTGGCTGACCCGGGCCGGGCTGTCCGCCAGTGGCCTGCCGTACCGGGCCGTCTCGCCGGCCTTGTCGCGGCTGGCGCACCTGCGGGCGGTCGTCTCGGTGCGGCTCGCGCTCGAAGCGGCCCCCGGGTATGCCCGGGCGGGCGCGTTCTGGCGCGGCGAGCGCCGGTTGCGGGCGGCAGCAGGCGGCCGGGTCGGATTACGCGAGCACATCCCCGACGCGGAGGTGCACTGGCCGGACGGCGCGCCGGTCAGCTTCGCCGGCGAGTGCTGGGCGGTCGAGGCCGAGCTGACCCGGAAGACCGTCGCCAGGACCGCCGCCATCATGCAAGAGATCCTCAGCAGGACCGGCGACTACGGCTGCCCGGCCGGCCAGGCTCGGATGCCTGGGGTCGCCCCGCGCCATGCCCGGGTGGTGTACTTGTGCTCCCCCGCCGCCGGGCCCACGGTGGCCCGGGCCCGGGCCGCGCTGGGCGAGACCGGCCGCCGGGTCGAGATCCGCCGGCTGCCGCCGGGCGCGGACATGGCCGGCCCGGCGGGCGGCACCGGAGGGCCGGCCCGGTGATCCGGCGCTACCTGGGCGTGATGGCGGTGCTGGCCGCGCTGCGCCTGGCGGGCCGGCTGGCCCGGGCCGCCGCGATCGTTTTGCTGGTCGTCGCGGCCGCGCCGGTCTCGCTGGTGGCCGCGCTGGCGGTGACCCTGGCCTGGCTGGGCGGCTGGGCGCCGCGGCGGCTGTACCGGGCGGCGCTGGCGTGCCTGCCCATGGTGGCCGTCTGGCTGGTGGCGGCCGCCATCGCCGGCCGGTCGGTGCCGCATGCCGCGGCCGCGCCGTATCAGGCCTGGCTGGCCGCCTGGCACCAGCTCGCGGCGGGCTCGGCGGCCCTGGCCGCGACGACCATCGCCCCCGCCGCGATCCCGCTCGGCCTGGCCGTGGCCGGGCTGGCCTGGTCGCGGCGGATCTATGCGATGGAGACCGGCACCGGCGGGATCTTCCCCACCTCGCCGGCCGCCTTCCAGGCACGCCAGTGGCGGCGCCAGGTGCGCACGGCCCGGGCCAAGATCGCCGCCCCAGGCTCGGTGCCCCTGCTCTCCCGGCGCGGTGCCATCGTGGCGGGCGCGGTGATCCGCTCGGCCGGGCACCGGGCAGCGGACCTGGCGATGATCCCTTACCAGCGGCTGCGGTCTCACCAGGTGGTCATCGGAACGACCGGGACGGGGAAAACCACGCTGCTCCTTCGCCTCTGGGCCGGGTTTCTCGCCCGCGGGCTGCAGCTGCACGCGGCCGGCGCCGGCCACCGGCCGCTGCTCGTCGTGCTGGACTGCAAGGGCGGCGCCGACGCGCGGCGGGTCGCGGACCGGGTACGCCGGGTGCTGCGGGACGCGGGAGCGCGGTACACCGCCGTCTGGCCGGACGAGGCGAGCCTGTCGCTGTGGGAGCTGCCACCGGCCGACCTGACCGGCACCCTCCTGGACATGATCGAGCACGGGACCGGGGCCGCGGCCTACTACGCGGACGTTATGGAGGCGATCGTCGCGCTCGCCGTGGGCGCGCCCTGCGGGCCGCCGTCCAGCGCGGCGGACTTCCTCGCCCGGCTTGATGCCGGCTGGCTCGGCCTGGCCTACGCCGGGCCCGGCCATGGCGCGGAAGCCGCGCTACTCAGGCCGGCCGCCCGGCATGTCAGCGACATCGCACTGCGGTTCCGCACGCTGTTCCGGCGGCTGGGAACCGGGCTGGACGGGCCCGGCGGCTTCGGTGACGCCGACGCCTGGTACTGCATCCTGGAGGGAACCGCCGACGTGGCGGTGGCCGAAGCGCAGGCCCGGGCGCTCGTCGACCTGCTGGCCCAGTACGCCGCCCACGGCGCGGGCGCTGACCGGGAGATCCTGCTGGCGGTCGACGAGTTCAGCGCGGTTTCCCGGCGGCTGCCGATCTGGCAGCTTTACGAGCGGGCGCGCTCACTCGGCCTGGCGGTGCAGGTATCCGCGCAGTCCTGGCAGGGGCTGGCCCCCGACGATGACGACAGGTACCGGCTGGCCGCGACCGCGGACGGCGGCATCTGGCTGCTGCGCACCCCGCACCCGGATCCGGTCACCGCCATGGCCGGGAACCGCCCGGTGCTGGACACCAGCCGGCGCCTGCTCGGCGTGCCGCACTGGAGTCACGAGGGCTCCTCCCGGGTCCGGGAGGAGCCCGTCGCCGACCCTGCCCTCATCCGCCGCCTGGAGGTCGGCCAGGCCGCCTACATCTACCGCGGTGGGGTGACTTTTGTGCAGGTCAAACGGCTGGTCGCGGCGCCGGCCGCGCTGGCCGAGCCGCCACCGGCAGGCGACCGGGCGCTGCATCCGGCCACGGCGGCCGCCGGTGATCAGGTCAGGCCGGCGAGCGCGGCCTGGCCGGTGAGCCCGGCCGTCGCCCCGCTCCCGGCCGATGCCGCGCCGACCGGGCAGCCCGCGATGGCGGTGGCAGACGTCACGGCGCTGCTGGACGAGGCATTCGGCGCCGAACCGGGCTAAAACCGGTCCACACCTGGCGGACCGTTGCAGCCCGGATGCGCCCGATCCCGGGCCAGGCCGCCGGGACCGTTGTGGCCTGAGCGGCATAACCCGCTGCACCCGCCAGAAACCGGGCACACGACCGCGCCGAGTCGGCATCATAGTGACTGGCCGAGCGTACCGGGGGGAGGGCGGAAATCATGGTCGTGCGGTCGGCGCTGGAGCCGCTCCGCCGGTGGGATCCGGAACGGATCGGGCCGTATGTGTTGCTGGGCCGCCTCGGCGCAGGGGCGATGGGCCAGGTGTTCCTGGGCAAGTCCACCGCGGGCAGGCTGGTGGCCGTCAAGACGATCAAGATCGAGTTCGCCGAGGAAGCCGGGTTCCGCGCCCGGTTCGCGCACGAGGTGGCCGCCGCCCGCCGGGTCAGCGGGGTGTTCACCGCCGCCGTCGTGGCGGCCGACGCCGACGCCGACATGCCGTGGCTGGCCACGGCGTATATCCCTGCTCCCTCGCTGAGCAAGCTGGTGCGGACGTGCGGCCCGCTGCCGGTGCCGGCCACCCGGTGGCTGGCCGCCGGGTGCGCCGAAGCGCTGGAGTCGATCCACCTGGCCGGGCTGGTGCACCGCGACCTGAAACCGTCCAACGTGCTGGTCTCACCGGACGGGCCCCGGGTGATCGACTTCGGGGTGGCCAGGGCCGCCGAGCGGGTCCAGCTCACGGTGACCCGCGGCGCCGTGGGCACGCCCGCCTACATGGCCCCCGAGCAGGCGCGCGACACCCGGCAGGCGTCGGCCGCCAGCGACGTGTTCTCGCTCGGCGCGACGCTGCTGTACGCGGCCACCGGGCACGCCCCGTACCAGGGCGAGACGGTCATGGATGTGCTGGTCCGCCTGGCCACCGAGCCGCCGGATCTGGCCGACCTGCCCGGGGAGCTGACCGACCTGGTCACCGCCTGCCTGGAGCGCAGCCCCAGGCAGCGGCCGACTTCCGCGGCCCTGCTCGCCGAGCTGGGCCCGTACGTCCAGGGGGGCGCCGGGCACAACGGTCATCATGCGTACCTGACCGAACCGGCCATGGCGCTGATCGGCGACTATCAGCATGGCCCGCAGCTCGCGGCCCGGGCCTCGGCCGAGGACGGTGCCGGTGACGAGGCGACGTTCGGATCGCACACTGCCCTGTCCGCGCCGCGCGCCCCGGCGGTCCGGCGATGGCCGGCCCGCCGCCGCGCCGTGCTGCCGGGCCGGCCTGCCCCTCCGCTGCGGAGCGGGCGGCCGCGCAGCCGACGGCACGGCACCTGGTTCGGCGTGGCCGTGCTGGCCGGGGCGGCCGTTGCCCTGGTAGCCGCCGGAACGGTGATCGGGGTGGCGCTGCACCAGCCGGCCGGCTCCCCCTCGCCGGGCGCCGCGCCGACCCCCGTGCCGCAGGGGCTGGTACCGCCACCCGGCGCCCAGCCGCCGAGCACGTTCGCTCCCCCGCCGTCCGGCATCCCGGCCGCCGAGCTGCTCCAGCCGATGGGCGACGGGAGCACCGTCTTCCTCATCCACGGCACCGGGTGGCCGCCGCTGACCCGGATCACGGTGTCGCTCGTTGGGCGCGGGCCGTCCAGCTATCACCCGATCGTGGATCAGGCGGGCACGTTCAACTACGCCGTCGACCAGGGGCACCTGTTCTACCCGGGGCAGTTGCCGCCCGGCCGCTACCACGTCCTGATCACCGGTGCGGGACACCAGGTCAGGCTGCAATTCCTGGTCCGGCCGCCGTTCCCCCCGCCGCCTCCTCCCGGCTGACCGCGGCGGTCAGCCGTCGCGGGACCACCACAAGTCTTCCTGGCGGGAGCACCAGGCCGGGTCGTTCAGCTTGCCCAGGTCCGCGGCGGTGACGATGCCATGCTCGATGAGCAGCCGCACCACCACCTCGTCGGAGAGCCGGATGTCGGCGCTGACCAGGCCCCGGTCGGTGATCTTGTGCCGCAGCACCTTGATGTGCTCGGCTACCCGGGCCGACAGCCGGTCCCGGAACACCGGATCGGTGTCGAACCGCTCCAGCTCGTGGTAGGCGCCAGTGGCCGCGAGCGCGTCCCTGGCGATCTCGGGCACCCGGGGCAGCGGGGTGACCGCGCCGGGGTCAAGCAGCCAGGGGCGGCACCACATCAGTGCGACCAGGAAGAGCTTGGTCATCGGGTCCAGGTAGATCGGCAGCAGCGTCGCCTCGCCGTCGCCACGGGTCCGGCTGCCATCCGGGCCTGCGCCCCAGGCCTCACCGCCGCCAGGGACGATCACCGCCAGCGGGCGCCCCTCGTCCAGCATGGCCCGCGACCCGACGAGCACCGTCCCGGCGCGAACGAACCAGCCGCCCGAGGGCTCGTCGCGTTCCTCCATCCGGGGGAGCCTGATCCGGTAGCCGTCACCCTCGGTGTAGAGGGCATGCGTGCGGCTGATATTGGCGATCCAGGTGCCGGCCGCCATCGCGCTGATAACTCCGGCGCGCCGGGACAGCCCGCGCCCCGCCGGGATGGTCAGGTCCGCGTCCGGGCCCCGGCCGAACACCAGCCTGCTCCCCTCGGGGATGCCCACGACAAGCCCGGACGGCGTGGTGACACGCGCGGCCGCCGGGTTGCCAGACTGGTGCGCCATTGCCCTCCTGTCTGCGCCGATGCGCACGGTGTGGGTAGCGCAAGTCTAGGTCTGGGCGTCCTGACCGGCGGATCCCGGAATCCGGGGATGGCCCGCGGGCCCCGGGAGCGGTTAGCTACAGGGGCCGGGGGCGAGGCACAGGCACGGCCCGCTGGAGGGGCTTCCGGTCACGCGGAAGGCGGGCTCAGCCGGGACGCGGGTCGCGGCGCGGGCAGGGAGCGCATCCGGGATTCGCTCCCTGCGCGTTCTTTAGGGGGGAACCTGCAAGCCCAGCTCACGTGCCTCGCCCCGGGCGCTGCCCCGCCCGATTCCCGCTGTCCGTCCCGGAGCTATTCGGCCCGCTCCGGAACCGCCTCCCCGCCCTGCGCCGCTTCCCGGCCCGCCTTCGCTTCCGTACACTCGGCCCGGGAGGCAACCCGGATGAGGGCAGCGCGGCAGGCGGACCCGTTCACGGTGTTAGGGCTGCCAGCCCGGGCCGGGCTGTCCGATGACGAGGTCCGGGCCGCATGGCGGCGGATCGCCGCCGCCACCCACCCGGACCGCGCCGATGGCGGGGACGCCGCCCGGTTCGCCGCGGCGGCTGCCGCCTACACCGCCCTGCGGACGAACTTCGGCCGCGCCGAGGCCCTGGCCGACCTGGCCCGTCCCGCGGGATCGGGCCGCCGGCGCGCGGGCCCTGGCCGGTGGCTGTCCGCCGCTGGCCGGGCTCGGCGCCGCCCGCGGCCGGCCGCCGATGGGGGGAGCCGACGCTGGCGGCCGGCCGGCGGTCTACTGGCCAGCCGGTGGTGGTCCCGGGTGCGGCGGGGCCGCCCGGCCAGGCTTGTGCTGCGGACCGCCGCCGCCGGGGCAGCGAGCATCGGGGTGGCGCTGGTCGCGGGCGCGAGGCCCGCCACGCCCGCCCTGATCACCGGGATACTGACCTGGCTTGCGCTGACCGCCCGCCACGACCTGGCCCCGCCGGGATGACCGCACCGCGCTGCCTAGTAAGCAGGCAGCGGGAAGTGAATGCCGAAGCGCCGGGCCAGTGCCTGCCCCAGCGCCGTGGCGGCGGACCAGGACCGGGCCGCGCCGAGGCCGGTGACCACGCGGCAGCCCGACATCCCGACCACGATCTGCGGGAGGGCGCGGCGGCCGGCGAAGAAGAACAGCCGGTAGCTGGCGCCCATCATGTTCGGGCAGATCAGCTGGCCGGCGGGCACGCGGGGCAGCGCGCACAGCAGCGCGGCCAGCTGCCGCACGGTGCCCACGTCGCGGATGGTGAACCCGCTCGGTAGCACCTCGCGGACGTGCAGGTTCGCTGGCCGGGTGGACAGCTTGAAGGTCATCCGGGTCAGCTTGGGGATCTCCTGGCACATGGCCGCCCGCGCCGCCGCGCTGGCCGGGATCATCACCCCGCCCGGGTTCACGCCGCTCGCGGCGCGATGGGCGGTGGCGCGCGCGGCCCCGGCCGGGCTGCCCGGCGCGGCAGCTCCCGATCCGGCGGTTTCCGTACCGGAGACGGTGTTGCCACAGGCGGCAAGCCCGATCACGAGGCCGGCGGCGATGCCGCCAAGCGCGGCCCGCCGAGCCGCGCCCCTCGGCTTGCCCAGCGTTATCATCGCGACTCCTTCCGCACCGCGGGGCTTGCGCGCCGTGAGCCGCGGCTTCGCCCGCCACGGCACACACCATGCCGAGCCCGCCACGGCTCACCATGCGGAGCCCGCCACGGCTCACACCGGGCGGATCCGCGGGGCCGGCCCGGCCGCCTATGGCCGGCCCCGCGGTCTTGGGGCGGGCACGGGCCCCGGTGCGCCGCTGCCCACCGCGTGGGTGCTGGTGCGGGCCGGCCCGGCTGCCCCAAGCCTGCCCGCACTGACTTTGACGGGTTGCGGCACCATCTGGTTCCCGTCCGCGCGTTGCCGATCCGGGCTGGACGCCGGGCCCGCTCACCGGCCATCACCAGCTTTCCCGCGCCAGTCAGAAGGGCCAGGCACTGGACTGACCGCAAGCCGTGAAGAGCGGGAAGCCGCGCGGTCGGCGGTTGCCCTTGCCCGGTTCCGGCCCCTAGCCCGGATCCGGGCCGGTGGCGACCGGGCGGGCCGGATCCGCGACCCAGTTCGACCAGGAGCCGACGTAGAGCGAGGCGGGAATGCCTGCCAGTTCCAGCGCGAGTACCTCGTGGGCCGCGGTGACCCCGGAACCGCAGTAGGTGCCCACCAGCCCGGCACCAGCCGCCGCGCCCAGGGTCGCGAACCGTGCCCGCAGGCCAGCCGCGGGCAGGAACCGGCCCTCCGGGCCGACGTTCGCCGTGGTGGGCGCGCTGAGCGCACCGGGGATGTGCCCGGCGACCGGGTCGACAGGCTCGCGTTCGCCGCGGTAGCGCTCCCGCGCGCGGGCGTCCAGCAGCGCGCCGCGGCGCGCCAGGCTGGCCGCCGCCTCGGCGTCCAGAACCGGCATCTGCCCGGGCCGCGCGGTGAAATTCCCGCCGCCCGCCGGCCTGCAATCCCCGGTGGCCACCTGACCACCCGCGGCCACCCAGGCCCGGAACCCACCGTCGAGTACCTGGCAACTGCGGTGCCCGAAGTAGCGCAGCAGCCACCAGGCGCGCGCCGCCGCGGTAGCGTCCGCCTCGTCGTAGACGACCACCGCGCTGCCGTCACTGACCCCGGCGCGGCGCATCGCCGCCTGGAAGCTGCCGACCGGCGGCAGCGGGTGCCGGCCCGCCGGACCGGGCGCCGCGGCCAGGTCGGCGTCGAGATCCACGAACACCGACCGGGGCAGGTGCCCCGCGCGGTAGGCATCGATGCCGGGCGGGCCGCCGAGCCGCCAGCGGACGTCGAGCAGTACCGGCGGGGCCGGCCCGGCCAGCGCCCGGGCGAGCGCGCGCACGTCGGTCAGCGGGCCCGGCTGATTGTCTCGCCGGTCCATCGCAGGAACCCCCTTTTGTCCCGGCTGGCCCGCTCGGCCGGGATCACGGGCAGACGTCACTATGACGGTTACCACACCGGGTTCGTCCTGTGGGTAAGTACCAGAATTCTGTGGATGAGGCGCCGCATATTCATGCGTCTCTCCGGATGTTTCTTGTGGATAACCGGCGTGCCCCACTGTGGGCGGAACCCGCGACCGCCTGACGGTCACAAGGCGGGCAGGCGCAGCAGGGGCACGAGCTGGTCGGCGGAGGTCAGCGACCCGTGCATGCCGATCAGCGAGGACTCCAGCGGTTCGGCCCGGCTCGCGATGATCGCGAACGGGCCGACCGGGGCCGCCACGACGTCGCCGACCCGGTCGGCAAGCGCGTCGGACACCGGGCCGAACCAGCCCGCGGCGATCGCCTCCTTCCTGCGCAGCACCCAGGCCCGGTCACCGATGACCTCGGCCCACGTGGCCGCCACGTCCGCGGCGGCGCCCGGCCTGGCGTACACGTGCCTGGCCCGCGGCTCACCGCCGAGCAGCGCCACCCCCTCGCGCAGCGCGGGCAGCAGGTCCACGTCGATCCGGTCGTCGGGCCCCACGTCGGTCATGCCGTGGTCCGCGGTCACGTACAGCGGGGTCCCGCTGGGCAGCGCCGCAGCCAGCTGCTCGGCCAGCTTGTCCACGTGGCCCAGGTGGTAGCGCCAGGCGTCGGAGGAGGCTCCGAAGGTGTGCCCGGTGCCGTCGAGCTGGCCGTGATACACGGTGACCAGCGCACGGTCGGAGTCCCGCAGCGCGTCCGCGGCCTGGGCCACCAGGGCGCCCAGGCTGTCCGCCGGCCGGTACTCGGTGCCGCGCATGACGGCTACCGACAGGCCCGTCCGCTCCAGCGCGGACGCCGCCACCCGGTAGGTATGCACGCCCGCCCGGGCGGCCCGCTCGTAGACCGTTGTCCCCGGCTGCCAGGCGCGCGGATCGACGGAGCTGTCCCACCGCAGCCCGTTCAGCAGCTTGTTCTTTCCTGGAATGGCGACCTGATAGCCGAGCATGCCGTGCTGGCCCGGCGGCCGGCCGGTGCCCAGCGAGCTGAGGCTGGTGACGGTGGTCGCCGGGAAGCCTGCGGTCAGCGGGGCGCCGTTGACCGCCAGCTCGGACAGGAACGGCGCGCTGGCCGGCTGGTCGCGCAGCAACTCCCAGCCCATCCCGTCGACCACCAGAAGGCACGCCCGGGCGGTGGACGGCAGGCCGAGAGGATTGTCCTCCCCCGCCACTCCCAGGGAGGCGAGCAGCGAGGAGGCGAGATCCGACAGCGTGCTTTCCCCGTAACGCGGCAGGACCGGGACGACGGCCGGCTCGGCTCGCATTCGCGCCACCGTCAGTGGTGCGGGCGAGCGGTTGCCTCGGCCAGCGCCGCCGAGAAGTCCAGCACCTGCCGCACCGCGTCCTCGCCGTCGGCGGCCTCGCTCACCCGCAGTGCCAGGTCATCGGCGGTGATGGTGCCGCTGTAACCGTGGTCGGCCTCGCAGTTCTCATCCACGCACTGGGCCGGCTCGAGTTCGACGCGGGACAGCACATTCCAGCCGATGGTCAGCACCACCTCGGTCGGCATGGTGACACTGGGCACGTACGACGCCGGATCGGGCACGACCCTGGTCAGCGCCACCGAGGAGATGCGGGAGACACGGACCGCCTCGGTGGTGGTCTCCGCCTGCGGGCGCTCCCCCGGCTCCTCGGCAGGGTGCTCGTCGGTATGGGAGTGGACCAG
>Ga0126380_10000575_pt1 | contig 12536 bp, 10 predicted proteins | sample PanSoiMetPlot_26_FD_92544 | JGI IMG/M metagenome (GOLD analysis project Ga0126380, IMG submission 92544) | Tropical forest soil microbial communities from Panama - MetaG Plot_26 | ecosystem: Environmental > Terrestrial > Soil > Tropical forest > Bulk soil | place: Panama | collected 2016-02-17
CAACCCATCACCAGCGGACCGAACTCATCACCGCGGTGCCCTGACTCGACGCATCGGCGCAGAACGCATCGCGTGCCAGGCACCACCGGCCCGCCGGTGACGACTTCGGCCCGCCGGTGACGACTTCGGAACCCCGGTGACGACTTCGGAACCCCGGTGACGACTTCGGAACCCCGGTGACGACCTACTTCCCCTCACCGGCCGACACAACCCATCACCGGCGGACCGAACTCATCACCGGCCTGTCCGGCCGGACCGGACCCGTTATCTGTGGGCGGGTAGCCGGCTGGACGGGGACAGCTGGGCGGTGGCGGTGTCGCACACTGGTGCCGGAGGCGGGTGAGCGGGAGCGGGCGCCGGCCCGGCGGCGAGTCCCGGTCCGCCGGTGACGACTTCGGCTGGCGGGTGACGACATCGGTTCGCCGGTGATGACTTTCAGCCCGCGGGTGATCCCTGCTGGTCAATTGGCCTGTGACCCGCAGATCTTGACGTTACGGCCGCGCTCCGCGGCGTGTCACCAGCCATAACGTCAACATCGGCGCGCATCGACCACGCCACCAAGCACCCCGTCGAAATTAGCCAGCAGGGTCCTGGATCGGTCCAAACATGGATCGGTCAGAACAGCTCCAGCAGCGGGGCTATCTCCTGACTGGCGTACCAGAGCAGTTCGTGTCCCTCGGCCTCGTCGACGAGGAACTGGGCGTCCTCGTCGCCGAGGTCAGCCTCGAGTATCGCGTCAGCAGCCGCGGCCACCGTCGGCTCGGCATCCGGCCCGTCCACATGCACAGAGGCGACGAGGCGGACCGGAACAGCGGTCGCGATCCGCACGGCGGCCCGGTCCAGATCTGGCCGTACCGCCACGGCGGCATCGGGCACGTCCGCGGTGATGACCACCCGGCGGCGCGGGGCCTCGCCGTCCTCGTCGAGCAGCCGCAGCGAACCGCGAGCGGCCTCCATCATTGCCGCATACTCCAACTCTTCGGCGTCATTGTCGACGTACCACTCGCGCAGTTCGGGGGTCACGGCGAACGCAGTGAGTGGTGGCCGGAACTCGCCGGAGTCCACCAGCGTGCGCAGCGTCCGCATCGTGCCCGGCAAGTAGACCCTCACTGCGCGGCGCGCTCGCTCGGGGCAATTACCAGTTGGACACCCGGCCCTTCCCGGCGCAGCGCGGCGGCGCTGGTGCGAAGCGAAGTCGCGAGAACCTCGTTGCGGCGGCGCGGATCCATCAGGTTGGCACCCATCACGTCGAGATCATCCGGCCCGGGCCCGAGCAGCGTGACCGCGGTCCCGGACTCGCGGACCCGCACGGCCTCGGCGAGCACTCTGCGGGTCGCCGCCCGGCGGAACCGTCGCTCGACGCGCGCCACCGGCGACCGCGGCCGGTCGACGGCGAACGACACCATGGGCGCCAATACCCAGACCTCGTCGAGTTCGGCGTCGGCGAGCACGTCGACCGAGGCGGGCGAACAGGTGCCACCGTCGACGTACGGCTGCCCGTCGATCACGACAGGTGGATACCAGCCGGGGATCGCACACGAGGACTGCACCGCGTCAGAGATCGACGCTGGCGGCGCCCCAGCCCGACCGAACACCACCCGCCGACCAGCGCTGTAGTCCATGGCGACAATCCAAGTCTGCGGTTGTCGCGGCCACGGCCGGCCCGCACTCACAGTGCCCTTGGCGCCCCCAGCGGCCCAAATGCTCCCAGCACCCCCGACATCCCCAGCACCCCCGACATCCCCAGCACCCCCGACACCCCCAGCACCGTCGGTGGCCGGGGTGGGTCGGTCGACGAGGAGCGCGGAGGCCAGACCGTCGATCATCCGACGGACCGGCTTCAGGGTCCCCCGGCCTCGGGGCACCAAAGCGCTCGCGACGACCAACGGCGGCACCCGACGCGGATGCCGGGCGACGTGCCGGAGTAGGTGGGGAGACCCGAACCCGAAGGTCGGCAGCGGCGGGAGCGCGCCGCCGGTGCGAGTGTCGTGGTCCCAGTCGATCCGCGGGTCGGCCGGCAGAGGGATGCCCTGCTGGTGGCGGAGGATGGCGTCCGTGCCGACGCCCATCCCAATGAGCGCGGCGAGAATCGAGCCGGCCGAGGTCCCCACGCACACCTCGACATCCCGAACGTCGAACCTTTCCTCGTCCTCCAGGGCACGCAGCGCGCCCACCATCCAGGCGAACCCGAGCACGCCGCCGCCACCCAGCACCAGCCCGCGGCGAACGCCACCTCCCGCCGCGGGCGCTCCGTACGGCCGCAGCCCGGTCGATTCGCCACTCGCCCGCAGAAGGCCCACTGCATCACCCTCACCGGCTGACGCATGTCTGGCGTTCGGGCGGCGGTGACCCTCGCGGCCGACCGCGCCGGCCCCGTCACCGCCCGGCTCGACGAGGCCGATCGCGCCGCCTGTGCTCACCGCACCGTGTCCACTAGCTCTGCCAACGACTCCTCGATCAGTGACCCGACGATGTCGATGTCGGGCATCACGTCGCGGTCGGCGTTCAGCCCGTAGAAGACACCACCGTTGTAAGAGGTGAGACCGATACACAGACCCTGCCCTTTCACAAGCGGCACGACGGGAAACATCTCTAGCATCTGCGCCCCAGCGGCGTACAACGGAAACTGCGGCCCGGGTACGTTCGTGATGACGACGTTGAACAGGTGGCGAGTGATCCCATTAGCCACGCGCGCACCGAGGGTGTGCAGCGTCGGCGGGGCGAATCCGGACAGCGCCACGATTGCGTCGGCCCCGACCGACTGGCCCGACTCTTTGTGGGCCTTCATCGCGTAGCTGACGTGCGACAGTCGTATCACGGGATCCGGCTCGCCGACCGGCAAATCGACGAGGTACGACGAGACCTTGTTCCCGAGTGCGCCCTTCTCGTGCCCCGCGCGCACCGATACCGGCACCAACGCGCGGATGGTCGAGCGTGCCGTCACCGACCGCCCGCGCGAGAGCAGCCAGTTGCGCAGAGCGCCGGTGGCAACGGCGAGGACGACATCGTTGACCGTGCCGCCATGCGCCTTGCGAACCTGCTTGTAGTCATCGAGCTCGGTGCGGGCGACGCCGAACCGACGCTGTTCGCCAATCGGCACGTTGAGCGGGCTGTCCGGGGCGGGCCTGGACGCGACCCGGACAGCTGCCGCCAGACCACCGAGTGTCTCCGCCACTTTGCCAGCGGTCGCCCGCGCGTCGAGCAATCCCATCCGCAGGCTGTCCACGACCGTAGTGGGACGCCGAACGACGTTGGCGACGGCGTCGACGAGCAGACCTACGGAACCAGGCTCCGGCTGCGGCATCCATAGATCGACCGGCACATCCCGTGGCGTCGGCGTCACGTCGAGGATTACCTGACCGATGTCGACCGCGCTGATGCCGTCGACCATCGCGTGGTGAGTCTTCGTGATCACCGCTATGCGACCGTCCGACAGTCCCTCCACCAGGTACATCTCCCAGAGTGGGCGGCTGCGGTCGAGCCGGCGCGACATCAGACGACCGACGAGCTCGCGAAGCTGAGCGTCCGAGCCGGGGCGCGGCAGCGCCGAACGACGGACATGGAAGGTCACGTCAAAATCCGCGTCGTCGACCCACACGGGCCGGGCCAGACGCCCTGGCACCCACTTGATCTTCTGGCGATACCGGGGAACGAGATTGATCCGCCGCTCGATGAGCGCCACCAGCGCGTCGTAGTCGAAGCCCTCCGCGGGAGGCTGGAACACGGCGACGCCGCCGACGTGCATCGGTGTGGTCGTCTCTTCGAGATACAGAAAGGACACGTCGAGCCCGCTCAACCGGTCGGCCACCTCGACGCACCTCCTTGGACGCCTCGACCGTCGCCTCCCGGTCGGGAAGGACACCCCCATCGTGACACGGCGCGACAGCCCTCGCCCGCGTTGGCGATCAGGTCGTGCCCGAACCCTCTTGCCTGACATCCGCCACGGCCGTCCGGCGGTGTCGTGCTTGGCTGCGGGCTTCACACCCTTCGAACGCCGACCCGCCGGCGAGTGCTTGCAGCCGGCGCGGCCGGTACGCCGGCAACCCGCCTCGCCAGGCTCACCAGCCCGGTCCGCAGCGGGCTGTCGGGGGCGACCTCGGCCAGCGTCCTGCCGGCGCCAAGCGCCGCATCCGCCGCGGCTCCGTCGTGCGGCAAAAAAGCTGGGTCGGTGACACCCGCGTAGCGGGCCAGCGCGGTCGCCACTTCTCGCCGCGGGTTACCGGGAACGACTACTTTACGTACTCGATTGACAACGACAAGTGGGGTCCGGCTAGACAACACCTCCTGGACTTCGCTGATGGCGCGGATGAGCCGCTGCAGCGCGACAGGATCGGCGCCGCCAACGCAGAGAACCGTGTCGGCCGCCCGCAGAACGGCCAGAGTCGAGCCGTTGCGACGCGGAACCACGGTGTCGAACGCCGCTTCCTCGTCTCGCTCCACGCTGAAGCCGCAGTCCACCACAGTCAGCCGGGCGAGATGCCGCGCCTGGCGGAGCACCACCTCCACGGCGGACGCGCGCAGCTCCGTCCAACGCTCTGCCCTGACAATGCCGGTGAGCACCCGCAGCATCGGCTGCACCGTCCAGGCCAGCCGGGCCAGCGCCGCCGCATCCAGTTGCCCGCTGGCAGCCGCGCGGCACGCGGCCGCCAACCCGGGAGACTCGTCGACCAGGCCGAGCAGCTGGGCGACCACCCCGCCATACGCATCCGCGTCGATCAACAGCGTGGAGACGCCCAGCCGGGCGGCCTCGTCGGCGATGCCGACTGCCACTGTGCTCCGGCCGGGAGCGCCGGTCGGGCCCCAGACTGCGACGACACGACCGTGCCCGGCGGGCGGGGGCGGCGGCGGCACCGGAGTATCGAGATCCGGCAGAGCGGCGCGCGGGTCTGCGACGGCGTCCTGGGTCTGCATCGTGTGGATCTCGGTGACAGCCCGAGCCACCGCGGCGGAGATCCGGAGCGCTCCTGCATCCGCCGGCAGCACCGACGGCACCCCGAGCTGGCGCAGCCGGCGCTCGGCCTCACCGACGCCGGGGTCCACGAGGCCGACGACCGCGACACCGACCGCTGCGAGACGGCTGACAGCATCGCGATCCAGCCGGCGAAGGTCTGCCGAGAGAAGCGCCGCCCGCGCCGTGCCCGCAGCGGCCGTGGAGAGAAGCTCGGCGAGGTCGACGCATCTGCGAACCACCGTCACGCCGTGGTCGCCTCGGCTCAGCTCGGCAACGACGTCCGCCTCCCAGGCCGCACCCGTGACGGCGGTGAGCACCGGCACGCCCATCAGCGGCTCCCGCCGCTCGGGGTAGCAGACGGCGACGGCGCGACCGCCGGGCCGGCGGCATCCGGGCCAGCGGCAGTCGACGAGCGGGCGGGAACCCGGTCGGCCGATTGCTCCGAGATCCGTCCCAGCGCATACTGCCCGTGACCGTTGCCGGAAGGCCCACACCTGTCCACGGATGCTGTGGGAACAGGCGTCGGCGGCAGGTCGCCTTCCAACACGACCAACCGGATCGTGCTCTCGGTACCGAGCGCCGCGACGACCCGGTGAGCCTGCTCGGGCGCTACGCGCACGATCACCTGAATGGATGCAGGGTTCACCGAAAGGGCGCCGCCGGCACCGCTGTGCACGTCCTGCACGACGACGCGGGACAAGACCTGGATGGGGACGCAACCCTTGACCGTCGACCAGACGTCGATCAATGCTCCGCGGGCCAGGCCGGGGGCGTTTCCGGCCTCTACCGGGATGCTGACGATCGCCGCTGGCTCGGTGGGGACGACAGCAAGCCGAGGCAGCAACTCGCCGGCATGCATGTCCCGGGTCACTGTCCGGCCCGTCGGCGACTGGACCGCCTGGAGATAGGCCGCCCCATTGTCGAACAGCCGAACCCGGGCCGGCCGCAGGTCGTCGGCGGCCAGGGTCGTCCCCGCCGCTACATCCCGGGCCAGTGCCCATACCTGCACAGACCGGTCGGCGCTGGCCACTACCTTGGCCCCCACCAGCACCGAGACCAGGACGAGCAGAGTTCCTATGATCAGCCGCAGGTCTAACCACGACGGGTGGTGGAGGCGACGCGCCGGCGGCGACGCTGGTTGGGAGGCGACCACGAAGGCTCCTTCGGCATGAACTTGGCGGATGTGACCGGCGCATCCTTGCGCATTCCGCCCTGGTTGCAGTGAGGTCATCTGCAAGGCAGCCGAACGACAGTCCGCCAGACCCAGCAGCATGTGGATGATGGCCGTGCCAGCATGGCGGCCGATGCCACACTGGCGCTGGCGGGAAGCAGCCGCCCCCGGTGAAGTTGCCACCCGAGTGAGAGGACGCGATGGCCGTCGACCGTTTTCTGACGCTCAGCGACGTCGCAGACATCCTCAACATCTCCGCCTCACAGACGTACGCTCTGGTCCGCAGCGGCGCGCTGCCCGCCATCAAGATCGGTGGCCGGGGGCAGTGGCGTGTCGAGCGCGCCCAGCTCGAGGCATACATCGAGCGGATGTACGACGAGACCCGACGGTTCGTCGAGGCACATCCGCTCGGCCGCGACGAGCCGCTTCCACCGGACTGACACTGCGGTGGGGCGGTCGAACGCGCGAAGCGCACACCGCTGGATCCCGTTGCCGGTCGAGCGTGCTCGACCGGCTCGCGAGCCCGCGCGCATCCACCGCGCCGCAGCCGTCGGAAACTGAGTCGTTGCCATCGCGTGCGACATGCCAAAGCTTCACCAGGTGCGGACGGCAGCGAGAGCGGTGAGCGGAACCGTCCGAACCCGGCGTACCACTGCGGCGCGACGAGGCTCGCCCCACGCATGCTCGGCCAACTCGACGAAGTCCGCACCGACCCGGTCGAGAGTGCCTCCCAGCCTGGTCCCGTCCAGCAACACAACCTGGACAGGCGCCCGATCGCGGACGATGCCACGCAGCGTGTGCCGAAGGTCGAGCCGTGAGCCGACCCTGCCCTCGCTGCCCGGTGCGGCGGAGAGCGTCCCCAAGCCGACGAGCGACATGACGGCAGGAAGGCAGACCAGAACCTCCCGGCCGGGATCCTCGACGAGCAGCAGCCAGCCCGCCCCGACCTCCTCGAGCCGGCCACCCAGGACTCCGGCTCCCATACAGTCAATCTGGACGGGATGACCCAAGGTCGCCCGAAGCCGGTCAGCGAGGCGAAGCTTGCCCACCTCGATGCGCGTACGTTCCGCCACCTCGGCCTCGAAGTCACCTGCTGCGAGCGCCTCCGCCTGAGCCTCCAGATCCGCAAACAGCCGCTGCCAGCGCATAGCGCCCCTCTCGTACTGTTTCGGCCCACTCTGGCCACCTCCCAGCTTCGCCGTCAACGTGCATAGACCTCGAACAGCCCACTTGATCCTTGGCTATCGACACTGTACAAAAGTAAATGACAGCAAACAACCTCTAGGAGAGATCATGGTTGGCCGGTGGAGCATCGTGGCGGTAGTGGCAGTCGAGCTCATGCTGGCCGGCTTGCTCGCGTGGACCGGGCCGGAGTCAGCCGACCTTCGTGCCGCCGCCGCAGACCCCCAGCTCTGGCTGGAGCGAGGCGGGCCGGATGCCGCGGCCGTCATGGTGATGGGCCTGCTCTGTTGGGCGATGCTGGTCTGGGTCGGGTCCGGGCTGCTACTCGTCGCCGGTGCTGCGGTGCCGGGAGCCGCAGGACAGGTCGCCGAGGCCCTTGCCACCAGGCTTGTCCCGGCGGTGGTGCGGCGGGCGATCCCGGTAGCCCTCGGTGTCTCGGTCGGGACCGCGACCGCAGCCGGGACTGCAGCGGCCGACGTGACTCCGCCAGCACAACCGCAGGCCACGAAGCCGACGGTAGCGGCGCGACACGACACCGGCCTTCGTCAACGGTCTCCCGCGCCGGAGTCACCCGGAGTGGATTGGCCCCTCGAGCCGGTGCCAGCCGAGCAGTCCCGCAGTCGTGACGGCCCAGCGACTTCGCCGGACCGCCGGATCCATCCACCCAGCTCGACAGCGTCCGACCAAGAGCGACGCCAGCCCAGAGGCGCACCCTCGGCTCCTGTAGGAGCGACCGTCAGCGGGTCGAGGCCACAGCCAGGTGCGTCGACCGGCCGTGTCGGGATGCCGGCAGCCCCAGGTCCGATGGCGACCGGGGGCCCGCCCCCGCCTGGACGAAACGCAGACCAGTCCCGCCGGGCCGACGCTGATCCGACGGCCGAGCCACCGTCGAACGTGCCGGAGGGGTCGCCCGCCGCCGGTTCCGTCCACGTCCGGCCAGGGGACTGCCTCTGGCTCATCGCGGCGCACCGGCTCGGGCCAGGAGCGAGCGCCGCTGAAGTGGCGCGCGAGTGGCCACGCTGGTATGCGCTGAATCGGAACGTGATCGGCGGCGACCCGGACGTCATCCGCCCAGGCCAGGCATTGGTCCCTCCGCCGGCTCCGGTCCATCGCACGTAACCGCGTGGACGCTGCTGACCACTCCAGTCGGCCGCGAGTCACGCATGGCCGATATCCGCCACAACTGGCAAGCACGCAACTTCGATCTTGGTCGTATCCGACTTCGTGACCCGGAGAGTCATGTGACCGCTCCCGCCATAGCCAACCGATCGATGCCGCCCGGCCCGCCGCTGGCCAACGGGCCCAGCGTCATGGTCCCGCGAGTGCGCCGCGCCCCACGGCTCGAACCGCCCTTCGACGACGAGGTCGAAAGTCCTCGGTTGTGGCTCGTGCCGTTCCAGCCCGAGCTGCCCTTCGACGAGCCGGCTCCGAGATGGTTCGAGCGGCCGGTCGACTTCGTCGAACCCCCGCCCGCCTCGCGGCTGCACCTTCCCGACCCTGAGCCATGGTCGGCTCGGTTCGTGCAGGCGGTGCTGGAGATGCTGGTGGGGCGACGGCCTGCCGCCCAACTGCAGGAATGGACCAGTCCGCCCGTGCTGGCCGGACTCACCGGCGCTGCTGGAAGACGGCGGTGGGCGGCTCCCGATCTGCCGCCACCGATAGTGCGCTCGATCCGAATCGGTGAGCCAGCGGACGGCGTGGCCGAGGTCTGCGCAGTGATCCAGCGTGGCCGGCGCTACTTCGCGGTGGCCGCGCGGCTGGAAGGATTCGACGGCCGATGGCGGTGCGTAGCCCTCCGCCTGGGCTGAGTTCGGCTTGGACTGGGCCGGCCGCTTCTCCCCGTGCGACCGCAAGGAGGCGAGAGCAGATCACCACGCCATCACTCATCCGGGGCTGGGGCATACCCCCGCGTACCCGCGGCGCGAGGCTCGGGTTTGCACGCCGATCCAGGCTGCGCGCCCGGCTCAGTGCGCACCCTGGGGCGCCCCGTGACAGCGCTTGTACTTCTTGCCGGACCCACACGGGCAGGGCGCGTTCCGGCCGGGTTCATTGGCTGTTGCCGAGGCCGACCGTCGTTCCGGAGTCTCCGAGTCCAAGGTCGGCGCCGAGTACTGCAGATTGTCCATCCGTCGATGGTCCTCCGACGCCAGCAGCGCCGACTGCCGTCCTCTGGCCGGCTCAGCAGCGTGGCGACCGCCGGACCGTCCTCGCCGCCCGTCAGAGGCCGGTGCCGCCGCCGCGGCTGGCATCACCTCGTCGACCTCGTCCCCCGCTACCGCTGGCTCCTCGGCGGCCTGCGGTTGCTGAATCTCCGCGTGGAACAGCAGGGTGACGGACTCCTCCTTGATCCCGTCGAGCATTGCGCTGAACATGTCAAAGCCCTCTCGCTGGTACTCCACCAGCGGGTCTCGCTGAGCCATCGCCCGCAGCCCGATGCCCTCCTGAAGGTAGTCCATCTCGTACAGATGCTCCCGCCATTTGCGGTCGAGCACTGAGAGGACGACCTGACGCTCCAGTTCCCGTGTCGTTTCGGCGCCGAACTCCGCCTCGCGCGCGTCATACGCTGCCTGGGCGTCCGCCCGGGCCTCCTCTAGCAGCATTTCAGCGGAAAGTCCGCTGCGCTCGCCCCCGGCTTCTGCGATGAGCTCATTGACGGTCAGCGTAACCGGGTAAAGGGTCCGCAGCGCCTTCCACAGCTCCTCGAGGTCCCAGTCCTCCGGGTATCCCTCGGCCGTCGCGCCTTCTACATAGGCTGTCACCACATCGTTGATCATGTGGCGCACCTGCTCGTGCAGGTCGGCCCCCTCGAGAACGCGGCGGCGCTCGGCGTAGATCACCTCACGCTGCCTGTTCATCACCTCGTCGTACTTGAGGACGTTCTTGCGAATCTCGAAGTTCTGCTGTTCGACCTGTGTCTGTGCGGACTTGATCGCACGCGAGACCATCTTCGACTCGATAGGCTCGTCTTCAGGGATGTTGAGCCGCGTCATGATTGCTTCGACCGCGTTCGCGTTGAAGCGTTTCATGAGATCGTCGCCGAGAGAGAGGTAGAACCGCGACTCGCCCGGGTCGCCCTGCCGGCCGGACCGACCGCGCAGCTGGTTGTCGATGCGGCGCGACTCATGCCGCTCGGTGCCGAGCACGTAGAGTCCACCGGCCTTGACTACGATATCGTGTTCCTGTGCAACACGCGACTTCGCCAGCTCTACCGTGTGCTCCCAGGCCACCTCGTATTCCTCGGGTGTGTCGGACGGCGAGAGCCCCTGCTCTCGAAGCTCGAGGTCGGCCATGAATTCCGGGTTACCGCCGAGCATGATGTCAGTACCGCGACCGGCCATGTTGGTTGCCACGGTCACCGCTCCACGCCGCCCGGCCAAGGCGACTATGGCAGCCTCCTTCTCGTGGTACTTCGCGTTCAGTACCTCATGCGGAATCCCGCGGCGAAGCAGCATGGCGGAAAGGAGCTCCGACTTCTCTACGCTCGCCGTGCCAACGAGTATTGGCTGCCCGACAGCGTTCCGGTCGGCGATGTCCTCGACCACTGCCGCAAATTTCGCGTCCTCGGTCTTGTACACCACATCGGATTGATCCTTGCGGATCATCGGCATATTGGTAGGGATCGGCACGACACCGAGCTTGTAGATCTGGTGCAACTCGGCCGCTTCGGTCTGCGCCGTGCCGGTCATTCCCGCCAGCTTGTCGTAGAGGCGGAAGTAGTTCTGCAAGGTGATCGTAGCGAGCGTCTGGTTCTCGTCCTTGATCGGCACGCTCTCCTTGGCCTCGATAGCCTGGTGCATGCCTTCGTTGTAGCGCCGGCCGTGCAGCACCCGACCGGTGAACTCGTCGACGATGAGCACCTCACCGTTCGCCACGATGTAGTCGCGGTCCCGCTTGTACAACTCCTTGGCCTTCAGCGCATTGTTGAGGTAGCCGACGAGCGGAGTATTGACGGCCTCGTACAGGTTCTCGATACCCAGTTGATCTTCGATCTTCTCGACACCGGCCTCCGTGATGGCGACTGTCCTCTTGCCCTCTTCGACTTCATAGTCGACATCGCGGCGCAACGTCGGCGCAATTCGGGCGAACTCGGTGTACCATCTCGCGCTCTGCTCCGCCGGGCCGCTGATGATCAACGGCGTTCGCGCCTCGTCGATGAGAATGGAGTCGACCTCGTCGACGATCGCAAAGTGGTGCCCGCGCTGAACGAGATCCTCGCGGTTCCACGCCATGTTGTCGCGCAAATAGTCGAAGCCGAACTCGTTGTTCGTGCCGTAGGTGATGTCCGCCGCATAAGCCCGGCGCCGGTCGTCTGGCGCCATCTGGGAGAGGATGACCCCCACTTCGAGCCCCAGATAGCGGTGTACCCGGCCCATCCACTCAGAGTCGCGCCTGGCCAGGTAGTCGTTCACGGTGACGATGTGCACGCTGTCGCCCCTCAGCGCATTCAGGTACGCCGACAGCGTGCTGACCAGCGTCTTGCCCTCACCGGTCTTCATCTCGGCGATGTTGCCCAAGTGCATCGCGGCCCCGCCCATGAGCTGCACGTCGAAGTGACGTTGGCCGAGCGTGCGCTTGGCCGCCTCGCGGACCACGGCGAAGGTCTCGGGCAGCAGGTGGTCGAGCGTCTCACCGTCTGCCAGCCGCTCCCGGAATGCGGCAGTCTGCGCCTTGAGCTCCGACTCCGTCATCTCGACGTAGTCGGGCTCGAGCGTGTTGATGTGGTCGGCGATGGCCCTAAGTCGACGGACGATCTTTCCCTCGCCCGCGCGCAGCATCTTCTGGAGTACCACGGTGGAAATTCAGCTCCTCGGAACGGCTCATCCGTCATCGTAGGCGGCGCAGCCACCCTGAAGTGAACGCGCGTGCCGCAATCGGCGTGCCCGACTGCCATCCGAAACGGATAAATAGGGACATAGTTAACCGAAGCTGGCTGGCCTCATCGAGATCATTTATGATGACACGCTACACCAGTGGCGGTTCCGTTCCGGCAAGTCCACCACGGAGCCGCCACCGTGTGGCCCGCATGCCAGAGCCGGTGCCCGCGCCGACGGCGGAGCGCCCCACAGCCGAAGGGACCCTGCTGGCCAATCCGGCGGCCGTCTCACGTGCGGAAAGTCAGCGTGACAGCCGCCGAGAGCGCGATCGCCGCATCCGGGTCGGTCTCCAGGGCGATGTAGACCGCGATCGGCATCGTCTGCGTGGTGCCCGGGAAGTTGCCGGCGAAGGTGATCG
>Ga0126380_10000576_pt1 | contig 12521 bp, 14 predicted proteins | sample PanSoiMetPlot_26_FD_92544 | JGI IMG/M metagenome (GOLD analysis project Ga0126380, IMG submission 92544) | Tropical forest soil microbial communities from Panama - MetaG Plot_26 | ecosystem: Environmental > Terrestrial > Soil > Tropical forest > Bulk soil | place: Panama | collected 2016-02-17
CCGCCTTGGCTTGCACCGGCACCTCCGTAGCACGTGCCAGTCGCTGATAGCACCTGAGCCATTCGCCAGTCACCCGCCCAGCCAGCGGTATCCGCACCATCACCTGGCCGTCAGCGGTGGAAAGTTCAACGTCTGAGTTGGGATCTATGTCGGTCATCCTCACCCGCCCCCATCCGGTAGGGTCCGTTCGCACTTTGAGGGTACGGCGCGCCAGATTCCACGCCAGGCGGGCAGCGGCTAGGAAACGACCCAGAATAGGCTGGCGCTCCCGGGTTTCTGGTGAGGGCCCAGTTGGTCCGGTACGTCATTGTTGGCGGAATCAAGTGCACCTGGATCGATCTGCATGGCGGCGGTAGCCTGATTCGGTGTCATTGGCCGGGTACCCGCTAGCCGAGATTCTGACGCTCGAGGGTGGCCGGACCGTTGAGTGGGAAGCCGTCGGCGACGGGCCACCCCTGATATGGGTCGAGGGCGGACCGGGTCTCTGGGCACATCTAGCGCGGCCCGACGCGGCACTGGTGTCGGACCTGTTCCGCTGTCACCTGGTTAATGCTCCGGGGTGCGGGCGTACCTCGCCTCCCGCGGACGTCTCCGGTTACGACCTGCCCGGGATCATTGCCTTCTTCGAAGAGGTCCGCGTACGGCTCGGTCTTGGGCACGTGGCCATCATGGGCCACTCATGGGGCGGCCTGGTGGCGGCGGCTTGGGCCGCCGCCCACCCGGAGTCGGTAGACCGGCTCGTCGTGATCGACGGCTATCCCGGCGGCGCCATCGATGGTTCGGGTTCGCTCGTAGACCACAATGCCGCCCGGGCCGAACGGGATCGGGGCTATGCCCGGCACGCCAGCGAGCCGTGGTACGACGCCGCGGTAAGCGCCCTCGCCGCGGAGGACGAGGAATGGGACGAGGAGACCTGGATCTCCCGCTTCGATCCGGCCTGGCCGATGTACTTCGCCGATCCAGGCTCGCCGCTGGCCGTTCCGCACCTCGCGCGGGTCAGGGCCGAGGTGCGGAGCAACAGGACCATGTCCAATGCATGGTTCGGCGACGTCCACCACTTCGACGACGTCGACATCCTGCCCTCGCTTGCGGGAGTCAAGTGCCCTTCCCTGGTGATCGTTGGACGGGACGACTTCATCTGCGGTCCGGCGTGGAACCGACCGATCGCGGCAGCGATTCCGGCTGCGCGTTACATCGAGATCGCGGACTCAGGCCACCTCCCGCAGTACGAGCAACCTGATGCTTTCCGGGCCGCGCTGCTCGACTGGCTGGCCGCGACCTGAGACGCGCCTTGGCGGCGTGCCGGGGCCTTGTGGCGCAGGGACGACGCCGGAGAGCGCTCGGCCACCAGGTCGGTACGGCAGCTGAGTACGCAGGATCCCCGCACCTGCGGTTAAGGCTCGGTGATGAGCCGGGCCAGCTCGGCCCGCTGCTCTGGTGTCAGGTGGCGGCGGAGCAGGCGGGCGGACACGCTGACGTCCCCGCTGTAGAAGATGGCCTCGAACTCCTCCATGGTCCGTTCCATGTCCGCGATCTGCAGGTCCGCGGCCGTGCCGAGGGCGACGAGGCTGGTCAGCGTCTCCCGGAGACTGCGGACTGCTTTTGCCGCCTCCGGCGAAAGTTCTTCGGCATGTGCGGTCAGCTCGTTGTAGGCCTCGACGGCCTGCCTGGCGAGTTGCTCGCGTGGGGTTTCGGACTGATCCTGGGTCATCTGACTATCGTGGCCGGCCAGGCTCCCGGCGGGCGGCGAACCGGTCCAGAGAACCGCAGACCTGGCGCATCGCCCTGGCCAACCGCCATGGCCACCACGCCTGGGCCGGAGGAAGGCAGGCCGTGTGAGAATGACCGGACAGGACAGAGATCGGGCGCGGCGAGGAAGGGGTCCTTTGTGCTCTATGCCTTCGGATTCGAGCGGGTTGGCGTGGTGGCGGGGGACCTGTACTTCGTGGATCCCAACCCGCGCGAGGGCCAGGACGGCGCCGAGCACGGTGTCCGGGTCGAGCTGCGGCTGTTCGGCCGGGGCGAGCTAAAGGGATCCATCTACTCCGCGCAGCCGATCGCGGTCGGCGAGCCGATCTGGCGGGCCGACCTGCTGGAGTCGGTGGCGGGCCTCCCGGGCAGCTTCGACCGGACCCATCACCATCCCCGGTTCAGTGGCTGGAACCCGGGTCACCGGGTGTTCGTCAGGGAACTGTCTGCCGACCCCCTGAGCTGGCTGGGTGCACAGCTAGCCGACCTGGATGTCTTGCTGGCCGCGGGCGGGTTCCCGGCGGCCGCCGCAGGCCCGGACGATGCGGAGAGCCTGCGCCGCACCGCGCCCGAGATTGTGGACGCGACCCGCAGGCTGCTCGACAAGGTGCGATCGGGTGAACTGGGGAACCCGCCCCGCGGCGAAGTGCACGCCCACGCCGGCGGTGCTGGGGACGGCGGCCCGGCACTCGTTCGCGCTGGCTGGTTGTAGCCGAGATAGGACTGCCATGACCAACCCGGACTGGCCGGACGGGCCCCGTGACGGCGTGGGCTATGATGCCGGGCCCCCGCCGGAAGGCCCGCTGGGCGTGGGCTACGGTTCCGTGCCGCAGCCCGACGACCCGCGTCACAACGTTGGCTATGGTGCCGGGCCCCCGCCGGATGGCCCGCGTGACGACGCGGGCTATGGTGCCGGGCCCCCGCCGGATGGCCCGCGTGACGACGCGGGCTACGGCGTCGTGCCGCAGCCGGACGGTCCAGCGGATCCCGCGCCGGTCACCAGCACTCCCAGCACGTCCGGCGGGCACCGGCGCCCACGCCGCGGGCGGAGCAGGTACGTGGCCGCGGGCGTGGTGCTGCTGGCTCTAATAGCTGGCGTGGTGATCTGGGCCCCGTGGCGGAAACCTCCGCTGCTGCAACCGACCGGGCTCGCGCCGGGCGCCCGGACCACAAGCTCCGTGGCGTTTCACTGGTCGGGGCCGGCGACCGGGCCGTCGCCGGACAAGTACCTGATCCTGCGTGCGGGCAAGGTGATCAGCTCGGTCCCGGGCACCGTCACCAGCTTCCGCAGCACCGGCCTCGCTCCCGACACCGCCTACCAGTACCGCGTCGCGGCGGTCCGTGACGGCAAGCGGTCGGCGCTGTCGCCGGTCCTGACGGTGAACACCACATCACCGCCGGTCTCGGCGGCCCGCTGGCAGGGCCGGTGGACCGTCGACGTCCGGATCACCAAGGGCGCCGATTCACTGCGCGGCAATGGCCCTAAGGGCTGGACGGAAGCGTGGCGGGCCAGCCCCGAGTGCCCGTCGGGGCCGTGCACCGTGCAGTTGTCCGGCGGCCTCAACAGGCGCACCTTCAAGGCCACGCTGACCCGCGCGGGCGCCGTCTACACCGGGACAACCACGGCCGGCGTATTCCGGTGCGGGAATTCGATCGCCTCGGTACCCATCAAGTCCACCCTGACGATCCGCGTCACCGTCATCACAGCGCAGCCGGTCAACCGGGCCTGGCTCGCGGGCTCCTGGACCGGCCAGATGGTGATCTCCAGCCCCTACACCTCGACCAGCACGTTCTACTGCAAGGCCTTCAAGCTGACGACTTCGATCTCCGCCAGCTTCTGAAGCGCCCGCCGCGGCCCAGCCGGTTCCGGGAATCGGGAAGGAGTCCACGCCAGCGCACGGAGGAGCACGGACACGCTGCTGCCCGGGATCAGCGCCCAGCGGGTGCCAACAGGACGGCTGGCGACCGGCGTGCTGTCGGTGGCCGGGCGCACCGGCCCAGCGGTGCTGTTCGTGCACGGCAACGTGTCGTCCTCGCTGTTCTGGCGGCCGACGATGCTGGCGCTGCCGGACCAGTCCGTGCTCGGCGGGTACGCCGCCGTCGGTGGGAGGTTCCGCGAAGTGACCATCGACGAAGCGGCGCACAGCCCGCACCTGGACCAGCCGGAGCGCTTCCTCGCCGGACTGTCCGACCAGCTTGCCAGCGCCTGACGTCCTCCCGCGGCGCAGGGCGGGGTGACTTCGCATTCCGCCGCGCGGCACACTGGGCAGCATGAGCCAGGCACATGAGATTACCGAGGAGGACCCGCACCGGTGGCTGGAAGACGTCACCGGGACGGCGGCGCTGGACTGGGTCCGGGAGCGTAACGCGGACAGCCTCGGCGGGCTGGCCAGCGGCCCCCGGTTCACCAGCCTGCAGACGGAGATCCGCGAGGTGCTCGACGCCGACGACCGGATCCCGTTTGTCCGGCGGCGCGGTGCGTACCTGTTCAACTTCTGGCAGGACGCGGGGCATCCCCGGGGTCTGTGGCGGCGCGCGACGCTGGAGGAATACCGTAGGGACCAGCCGGACTGGGAGATCCTCCTGGACGTCGACGCGCTGGCCGCCGAGGAGGACGAGAACTGGGTCTGGCAGGGCGCGGAGATGCTGCGACCGGGCGGCTACCGGCTGGCGCTGCTGCACCTGTCCCGGGGCGGCGCCGACGCGAGCGTGATCCGCGAGTTCGACGTCACCGAGCGCCGCTTCGTCGAGGACGGCTTCACCGTTCCCGAGGCCAAGACGGACGTCGGGTGGATCGACGCGGACCGGATCTATGTGGGCACCGATTTCGGCCCGGGATCGCTTACCTCGTCTGGCTACCCGCGGCTGGTGAAAGAGTGGCGCCGGGGCACCCCGCTGTCCGGGGCGGACACGGTCTACGAGGGCAAACCCGACGATGTCGGGGTCCACGCCTTCCATGATCCTACGGACGGGTTCGAGCGCGACTTCGTAGTGCGCAATATCGACTTTTACCGCAGCGAATGGTGGCTCCGTACCGGCAGCGGCGACCTGGTGCAGGTGGCGGTGCCCGAGGACGCCATCGCCGACGTGCACCGCGAGTGGCTGCTGGTCCAGACCAGGTCGCCGTGGACGGTCGGCAGCGTCACGTACCCGGCAGGGGTCCTGCTGGCGGCCCGGTTCGACGCATTCCTGGCTGGTGACCGGGAGCTGACCGTCCTGTTCGAGCCGGATGCGCACACCTCGCTCAGCTACCACGCCTGGACCCGTAACCACCTGATCCTGGCCACGCTGCGGGACGTGCGCAGGCGGCTGGAGGTGCTGACGCCGGCAGACGGCCCGTGGCGGCGTGCGGAACTGCCCGGCGTCCCGGAGTTCGCCCACGCCGACCTGGTGGACACCGACTCCTACGACAGCGACGAGTACATGCTGGAGTCCACCGGGTTCACCCAGCCCGGCACGTTGCGTTACGGGCACATCGGCGGGGCGGTGGAAACGCTCAAGCAGGCGCCCGCGTTCTTCGACGCCACGCCGATCCGGGTGCGGCAGTTCTTCGCCACCTCGAAGGACGGCACCGCCGTCCCCTATTTCGTCGTCGGGCCCGCCGAGCCGGGCTCCGGGCCGGTCCTGCTCACCGGGTACGGCGGCTTCGAAATCTCGCTCACCCCGTCCTACAGCGGGATCATCGGCCGCGGCTGGCTTGCCCGCGGCGGGACCTACGTGGTGGCCAACCTCCGCGGCGGCGGCGAGTACGGGCCGCAATGGCACCTGTCGGCGATCAAGGAAAACCGGCACCGGGTGTATGAGGACTTCGCCGCCGTGGCCGAGGACCTGGTGACCAGGGGCATCGCGACCCGTAAGCGCCTGGGTATCGAGGGCGGCAGCAACGGCGGCCTGCTGATGGGCGTGATGCTGACCCGCTACCCGCAGCTGTTCGGCGCGATCGTCTGCCAGGTGCCGCTGCTGGACATGCGGCGCTACCACGAACTGCTCGCTGGTGCCTCGTGGATCGCCGAGTACGGTGATCCACGCGAGCCGGCGGAATGGGAGTACCTGCGGCCGTTCTCCCCGTACCACAATGCCTCGGCCGACCAGCAGTACCCGCCGGTCCTGTTCATCACCTCCACCAGGGACGACCGGGTGCACCCCGGCCACGCACGCAAGATGGTGGCGCTGCTCACCGAGCAGGGCCTCGACGTGACCTACTACGAGAACATCGAGGGCGGCCACGGTGCGGCCGCCGACAACGAGCAGCGGGCGCTGAAGTGGGCCCTGGTGCTGGAGTTCCTGTGGGAGAAGGTCGGCTAAGGCGGGTTGCGGAAATAGGCCGCGGGGGTGAGCCCCGTTTCCCGGCGGAACGCCGCGACAAACGCGCTCGCGGTGTCGTAGCCGGCCCGCCGCGCGACCGCGGACACCGGCGCACCGGCGGCGAGCGCGGGCAGTGCCGCCTGGAGCCGTAGCAGCGTGCGCCACCGGCCGAACGGTACCCCGGTACCGGCCAGGAACCCCCGGGCCAGCGTCCGCTCGCTGGCGCCCGCGTCGCGGCCCCACTCGGCGAGGGTCCGCTTGTCCGCGGGGTTCGCCAGCAACGCGACGGCGACCCGCCGGGCGCGGTCATCGTCCGGCATCCGCAGGTCGATGGCGGTCATCGCGACCGGCTGTAGCAGGTCGGCCAGCACCGCCTCGGCGCGGGCCCGGGCCGAGGCGTCCAGGGCGTCGCTGCCGAGGTAGCCGATCATCTCGGCCAGCAGCGGGCTGGCCGCGACCGGGGTTGGCGCCGTCCAGGTCACCGGGCTGCGATCCGGGCGGATGTAGAGGCTGCGCATGGTGGCGGCGCCGGACGACAGGGTCTCGTGCCGCAGCCCGGCCGGGATCCACAGCGCCCGGGTCGGTGGCAGCACCCAATCCGCCGAGCTGGTCCGCACGGTGAGCACGCCACTGGCCGCCCAGGCCAGCTGGTGGTCGGGGTGGGTGTGCCAGTCGAACACCGATCCGGCCGGCATCGGGAACGTGGCGACGATCACCGCGGCCTCGGACGGCGCCACGCACTGCGCGGCGCCGTCGGCCGCACCACCCGGCGGCTCCGCGCGATGCTTGCCGGGCGCGCCGCCCGGCGGCTCCGTGGTCTGTCCGTCCAGCGACACAGAATGGCAGGCTACGCCCTTGGCCGCCGCCCGGCTGGACCGTAGCGTCACCAGGGTGAACTCCAATCACGACAAGCTCTGCGGCAGCCCGGAGTGGGCAGCGTACCTGCAGGATGAGGTACTGCCAGCGGCAACCGCCGGGGTGGACCTGGGCCAGGAGATGCTGGAGATCGGGCCAGGCCCCGGGGCGGCGACCGGATGGCTGTGCCAGCGGGTGGCGCGGCTGACCGCGCTGGAGCGCGATGAGCCCGCCGCCGCGGCGCTCGCCGCGAGGTTTCCCGGCGTCCAGGTCACGGTCGGCGATGCCACCCGGATGAGCCACCCGGGCTGCTCGTTCGACTCGGTGGGCATGTTCACCATGCTCCATCACGTCCCCACCACGGCCCTGCAAAACCAGATCCTGGCCGAGGCGCTGCGCGTGCTGCGACCCGGCGGGGTGCTGGTGGGCTCCGACAGCCTGCCCAGCAACGGGCTGCACCAGTTCCACGAACGCGACACCTGCCACCCGGTCGAGCCAGCGGCGCTGCTGGTGCGCCTGCAGACGCTCGGCTTCGCCGCCGTCACGGTCGCCGTCGACGATGTGCTGCGATTCACCGCGCGTAAGGCCGGCCCGGCCGAGCGGGGCTGCGCATCCTGACCGGCTGCAGACCGCGATGGATCCGGCCGTCTGTGTGGCGCGCTCGAGGACGGTATTCCAGACTGATGCCCAGTGATCCGCCGCAAGGGAGGGGCTGTGGCAGCGAAAGGTAAGCCGAACAAGCTCGTCCTCGCCGTCGTCGGCGTGGTGCATCTCACGGTCATGACGCTGACCTGGCGGGACTTGCGGTCCCGGCCGGCCGATCAGGTCCGGGGGAACAAGAAGATCTGGCGGGTGGCGAGCGCGCTGAACACGACCGGGTCGGCCGCATACTGGCTGTTCGGCCGGCGCCGGGTGCGCTAACCAGCCCTCCCCGGCCGGGTGTTGGACGGTCCCCGGCCGAGTGCTGAGCGGTCCCCGGCCGGGTGCTGAGCGGTCCCCGGCCGGGTGCTGGACGGTCCCCGGCCGGGTGAGGGTCGGCCGCCCGGCGTGCGCTGGCGGCCCCGAGCTTGGCGTACCTGGCGGCCCCCGGGCTTGGCGTACATTGTCAGGGATGCGCGGGGGCACCGGCGCCGGCGGGCCGAGCGGGAGGTGCGGTGAGCGACGAGGCGCCCGTACCCGGCGAACTCGCCGTCGGAGATCACCTGGCCGGGTACCGGCTCGATGAGGTCCTCGCCCGCGGTGGCGTGGCCGTTGTCTACCGCGCCTTCGACGAGCGGCTCGGCCGGAGCGTCCCGCCGAAGGTGCTCGCCGCCGCGCTGGCCCGCGACGAGGCGTTCCGGGAGCTGGCCGGCCGGCGCGCGCTGACCGGCGTCCTCAAGACCGGCACCACGCCCAGGCAATTCGCGCTAGAACCCGGGAGGCCGAAGCTCGTCGTGGTAGACACAGACTCCGGACAGGTGCAGGCCTACCAGATTGCGCATCTGCCATGACGCTGCCCCCCGTGGCCGCGCCCCGGCGGCGTGGCCGGAAGGTGTTGATCTTGATCATCGTGCTGCTGGTGATCGCCGGCCTGCTCCTCGGCCTGGACCGGGCGGCGGCCGCCTACACCGCCAGCAGGATCGCGACCTCGCTCCAGAAAAACGGCTTCCCGGTCAAGCCCAGCGTGTCGGTCGAAGGCTTTCCGTTCTTGACTCAGCTCATCCGCCACCATCTCGACGGTGTCGAGGTCACCGCGGCCAAGGTCCCGGTCGGCCAGGTCACGGCGGACGTGCACGTCCACGCCACCGACATCACGCTGGACTCCGGCTTCCAATCGGGCACCATCGCGCAGGTCACGGGCACCGGACTGATCACCTTCGCCAGCCTGGCCAGGCTGCCGGCCCTGGCGGCCGTGCCCGGCCTGAAGATCAGCAGCGATGGGCCGCACATGGTGAAGCTCAGCGCCAACCTCCAGATACTCGCGGCGACGGCCGTCGCCAGAGTGAAGCAGACGGCCCGGAACGAGATCAGCATGCGCATTGTCTCCTCCACCGGGGTTCCCGCCGCGCTGCTAGCCCCGATCCGCGATCTCATCCTGCAGATCCCGGCGCTCCCGCTGGGGCTCACCGTCCGGTCCGTCAGGGTGAGCCCGCGCGGCGTGGTGATCGGCGTGGCCGGAAGCAACGTTAAGTTCGGCCAGTGACCGGGCGCCTGGCGTCGAAGACCGTGATGATCACCGGGGGGGACCGGCATCGGCAGGGCGGTGGCGGCCCGGGCGGTTGCCGAAGGCGCCGCGGTGGTCATCGGCCGACGGCGCAAGGATGCCGGGGCCGCCCTGGCGATCGACGGCGGTGCCACCGCCCAGTGATCGCCCCGGCAGGGCCGGCGCTGCCGGGCGGTGGCAAGCTGTGACCAACGGCCCGGCCGCGCCACGCGGCGGCTGTGCCGCCACCCCCGACGAGAAGGAGTAGCGATGCCCAGCCGTAGCGCCCGCACGACGTGGACCGGCAGCCTTCAGGAAGGCACCGGCACGGCGGAGCTGGTGAGTTCTGGCGTCGGCCGGTACGAGGTCAGCTTCCCCCGGCGGGCGGCCGAGGACGCGGGCGGCGTGACCAGCCCGGAAGAGCTCATCGCCGCCGCTCACAGTGCCTGCTTCGCCATGCAGTTCTCGGCGCTGCTGGGTGACGCCGGCGGCAGCGGTCAATTCCTCGACGTCGGTGCGCAGGTCAGCCTCGGCCCGGACCCGGCTGGCGGCTTCCGGATCACCGGCAGCAAGCTGACCGTGCGGGGCTCGGCCGAGGGCGTGACCCCGGAACGGTTCGCGGAGCTCGCCGAGCAGGCCAAGAAGACCTGCCCGGTAAGCAAGGTCCTGGCCGGAACCGACATCGCGCTGGAGGTCATTGGCGGCTGAGGCCGGCCCGGCGGCCCTGCGCCGATACTCTCTGGGCATGGACCTTGGCCTGCGTGGTGCCCGTGCGCTGGTCACCGGCGGGAGCCGGGGCATCGGCTTCGCCGTGGCCGGGGCGCTGGCCGCCGAAGGGGCGGCCGTGGGGATCGTCGCCCGCGACGCCGGCGGCCTCGCCGCGGCCGAAGGGCAGCTCGCGGCCCACGGCGTGCCCGTGGCGACCGCCGCCGCCGATGTCACCGACACGGCCGCGCTGACGGCCGCGGTCGGCCAGATCGCCGCCGAGCTGGGCGGCCTTGACCACCTGGTGGCGAACGCCGGCGGCACGATCGGCGGAAACCTCACCGACTCCGCCCCCGGCGACTTCGCCGCCACCTTTGCGCTGAACGCGGGGCACGCGGCCGAACTGATCCGCTCCGGCCTGCCCTACCTGAAGGCCTCGGCCGCTGGCTCCATAGTGATCATCTCGTCCATTACCGGCATGCGCCCGGCCCCGCGGACCACCTACGCGGTCGCCAAGGCCGCAGAGATCCACCTCGCCGCGACGGCCGCGGCCGAACTGGGACCGGCCGGGATCCGGGTGAACGCGGTGAGCCCCGGCTCGATCATGTTCCCCGGCGGCAGCTGGGATCGCTTCCGCGCGGAGAACCCGGAGGCCTTTGCCGCGTTCCTCGGCAGCCAGTTCCCGTTCGGGCGCCTCGGCCGCCTGGAGGAGGTCGCGGATGTGATCGTCTTCCTGCTGTCGCGGCGGGCGTCCTGGATCACCGGCGCCAACATCGTGGTCGACGGGGGCCAGGGCTACCCGAGTGCCCGCCGGTTCCCCGCGCCCTGACAGCGCGCCGTGACGGCGACCGGCACGGCAGGCGAGCGCGGCCCGCGCGCCAAGTGTTGTGAGTCGTTAGTTGGTGGGCAGTCGAGCAGACTTGGGGTATGCCGACTCCCAAGCCTGTTCAGCTGGAGCTGACCGATGAAGAGCGCCAGGTTCTGACGGGGTGGTCGCGGCGGCGTAAGACGGCGCAGGCGCTGGCGCTGCGGTCCCGGATCGTGCGGGAGTGCGCTGCTGGCCATCAGCGAATGGAACGCCGACCCCAAGCCGTTCATCTGGGCCAAGACCGCCGACGAGATCCTCGAATCCCTCCCCGGCTACTGCCAGCGAATTACTACCCCATGACGCTAGTGACCTTCAGTCCTGTCCCGGAGCAAGCCGTGCAGGAACGCGCCGCCGACAAGGGTGCCGCACGTGTCGCCTACCGCGACCCCGGCGTCATAAGGGGTGTAGGGCTGCTCCAGGCGGCTATCATCGGCACGGCGCTGATCATCAGGGTCGCCTGCCCCGTCCACGGTCACAGCAGGGATAAGCTCACCTTCCGGCAGTGGGCGACCGGGAGGCGGATCGTAGGACTCGCCACCGCCATCACGGACGAGTTTCGTCGCCACGCCCGCCGAGAACCACCGGTCCCGGTGCACCTCGTAGGGATCCCGGTACCAGCCCTCTGCCGCATTCTTCATGATTTTCCCCATAACAGGTGAGTCCCACCCGTCAGTCTCCAGTGTGAAGTCCCACCGCATCACCTGGCAAGTGCGGCCCCAACAATCCGCGCGGTTCAGCGTCGGCCCAGCCCAGCCGACCATTGCCAGCGAATTAACGACTCAGGACACCGCTAGATGCGCGACCAAGCCTCGGTGAGAACGCTCCGCAGGATCTGCTCCATCTCGTCGAAGTGCTCCTGGGTGCAGGTCAGCGGCGGGGCGAGCTGGATCACCGGGTCTCCCCGGTCGTCGGCGCGGCAGATCAGCCCCGCATCGAACAGGGCCGGCGACAGGAAACCGCGCAGCAGGCGCTCGGACTCCTCGTCGGTGAAGGTTTCCCTGGTCGCCTTCTCCTTGACCATCTCGATGCCGTAGAAGTATCCGTCTCCCCGCACATCGCCCACGATCGGCAGATCGCCCAGCTTCTCCAGCGTGCCGCGGAAGGCGTCTTCGTTCGCCCGGACGTTGCCGAGCAGGTCTTCCTTCTCGAACACATCGAGGTTGGCCAGGGCCACGGCGGCCGACACGGGATGGCCGGCGAAGGTAATGCCGTGCAGGAAGGTCGCCGGGCCGGTCTCGAACGGCTCCATCAGCCGGTCGCTCACCATCATCCCGCCGAGCGGCGAGTAGCCCGACGTGATGCCCTTGGCGAAGGTGATCACGTCCGGCTGGTAACCGTAACGCTGCGACCCGAAGTAGTATCCGAGCCGGCCAAAAGCGCAGATGACCTCGTCCGAGACCAGCAAGACCCCGTAGCGGTCGCAGATCTCGCGGACCCGGGCGAAGTAGCCGGGCGGCGGCGGGAAGCAGCCACCGGAGTTCTGCACCGGCTCCAGGAACACCGCGGCCACCGAGTCCGGGCCCTCCCGCAGGATCGCCCGCTCGATCTCGTCCGCGGCCCACCGGCCGAATGCGGTGAGGTCATCGGCGACGAAGCCCGGTGCGCGGTAGAAGTTCGTGTTGGGCACCCGCACACCGCCCGGCGGCAGCGGTTCGAACGGCGTCTTGATATCCGGGAGCCCGGTGACCGCCAGCGCGCCCATCGAGGTGCCGTGGTAGGCAATCGCGCGGCTGAGCACCTTGAACCTGCTGGGCTGCCCGATGGCGCGGAAATACTGCTTGGCCAGCTTCCAGGCCGACTCGACCGCCTCCGAGCCGCTGGTGGTGAAGAAGACCCGGTTCAGCGGCCCGGGCGCCA
>Ga0126380_10000577_pt1 | contig 12515 bp, 6 predicted proteins | sample PanSoiMetPlot_26_FD_92544 | JGI IMG/M metagenome (GOLD analysis project Ga0126380, IMG submission 92544) | Tropical forest soil microbial communities from Panama - MetaG Plot_26 | ecosystem: Environmental > Terrestrial > Soil > Tropical forest > Bulk soil | place: Panama | collected 2016-02-17
CCGGGTCGCGCAGCCGGGCGGCGAGCGCACCGAGCACCGACTTGCCGGCGCCGGACCGGCCGACCACCGCGACCGCGGCCCCGCCGGGCAGCGCCAGGTCCACCCGGTCCAGCAGGGTCGTCTCGCCGGCCCGGGCGTTGACCGCGCGGAGCTCGAGCCGGCCAGGGCCGGCGGGCAGCCCGCGCGAGCCGTACCGGACCGGCGGCACGGTGAGCAGCTCCGCGGCCCGCCGGACACCGGCCCTGGCCCGGGCCAGCCGCCCGAAGACGCCGGTGAGGCTGCCGAGCCCGGCGCCGAGCACCGCGTACCGGCTCGCCGCGAACAACTCGCCGGCGCTGATCCGACCGGCGGACAGGGCGAGGCCCCCGGCGGCGAGCACCGCCACCAGCACCAGCGGCCCGACGACCGCACCCTGCGCGCTGGAGCGGGAGAGCACCCGCCAGGTCCGCAGGCCCGCCTCACGCAGCGCGGGCAGCGGCTCGAGCACCCGCCGTTCCTCCCGCTCGACCGTCCCGGCCGCGGCGATCGTACGGATCCCGGCGAGGGAGTCGGCCAGCCCGGCGGCGATGCGGCCCTGTGTCCGCTGGTAGGCCAGGGTGGCCTCGGCAGTCCGCCGGGTGAAGGCCCGCAGCACGCCGGCCACCAGCGCGAGGCCGGCCAGGAACGCCACCGCGAGCCAGACGTCGAGGTACGCGAGCAGCACCAGGCTGCCGACCGGGGGCAGCAGCCGGGCGCCGGCGGTCACCACGGCCGGGCCCGCCTGCGCCGCCTCCACCGCGTTCCCGGACACCCGGCTGACCAGGTCGCCGGTGTCGAACCGGCGGGCGGCGTCCGGGCCGATCGCGAGCACGTGCCGGACCAGCCGGTTGCGCAGCCAGCCGGTGGTGCCGGCGACGCAGGCCGCGCCGGCGAACGCGTCGACGAGGTCGCACACGACGCCGAGCGCGACCAGCGCGGCGGCCAGCGTGAGCCAGCGTCCGGTGCTTTCTCCGGCGACCGTCGCATCGACCGTGCGCCCGAGCACGGCCGGCAGGGCCAACGTGCCGCCGGTCTCGAGCAGCCCGGTGACGCCGATCAGCGGAAGCCACCAGCTTCCGCGAACGGCGACCGCGGCGAAGGTCGTCACCTACACTCCTTGGACAGGGGTCGTGGCCCCGGGCGAGTTCGAGACGTCCGGAGCCACGACTTCTTCCTCGCGCTGCTCGCTCGTGCTTGCCTGCCGACTAGTGGCCGCAGGCCAGCACGCTGAGCTCGCTGCCGTGGCCGCCGCACAGCGTCACGCTGATGTCGCTGCCGCAGCTCGCGCCGCTGTTGCTGCTTCCGGTCGCCAGCTCGGGCTCAGGCACCATCAGGCCCTGGAGGTCGAGGATCGCCACCGTGGACACCTCCTTGAAGAGGGGTAGGGGTTTACTGACCCGCGCCGGCTGGCGCGGGCGTCTGTGGGGCCGGCGCGGGCACGTCCCGCGTCGGCGCGAGCAGCGGCGCGTGCACCGGCTCGTCGTGCAGCGCCGCGCCGAGCGCGAGCAGCACGCCGGCGGTGCCAGTGGCCAGGTCCATCGACAGCCGCATCAGGCCGTTGCCGGGGAAGGCCAAACCGTCGCCGTAGGGCAGGGCGTGCCAGGCCAGACCGCGCACCTGCTTGGCGACCAGCGGGTCCGCCGCCGGCTCCGGCGACCGGCCGGCCAGGTAGAGCAGGATGCCGGCCCGCCCGGTGAACAGCCCCGGCAAGGCGTACATCGTCGACGTCGCGGCCAGCTCGATCGCGCGACGGGCCGTGGCGAACTGCTCGTCGTCGCGGCGGGCGAGGAACTCGTCGAGGGCCAGGCCGATGCCGATGCTGCCCACCTCGAGGTAGGGCATGGTCCGCCAGCCCTCGTTGACCTCCATCACCCCGGTGCTCCGGATGACGCAGCGGCGCAGGTCCTGCCGCAGCGCCACCGCGGCGCGGTCCAGGAAGCCGGCGTCGCCGGTGTCGTCGTAGGCCCGCATCAGCAGCAGCGCCGGCCCGGACGACCCGCGCAGCAGGCCGGCCAGCGGGTTGGCCCGGCCGCTGACCTCCGGCACCGAGTCCTCCTCGCCCAGCCGCTCGGCGACCAGCTCGGCGGCCCGCAGCGCGGCCAGCCGCAGCGCCGGCTCGCCGGTCCGGTCGGCGAAGTGCAGCAGGTCGAGCCCGACTCCGGCCAGGCCGCTGCGCAGGTCCAGGCCGAGGGACTGCCAGTCCTCGCGCAGGCACACGTCGAGCGTGTCGAGCGCCTCCTGCCGGTAGCCGAGGTGGTCCAGGGCGAACGCGGCGCCGTGCAGCCCGTCGTAGAGGCCGGGCTCGCTGCCGCTGGCGGGGTGCCGCACCCGGTGCACCAGCCACTGCTCGAGCTCGGGGTAGCGGCCGGCTCCGGTCACCGACAGGGCGTAGAGCACGCCGGCTGCGCCGTGGGCCAGGCCCAGGCCGCCGCCCACTGCGAACTGCTGGATGTCGCCGGGGAAGAGCCGGTCGTCGCGCTCGGGCGTCGCGCTGGCCAGGATCGCCCGGGCCAGGTCCGCACGCAGCCGCGGCCACTGTGCCGGGTCGGCCTCGATACGGGGGCTGGTCATCGGCGGTGCGTCCGCGGGCACGATGACCTCGACCGCCTCGGCGAGGAACTGCGCTGGCACCGGGAAGTGCTCGGCGATGATCTCGGCGTAGTGCTTCGCCTTGGGCCGGCACATCCACAGCGGGTTGGTCATCGGGAGGAACATCGCCAGCCGCAGGCAGGCCAGGCCGTACCGGTCGATGTCGACGCCGGTCGTGCCCCGCGGCGGCATGAAGCCCTGGTTGCCCAGCCCGGGCGGCAGCCCCTCCTCGACCGGCGCCGCGACCTCGAAGTCCAGCAAGGTGGCCGTGTCGTCGTCCCGGACCATGACGTTGAACAGGTGCATGTCGCCGTAGACGAGGCCGCGGTCGTGGATCGCCTCGATCGCGGTCGCGACCTGGCGGTGGATGTCCAGCGCCCAGTCGGTGTACCGGGCGAAGTCCTCCGGCCCGGCGGTGACGTCGGTGAGCGGGAACCGGCCGGCGATGGTCTTGCTCAGCGGTTGGCCGTCGAGGAACTCCATCACCAGGAAGCGGTGCCCGCCGACCGAGAACAGGTCGTACACCTCGGGGATGCCGTCGATGCCGGCGAGCCGTTGCAGCGTCGCGTACTCACGCTCCACCCGGCGTGCCGCGTCCGCACCGCGCGCGTCCACCCCGGCATATGGCCGGCCCTCCTTGAGCACCACCTGCTCGCCGGTGCGGGTGTCCCGGCCGACGTAGATGCCGCCGCCGTTGGAGAAGTGCAGGACGCGCTCCACGGTGTACGGCACGCCTTCGAGGGTGACCGCGTTGCGCGCGGCCAGGTGCGGGGCGAGAAACTCCGGCACCGTCACCCAGGGCGGCACGTAGAAGACCGGGTCCCGGCGGTCCGGCACCAGCGTTCCAGTGCCGTCGGCGACTGCTGGGACTATCTGGCCGCCGCCGGAGACGCAGAACCGCTTGACGAACGCGCCGTACCGCACGTAGAGCGGGCCCTCGCCCCAGCGCAGGTCACTGAGGATGTACGGTCCCGGCTCGCCGGCGAGTAGGTCGCCGAGCCCGTGCAGGATCGTCTCACAGGCCGCGTCGTCGCCCGGGTAGATGGTCACCAGCTTGCCGCTGTACCCGCGCGGTGCGTACTTGGAGATGCGCCCCAGCAGGGCCGCCGGCGAGCGGAGAAACTTGAACTCGATGCCGCGCGGCAGGCAGTAGTCCCAGACCGCGTCGAGGATCCGCTCGGCGTTGTCGAGGCAGGCGGACACGTGAACCTTCCAGCCCTGCGCCGGAAGGCCCACATGACCGCAGCTGAACGTGAACCAGTCGTCCTGCTCGGCGCGGCGCCAGCCGTCCGGCAGCGCGCGGTCGGCCACGGAAAAAGGCTTTCCCGCCGACCGCTTGGAATGTGGCGCGTCGTAGAACAGCGGGTCCACCATGCAGAACGCCTCGTACCGCTCATCCATTACGGCTGTCCTGTCCGAAACGGCCGGCCCGGCCGGCAGCTCACCAGAAAGCGGCTGGGCCGCACACATGGACAGGCCGAAGCGCCGGTCCACCTGCCGCTCCCCGCTCCTACTTCCCCGTTTACCGGGTTTACTACCCGGCGCGTCTCGACTTCGTCGGGCACCATCCTGCGAATCTTTGTCCGTTGTCACCAGTGTGTAACGTCACCAACTCGCCGTGTGTTTCTCACGATAGAGCGGTGAGTCGCCCGAGGTTTATACGGCTGCTCACCGGGTAAACCGGCCCGTTCCGGCCGTCGTGCAATGAGTGGCTCGACGCGCTCATCGATATGCGCTCCGAGCACACGAAACTTCAACACGGTGCGGCGAGTTTCCTTTTGCCGGATGAGGTGCGATAGGCGGCACCGCGTCTCTGCGCTGCGGCGGCCTGCGTCCAGGCGGACTGTCCAGCAGGTGGTCCGGTGAGACCGGCCCGTGCCAGTCGGCCCGTGCCGGCGAGCCGGCCCTGACCTTGTGACACAGACCTTGTGACACACGGCGGATGCGGGACTGCGGGTCCGCTACGGTTGCCCGGTGCTCAGTGTGGACGGTGTCCTCGGCCCTGGTCTGAATGACTTCCTGTCGTGGGCGCAGGACCGGGGCGAGCCGGTGCCGGCGCGCTCCGCCGGCGTTGCACTGGTCCTGCTGGTGCTGCGGGGCGCCCGGCTGCGCGGTGGGCTGCCCCAGCCGGCCGCCAAGCAGCTCAGCCAGGTTCTGCGCGAGGACGTGCCGCGGGTGGTCTGCCGTGGTCCGGAGGATGTGGCGGCCTATCCGCGGGTGCTCGAGCTGCTGGTGGACCACCAGCGGGCGGCTGGCCTGCTCAACGCCGAGCGGCACCGCGTGCTGCACGCGGCGGTACGCAAGTCGGTTCCAGCCTATGAGCAGGCCGTCGCAGACCCGCTCGGGTTGACCTGGCCCTGCCTGTACGGCGGCCTGCTGCGTGCCGACGGCGTGGATGCGGCCGATCCGCAGGCAGTGCACGAGTGGCTCGCGGACTACCGGCGGCGGTCGCGGTCGCGGCGCCGAGCGGTCCTGGTATCCGCCCTGGATGCTCCGGACGGGCCTGCCGAGGGCTGGGTCGAGATGGCACTCGACCTGCGCCAGCGGGTCGAGATGGTCGGTCTACGTACCGCCAACGCCGAGCTTCACCTGCGCGGCCAGATCCAGCAGTGGGTCCTCGATGGGCTCAGCGCCACCCGGCGTGCGCTGGAAGCGGCCGAGCGGGGCCGGCCGTGGGCCGCCGGTGACCCGGCACCCGATGGTGGCGGGGGAGCCGGCGTCGAGGCGGTCGGCGACTCGGAAACGGCGGCGGACTTCCTGGTGGACGGGGCCACCGCAGCCGGGTTGAGCGCTGCGCTGCGTGGGGAGTTCGGCGAGCTGGCTCCCCGGGCCGACGGCGCGGCCGGCCACGGCCTGGTGTCCCGGCTGCACCGGCACCGGGCGTCGTGGCGGCCGGCCGATTGGTCGCTGCCTCCGGTGGAGGGCGTACCGGCTGAACAGTTCAGTGGTCTGGTAGGCACCTCCTCGCTGCTCGCCGCCGCGGTCGAGCTGGCGCAGTGGGTCGCACGCCGCGGTGGGCTGCGCTGCCCACAGGACACCCTGCCGCAGGACGCCCTGCCGCAGGACGCCCTGCCGCAGGACGCCCTGCCTGCAGGGGAGGACGTCGAGTCGGCCGCCGCGTGGGTGGGGATGTCAGCCCAGGCAGCGCAGGAGGTGTGGCGAGTCGCGCTGGCCGTCGGCCTGTTGCGGCTGGTCGGCGGCCAGGATGGCCAGGATGGCCAGGATGGCCGGGTGGTGGCCGGCGAGAGGGTGCAGGTGTGGCGCGACGGCTCAGCGGGGGAGCTGCTGGATCTGGCCCTGGACGCGTTCGCTGCCGTCGTGTCCGAAGTGGACCGCCTCGCCGGCCGCGCCGCCGATGTTGGCGTGGCCGAGCAGGACCGGCAGACCCTGGCGCGTCTGGCCGAGGACCTGCCGAACACGCTGCTTCAGCTGTACGCCCACTCTGATCCGGAGTCGCTGGCCAGGCTCGCGGCCGTGCGCCAGGGTTGGGCACTGCCCCGGCGGGTGGACGACGCTCATCCGGAGGACCGCGCGGCACCGGCGGTGGCGCTGGCCGTGCGGCTGCGCCCGCCCCGCCCCCGGCGTACCCACCTCGACCGGGCCGCGCCACCGGCGCCTGGCACCGAGCCCGGCTCCGGCGCTGACGACACGCTCGGCTCGGAGGGCGCGGGCGGCTCCGACGATGCGGTCGAGTATCGGCTGCCGCCAGAGCATGAGCTGCAGCGGCTGCTCGGTTTCGACGACATCGACGACGAGGAACGAGCCGAGCTGCTGGACCATGCCTACTGGCAGGCGCTGCTGCTGGACCGGCTGGACGCGCTCGGCGTCGTGTGCCGCAACGCCGACCGGGTCGAGCTGACCACGCTGGGCAAGGCGCTGCTGCGGGCGGTGCTGCTACCCGCTGGCTTCGAGGCTCCGACCATCGGTGGCGTGGCGGCGGCCGACGCGGACACGCTGCTGCGGCCGATGCCGTCATGGCCGCGCCGGGTCCGACTCGACGCGATGCTGACCTGGCTGCGTGCGCGCCAGGACACCGATACCACGTGGAAGGAGCTGATGCAGGCCGCCGCCGCGGGACCGCGCTACCACCGGGGCGAGCTGTTCGAGCTGCTCGGGGTCTGGTCCTATCTCGACCCGGCACGTTACCCGGCCGAGCGGCCACGGCTACCGGCGCCGCTGGAGTGCCCCGATGCCGAGCAGGGCCTTCAGGCCGCGCTGCGCGAGGCCGTGCCGGACCCGGTGATCGGGGCGTACGCCGCCGAGGCGCTGCGCCTGCGCGGTGTGCCGTCGGCCGCCCCGAGCCGGTCGGCGCGGGCGGTGCTGCTGCTAGACCGCCTCCGACTCCTCAGCTACGCCGAATCCCTGCTCGACCTGCACGAAGACGACGATGCTGACGCCGGCCAGCAGCGCGAGCCACCCGGCACCGCGCTGTGCGCGGCCTTCGACGCGGTCGCGGCGGACTGGCCCGGCGGCCCCGGTAGTCTCCTGCGCGAGCTCGCCGCGGTGAGCTCGCCGGCCGACGCCGACACCTTCGACCTGATCGGCCATGCCCACCCGGAGCCGGTCGTGGCCGCGGCGGCGCGCACCGCGCGCCACCGCATCGGTCGCGGACCACACCCGGTCAGACTCGGCCACGGCGCCTCCCCGCAAGCCCCTGTCGACTCCAGCCGCCGAGCGCAACCCGCCGGCCGGCGTGCTCGCAAGCGCAAACACCGCCACTGACCACCGCTCGATCGGCCGGCGACTTCGGCCGCCTGCGCTGCCGGCACCGTGACTGCGACCGCACCTCGCGTGATGATCCCCGCCAGGCAAGTCGACGTCACAGTAGTGTCGACCTCCATCTAAGAGAAGTCGGACGAGATCATCACTCGAATAGTGTTGGGTCGAGTTACTTACGATTTCTCATCATGACGGCGGATCCCGTCGACGTGCCGACCAGGCTCCTGCGGAGCCGCATGCCCCGGTCTCGGAACGGGAGGACTCGAGCATCAATCTTTAGTATACTGCCCGGAAGGTCGTATTTGCCCACGATTGATCAAAGGCCGCGATCCGGCGGGCAACGCGATCGAGTACCTCCGGGTCGTGCTGTTCGCGGGCAGCAACCCGACTGACTGACGGCGGGTGAGGCTACGATCCTCGTGTATATGACGTAGGCGGGTTGGGTCCGGCATTTACGGTTGGGAGCGTGGCACCGTGAGCGAATCGACAAGTCCGCCGGGGAGCCCGGAGATCATCGGACTTGGCGCGCTGAACGTCGACTACATCGCCAGCGCGTCGAGACTGTCGCAACACCTGGCCGAGCGGGTAACCGAGTCCACGGCTCGATTCGAATGGAACCGCGAAGGCCCGGTCGACGAGAGGACGATAGACGACGCGATGCGACAGCTGGGCGCAGCGTCGCTCGGATCATCGCTTGGTGGGTCGGCCTGGCTCACGATCTTCGCCTTGGCGCAGATGAGAGTCGGAATTGGTCTTGGCTATGTCGGAGTAGTCGGCCGGATAGAGGCCCCTGGACTATCGTTTATCGGGCAGATGGAGGAGTTGGGTATCGACCACCGCTGGGTGGACCCTCGTCCGGACCGGCTCTGCGGCCTGTGCCTGTCCTACATCGACGATACCGACCGGGTAATGCTCACCTATCCGGGCGCCAACTTCGAGATGGTCGAGCACATCCGACGGAATTTTGGCGACCTCGCCGTCTATCTAGCCTCGGCACGGTATGTCCATGTCACGTCATTTCTCGACGGCGACACGCCGGTTGAGCTGTTGAAGATACTGACCCGCGCGAAGGAGTTGAACCCAGAGGTACGGATCAGTTTCGATCCCGGATTCGACTGGGCGGAGCACCCGAGCCCTGCAGTGGCAGGTATACTCGCGTTGACCGACCTGCTGTTCGTCAACTACCGGGAGTTCAAGGCGCTGGGCCGGTATGAGCACGGCGAGTTGGACGACACGATCGCCCGCAAGGTTCTGGAACGATGCGCCCAGGACTGCACACTCTTCATCACCAAACGCTACGATTTCGCCGAAGTCTACCGCGGGATCCGCGACGGCATACTTTCGTATCGGTTCCAGCTGTCGCGCCCAGCACGTGAGACCGAGCTCGAGGACGCGACCGGCGCTGGTGATGTCTTCGCTGCTGCGGTGCTCGCCTCTCTCACCTCACGGCGGCTACAGGTCGAGCTCGGGGCGTTCCTAGGGCTCAGCCTGGCCCGGTACAAGATGCGACGCAGGATTGGTCAGTCGGGCCTCCCCGATCTGAGTACGGGCTTCCTGCAGCAGGCCGAAACGTTCACTAGCCCCGATCCGCGCCCGATGGGAGTATTCATCGTGCACGACGGAAACCCGCAGTGGCGGGCAGTTCGGGAGTTCAGCGAGCAAAGATGCGGGCTGCTGACCTACGAGTTGAGTTCTGTAAGCGTGGCGGGGGACAACCTCGCTGAGCTGATGCGAGAGCATCTGACACAATGCAGCTTCGCGATCTGCCTGCTCAGCGCAACGGATGTGACGTCTTCCGGCCGCGGTCGCGTCGACCAAAATATCGTACATCAGGCTGGCATCCTGCAGGGTCGGTACGGATTCGGTCGTGTGGCCATGCTAGTAGAAGAAGGCTGTGAAATGTTCTCCAACATCGCCGGACTGATCCGGCTGGACTTCCCCCCTGGTCGGGTGGACAGTACTTTCCTCGAGTTGGAGCGCGTCTTACGACGTGAGGGTTTGACACGACGAGGAGCGGGGCGACGTGTCTGAGCTGCGCTCTCCGCTCGGCGCCGTGAACAGGCCCAATGACTTTGCCTTCGACGTAATCGGCGTCGGGGCACTGAACTTGGACTACATCGCTAGCGCGCCGACGCTGGTGGGCCAGTCGTCGGCACGCTCGATGACCGAGCGCGTCTCCGAGTTGGTCGAGCGGATTGGACCTCCACTCGAGTGGGGCACGGAGCGCCTCGTCGATAGTCAGACAGTCTACGCAGCGATTGAAGCGGTCAGCTCTGTCCGCTCAGAGACCGTGCTTGGCGGATCGGCGTATAACGCGATCCATTCGATAGCCCAGACCCGCGTCGGTCTCCGGCTAGGCTATGTCGGAGTGGCCGGACGTGTCCCTCTGCCCGGCGTGTCCTTCGTCCAGCAGTTCGAGGCCCTCCGGGTGGACCATCGATTCGTGTTCGAGGACTACGACCATATGTGTGGTATCTGTTTCTCGTTCTCGGAGGGTGGCGACCGTACGTTACTAACTCACGCTGGCGCAAACGAGTACTTGACCGGCCACCTGAGCCGGGAGTTCGCACGTGTGGTGGAGTATCTGGCCAGAGCCCGGGTCGTCCATGTGACCTCCTTTCTCGACGACGTGACGGCGGGTTGCCTGCTCTCGGTGCTCGAGGCTGTCAAGAAGGTCAATCACCGCACGCTGATCTGCTTCGACCCTGGGCACGTATGGAGTGCCGCCGGCATGACGGAGGTCGACGGCCTCATACGGATCAGCGACTATCTATTGGTGAACTCCCGCGAGTTTCGCGAACTCGGGGGGCAAGGCGTGGATGATTCCGATGAGGGCGTTGCAGCTCGGTTGCTACAACGATTCTCGAGTGAGCACGGCGTGATTGTCGTGAAGCGTCCTGACGGTATCTCGTCATACCGCCAGGACGGCGGGAAGGTATTCAGTGAGTTCTATGCACAGGTGCCACTCGCTGACGATGAGATAGAGGACGCAACAGGTGCCGGCGACGTCTTCGCCGCGGGGCTCTTGGCAGTCCTCACCTGTGATCGGCTTCAGATCGAAATGGGCTCGTTGTTGGGCATGAGACTGGCGAAGCACAAACTCCGCTACGTCGGAAGCACTGGTCATGCACAGTTTGCGCAGGTTACCCGAGAGTTCATCCGCTCACTTGACCGGGAGCGGCGGGCAAGGGTCCTGCCGAGAGGGGTGTTCATTGCGCATGGAGCGAGGCCTGATTGGCTCGCCGTCCAGCGTTTCATCGAAGAGCGGTTCGGGCTCCCGGTCTACTCGTTCGAGAGCGGCCCCTGGAGCGGTCGTGCGGTCGCTGAGGCACTCGCTGAGTATCTCGACCGATGCAGTCTGGCGATCTGTGTGCTCACGGTGGAGGATTTCACTGGCGATGGACAGCGGATGGGTCGGCAGAACGTGATCCACGAAGTCGGCCTCTTCCAAGGGAGGCACGGATTCGACCGAGTGATCGTACTTGTCGAAGAGGGATGTGATTTCGTCCCGCAGGCCGCCAGACCCTATTTGGTGCAGTTCCCTCGTAACAGGATCGGCAACGTTTTTTATCAGTTGGACGAGATGATCCGATCTCGACACCTGGGAGCGGTCGAGGAAGAATGAGGTCTTTCGGTGCTACTCGCCTCCCCGGCTCCGCAAGAAGCTCTTCGTGACCTCCGGCAGGTCGCCATGTCCGTGGACGCCGACATGTCTCATCTTGTGCTTGGCCAGTCGCATGCCCAGTAAACAGCCGAGGTCCGTCTGTAGGCGGCGGCTGGCCAGCACGGCGAGCAGGCCGGCGGCAAAGACGTCGCCTGCGCCGGTCGAGTCCTCGATGTCTGGGTCGGCCAGCGGCTTGTGTGGAAGGTGGTCGGTGACGACTGCATCGCCGTTTGCCCGGAATGACAGAACGCCGTCGTCGCGCTTCACGATCATCATCGATCGAGAGTTGTCGAGGCGGCCGAGCAACTTCGCGGCGATGGCGAGGTCGTCGTCGCCCGGGGAGTAGCGCCCAAAGGCTCTGAACTCCCTGGTGTTGAGCAGTAGGACGTCGCTTATACGAGCAATGCTGTCGACGGCTGGCGCCCGGCTGACCGACCACTCGTACCCCGGGTCGAAGCTGATGATCACACGCTCGTTGCCGCGCCGGACGGCAGTAAGGAGGGTGAGCAGCCGGTCCGGAGTATCGGCGTCGAGAAAGGACGTCACGTGTATGACACGAGCCGCCCGGAGATAACCCACGAGTGCCTCGAACTCTTCGTCGATGAACTTCGCGACCTTCGCGTTGGCCCCGATATGTGTCAGCAGCGTCCGGTCGCTGCCGTTGGCGAAGGAGAAGCATATCCCGCAGGTTTGCGTGTCATCGACTCTCACGAACCGCCGGTCCACCCCTAGTCGGTCGAACTGGCTGACCGTCGAGAAGCTGGAGACGGTAGGGACTCGACCGGCCACTCCGACGAAGCCGAGGGAAAGTCCTAACTTCATCTGTGTGAGCGTGTAGATGACATTGTAGGCCGACCCACCCAGTGTCGCTTCGAGGGAGATCGTACTCATCTCTGCCAGCACCGCGTGGATGGTGGCTTCATCGACTGATTTCTCCGTGCCCGGCTCGAAAGACCCGGTCGCCCCTAGCCTCTCGAGGCGGGATGTCAGCGACCTCGTCCCGACCCCTCGAGACATACTTGCAGAACTGGCTATGTAATCCAGGTTGAGGGCTCCGATGCCGACGACTCCGAGCTCGTCACGGGTGCTGTCGGCGGTCGGCTGCGGCAAGTCCACGCCATCTGTCACATCGTGTCCCGTCATCAGAGGGCAGGATCGTCCGCTGACCCGAGCCTGGTGTCGGGCGGCCGACGAAGCTTAGCGGTAGGACAGCGGTCTTCGCCGGGCCTCGGATGAAGAGCTGTGTATGGCGCGCTGATTCAGGAACGCCGGAGTGGGTGCCCGTGCTCGGGTCGAGAAGCGGGACGAACAGGCGATGTGACCCCCGCCGACGGAGTGCTGGTCGGCCCGGACGCAGCGGCGACAACGGCTCGGGCCCGCTCGCCGACCGCCCCGCCGGACCGCCCCGCTGTTTGCCGACTCCTCGTACACTCGCCGGGTGGTCACTGCGGAGGTCGATCGTGAGGTGGGCGAGGCGCTGGGGGTGCTGCGCCGCGTCTTCGGCTACGACACGTTCCGGGGGAGC
>Ga0126380_10000578_pt1 | contig 12507 bp, 22 predicted proteins | sample PanSoiMetPlot_26_FD_92544 | JGI IMG/M metagenome (GOLD analysis project Ga0126380, IMG submission 92544) | Tropical forest soil microbial communities from Panama - MetaG Plot_26 | ecosystem: Environmental > Terrestrial > Soil > Tropical forest > Bulk soil | place: Panama | collected 2016-02-17
AATAGTTCTTTGACAGAATCCAAAATTGAAAACGCGGAAACGAAAGTGACCGCGGAAGCGCTGCTCGCGCAGAACGAAGATTTGCGCAGGCAATTGTCGATCCAACAGGAATCGCTCAAGACTTTGACGGCAAGCCTGGCGGAATCGAACGCGGAGGCGGAAGTTTTCCGGCGCAAGTTCGCGGATTTGGAATCGCGAATGGAAGCGTTGGGGCTGGCGTCGGCGAGCAAAGATCGCGCGAAGCTCGAGCAGCGATTGCTCGCAGCGGTGAGCGATCTGCGACTCGCGCAAAAAGAACGCGATGAACTTCGCGATCAGTTGCTCGGGTTGAACGAAGCGTTGCTGCGATATGTGAAAACCGTTGAAGGCGGCGATGCGCAGGCACGAGCGGACGTGGAAACGCAATTGCGTAAAACGAACGAGCTCGTGGGGAAATCGAAGTCTGCCAGGACGATGGAGACGCAAGCGGGTTTGATGGACGCGAGCGTGCTGAGCGTGAAAGACGAATGGTCGTTCGTGGTTGCGAACATTGGCGAGCAACAGGGCGTGAAGATTGGAATGCCGCTGCGTGTGATGCGCGGCGAGCAGAAGATCGCGACCTTGCGGGTGGTGGACGTGCGCCAACGGATTTGCGGCGCGGTGATTGAGGATTCTGGGAAGGAAAAAATTAAAGTGGGGGATCGGCTCCAGGTCGACGCCTCGAAAGTGAGTTTAAAATAAATGGAAGTTAGATCGATACACAGGTATGCGCGGATTTCGGCGTTTAAGGCGCGTGAAGTCACGCGAGAGATCCAGGGTCTACCGGTTTCGGCGGCGCTGGACGTTCTCGCTTTCACGCCAAAGAAGGCCGCGATCCTGGTGAACCAAACGCTCAAGAGCGCGATCGCGAACGCGGAGAACAACGCGAACTTGAAAGTTGACGGCCTCGTCGTGAAGGAAGCGGTCGTCGGCGAAGGTCCAACGTTCAAACGAATGAAGACGCGCGCGCGCGGAAGCGGCTCACAGATTTTGAAACGGACGAGCCACATCCGAATCATTTTGACGGATGAGAAGGCGGAGAAGGCCGAACCGAAGAAGGAAGCGAAGGAAGCGCCCGCGGCTGAGAAGAAACCGAAGAAGGCGAAGAAGACCGCGAAAGCGGCGGCGAAGAAATAATTTTTATGGGACAAAAAGTTAATCCAATTGGATTCAGACTTGGCGTGAACCGCGACTGGCGGTCGCGCTGGTACGCCTCGACGCAGGAATTGCCAGACTTTTTGCACAGCGATCTCGAGATCCGCGATTATGTGAAAAAGAAACTGCAGTTCGCCGCGGTCGCGAAGATCGTGATCGAGCGCGCGTGGAATTCGATTCGGGTGACGATCCACACTGCCCGCCCCGGCATCGTGATCGGCCGCAAAGGCGCCGAGATCGAGAAGATGACCGAAGAGATTTCGAAGATGGCGCAAGGCAAGCAGATCAAGATCGACATCCAGGAGATCAAGACGCCCGAGCTGGACGCGCAACTGGTCGCCGAGAACGTTGCGTTGCAGATCGAACGCCGAATCGCTTATCGCCGCGCGATGAAGAAGGCGGTTCAAGTCGCAATGTACTTTGGCGCGGAAGGAATTCGGTTGCGTTGTTCGGGCCGATTGAACGGCGCGGAAATTTCGCGCTCGGAATGGTACCGCGAGGGAAAGATTCCGCTGCACACACTTCGGACGCCGATCGACTATGGATTCGCCGAAGCGAACACGGTTTATGGAAAGATCGGCGTGAAATGCTGGATTTGTAAGAAGGAAGAAGTTCCCGCCGAAGCGCAGGAAAAAGCCGCGCCGCCACCACTGCCGCCAGCGCCGGAGCCAGCGCAAGCCTAGGAAATTTTTATGCCGTTAATGCCTAAACGAGTGAAGTATCGGAAGTCCCAGCGGGGAAGCCGCAAAGGGACCGCTACGCGCAATATCCGAATCAACTTCGGCGAGTTTGGTCTGCAAACGCTTGAGCGCGCGTGGATCACGAACACGCAGATCGAAGCCGCGCGCGTGGCGTTGACCCGCAACATGAAGCGCAAAGGCAAACTTTGGATCCGGATTTTCCCGGACAAGTCGGTGACCGCGCGTCCGCCAGAAACGCGAATGGGTAAAGGTAAAGGCCAGCCTGAGTTTTGGGTCGCGACCGTGAAGCCGGGCAACATTTTGTTTGAATTGGACGGCCTGACCGAATCAGTCGCGCGTGAATCATTGCGACTCGCGGCCGACAAATTGCCGGTGCGCACGAAATTTATCAGCCGCCACCACGTGGCCGCAGCCTAACGAACATGAAAATCAAAGAAATCGTTGAGATGAGCACGGACGAATTGCTGACGAAGCGACGCGATCTTCGCCAGGAGCGCCTGCATCTGCGTTTGCAACAGCAGAGCGGTCAGCTCGAGCAACCGAGCCGGCTCCGTTTGATTCGCCGCGACGTGGCGCGGATCGAGACAATCCTTTCGAAACGTTCCAAGGAACCGCGGACGATTCCGGCGGAGGAACCGAAAGCCAAGAAAAAGAAATAATTTATGGCCGAGACAGCGACACCACCAGCAGCTACGCCGCCCCCGCTTCCGGCGAAGTACACTCGTTCCGCGCGAAAGACGCGCGTCGGTGAAGTTATTTCGGACCGGATGAACAAGACGATCGTTGTGCAAACCACGACTCGCGTGCCGCATCCAAAGTTCGGCAAGATTGTGAAACAGATCCGCCGTTTCTACGCGCACGACGAAGAGAACAAGGCGAAGAACGGCGATACGGTGCGAATCATGGAGACGCGGCCGTTGAGCAAATTGAAGCGCTGGCGATTGGTCGAGGTTCTGAAGAAGTAATTTTTATGGTGCAGATTCGATCCAGACTTGAAGTGGCAGACAATACCGGCGCGCGGATGGCGACAATGATCGGCGTGATCGGTAAGGCCACGCTTTATGCCCGGGTCGGCGATGTGATTACTGCGAACGTGAAAGAAGCGAGCCCGACGGGCACGGTGAAAAAAGGCGAAGTCGTTCGCGCGGTCTTGGTCCGCACGCGGCAGCCGATTCGTCGCGACGACGGTTCGTTTCTGCGCTTCGACAACAACGCGATCGTGATCATCGACAAAGATTTGAACCCGCGCGGGACCCGCATTTTCGGGCCGGTCGCGCGTGAACTGCGGGACCGCAATTTCATGAAAATTGTTTCACTCGCGCCGGAGGTGTTATGAGCAGATTCAAATTTCACGTTAAAAAAGGCGACGAAGTCGAAGTGATCTCGGGGAACTTCAAAGGTTCGTCCGGAAAAATTCTGGAAGTGCTGCCGAAGAAGCAACGCGTCCTGGTCGAAGGCGTGCGTATTATTAAGAAGCACCTCCGCAAGTCGCAGGACAACCCGCAGGGCAAGATCGCCGAGCGCGAAGGCCCGATTCACATCTCAAACGTGCGTCTGATCGAGAAAGACGCGACCAAGAAGACAAAGACGAAGTCTAAGGCCAAAAAAGAGCCTGAGAAGAAAGCGGCCTAATGGAAAACGAATTTTACAAACATTACAAAGACCGCGTGGTGCCCGCGTTGCGAGAGCGTCACAAGTACAAAAACGTCCATCAGATTCCGAAGATCGAGAAGGTCGTTGTGAACACGTCGGTCGGATCGCAGCCGGATATCAAACAAGCGCTCGACGAAGCGAAAGCCGAGCTCGCCCTGATTACCGGTCAAACGCCGGCTGAGACGCGCTCGAAGAAGAGCATCGCTAATTTCAAGCTGCGGAAGAATCAGATCATCGGCGCGAAAGTTACGCTGCGCGGCGATCGGATGTACGAATTTCTCGAACGTTTGATCAAGGCGGCGCTCCCGCGCATCCGCGACTTCCGAGGCGTGCCTTCGCGTTGTTTCGACGGCCACGGCAATTACACGCTGGGCGTGCCGGATCAGACAATTTTTCCCGAAGTGGAGATGGATAAAATCAAGCGCAACATCGGTTTTGATGTTACAATCGTGACCAGCGCGCGGACGGACGAAGAGGCCAAATCGCTCCTGAGCGAAATGGGAATGCCATTCGCCGATCGCGCGAAAAAGACCGCCCCGGCGAGTCCATCGCCCAATGGCGGACCGGCTGAACAAGCCGCCTGAATTTCATGAGTACTGTTACAGATCCAATCGCAGATTTGCTTGCTCGCATGCGCAATGGCGCGCGCGCGCAGAAGGTGGAGGTCTTTGTCCCGTATTCGAAGCTCAAAGCCGAAGTCGTGAAAATTTTTAAGAGCGAGGGTTATATTACCGATTACGAAGTGGACACGAAGTCGGCCCATCCGCGGATCAAGATCACGAACAAGCTCGTCGTTCACACCTGCGCGATCACCGGTTTGAAACGCGTAAGCCGTCCGGGTTTGCGCCGTTATGTTGGCGCGGACGAAATCCCGCGCGTGCTCGGTGGAATGGGCACGGCGATTTTATCAACCTCGCGCGGCGTCATGTCGGGCCGTGAAGCAAAGAAACAAAAAGTGGGCGGCGAATTGCTCGCCTACGTTTGGTAATTTTTATGTCGCGAATTGGAAATAAGCCGGTCGACATTCCAGACAAAGTCAAAGTCAACATCGACAATGACGGCGGCGTTTCGGTGGAAGGGCCGAAAGGCAAGCTGAACTGGAAATTGCCGGGACAGATCAAAGGCAGCGTGAAGGACAATCACGTTTCGCTCGCGCGCAGCGCCGAGACGCGCAGTGTGAAAGCATTGCACGGTCTTTCACGCGCCCTCGTCAACAACATGGTAGTTGGCGTGAGCGAAGGATTTACCAAGAATTTGGAAATTGAAGGCGTCGGCTTTAAAGCGGCCGTTCAGGGACAAAATCTGAACCTCAGTCTCGGCAAATCGCATCCGATTCTGTTTCCAATTCCGAAAGACATCAAAATCACCGTCACGGACAACACCAAGATCTCGATCCAGGGCGCGGACAAAAAGGTTGTCGGCCAGGTCGCAGCGGACATTCGCGGTTTTTACCCACCGGAGCCGTACAAGGGCAAAGGCGTTCGTTACGCGGGCGAACAAATCCGTCGCAAGGAAGGCAAGACGGTCCAATAATTTTTATGGCGTTCAATCGGAAAACAGCTCGGCAGCGGTTGCATAAGCGGATTCGGAAAAAAGTTTCCGGCACCGCCGCGCGTCCGCGCTTGTCGATCTTTTTCTCGGGCAAACACGTTTACGCGCAGGTGATCGACGATGACGCGGGCAAGACATTGATCGCGGCCTCGACGGTCGAGAAGAGCGTTCTCGGCAAGAACAAGCCAGGCGCGAATCGCGTGAGCGCGGAAGTGGTCGGCAAAACCATCGCCGAACGCGCGAAGGGAAAGAAGATAGAGACCGTGGTTTTCGATCGCGGTGGATTTCAATATCAGGGAAAAGTAAAAGCGCTCGCGGACGCGGCGCGCGAAGGCGGACTAAAGTTTTAATTTCATGCCAGCACCAGGAGACAACAGAGGACGACGAGAAAATCGCGGGGCGGACAAAGCGCCGGCGAAAAAGGGCGACACGACCGAGAAAGTCGTGTTCATCAATCGCTGCGCCAAGGTCGTGAAGGGCGGACGGCGTTTCAGTTTCAGCGCGTTGATCGTTGCCGGTGATCACGACGGTTCGGTCGGCGTCGGATTTGGAAAAGCGAACGAAGTTTCGGAAGCAATCCGGAAAGCTTCGGAGTCTGCGAAGAAGTCGATGGAAAAAGTTTCGCTCTATGAAAACACGATCCCGCACGAAGTGGTCGGCGAATTCGGCGGCGGTCGCGTCTTATTGCGGCCAGCCTCGCCCGGAACCGGCGTTATTGCCGGTGGCGGTGTGCGCGCGGTTGTCGAAGCGGCCGGAATTCGCGACGTGCTCGCGAAATCACTCGGCTCGAGCAATCACGCCAACGTTGTGAAAGCAACGATCGAGGCGCTCAAATCGTTGCGTCGGAAGGATGAAATTTTCAAAGTGCGCGGAATTAAGGGCGGCGACGGAAAAGCGCCGGCCGCGGCGGCAGCCCAATCATACTCATGATGCGGTTACATAATCTCAGACCGCGCCCAGGCGCGCGCCATCGCGTAAAGCGACTTGGTTGCGGCGAAAGCTCAGGTCATGGAAAGACGAGCGGCAAAGGCCACAAAGGCCAGAAGGCACGTTCCGGCGGAAGCATTCGGCTCGGATTCGAAGGCGGGCAAATGCCGTTGATCCGACGCTTGCCAAAACGCGGATTCAACAACGCCGCGTTTCACAAAGATTACGCGATCGTGAACTTGAACGATCTCAACGATTTCAAAGCAGGCACGGTTGTGAACGAACAGGTGCTGCGCGAATCAAAGCTGGTGCGCGGCGAGTTCGGCGGCATCAAGATTTTGGGCGACGGCGAATTGAAGCACGCGCTCAAGATCGAAGCGGACAAGATCAGCGAATCGGCCAAGGCGAAGATCGAGAAAGCGGGCGGAAGCGTGACAATGCGCGACCGCGCGACTGAAAAACCGACCGCGGCGGAGGATGTCGATCAAACGGCGAAGGAAGAGGCGCCGAAGAAAAAATCGACGGCGAAATCGCAGAAGGCGAAGAAAAAATCTTCGCGGAAGTAAAAGATGGTTTCGGCCTTCGTTAATACGCTCAAGATTCCGGAGCTGCGGCGCCGAATTCTGTTTACGCTCGCGATCGTCGTCATCGTACGACTTGGCGCGGCGATCACGACGCCGGGCGTCAATCAGGCCGTCTTGCAGGAATGGTTTCGCAGCGCGTTGACGGAAAAGTCAGGCGGCAATCTGGCGGCGTTGCTCAATTTGTTCAGTGGCGGCGCGCTCGAAAATTGCGCGATCTTCTCGCTCGGTATCATGCCTTACATCAGCGCGTCGATTATGATGCAGCTGCTTTCGGCGGTGATTCCGCAACTTGGAAGGCTGGCGCGTGAAGACGGCGGCCGGCAAAAGATCATGCAATACACGCGGTTCATGACCGTCGGTCTTTGCATTTTCCAAGGCTATCTGCTCGCGATCTCCTTCCAACATCCGGAAGCGTATCGCGTGGCGTTGCCAGGAATCTCCGAAACGATTCAACATCTCGGAATTCCGCTCGTTGATGATCCAGGATGGGTGTTTCGTGTCGTGACGGTCATATCACTAACGACCGGCACGTTGCTGCTCATGTGGCTCGGAGATCAAATTACCGAGCGCGGGATCGGCAACGGTATTTCTTTGATAATTACCATCGGCATCGTGGCGCGCCTGCCCGCTGCGCTCGCGCAGGCATGGAAGACGTTCGTCCCGACCGGGGGCAATGCCAGCCAAGTGAATCCGATGGTGCTGGTGTTGATGATTCTATTTTTGCTTTTGGTCATCGCCGGCGTCATCGCGATCACGCAAGGCGTGCGCAAGATCACCGTGCAATACGCAAAACGCGTGGTCGGTCGCAAACAGTACGGCGGCAACACTCAATACATGCCGCTGAAGGTCAATTATCCCGGCGTGATGCCGATCATTTTTGCGTGGGCGCTCTTGTTGTTTCCGAACCAGATCGTGAGCTGGGCCTTCCCGAACAGTCCGACCGCACGCCAAATTTCGGAAATGCTTTCAGTCGGCTGGCTCCACTACGTCGTGCTCGCGGCAATGATTTTCTTCTTCAGCTATTTCTGGGTCGCGACGCAATTTCAGCCGTCGCAGATCGCAGACGATCTCAAAAAATACGGCGGTTACATTCCGGGCGTGCGTCCGGGCAAGCCGACCGCGGACTTTCTCGATTACACAATGACGCGATTAACTTTCGCGGGCGCGATTTTTCTGACGATCATCGCTGTGCTTCCAAGCTTGCTGAGTCAATGGCTGCACGTGCCTCAAGTGACCGCGCAATTTTTCGGTGGCACGAGTTTGCTGATCATGGTCGGCGTGATGCTCGACACAATGCGCCAGGTTGAAACGCATCTGATTCAGAGGCATTACGACGGATTTTTGCGCAAAGGGCGCGTGCGCGGCGGATTTACCGGACGTTCGGCTTACGTTCGCGGCGAAGCGGCGGCGCAACGCACGTTGATGTGGCTCTATGTAGGCATCGCGATCATCGTGATCGGCGGGGTCGCGGCGTTTTTGGCATCGAAGTGAAACGGCGACTGGTCTTACTCGGTGCACCCGGTTCCGGCAAAGGAACGCAGGCCGAGATGATCACCCGCCAGTTTGGAATTCCGGTCACTTCGCCGGGAGCGATTTTGCGACGCGAAAAAGATTTGGGCACGCCGCTCGGATTGGAAACCGCGGAAATGTTGCAGCGCGGCGACCTTGTCCCGGACAAAACAATCGTGAAACTGATCGAGGACTGGCTCCATTTGCACGGCAGCTATGGTTTCGTCTTCGACGGATTTCCGCGAACGCTACCTCAGGGGGAAAGCTTGGCGACAATCCTGAAAGGCCTGAAAACGTCGCTCGATTACGCGATTTGGCTCGAAGTTTCCGAAGAAACGGTGCGCGCGAGAATTGCGGGACGATTGCAATGTCGGACCTGCGGCTTCACGACCAGCGCCGATAGCGCGCATTTTGACGATCGACCGATTTGTCCGTACTGCGAAGGGCGTCTCGAACGGCGCAGTGATGACGATATGGGCGTGTTGCAACAGCGTTTGCGCGAATACAATTCGAAGACGCAGCCGCTGGCGGATTTTTATGGGAAGGTGTCGATCTTGCGCAAAATCGACGGCAACCGTGACCGCGAAACGGTGTTTGCAGATATATCGCGGTTGATTGAAGACAAGGTGCTCGCATGATTCCGATCAAGAACGCAAAAGAAATCGAGAAGATGCGGCAATCGTGCCGCACTGCGAGCGAGATTCTCGATCGCGTGAGCGAGTTGGTTCGTCCCGGAGTCACAACCAAGGAAGTCGACGATGCGGCCGCGGATTTTATGGCGGACGCGAAAGTGAAGAGCGCGTTTCTCGGTTATCGACTCGGCCATCGCGTTTTCCCCGGAAACATTTGTATCTCGTTGAATGACGAAGTTGTGCACGGGATCGGCAGTCAGCGCCGCATTCAATACGGCGACATCGTGAAGCTCGACATCGGTGTGATCCAGGACGGCTGGGTTGGGGACACCGCGCAAACGATTCCTGTCGGCGTTGTCGATGAACGGACCGATCAGTTGTTGCGCACAACCGAGAAAGCTTTGGAGCTCGCGATCAACGTTGCCGATGAAGGCCGCCGGCTTGGCGACATTTGCGCGGTGGTTGAAGAAGAAGCCGCGCGGAATAACTTCTCGGTTGTCCGCGAATTTGTTGGTCACGGCGTTGGCCGAAAGTTGCACGAAGAGCCACAGATCCCGAACTACGGTCGGCGCGGGAGCGGACCGAAATTGAAGGGCGGCATGACGCTCGCGATCGAGCCGATGATCAACATCGGCGGGCCTGATGTTCGCCTGCTCGATGACGGTTGGACAGTGCGCACGGCTGACGGCACGCGATCGGCCCATTTTGAACACACGGTCCTGATCACGAAAGATGGGCCGGAAATCCTGACATGGCGCGGAAAGACGCAATTGAAGTAGAAGGCACTGTCGTAGAGCTGCTTCCGAATACCATGTTTCGGGTTCGGCTGCCGAACGGGCACAAGGTTTTAGCGCATATTTCGGGAAAAATGCGCCTCCATTTCATTCGTATCTTGCCCGGCGACAAAGTTATGCTAGAGGTATCTCCCTACGATTTGTCGAAGGGGCGGATCACCTTCCGCCAGAAGTGACAACGCGGATATGGCTCCGCGTTTTTTGTTTCCCCAACGATAAAAGATTTTATGAAAGTGCGACCCTCAGTGAGACGGCTCTGTGAGAGCTGCAAGATAGTGAAGCGCAAGAATGTGGTGCGGGTGATCTGCAAAAATCCGCGTCACAAACAGCGCCAGGGATAAATTTTTACCAATGCCACGATTACTCGGAGTTGAAATTCCAGCGGACAAACGCATCGAAGCGTCGTTGACCTACATTTACGGGATCGGCCCTTCGACTTCGCGCCGCATTCTCGAGCAGACGAACATCGATCCGAATCTGCGCGCCAATAAACTCACGCCGCAACAGATTAATGAGATCATTCACGCGATCACGAACAACAAGGTCAAGATCGAGGGCGATCTCCGCCGCGAGATTCAGGGAAATTTGAAACGCTTGCAGGCGATCAATTGCTATCGCGGTCAACGTCATCGCCGCGGATTGCCGGTGCGTGGTCAGCGGACATCGACCAATGCGCGCACGCGCAAAGGTCCGCGCAAGACTGTCGGCGTGATCCGCAATCCGGAAGCTAAAGCAGGAAAAGTTTAACAATGGCCGAACACAAAAAACCAGCGAAGGCGAAAGAAGAAAAGCCGAAGGCGGAAAAGGAAGAGAAAAAGCCAGCGACGAAACCGGCCGAGGGCGAAGCTCCGAAAGCCCAAGCGCCCGCTGAAGAGAAGGCGGCAAAGAAACCGGTCAAAGGCAAAAAAGAAGAAGGTGCCGCTCCGGCTGCCGAGGCGCCGCGCGAAAATCTTTCACTCGATGCCGACGTAGTTGAGGCGCCGAAGATTGTTAAGGCCAAAGGCGCGAAAAACATTCACAGCGGTATTGCGCACGTTTACGCGACCTTTAACAACACGATCGTGACGATCACCGACCTGAACGGCAACGTGATTGGTTGGTCGAGCGCGGGTAAAGTTGGATTCAAAGGTTCGCGGAAAAGCACGGCCTATGCGGCGCAATTGGTTGCGCAGGATGCATCGCGGCAAGCGATGGGTCACGGACTCAAAGAGGTGCAAGTGCTCGTCAAAGGGCCGGGCGCGGGCCGCGAATCAGCGGTGCGTGCGCTGCAGGCGATTGGCCTCGATCTCACTTTGATCCGCGACGTCACCCCGGTTCCGCACAACGGTTGCCGTCCACCGAAACAACGCCGCGTCTGATTCAATCAACTATCAACTAACGACCATCAACTTTCTTCATGGGCAGATATACCGGACCTAAAACGAAAATCAGCCGCCGTTTCGGCGTGCAGGTTTTTGGACCATCAAAATCGCTCGAACGGAAAAATTATCCGCCGGGCATGCACGGCCCGAAAGGCTCGCGCCGGAAACAATCCGATTACGCGATCGCGCTCGGCGAAAAACAAAAGCTTCGTTATCAATACGGTCTGCTCGAGCGCCAGTTCCGCCGGATTTTCCAGCACGCGTTGCGCAAACGTGGCGTGACCGGTGAAACGCTGCTCCAACTTCTCGAAACGCGTCTCGACAACGTGATTTATCGGCTCGGCTTCGCGAACACGCGCAACGCAGCGCGTCAGCTCGTGTCGCACGGTCATGTGCAGGTCAATGGACGCGGCGTCAACGTTGCTTCTTACAACGTGAAAGCCGGCGATGAGGTTGCGATCAAGGACAAACCGAAATCGCGCCAACTCGCGGTGCGCAATCTCGAGCTCACACAGATTGTTCCGGTGCCGGATTGGCTGACCGTCGATCGCGACGGCCTCAAGGGCAAAGTCGCCCACATTCCGTCACGCGAAGAAATGCAACCGATCGTCAACGAACAGTTGATCGTCGAGTTGTATTCGCGCTAAGCGCGATTGGCCTCCAAGAACTCAAGCGCCTTGTCGTAGCTTTTGCGTTGGAGAAAGTGGGCGAGCTGCGGGTCGATCGGTTTCGGCAGCGGGGCGGCAAGGTTGTCGATCTTTTCTGAAATCGTGCGCAGGCGCGCCATGTGTTTTTCTGGATCGCGGCGGCTATTCTCGTCGCCGATGATTGCGAGGCGTTCGCGTAACGCGTTCTCAAGATCGACATAGCCGTTTTGCATCGGATTCAGAATACCACCCGCTCGCTGCGCCCGCTAGAGGACACCCGCCTTCGCACAAGGCTACGACGTGGCAGGCTCCGGTATGTGGTCCGTCTTGATCAAATCCTCCGTGACCTCTGCGCTCTCTGCGGTTAAAAATTGATGATGCCAGCGGAGCCAAGGCGGTTCTTGATGGTCGATGACGATGTGGCACTGTTGCGCGTCGCGCGCGAGGCGCTGGTCGCGACGGTGAATTGCGAAGTCGACACCTCGCCCAAGCCGGAGTACGCGTTCGAGCTCGCGATCAAAAAGAAATACGATCTGTTCATTTTCGATTTCCAAATGCCGATGATCGACGGGGCAATGCTGTTTTTCCTGATCGGCAAGGTTTATACGAACATTCAGCCGATCCGGGACTTGCCGCCGTTGATTCTGGTTTCCGGCAAAGCTGACGAGAAGCGCGCTCAGGAATTGCTCAAGGAGCCGGGTGTGTCGGGTCTGGTCGCGAAACCGTTCGCGATCAACAAGCTGCTCGACAAGATCAAGGAGTGTCTGCCGGGCGCGGAATTCTCGGGGCCGCTTTAGTGCCGAACTTCGGCGAGGAGCTGGCGCTTGGCTTCGAGCCAATCGGAGTTCGCATCGCCCGGAAGATCGAGCCGGCGCCGGCGCTCGGAAATGAAGTAGGCGCGCATCGAAATCTGATCATTCGTTGGATCGAACACGGCGAGCGTAACGGGGACCGTTGCGCTCTCGATTTTTGCCA
>Ga0126380_10000579_pt1 | contig 12503 bp, 9 predicted proteins | sample PanSoiMetPlot_26_FD_92544 | JGI IMG/M metagenome (GOLD analysis project Ga0126380, IMG submission 92544) | Tropical forest soil microbial communities from Panama - MetaG Plot_26 | ecosystem: Environmental > Terrestrial > Soil > Tropical forest > Bulk soil | place: Panama | collected 2016-02-17
CGTGAGTCACGGCAGTGCGCGCATCACCGGTCAGGTGCTGCTCGGCCGGTGCGGAGGGCGCCGGCTGGCGCCGCCCGACCGCCACGGCGGCGGCCGCGCCGAGCAGCGAGATCACGGCCGACACGACCATCGCCGGACGGTACCCGGCGGTGAACGAGGCGACGGAACCGATGTGCCCGTGGGCGGTGAACACCGCGGTCACCACCGCGATGCCGAACGCCGCCCCGAACCGCTGCATCGTGCTGTTCACACCCGAGGCGCGGCCGACGTCGCTGGGCGGCACCGCGCCGAGGGTGGCGGTGGGGGCCGTGGGCAGCGCCATCGACACCCCGACGCCGGCGATGACGAGCGGTGCCACGAACCGGCCGTACCCGCTGCCCGCCGTCGTCGCGAGCGAGGCGACCCAGGCCAGCCCGGCGGCCTGGAGGATGAGGCCGCCGACCAGCAGCGGCCGCGCCCCGATGCGGTCTGCCAGCGCCCCTGCCAGCGGCGCGACCACCATGGGCGTGGCCGTCCACGGCAGCAGACGCAGCCCGGTGCCCAGCGGGGAGTAACCCAGGCCTAGCTGGAAGTACTGCGCGGTGAGGAACGCGGCGGAGAAGATCGCCCCTGACATCAGGAACGTGCTGGCGCCGGCGGCGGAAAACGCGCGGACCCGGAACAGCCGCAGGGGCAGCATCGGTTCTGCCGCCACCCGCTCGCGCAGCACGAACCCGGCGAGCAGCGCGGCGCCGGCGACGAGGGCGGCGATTCCCTTGACGTCGCCCCATCCCGAGTCGCCGACCCGGGCCAGCGCCCAGGCGATCAGCGCCGCGGCGCCCGCGATGAGCGGTACCGCGGGCAGGTCGAGCCGGGTCGCCGGGCCGCGGCTGGACGGCAGGAACAGCGCCGAGCCGATGACCGCCGCGATCCCGATCGGCACGTTGATCCAGAAGATCCAGTGCCAGTCGAGGCCCTGCACCACGGCGCCGCCGATGACCGGGCCGCCGGCCACCGCCAGCCCGGCGATGCCGCCCCACAGGCCGATCGCCATGCCGCGCTTGCCGGCCGGGAACGCGGCGCTGATCAGGGTGAGGGTCAGCGGCATCACCATGGCCGCCCCGGCCCCCTGCACCGCCCGGGCGGCGATCAACACCCCGACGGTCGGGGACAGCGCCGCCCAGGCGGACGCGGCGGTGAACACCGCCAGCCCGGTGCAGAACATGCGCCGCCTGCCGAACCGGTCACCCAGCGCCGCGCCGGTCAGCAGGCAGCAGGCAAACGACAGCAGGTAGGCGTTCAGGGTCCACTCCAGGTCGGCCAGGCTGGCATGCAGCGAGGCCCGCAGCGCCGGCAGCGCCAAGGTCACCACCATGTTGTCCAGCGCGACCATGAACAGCCCCAGCGAGGCCAGCACCAGCGTCCACGCCGCCCGCGTACTCGCCTTCAGGTCCGCGCGATCAACAACGGTTTCTGCCACAACTCCTCCTCCGTGCCGAAGATCTTCACCAGCGGCCGGGCCAGCGCCGGCCCGGCCTGTCACCGAGGTAGAGCCCGCCCCATTGGGAAATTGGGCGGTGGCGAACGCCCAGTTTCCCGATGCGGCGGGCTCTGTATGTATGACCACGGTGCCCGGAACGGGAGGGCGGCGATGGAAGGATGGCCTGGTGAGCGCGGATCTGCTTACGCGGGCCCGGGCCGGCAACGGCGAAGCGTTCGGCGAGCTCGTCGAGCCCTACCGGCGCGAGCTGCAGCTGCACTGCTACCGGTTCCTCGGCTCGGCGCAGGACGCCGAGGACGCCGTGCAGGAGACGCTGCTGGCGGCCTGGCGGGGCCTGGGCGGGTTCGAGGGCCGCGCCTCGGTCCGGACCTGGCTGTACCAGGTGGCGACCAGCCGCTGCCTGCACGCGCTGCGATCGGCTAGCCGGCGCCCGCCGATGAGCTCGCCTGATCTCGGCCTACCCGAACCCACCCGCGCCGGTGAGGTGGCCTGGCTCGAGCCCTACCCCGACGTCCTGCTGGAAGGGGTCGCGGACCTCGCGCCAGGCCCGGAGGCCCGGTATGAGGCCAGGGAAGCCATCTCCCTCGCGTTCGTCACGGCGTTGCAGCTGCTCCCGCCGCGGCAGCGTGCCGTGCTGATCCTGCGTGACGTCCTCGGCTTCCGGGCTGCCGAGGTGGCGGGCATGCTCGACACCACTCAGGAGTCAGTGACCAGCGCCCTCAAGCGCGCCCGCGCCACCCTCGCAAGCCAGCCCGCGCCGTCTGCGGGTCACCCGGCACCCCCGCCGCCCGGCTCGGCCCCAGAACAGGAACTCGCGGCCCGGCTGGCCCGCGCCTTCGAAAGCAGCGACGTGCAAGGCGTCGTCAGCCTGCTCACCGACGACGTGTGGGTGCGGATGCCGCCGTGGCCGATGGAATACCAGGGACGCGAGCTCGCCGCCCGGTTCTGCGCGTGGGCCTTCCACGCCGGCAGGTTCCGCCTGATCCCCACCCGGGCCAACCGGCAGCCCGCGTTCGGCCTCTACCTACGCGACCCGCACGCCGCGATCGCCCGCGCGAACGGCCTGCTCGTGCTGGCCCTTGCCGGCCACCAGATCAGCGCCATCACCCGCTTCGAACCCGGCATCCTGCCGCGGTTCGGCCTTCCCCGGACCCTGCCTGACTGAGCGAGAGAACGCGCCCGGCGGACGCGAGGGCAGGCGCGCACGACCGCCCACTTTCTCCGCTGGCCGGTATCTGCACTGTCGACGGGTCGCAGCCGAAGCGAGCCGGCCGGCCGGCAGGCCCGCAGCATCCACAGCCAGTCCCGGCCCGCGAGGAAAGAAGGGGTACCGATGACCAATCACAAAGTCGCAACCCGCCAGGAGTGGCAGGCTGCCCGCGACGAACTGCTCACCCAGGAAAAGGAGCTAACGCGCCGCGGCGACCAGCTCGCGGCCGCGCGGCGCGCGCTGCCCTGGGTGCCGATCGAGAAGGAATACCGGTTCGACACCGCCGCCGGGCCAAAGACGCTGCGAGAGCTCTTCGACGGGCGCTCGCAGCTGATCGTCTACCACTTCATGTTCGGCCCGGACTACACCGCGGGCTGCCCGCTCTGCTCGTCGGGGGCGGACAGCTTCAACGCTGCGATACCTCACCTGAACGCGCGGGATGTGACGTTTACCTGCATCTCGCGGGCGCCCCTGGACAAGCTCCAGGCATACCAGCGGCGGATGGGGTGGAGCTTCCCGTGGGCCTCCTCACACGGCAGCGACTACAACTTCGACCTCCAGATCTCCCGCCCGCAGGAGGCGACGCGCGAGCTCCTGGCCGACGGTGTTCCCGCGGTAGCCGCCCGGCTCGCGCAGGACTGCGGGACCGAGCCCGCGGCATACCTGTCCGAAACCCCGGTGATGAACGCCTACACGCTCGAGAACCGAACCGTCTACCTGACCTACTCCACGACCGCCCGCGGGGTCGAATTCATGATCGGATACTACGGCTTCCTCGACCGCGCCCCACTCGGCCGCAACGAGGGGGACCCGCCCGAAATGTGGATCCGCCGCCACGACGAATACCACAACGCGAACACGACCACTCAATGAGCCCATAGGCCGACGGGGTCACTCGACGCAAGCGGTGCCAGATGATTGGTACCAGGGCAGCCGGCACGAGCGCACACCTGTGAGCCCGACGGCGGAGCGACATAACGGATGATCTGCGCGCATGGGCTCATATATACCTATTGCTTCAGTAGACATTCCTATTCGGCGATCTGCGCACCGTTGGGCTAGGATTCGATCACGATCTGTAACTAGCGCTGGTCGGCGCTAACGCGAGTAGCCGCTACACGCCCCTGGCGTCGACCGTACTGCTAGGCACGACGTGCGGAACGTCCCGGACATATGGCTGACGCTCGATCACGCGGATAAGGGACAGTGCGTGCCGCTCTTTGAATCTTTCATGCTGTATGCCTCAAAGGGCCGGCGCCGGTTACTTGGTGAAGGTTCGTTGTACATCGCTGCCGGTAACCGAGTGGGGTTGGGCCTCCGGTGCGGCCGGCAGGACCGGTCGGTGGGGGATGGTGCAGGCGAGGTCGAGTGTGGCCATGAAGGAGTAGTACAGGAGCGCAAGCCATGCGCCGCGCGGCGTGGTGAGCGCAAATTCCGGGCCGAAGGCAGGCGAGGCGAACGCCCAGGCCGGGATGGGAGCGACAGCGACCACGCCGAGGACTATGCGGGACCACAGTGGCCCGCGCCCGGACAGGGCGTATCCCCCGGCCATTCCAAATAGGGGGACCGCGACCGCCCCGCCGCCGATTCCGCCGCTGAGCAGCGGCTGGCCGTTGGCCACTGCCTTGAAGACATCGGGCGAGACGAACACGGCGATGGTGAAGGCGAGGGGGGCGGTGGCCAGCCACCGCCAGCCGCGCCGGCCGCCGGTGCGGCGGATGTGCTCGGCCCAGCCGAGCAGAACACCCGTGCTGAGGCCCGGCAGTAGGATCTGGGCGAAAGTGCCGTACCACGCGACGGTCGAGTCCGAGCCGGCGAGTTCGGCCATGAACCCTCGCAAGCCCGCCGCCCAGGCGAGTCCGCACACGCCGCCAATCGCCAACAGGGGGACCGCAGACGGGGCTCGGCGGAACCGGGTCCGCACGACCATGTCCTGGTTCATGGGAGGCTCCGGTCAGGCGGCGCGTGGGCTGCCGAGGGCTGGGCAGATGACCGCTGCGGTGTCGGCGATGGCAGCGGGCGTCTGCCTGAGAATGTCGCCGGTGAGGCGGCCGGTCGCGGTAAGGCCGGCTCCGGACAGCGCAAGCCGCCGGTTCTCGGTGAGCAGGTGCCAGCTCTGCCCGGTGACCTGGACCTGGCCGCTGATGAGATTGACGTGCGCGGCGTAGTGAAGGATCTCGGTGACGGACTGACCGGTGCCGGCGTTGCGGTGCAGGATCGAGAGGTTGAGCTGACCTTCGACGGCGACGAGGGTGCCCTGGTCGTCGAAGAAGCGCGTGAGGTTCTGGGCGCCCTGGTCTTCCTCGTGGAAAGCGAAATCGCACAGGGTCCCGCGGGGACGTCGAACGCGATCGGTCCGAAGGTCGGCTTCACATGTAGGGGAGTCGCGGCGGAGGCCGGGCTTATGCCCATGGCCAGGGCGACCGCATCAGTTGCCAGCGGCAGCAATCCCCAACCGAAGGGATGGCGTTTCATTGATTGCTCCTTGCTGGTCATGGCTGTTGCGGCGCGGCGGGCGTTCCGCGCAAGCTTCTGGCAAGAAGAGCAATGGCGAGGATGGTCGCGGCTATGGCGACTCCTGCCACCGCCTGCGCCCATCCCGGAGCCTTGTCGCTGAAGAATGCGGGAAATCCGAGTAGGGCGGAAAGCAGGCGTGATCCGACGATTGCGGTCATGCCTCCGCGGTGGCCGCGCCATGCTGGCACCACTGCGGCCACGGTGACGATGCCCAGTACGCCACCAGCCAGCACGACAACGGTAGGCGGGGCATTGGCCGTGCCGAGCGCGGCCATGCCGGCGATGTCGAGCACACCAAGCAACGTGCAGATGACCAGGCCGGCGGCGGCGGTGGGTGAGCGCTTCATGGCTGCCTCCAGGGAAGATCTAGCGTGACGGGCCGAATACGGCCGCAAACCGGAACGCTAGGACCGGGGGTGCCGCCCAGACACCGTGCTAGCCGCCCACATGGGGGAGGCTGACCGGAACCGCGGTTGAGGTGATCCTCCTTTCCTGGCGGGTGCGGGCCGGCTCACACTGTTTCTATGCGGGCTGTCTGCACGGCGTTCGCAGCCATCGGCGGCTGTGCGCTGGTCGTGGCCGTCGCGATAGGACTGGCCACCGGCGATCTGGCCGGCGCCGGCTGGGCGCTGGCCGGGCCGGCGCCGTTCTACATGGCCGGGCTCGTAGGCGTGGTCCGCGGGCCCGGCCACCGGGTTGCAGCCTGGCTGCTCGCGTCCGGCGCGATGTTCGTGCTGGCGGTGTGCCTCGGCGATGTTGTCCCGTTGCTGGCGCATGACTCGTTGTATGCCTGGGCTGTCGTGCTGGCCCGGGAGTGGGCGGGCAATGCTAGCGTCGTGGCCGGGATAGGGCTGATCGGGCTGTTCCCGACTGGTGTGCCGCAGCGCGCGAGCGAGCGCTGGGCACTTCGCACCGCAGCCCTGCCGGCGGTGCTGCTGCCGGTGCTGCTGCTGATTTCCAGCCCTGCGGCGCCCAAGGGCTTGTTTGCGAGCCCTGCTGATCCGGCCATTGCCAACCCGCTGTTCCTGCCCGCATTCGGTTCGATGGGGCCGATCGCCGCCGTGCTGCAATACACGTTCGCCGTATGGGCCGTGCTCGGCGTGTTCATGCTGTACCTGCGGTACCAGCGGTCGCCATCGGCAGACCGCCGCCGGATCCGGTGGCTGCTGACCGGCGCGGGTGGCGCGGTAGTGGTCTTCGCCGCGTTCGCCGTGTTGTCGTGGGCCCTCGGTCCTGGTCCGCTCCAGGTCGCCTCCGTCTTCTTCCTCTGGGCGCTGACACTCGTCCTCGTCCTCGGCTCGCTAGCCGTCGCGCTGTCCAGCGACGGAGTGCTGGGCATCGACCGGTCCGCCCGGAGGTCTGCGGTCTACCGGGCGCTGTGGCTGCTGATCGCGGTGGTCTACGTGGCCGCCGTCGCCGCGCTCGGGCTGCTGGCCGGCCGGTACCTGCCAGCCGGGGCCGCGGTGCTGCTGGCCGCGGGCGCCGCTGTGGCGTTCCAGCCGGTACAGCGCAGGCTGGAGCGGCTGGCGGACCGGTGGGTGTTTGGCGCCCGGCTCGACGGCTACGCGGTGCTCACCCGCTTCGGCTCGATGCTGGAGACCTCGCCCGGCCCAGCTGACCTGCTGCGCAGGCTCGCCGCCGTGATACGCCAGGGGCTTGGCCTGGAGTGGGCACGCGTCCGGCTGGACGTCACGACGGCGGGCGGCTCGCTGCCTGCTGTCGGTGCGGCCGGCATCGAACCGGACGACGTGGCCGAACCGGCGCTGGTCGTGCCGCTGATCCACGCGGGCGCGATGCTCGGGCGCATCGAGTGCGGCCACCGCCGCGATGGCCCGCTGCTGGAGGAAGACCGCCGGCTGCTCGCCGGCCTGGCCAGCCAGGCTGCGACAGCCGCGCGCAACCTGCACCTGACCGCGGAGCTGAGCGACCGCCTCGACGTCATCCGCCACCAGGCCGCGGAACTGGCCGCCTCCCGGGCCCGGGTGGCACAGGCCCAAGACGCCGAACGCCACCGAATCCAGCGGGATCTGCACGATGGCGTTCAGCAAGACGTCGTGGCCTTGACCGCCAAGCTGGCCCTGGCACGCGAGCGGCTGAACCGCGGCGATCCGCAGGCCGATGAGCCCCTCGCCGAGCTGCAGCGGGACTTGGGCGAGCTCCTCGTTCATTTGCGCGAGTTCGCGCACGCGATCCACCCGCCGGTCCTCGCCGACCAGGGGCTGCTGGAGGCGATCGAGGCACAGGCCGCCCGCATGCCATTGGAGGTCGTGATCGAAGCGGACCCGGCGTTGCGCGGCGTCCGCTATCCCCAGCACATAGAAGCCGCCACCTGGTTCGTCGTGTCCGAGGCGCTGACCAATGCCGTCAAGCACGCCCGGGCACGCCGAGTTCTCATCATGCTGGCGCAACCGAACGGACGTCTGGCCGTCGAGGTTCGCGACGACGGCTGCGGCTTCGACCCAGCCACCGGCTGCGGCATTGGCCTCGCCGGCCTCGCCGACCGGATCTCCATCGCGAACGGGGCCATGCGCATCGACAGCACACCGGGGCGGGGCACCACGGTGCACGCCGAGGTTCCCCTCACCGCGCCGGAGCCGACCGATGGCTGAACCGCTTCGCATCATCATCGCCGACGACAACTACCTGGTCCGGGAGGGGACACGGCGGTTGCTGGAAGAATCCGGCCAGGTGAGGGTGCAGGCCGCGGTGGGTTCCGCGCCAGAGCTACTCGAGGCAGTACACCGCGCCCCGCCCGATGCCGTGCTGACCGACATCCGAATGCCGCCAGCCGGTCCAGCCGCGGGCCAGCCTGCGGGACCGGCCAAGGAAGGCATCGACGCGGCTCATGCCATCAAGACGTCCAATCCCGGGGTCGGGGTAGTGATCCTTTCCCAGTACGCCGATGAGTCCTACGCCTTCGAGCTGTTCCGCAACGGCACTTCAGGGCTGGCGTACCTGCTCAAAGACCGCGTCGGTGACCTGCACCAGCTGCTCGCCGCCTTGCGCGCAGTAGCGGTCGGAGGATCGGTGATCGACCCGCAGGTCGTCGACGCCCTGGTCGTCCGGCGGGCCCGGCTGCGCGAGTCGCCGCTGGCCCGGCTCACCCCGCGCGAGCTGGACGTACTGCGGGAGATGGCCCAGGGCCAGGGGAACGCAGGCATCGCCCAGAAACTATCCCTGTCGGAGTCGTCCGTGGAGAAAAACGTCAACGCCATCTTCACCAAGCTCGGGCTGACCAGCGAGCAGCTCGTGCACCGGCGGGTAGCCGCAGTGCTGACGTTCCTTCGCGACGCGGGCCTCCGCCCACCCGGCTGACCGTTAGGCCCGGCTGCCGCTAATGGACTACGACGCGCCCGCCCATGGCCTGGCCTCCAGCCTGGCAGACACCGAACTGACAGCCGTGTTGCAGCGGCTCCCGGCCCGTCAGCTCCAGGTCGTCGCATTGCGCATCTTCCTGGATCTGGATACCGCGCAGACCTCTGAGGTGCTCGGCATCGCGCCGGTAACGGTCACCGCGCACCTGACGCGGCCCTCGCCGCGCTGTGCACCGAATTCGCGGGCTACGGAAGCGAGGGGGGGCAATCGTGAATGATGCGCCGCGTCCACGGCGGCCTGGATCGGCGGGAAATCCTTCGGCACGTTGATAGGGGTGCCGGATGAAGACACGCCTTTCCCATGGATATCAGGGCGTCGAACACCAGCGGCCCCGACTGTTCGCTTCAATGTACGGGGGTGGCTGCGGGCGCCGACGCAGCGAAGACGCCCGCAATGCCACCGAGAAGAATCGCGAGCAACGCCCGCTGCTTCTGGCCGCCGATATCGAGGACATGGCCGTTAACGCCGACCTCGATCGCCCCGAGCAGCCGGTACTCGATTCCCGCCGTGGTCCCCAAATGCAACCCCCAGCCCGGCTCTCCTGGCTGTAGCGGGCCGGACGCGATACCGAAAGCCGCAGCGTGAGCGGCCTGCAGGACCATGTGAGCTTTTTGTGAGGTCCAGTCGGGACGATCAGGTGACAGCATCACGCGGGGTGGGGCAGGGATGAAGCTCACGGGGTTCGAACCCTCCATCAGGGACTACTGGGGATCGCAGCGGCAACGTGGCCTGGCCGGACCTGGCCTCCGGGCAGCCGCGGCCAGAGAGAAGGCTAGGAGCAAGGCATGAAGCTCTCGACACGCCGTCACGGGGCGATCACGAATCCCCGGATCATCGCGGTGTTCGTGGCGGCTAGCTGCGCGGCTGCCGTCCTGGCGTCCGGTACGGCCTCCGCGCGTACGGGGGCCGCGTCGTCCAGCACGGCCGGGCTAGACGCGGCGCTGGCGCCCTCATCAGCCTCCGCGGCGCCGGCTGCGGCTAATGGCCGGATCGCGTTTTCCCAGTGGGACCGCGCGGCGCTTTCGCTGGTAATGGCGAGCGGACCGGCGTCCGGTTCCGTGGCGGCCATGCCCAGTTCCGTTGGGCCGCGCGGGGCTGCGGCGCGGTTCGGAGCTCTGCGGGCCCAGTCCCCCCGGCTGGATCGCGCCAGCCGCGCGGCGCTGGCACGTCTCGGCAACACAGATCCAGCGAGCCCGGGCCGTGGGTTCGTAGTGCTGGACGGCAGCCCGGGCGCCCCGGCAGCTAATCCGGTCACAGGCACCGTCTACGTGCCGATCCAGTGCGCCACCAGCTTCTGCCCCTCCCAGAACGGCCACACTGTGGACGTCATCAACGCCGCGAAATGTAAGGCGCAGGTCAGCTCGGATTGCCGGGTGGTCGCCAGGGCGAGGGTCGGCAGCAGCCCGCTCGCAGCGGTCGTCGACAGGGGAACCGACACCATCTACGTGGCGAACGGCAACGACGGCACGGTCTCGGTGCTCAACGGCACCCGGTGCAACGCCACGGTGACCAGCGGCTGCGGCCACCCCGTGGCAACGGTCAAGGTCGGGACGTTCCCGGTCGCCGCGGCCGTCAACCCCGCGACGCGGACGCTGTATGTGGCAAACGCCGGCAGCGGGAGCGTCTCGGTAGTCAACGTGGCCGCGTGCAACGCACACACCACCAGGGGCTGCCGGCAACCGGCGCGGAGCGTGACAGACAAAGCGGGCCCGTCCTGGATCGGCATCAACGTGGCGACCGACACCATCTATGTGGCGAACACCCCCCCTTCGGGCACCGGCACCGTATCGGTGATCGACGGGGCCACGTGCAACGGGCATACCGGCCGCGGCTGCGGGCGGGTCCCGGCAACCGTCACGGTCGGCAGCAACCCGTTCGCGCTCGCCGTCGACCAGGTCAGCGACACCGTCTACGTCGCCAACTTCGACAACGGGTTCAACGGCGGGTCGGTGTCGGTCATCAACGGCGCCACCTGCAACGCCCACACCACGGCTGGCTGCGGCCAGACGCCGCCGACCGTGCCCACCGGCACCGGGACGGGCTTCGCCGCGGTCGATGACGCGCTGCACACCGTGTTCGCAGCCAATGCCGGTGATGACACGCTGTCCGCGATCAACACCCGGACCTGCAACGGGACGGTGACATCCGGCTGCGCGAGGCGGCCACCGAACCTACAGGCCACCTCCCTCCAGGGACCGGGATTCAACTCGTTCCCCAACGGCATGGCACTGATCCCGCAGTCCGGAACCGCATACGTGATGAACATCGGAGGCCGCAACATCGTGTCGGTTACCAGCATCCGCCGGTGCAACGCCACCAACTCGGCTGGCTGCCGGGCCGAGGCGCCGACCGTGCCCGAAGGCGCCTTCCTGGTGTCCGCCGACCCGACCACCAACACGATCTACGCCGGCAACTTCAACCAGCCACAGATCGACGTGATCAACGCGTCGACCTGCCACGCGGCGGACCTGGCCGGGTGTGCACCAGTCGCACAGATCCCGATCCCCGACCCCGGCGCCAGCGTCGGGGCGATCGACGAGGCGACCCACACCCTGTACGCCGCCGACCCGCCGTCCCGCAACGTATTCATGATCAACACTGCTACCTGCAACGCCGCCAGCACCTCCGGCTGCACCCAGCACCCGCCGACGGTGACGATCGGCCCGTTCCCCGGGGTACCGGCCATCAACCCCGCCACCCAGACCATGTACGTCTCCTACGGCGCCAACGCCAACAAGGTCGCGGTCGTGAACGCGGCCACCTGCAACGCGCAGGACACCTCGGGCTGCGCGCAGGCACCCGCTGTGGTCAAAGTCGGGATCGGCACCGTCATCCTGGCAGTTAGCGCCGCCACCGATACCATCTACGGCCCGGCCTCGGGGGCACAATTCAGCGGCGACACGGTCGCCGTGATCAACGGCGCCACATGCAACGGCACCGACCACTCCGGCTGCGGCCACCTTGCCGCCACCGTCAAGGTCGGCTCCGGGCCCTTCGGGGCGGCCGTCAGCGACCGCACCCACACCCTGTACGTGGCCAACAACGCCAACGGCGACTCCCCCGGCACGGTGTCGGTGATCAACACCGCCGTCTGCAATGGCACCGTCACGACCGGTTGCAGCGGGCCCTTCCGCACCGCGGCCACCGGCGCCTCACCGCTGCTCATCGCCGCCGACTCGCGCACGGGCACCCTGTATGTCACCAACTTCTCTAGTGCCTCTGTGACGGTCCTGAACGGGTCACGCTGCAACGCTGCGGTCACCAGCGCATGCGGCACGGCCACGCGCGAGCAGGCGGTTGGCTCGGGCCCCTTCGGGCTGGCCGTCAACCCGCCTACCAGCACCGTCTACGTCGCCAACGGCTATCTGCCAGGGTCGATATCAATCTTCGCCGCTACCCGCCACTAGGCAGCGGCACGCGCTATCCAGGGTGCACCGGGGGCGCTGTTCAGTCTTCCCCGGCGGTGGCCAACGGGGTGGTCTACGTGGGCTCCAACGACCACGACCCGTACGCGTTCGACCTCACCGGGGGACTGGGCTGTGCAGGCTGGCCGGCGCGCCGCGAGCACGCTCTGAAGGTCCCTGTTGCCACCGGGTGCGGGCACGTTCAACCGCTTGGGGGCGGGTCTCAGGTCGCGGGTACGGCTATGGCCTGCAGCATCGGCCTGGCCGGAACCCAGCGCGGGAACGGGTCGAACAGTTCCGCTCTCTGGATCGTGAAACCGGCCCGCTCTACGGCTGCGGCGGTGTCGCGCCCCAGGTGGCATCCGGGGACCAGGCGGGACCAGAGCGGGGTGAGGCGGTCCTGCCAGCTGGCCAGGCTCCCGCTGCCGCGGACGTGTTCAAGGACGATCAGCTGGCCGCCCGGGCGCAGCACTCGCCGCGCTTCGGCGAGCGCGCGGTCCGGGTCGGTGACCGTGCA